>Ga0307374_10009351_pt1 | contig 14447 bp, 14 predicted proteins | sample OX3MG_FD_202532 | JGI IMG/M metagenome (GOLD analysis project Ga0307374, IMG submission 202532) | Soil microbial communities from Risofladan, Vaasa, Finland - OX-3 | ecosystem: Environmental > Terrestrial > Soil > Coastal area > Acid sulfate soil | place: Finland: Risofladan, Vaasa | collected... | reverse complement strand
CCTTAATATTAAGCTTATAGGATTCTCCTGTTGCTGCTGTCTCAAAGCTTAAGCCGGAGTCAACGCCAAATTTGCCATTAAGGAAATCGTTGAACTTAGCGTCGCTCATGCCTTTGGTTTCCGGAAAATTCTTTTCGACAGCCGAACGGTCAACCTCTATTGCGGTCGGCCGGCCGAGTATGTCTGAGCCGGTAAATTTAACGCCCGCATTCTCAAACTGTCCGACAATCTTGGCCATTGATCTTTGGCCTATAAGACCCACCCGGGTGTACCTATAGTCACCTGTTTTGTACGCCTTATAGGACCTTAGCAGGCTGTTTGTCCGGCTTTCCGAGTTGGACTGGGACACACTAAAATTATGCTGCAATAATTCAGTTAACTGGACCAATTGGCCCGGGCCGGACAGTATTGTAAAGAGCATGAAAATGGTGCTTATTACACTGGTGCCGCCCAGACCGATGATCGCCCGCTTGCGGGTGATTCTAAATCTAGTTTTCCCTTTCCCTGTTGAATTTGAATTTCCGGGGGTGTAGCCTTTGCCAACCTGACCATCATCGCCGGGTGATTCCTCGGCATTTTTAAGGCTGCCGGGGCTATCGCCGCCCGTGCTGGAAGTCGCGCCGCCAGAGCTGGCGGTGTGATTGCTGGTTGCACCTCCGGCGCTGGAACCGGCGCTAGAGCTTGCCCCGCCAGACCTACCCCCAGCCGTATTGTTGCCAATGCCTTCCCGGGCACGCAAGTCAGGCCGGGTAACCGGTCGGTCTTCCTCGGGTAATTTGGTAGCAGGTTCTGCCATGTTTGTTTCGCCTAAGCGTTAAGTCCTTATGCTTGCATTATACCCGACAGGGAATAAATATCAGACTGGGCCAGCGCTGCCGGGCGTGAGGCGGTTGCCGAGGTCGATGGTGCCGTTCGGCTGGCTAAAGTCGCCGCCACCTTGTCCCAGCTCCTCGGCGTTGGCGGCCGCCTCTATGGCCTCCACCTGCTCCGGATTGGTAGTAATTAGCCCCGTCTCGGTCGGGCTGGCGACAATCTGGATGTGGACGTGGTTCTGGCCGGCGAAGAACAGCCCCTGCCCCACCGGGAACTGACTGAGGCGCTTCTTCTCCTCGGCCGTCAGTTTGAAGACGTCGGTCAGCACGTCAACGGCGCTGGGCGATTGCTTCAGCAGGAACTGCATCGAGGCGTTGGCCACGATCGCCCGGCCCATTCGTGATCCCATGAAATCCTCGACATCTTGGGAAATGGTAGTGATGCCAAGATTGTATTTACGCGCGCGCTTGGCCAGCGAGAATAGGAAGCTGGCCGAATCCTCGTACTTCATCAGTTGCCAGGCTTCGTCGACGATCAGAATGCGGCGTTTTTGGTCGGTCTTGGTTTTATTCCAAATGTAATTAAGCACGATGTACATGGCGACCGGCCGGAGCTCGTCCTCCAGGTCGCGCAGGTTGAAGACGACCAGCGGGTTGTTGATATCGATGTTGCTCTGTTGGGAGAAAATGCCAGCGAAAGTCCCGGTGGTATATTTGCGCAGCCGCTGCGCCAGCTGCGGACCGGTGCCGCCCATGTGCAGCAAGGTGTCATAAAGGTCGACGATTGTCGGCGGCGTACCGGTGTGAGTTAGTGGGTCATTAGTGATGCCGGCCTTGGCGTAGGTTTCGATCAGCGCCGCGTCGAGGTCAGCCTCTTCGCTAGGCGCTAGCGGCGGCCCCATCATGTTGGCGTTAGCGCCAGCCAGCTGGATCTGCGCCCCGCCCATCATCAGGCGCAACAGGCCGTGCAGCGTGATCAGGTTGCTGCGCAAGGCGTTGTCGGCTTCCTCGGAGTCAACGACTTTTGGCAGGTCGAACGGGTTAATCCGCGTCGACGAGCTCAGGCTAAGCCGCACGTACGCGCCGCCGACCGCGTCGCACATCCGCTCGTATTCGTTCTCCGGGTCAATGATAAAAATCTCAGTGCCAAACATCATGCTGCGCAGGGCCTCCAGCTTGACGCTGAAGCTCTTGCCGGCACCGGACTTGGCGAAAACCACCGAGTTGCCATTCTCCAAAGAGAAGCGGTCAAAGATAACCAAGCCGGAATTGTGCATGTTTATGCCGTACAGAATGCCGGTGTCCTGGCTGAGGTCGGCGCTAGTGAACGGAAAACTGGTGCTCAGCGCGCCGGTGCTCATGTTGCGACGGATTTGTAGCTGGTCGACCAACTGCGGCACGGTGCTATTCAGCCCCTGTTCCTGCTGTGACGTGGCGGCCTTACTATAAACCAGCTGCTGGCCGAGCATGGACTCGACCTTGTGCGAAACAAAGTCCAGCTCTTCCATGCTGCCGGCGTAGAGCGTGAAGTAAAGACCGAAACGGAAGAACCGCTCTTCGCCAACCTGCAGCTTGTCGCGCATTTCCTCGGCATCCTGGATAGCCGCTTCCTTGCCCGGATCGCGCACCCGGCCCTTTTCGGCCTCGATCTGAATGCCGGCTTCCAGTTGAGTGACCTTTTTGCGCAGATTTTCCAGCACGATCTGGCTCTCCACGGGATAAACGTACAGACTTATGTCGACCACCTCGTCGAGGTTGACCATGCCACTCAGCCAGCCGGTGTACAGCTGCCGCGGGTAGCCGTAAACGTAGTAAGTCCGGGCGTAGCGGGTGCCGATCTGGAAATGCGTGCTGCTGAATTCCAGCGAACTGGGCGCTATAAAGTCGCGCAGCGCCGTGATGCCTTTTTGGAACGCCGCTTGGACTTCCTGTTCTTCACGAACCCGCTGGGCCTGGGCGATGGCCATCGGGTCGGCGGGCGGTTGTTTCTTACGGCCAAACATTTACTACTCCAGCTCCCTTTGTAAGTGAGCTTGCGGCGCGGCGCCCTGGCCTTTGGTAATAACGTCAGCTGTCAAATCATTGAAACCTTTAAGCTGCTGGCGGGTCGCCGTGTCCGGGTTGTAGGTGTCGTAATACAGCTCGATAAGTTCTTGCGTATCGAGCGGCAAACCCTGGATCCCGCATTGCTGCAAACCGGCCAAAACTGCCTGCACCCGGTTCCTGAGTTCGGTTTTAGCCTTTTCCAAATCAGCCTCGTTGATAACCACGTGTTGCTCGTTCTTGTTGAACAATCCGCCCAGTCCTCCCAAAAAATTCTTACTCTGCGTTAAGGCCTTTTGGGTATCAACGACTGGAAAGAACGGGATCACGACATAAAATTTCTTGTCCATAATATTAGTCTGTTGGCTCAAGTCGCCAATATAACCGATATAGTCTTCCATCAAAAGTGCCAGTAGCATGTTGTCGTGCTCGGTACGGATTTTGTCGAGCTTGGCGATGTAAGGCGCCAGATCGATTTTCTGCGAGCGGATAAAAATCTGGATCGGGAAGTACAAAGAATTCAAAAAGCCCTGATAGCTATACTCAACCGCTTCCTGTTCCTGTTGGCTCATCAAATCAAAGTTGATACTCTTGACCATTATCACCGAACGGAAAGAGCCATCGTTCATAATAACGATGCCGTCTCGAGCTTCGGCGATTTGCAGGGAATTTTGTGTGCTGTTGGGATGAGGCTTGGGTTTACCGGCCGCTTTGTCAGCCCCCGCTGAGGGCATATTAAGAGGCGCTGCCGCGGCGGCACCGGCGCCAACCGGCGCTATTGACTGGCCGGGTATCAATGGTGACTGCGACTGGGATGGAACGTAAGCCCCATCAGGTATGGCAGCTGGCGCGACGGGCGGCTGGCCCGTCGTGTTGGGATTTGGCTGGTTTGGTGTCGTTTGTGTTGACGGATCCATCTGCCCACCTTATCTATGATCGCGCTCGCTAAACAAGTCAATGTAGCGAAATAACAACCTCGTCATCACCCTTATTTTTACGGGCTTCGCGAGCCAAAGTCGCGACGTTGAGGTCATTATTCTTGGCCAAAGATAGTATAGCAGGGTCATCAGGGGTTGTCATCGGTCCGGGCTGCTTTGCCGGCGCGGCAGCCGTGCCCGGCTGGCTAGAGGCTGCTCGTAAGTTATTCAAGGGCCGCACCGTGCGCAAGTTCCCAAAAGAAGTTTTTCCCGAACTGGTCTTAGCCGCCAAGCTGGCCGACAAGGCACCATCATCGGCGTTATCGTCCGCCGTGCCGGCTCCAGTCTTGGTGCTGGTGCTCCCCGTAAACCAGGCATTGTCCGCTCCGCCGCCTTGCTTGGCGGCTTCGGCTTGTCGCATATCGTTCAATTGTTCTATCAGTTGCTGACGGCGGTTCCGGCTTGATTGGTCAATCATAGCTCCAAATTGCCGCGCGATTGGATTATTGGCCTCGTCCAGGATATCATCGGCCGGCACGACTTCGCTGCCTGACACCTCTTGAGGTAGGCTGCCGATATCGAGCAAACGGTCAGAGCCGGTAGCAGTCAGGGGCGATTGATAGACATTGGAGCTGACGTTTTTAACCGCCCAACCGCGGCTATCTATAGTGTCAGCCAAAGCCCGCAAGCGGCTTTTGACCTCTGTCTGGCTGAGCCCGTTGGTCAGTACCCGCTCAATCTTTTTTGGTACGGTGATGGTCACCAGCTCTTTGACGCCGCTTTGGTTCCAGACCCGCTTGCGCGGCTTGAACCAAAACCTAAGCTTGGCCAGGAACCAAATCTCAGTCGGCTGGTCTCGTCCGAAAGGAAACGCGAAAAACGCGAAAAACAAGGCCGGCGGCAGAAACACCACCAACAAAAACGCCACATGCTTGACCGTAACAATAAAACTGAGGTAAAACATAAAAGCCGCCGCCAGCCCGAATAGGAATTGTCGCAGCGTCAGCGGCCCGAGGATCTTGTCCTCGGCCTCGATATCTTGGATAAGTTTGTATTGCGCCATACCGCTTAAGTATAGCTTATTCAGGGATTTTCCGCAGGTGGTTAAGGCTTGCGCCTAGAGCCAATCCAGTCTTTTTTGTTTTCGTTACGGAATGTGCTTCGTACTCTAGCTTTAGCCTTATCCTTCAATGACCTAGTGCCTCTTACGACCGGGAACTCATTAACCTTGTTCTTTGTCGAGATAGCTAGCCTACCAACTGCTCTTTGGGCTACTACTGTCATGCGCGGCTGGTACTCATGTTGCAGCCTGACCTTTTCTGACGCAGGCCCTCTTTTATGCGCCATGTGTTTTGTGGCTCGTGGTGTCACTTCAACACCGCGGCTAGAATATATAGCCTGGTTCTCCAGATCCAATCCCCGTGTATGTAGGTATCCAGCAGGCCCAAAACCATAACGCTCCTGGCCATATGTTATTCCATCACGTTCGCTCCGCTGGGCATGTATGTAATCTATTCTCCGCCGCTGTCTTTCTGCACGAACCTCGGCGCTACCCAGGTGATCACGCGAGGTGTCTAACAATTTTTCAAGCTCTCTGGTACGGATTGCCGGATCTAGCTCTTGTGCCGGGGTGAGATACTGCCCCATGAGCCAGTATAGTACCTGGTCAGGGGGGTCATAAATGCCTTTGTCCCGCAGCTCTCGTGCTTGCTTATCGACCATGTCATTAAATTTATGACCCAGATCATAGGCCTGGTCGTAGCTTAGCTCGTCTTTACCTTTATCGGCGTCCTTAACCTTGCTAAATTCCTTTACATTCCCCTGTTTGTCGGGCAAGGTGTCTTCGTAGAGGCGCTCCAAATCCCTTGGGCTTCCATCGGGGCGTACGATAGACCTCGGTGCACTAAACTTCCTGACAGTTAAGCCCCTCTCTCGGATTGTGTTCCGCAAAGGGTTTTCCACGAAACGCTCAGATACGGGCTGCTGTGGAGCATTGCCGCCGGGAATGGGCCTCATAGTCGGCGCTGACTGCACGGATTCTCGATTGTTTAGGTTTTGTGGTGGATGAGTTTCCCCAGCCATGCTTGCCTCAGCAGAATTTAAATGTTAGATATATAAACTAATATTAGCAAATTTTTGGTAATTTGTCAACCACCTAAAGGTGGGCCTACAGGGGGAGCACCGGCACCACCACCTACGCTGCGTAAGTCGTCCTCGCTACGCCCTCGGGCTAGTTCGCGACGAATATCCAAAAAATCACGATACGCATCGGGATTACTCTGACGTTTTTCAACCTCATTTCTTATATTCCACTGACTAATAACCGGCTTGCCATCGCTGCCAAGAATGGGCATGGTACGGCCATCTACGCCGAGCTTAGCCTCGCCTTTCCTATGAGTGACTTGATAGACAACATTGCCCTGAGGGTCGTGCATTATGGAGTTGTCACTATTGCGAGCAGGAAGTCGGCTGCCCGAACCATCGACAGCATATTCATCAGCGTCATAACGTTGAACTTCAGCTACTCCTAGAGGTTGCGCGAATATACCATCTCCAACCATTTCCTTAATTTCAGGCGAAGCATAGTTCATAACGTCTTGTAAATCTGCCATTTTCGCGAGTGTCCTGTCGATCTTGACCTGGTTGCCAGAGGCGTAAGCAGACTGTAGCTCATCCTGAATTGCAGGCAATACGTGTCTTACCGTGTCACCTCGCTGACCGACTAACCACCCGGCGCCGTTGACTTCCCAAGCCCTTCGCGAAGTAGACCTGGTTGCATCGTCTGCCGACATTGCTCCTTCGTGCATTTGTTGCATCCAACCCAGCGATTTATTGAAGCTGGCACCGCCCAAGTCCCCTCGGCGAGCCTGGGTGCTACGTTCTCGCATTTGAGCCAAGGCGCCGATGGCTCCGTCGCGGTCGTCTCCGTAGGCCTCGTTGATGGCTGCGTACATGCCTCCGGCGCCGGTTTCTTTCCAGCCGGTGCCGGTGCTGGAGTTGGCTATTACTGCAGCTTGCTTAAAGACCTGGTCGTTGGTGTCCCGTTTGGCGGCGCGTATTTTGGCAACGCCTTGTTCTAATTGTCTGTCTTTATAACCGTGATCAGAAAGATAACTGCGCCAATCATCTTCTGTGTCACCACCACCGGCACTTCTCATAGTTGCTTGTAAGTAGTCATCATTAACTGATATTGCCTTAAAGGCAGCGCTCTTCTCCATATACTCCCCTACAAGACCCTGCTTAGCTGTTGACATACCACCCTGGAAGCGTGATCGCCACTTCCAAGGAGTAAATCCAGCGCTTGGTACGGTGGCTATGCCGCGAGTTGTTCTGTTGAATGCCCTGGCAGCAACATTGCTTGCCTTAATACGATTGCCGGTTTTAAGATCCTGCCAGTTTTGCTTGGCCCGATTTGCGCGAAAACCGCGCAGAGCGTTACGCATGCCCTCGCCACGGGAGTTGATGGCGTTGCCAACGCCACTCATAATGCCGCCGGCGAAGCGGAAAGTCATGGGAATGGCGAAGTAAGGTCCAAAATAAGCTATTATCGCGATTAATTGCTGGGTAAATCCGCCCGTTTGCAGGGCCACGGCCGCCAGCACCCGACCGACCGCTAGAAAGCCCGCTATCAAGGGGAACATGAGCAACGTTTTCATAAAGATATCGCGCCAGGTCTTATAGAATCGCTGCGTGTTGGGCAAGATGTACGCCACTATAGCGATGGGAGAAATCATCACCAGTATAACAACTACCAGCTGCCTAACTATTAAGGTCAGAAAGGCTACGATCACCGCGATAGCGGCCGTGCCGATAAAACTCAATAAGCTGAAAATGCCCATAACAGTCAGAGCGGCGCCAACGCCCAGAATGGTCCAGAGAGTGTTGGTCGCGCCAAGGTTGAACTGACCCGTCAGCCCGCTAAATGGATTGCTGATCAGTGCGCCTATGCCATAACCAAGGTCATTGGATAGTGTTACGAAAAATTCCATCAGTTGCCAGGAAAGGGTAATCGCCAGGGCCGCAATCAGTAGCCTAGGCAAGACTTTGCGTATGGTATAGGCATCGAGTATTTCCATGCCCAAAGCCTGCGCCATAACCATTACCAGCCCGGCTATTACCATTAACCCCAGAGCAAGGTCACGGAAATTGCTCCACGCTTTATGGTAACTTTCACAAGTACCTGTTTGGGTGGCGGGAGTACCTGTTTGGGCGGCGGGACAAAAAATTGCGGCTGGTTGGTCGGTGTCTACCGAATTGCTCGTGCCAATCGCCATCAACTTGTAAATCTCAGTATTCAACCCGCCGACGAATTGCTGCAGACCATTTATGACAGGGCACATTATCCACGACAGGCTAAAGCCAGAACTGTCACAGTTGACATTAGGGGCTGTCGATGGGTTATTGCCGCCGGGCGCGGCTGCTACTATCGCAGAGCTGCTAATTGGGTTAGGGTCAGGCGCGAATTTGCCATCGGCTCCAATAACTACGATATGCACATCGCCAACGGCAGCTAGCTGATTAAAGCAGTTATTCATGGCGGCAGGCTTTGTAGACCAATGGCCCTGGCCGTCGTTTAGATCTTGGAACATTTTGCTCTCACAGCCGAGCGCTACATAGAGCTTATTCTGGGCGTCTTGGCACTGCTTCCAGTTATCCGAGTCCTTTTTTACGGTCGCGCAAGTTTGACCGGCGAGGAGGCTGAATTGCGCCAAAGCTTGGTTATAGCAATATTTGTACGCGTCTTCATGGGTGTACCATTTGCTGGTTACTACGCTGCTGTCCTGGGGGTCAGTATGGAAATCGTGTGTGTAGTACATCTGGTCACTACAATCAAGGGAATCATGCAAGAGCGCGTCCCAACCAACGTCGCCGTTTTTGCCATGGCACTCATTAACACTATTGCTATTTCCCTGTGGATTTGTCTGGATGTCAGAAAAATTATGCTCTAAATCCACCAGGTCGTGACAATGCTCGCCAACAAGCAGAAGCGTATTATTCCCTGTGCTGGCGTATGCTGTCCCAGGTTTAATGAAAGAGCCAGTCACGCCGACTAGAAGGCTGAATACGAGTGCTATTATAAGTAGGCGACGCTTCATTTTTATCTTCTTAAAACTCGTAGAATTACCATAAACACTATAGCACAATACCGAAGGCGTTGATTTTTTGGCTGAGGAATCGCATAATAGCTTCAGGTATAAAACATAAACAGTCTCCGAATATCATATGAGCCATCGCTTGCCAAAAAAAACCAAACAGATCAGCTTGCTGATGCCGGCACTGGGTTTGGCATTTTGGTTTCCGGCACCGGCTTTCGCGGCTTCTGCCTGTAGGTATAAACACTGCGACCTGGTTAATCAGTACATTAACCCGGCAATCAACCTGTTTTCGCTGAGCTTCGGCTTGGTAGCGGTCATCTCTCTCATCTTCGGCGGTATACAGTATTCGGCTTCCCAGGGTGATCCGCAAAAAGCCGCTTCCGCCAAGAACCGCATATATAATACGATCATAGCCATCTTCGCTTACCTGTTTTTGTATACCTTTCTGCAGTTCTTAATACCCGGCGGAGCGTTTCACTAGGAGTCAATGATGATTAGCTTTATAAACGCCTTATTTTACTCCAAACTTACATTGTTTTTCTCTGACACTATTGGTGATAGCTGCAAAAAAGGCGATTTCCTGGGACTGCACACGTGGTATTACTACTTGCCCAGTTCGGATTTTGGCGGTACGGGCTACGGTACATGCGATCTAAACAGTAATTTCACGTTTCTGCCGTCCGGTGGAGCAAAAAGTGACCTGCCGCTGATACTGTTGGCGGTTGTCGATGATTTATTAATGATTGCCGGTGTTGTGGCCGTAGCCTTCGTACTGATCGGAGCCTTTAAGTACGTGGCCAGCCAGGGCAACCCGGAACAGACAGCCCAGGCGCAATCAACTATTATCAATGCCCTGCTTGGCACGGCCATCGCTATCACGGCGGCGGCGTTCGTCAACTTCTTAGGTCAGAAGCTAGGCGGCTAACTATGCATGCATTATCTGTCTTTCTTAACATCGCTGCCGGAACCTGCTCGGGCAGTCAGATAAGCGGGGGCTGTTTGCCTCAACCGTCAGCTGGCCCGGGTGAGGTGTCGACCGTAATAAATGTAGCCTTAGGCATGATCGGCGCACTAGCTTTGTTAATGATTACATTGTCTGGCCTGCGTTATATAACAGCGGCGGGCAATCCAGAAAAGACCGCCAAGGCCAAGAACGGCCTAATTTATTCGCTTATTGGCTTAGTGGTAGCTATTTCGGCGGAAGCCATCGTGGCCTTCGCGGTGGGCAAGTTATGATAAAACGATTAATGCTGGCCGTAATTCTGTTAGTGCTCAGCCTGGCCGCGGCTCCTCAACCAGCTACGGCCTACGATTTCTTCAGTGGTGCAAATTGCAGCACCAATACCGGGGCTACGGCCTGTAACAGTCAGCCTGACACCAGCGGCGGCAAACTCGTAAACCCGCTTAATGATACCTTAGCCAGAATAACGACTATCGTGGCTTTCGCCGCTGGCGCGGCAGCCGTAATCATAATTATTATTAGCGCCCTAAAGCTTATAACTTCCGGCAGCAATATTAGTACCGGTTCTCGCACCGATACTGACGTGGAGGATGCCAGACGCAGCCTCGCCGGCGCCGTGATTGGTTTGGCGGTTATCGTCCTTGCCCGGACGTTAATAATGTATGTTATTAATAAGCTATAAAGGAAAATTTATGAAACAACTCGCCCATAAACTCAGCACAATACTCATATCAATATTGATACTTTTACCGGCGGCAACTTTAGTAGAGCCCGCCTATGCCGCCTGCGGTACATCTGACGCTGCGAAACAGGTTGCCACTGGCATAGACCAAACCACCACTAATCCCGATACTTCCTGCGGCCAGAACGGTATCACATCTGCTATTTCTCGAGCCGTGACGATTCTGAGCATTATTGTAGGTGTGGCTGCTGTCATCGCGATAATACTTGGCGGCTTCAAGTACATTACGTCCGGCGGAGACTCCGGTAAGGTCGCCAATGCTAAAAGCACTCTTGTTTATGCCATAATCGGTCTGGTAGTAGCAGCCTTAGCCCAGCTCATTGTACATTTCGTGATTAACCAATCTAATAACGCCGCTCATCCGCCATGTCCGAGCAACCCCGCGATACTTAAAAGCGATCCGGCTTGTCATTAATAAAAATTTTCTGTTTGCCAGGCTGGCTTGATTCCGCTAAAGCCTTGTAGTATAAACTTAGGTAGACTTAAGCTGTAAAGAAAGGCTCATATGATCCAAAAGATTAAAAATCTCATTTTAATAACTCTGGCCAGCTCCACGTTGCTGGTGCCGGCGCTAGCTACGACGCTGGTCTCAACTGCCAGCGCGGATAATATTAGCAATAGCGTTTGCCAAGGTGTTAACAATGCCGCTAATAGTAGTAACAGAACCGATTGTGGGACCGCTGGCACGGGGAGCACGACCGACCTAAGCTCCATTGCTTCAAAAATTGTCAGTATATTCTCAATCGTAGTAGGCATAATTGCCGTGATCATGATTATCTACGGTGGTTTTCGTTACATCACTTCAGGTGGCGATAGTGGCAAGGTCGGCAATGCCAAAAACAGCTTGATATATGCTTTGGTAGGTCTGATTATAGTCGCTTTAGCACAGCTCATAGTTCATTATGTTTTGAACACGGCGAGTAGCGCCGCTGGCAGTAGCGGCATTGGCACATAGGTAGTAGTTCGTACCAAGGACATACTAAAAGCCCCCGACGTCGGGGGCTTTTAGTATAACAAGTGACCAGTTCTACAAGACCTGGATCTTCTTGACGGTGTCCTGTTGGACCTTGGTGAAGCTGATGGTCAGCACGCCATCTTTTAGGACGGCTTCGATCTCTTCTTCTTTGACGGGTACTGGCAGGGCGATGGTGCGGCTGAACTCTCCCCAGTAGCATTCCTGGAGGAAGTAGTTCTCTACCCCGTCTTCGCTGCCGGAACTCAGGGTCCCGCGGACGGTCAGCTGGTTGTCGGAAATGCTGACGTCCAGGTCATTCTTATTGACGCCGGCGGTACGAGCCTTGACGACGAGCCTCTCCTTGGTTTCATAAACATCGACTGCTAACTGGCCGGGTACGGTGTCATCTTCGTCCCATTCGTCTTCAGCAATAGGCGAAGCTGCCGGTGCGGCTGCCTCGGTAGCCGGAGCCGGGGTATCGTCCCCCAAAAAAGCTGCTGTTAGTTCGTCTTCTTCGAGCAATAGATCGTCGTCGCGGTTGCGTCGCGCCATAGAGTTACCCTCCACTAAATTGATTATCGTGTCGGCCGCCGGCGTTAGCGCCGCGCCGAAGAGATTAAAAATCTTGCATTTTTGTGTTAGTAACAGTATAGCTTAGGCAACGAACTCCCTGCAATGGTTCAGATACATAATTTACAACACATTAAACACAACATGAACTTTTTTGACCTACTAATCAGTAAAATAGCGCCTCATGATTGCCTTGATTGTGGCGCGGAGGGCCAACTATTGTGCTCTGGCTGCTTGTTTGGGTTGCCAGCAGTGCCAGAGCGCTGTTACCGCTGCTATAAGCCTTCGCCGGGGTGGCTGACTTGCGAGGCTTGCCAGCCGGCTAGTTGTTTGCGCAGCGTGAAGGCGGCAACGGTTTACGATGGCATATCCAAAAATCTAATCTGGAAACTGAAACTAGCCGGAGCCCGAGCCGCCGCTCATATCATGGCCGAACGCCTGGCGCCGTTAGTTGAACGGACCACCGAAACGATAATCGTTCCGGTGCCGACGGCGACAGGCCGGGCCCGCCAACGCGGCTACGACCAGGCTAGGCTTCTAGCCCGCGAGCTGGCCCGCGGAGCACGATTGCCCTATCGTGATTGCCTGGCACGTCATGGCCAGACTCATCAGCACGGTTTGCCGCGCCGGGAACGTTTGGCCCAACTGGCCGGCACTTTCCGCGTGACTCGCCGGCAGGCGGTTCCTGGTGCGCATATTATATTGGTCGACGACGTGGTCACCACTGGCGCGACGCTGGAAGCGGCCGCCGCCGTTCTGCGTGCTGGAGGCGCGGCTAGGATCGATGCCGTCACCTTCGCCCAGCCAAACCCTTCGGGTTCGTACCCCCTCCAACATCAAAATAACACCGACTGATGCCGATGTTATTTTGATGGCGGAGAGAGAGGGATTCGAACCCTCGCGGGGGATTGCTCCCCCCTATCGATTTAGCAAACCGACCCCTTCAGCCTCTTGGGTACCTCTCCTAGCCGGAGCTATTGTATTACAAAATCTGGGAAAGGTCACGCAATGATAGAAAGTCGTCAAAGCAGTTGAACGAGAGATGTTACAATTATATAATGAGAACATGCGCGTACGTCTCTCCACCAAAGACAGGGAGTACATTTTTTCCAGGCTGGATAAAAAAGGCCTAGGATTAATAAAGATCGCAAGTGTCATAGACGTATCACCCCGAACCATAACTGACTGGAAGCGAGGAAAATATAATATGACAATAAACCACTTCGACAAGATCGTGCTCCTAGCGGAGATAGATAATCTATCGCTAAGCCCAGAAGTGCTTGATACATGGTGGAACAACTCAGCTGCCGGTAAACAAGGGGCCGCGGCAAGGTTCAAAAAACACGGCCAATTGGGCGACAATAAAAGTCGTCGTCTCGGCGGCAAGAATTCTTATTTGAAGCGTAAAGATAATCAAAAAGATATTTACTCGCCCAAAAGTATTATTGAGCCCGCCCAAGACGAACGGCTCGCTGAATTTATCGGGATATTGATAGGTGACGGAGGTGTCACAAAGTACCAAGTCGCAATAGCTAGCAACACCATAGATGACCGCGAGTACATTGTTTATATTATATCTCTAATTCGACAGCTTTTTGGAATAGATCCGAGTATTTCGGTGAGAAAAAATATGAACTGTACCGTGACTGTTATTTCATCAGTAAATCTTGTTAAATACTTAAAAAAGCAAGGTGTGCCCGTAGGTGATAAATTGCGCCAGAATTTAGACATCCCGGCCTGGATTCTAAGAGACCGAAAGCTCGCCATTGCTTGCCTTAGAGGTATATTTGATACTGACGGTGGCGTTTATCTCGAGACGCATAAAATAAAGGGCAAACAGTATAGCTATCCCCGTTTAGCATTTGTAAGTATGTCCCCAAATCTAAGAGCGTCAATCCACCAGGTTCTAACAGACTTGGAGTTTAGCCCTAAAATAAGGAATAATAGAAGTGTAAATCTTGAGAAACGCTTAGATATACGAAAGTACTTCGGGCTGGTCGGTACGAGCAACCCGAAGCATATGAGTCGTTGGGATAGGTTTGGAGGGGTCGGATAGTCTGGTTTATTCCACCGGTCTTGAAAACCGGCAAGCCGCAAGGTTTCGTGGGTTCAAATCCCACCCCCTCCGCCAAGCAAAGTTCAATATATACCCAGGCTGAGGTACAATAACGCTTATGGCAGAAGTCTCCGATGAGCCCAACACCGACGGCAACCAAGATATCACCTGGACGGCCTCGGAATTCGTTGCCCATGAGAAATCGGCCGGCTGGTATTTTGCGCTGATAATCGTCACCATAATCATAGCGGCTCTCGTGTTTCTGGTTACCAAGGACATGATATCTGTTGGCGTA
>Ga0307374_10009350_pt1 | contig 14447 bp, 10 predicted proteins | sample OX3MG_FD_202532 | JGI IMG/M metagenome (GOLD analysis project Ga0307374, IMG submission 202532) | Soil microbial communities from Risofladan, Vaasa, Finland - OX-3 | ecosystem: Environmental > Terrestrial > Soil > Coastal area > Acid sulfate soil | place: Finland: Risofladan, Vaasa | collected... | reverse complement strand
GCAGGTCACCTATATCGGCTCCACGAGCAAGCGCCTGGCGCCCGGAATGCGCCTCGGCTGGATGCTTTTGCCCTCCTGGCTCACTTGGGAGCTGACCGCTGGCAAGAGCATCGAGGACGGCGGCTCGGAGATAGTCGGCCAGCTTGCGCTGAGCGACTTCATCGCCCGGGGAGAGCTGGACCGCCACGTAAGGCGCATGCGCCTGCAATACCACCAGCGCCGTCTCACCATGCTGCAGGCGCTCGACCGCTGGCTGCCACACACGCACACGAGCGGCGCTGACGCCGGGCTGTTCGAGCTCCTATGGCTTCCCGAGGAGATCGATGAGTCGCTGTTGCTGCGAGTCGCGGGCGAGCATGGCGTGGGCGCCGAGGGGCTCTCCCTGCACCGTTTCACCCCTGCCGGATCACCGGCGTTACTGCTCGGCTACGGCAACCTCTCAGAGCCAGCGATCGAGCAGGGTATTCGCCTGCTGGGCAAGGCATACAACGAGATGCGGTGAGCCTACTTCCGTACCACCAAGGCGACCCCCGCCACGAGCAGCACGAGCCCGATGATGCGCGGTACCCCAACGTGCTGCCTGGCGATGCCCAACAGGCCGAAGCGGTCGATCATCACAGAGATCGTGAGCTGACCGGTGATCACTACGGCCGTCAGGCCGCTCGCGCCGAGCGTCTGCACGGCCACAAGCGCGACGGTCACGTAGATCGCCCCCAGCAGCCCCCCGGCGAGCGCCCACCACGGCGCCCTGCCGACGTGCCCCAGCGTTCCAAGCCCTCCGTTCACGAAGGCGGCCACCACGAGCAGCACGGCCGTGCCGACGAGGAACGAGAACGTTGCCGCCTGGACCTTGCCAATCACGCCGCCGAGCCGGGCGTTGATCGGCGCCTGCATGCCCACGAGACAGCCTGCACCGGCGCCTAGCAGGACCGCCAAGCCGCGGCTCATTGCCGCGTTCCCACAGGCCCGTCCGCTGGGCCCCACGCGCTCACTTTGCCTCCAGCCAGTTTGAGCCGACACCGATGTCAACGGCGAGCGGCGGATCGCGGTCCCACACGCCGCACATTTCGCACTGAATCAGCTCGCGTGCGGCGCCCTCCTCCCCGGGCGGCCCTTCGAACAGAAGCTCGTCGTGAATCGTCAGCAGCAGGCGGGTCTGGAGATCAGACTGCGACAGCGCCCGCTGGCAGCGGACCATCGCGAGCTTGATGATGTCCGCGGCGGTGCCCTGGATCACCGTGTTGACGGCCAGGCGCTCGCCGAGCGTGCGCACCTGGTAGTTGCGCGCCTGCAGCTCGGGGATCTGCCGGCGGCGTCCCCAAAGGGTCTTCACATAGCCCTCCTCCTTGGCGCGCTCGATCGTCTCAGCGATGAACGCCGCGACGCGTGGAAAGCGCTCCAGGTAGGCATCGATGAACGCCTTGGCCTCCTCGCGAGGGATGTTCAGGCGGTCGGCCAGGCCGAAGTCGGAGAGTCCGTAGACGATGCCGTAGTTGATCATCTTGGCCTTCGAACGCATGCCCGGGTCGATCTCTGCAGCGGCGACCGAGAATACCTGCGAGGCGGTCGCCGCGTGCACGTCTTCCGCGCGCGTGAAAATCTCTTTCAGCACCGGCTCGCCGGCCACGTGGGCGAGCACGCGCAGCTCGATCTGCGAGTAATCGGCAGAGATCAGCACGGCGCCCGGCTCGGCCTCGAAGCAGCCACGGATCTCACGCCCGAGCGGTGTGCGGATGGGAACGTTCTGCATGTTCGGGTTCGTGCTCGCGAGCCGGCCCGTCTGGGCTCCGGCCTGCAGGTACGTCGTGTGGATGCGCGCCCGCTCGTCAACCACCTGGGGAAGCACGTCGAGATATGTCTTGGTCAGCGTCGAGAGCTCGCGCCAGCGCTCGATCTTCGGGACGATCTCGTGCTCTGAACGGATCGCCTGCAGAACGCGCGCGTCGGTGGAGGGACCGGTCTTGCCGCGCCGCTTACGCGACAGGCCAAGCTTCTCGAACAGGATCTCCCCCAGCTGCTGAGGGGAGGCAATCAGGAACTCAACGCCTGCGAGCGCAAAGATGTCCGCTTCCAGAGCGGCGAGCTCGTCGCGCACGCGGCCCGTGATCTCCGCCAGGCGCTCGAGGTTCAGGCGCACTCCCCGCAGCTCCATCTCACGCAGGACCTCCACGAGCGGCAGCTCGATCTCGCGCATCACCTCCTCGAGGCCCCGCTCTGAGATCTGCTCGCGCTGCCAGTCAGCGAGCGCGCCGGTCAACACCGCCGCGGCCGCCACGGGGTCCTCGAGGTCGCTCGCCAGCCCGCGCTCCTCGCACAGCTCCGCGAACGGGTAGCCGCGCCTGGCCGGCTCGAGCAGATAAGCACCCAGCAGCGTGTCGTGGGTGAGTCCCGGGGCCACGAGCCTGAGCGCCTTGGCGTCGTGCGCCACGACGGGACGCCCGGCACAGGCGGCCACGACCTCCTCGGGACCGGCGCAGTCCCCGGCGAGCACCTCCTCACCGGCAGCCACCGCGAATCGCCACGGCGGCCCGTCAGCGAACAGCGCGCCTTCGGGCGCCTCGGTCTCCCACGCGACGACGTGCAGCTCAGCCGCGGCGTCACCCAGCAGCACGATGTCAGCGGGCGCGCCCGAGCGCACGCGCCCACCCAGCCTAACCTCCGCGAGGGGCGCCGGAGCGGCCAGCTCGGGGTTACCGAGCGCCTCCTCCAGGCGGCGCAGCGGATCGCGCAGCTCATACTCGCGGAAGACCTCACGCAGACGCGAGCGGTCGGGCTCGCGCACCGCCTCGGCGGCAATGTCGAAGTCGACCGCCACGTCACGCTGGACCGTGGCCAGCTGCTTGGAGACGCGTGCGCTCTCGGCATACCTCAGCAAGTTCTCTTTGCGCTTGGCGCCTTTGATCTCGCCGGTGTGCGCTAGCACCTGCTCGAGCGAGCCGTATCGTTGGATCAGCTCGCTCGCGGTCTTGTCGCCGATTCCGGGGATACCGGGGATGTTGTCCGAGGTGTCACCCTTGAGGCCATAGAAGTCGGGAATCAGATCCGGCGTGATCCCATAGCGGTCGATGACGGACTGGCGATCGTAGATCTTGGTGTCGGTGATCCCCCGCGCGGTCGCCATCACCTTGACGAGGCCGTCGTCGTCGATCAGCTGGAAGACGTCGCGGTCGCCAGTGAGGATCATCACCGGCACGGGCTCCTCAGCCCGCAGCGCCCGCTCTGCGAGCGAAGCGAGCACGTCGTCGGCCTCATAGCCCTCGACGCGCACGTTTGAGTAGCCGAAGGCCTCGACCAGCGGTTCCATGGCCGGCCACTGCTGCTTGAGCAGATCGGGCCGCGAGCGGCGCTGGGACTTGTAGCCGGAGAACAGCTCAGTGCGTCCCGAGCTGCCAGCGTCCCATGCGACGACCGTCGGACAAACGCCGTACTCAGTCACGATCTTCACGAGCATCGAGGCGAATCCAAAGATCGCGTTGGTGGGGAGGCCGGTGGAGGTCGCAATCGACTCGGGCAGCGCGTAGAAAGCCCTGTAGACGAGGCTGGGCCCGTCGATCAGAAACAGGCGTCGCTCCTGCTCTCCACTTGCCGGCACGACGGCGCTCACCCTCGCCCAGCTCGTCGTCTTCGCTTGAGATGGGGCACGACGGTCACTCTATTAGCAGGCGTGGGCGCCGGCGGGCGGCAAGTAAATAAGATGCCGGGCCGCCCTTCCGCACCGGCCTTCGATCCAGGAGCATGCCTCGTGAGCAGCGTCACTCCAAGCGCGCAGTACCGCCTGACGATTCGCGTCGAGATCGACGACACCGCAGGCACGCTCGCGCAGCTGACCAGCGTGATCGGGGAGTCCGGCGGGATGGTGGTGGCCGTGGATCCCGTCGAGATGGACTCGGACCACAGCGTGCGCGACATCGTCGTGGACGCTTCAGATCAGGAGCACTGGGAGCAGATCCTCGCCGCAATCGAGGCGGTGGAAGGCGCGCGCGTAATCGACACGATCGACCGCACATTTCTGCTGCATGTGGGCGGCAAGATCGAACAGCGCAACAAGCATCCGCTGAAGACGCGCGACGACCTCTCGATGGCCTACACCCCGGGCGTGGCACGCGTCTGCTTAGCGATCGCCGAGGATGAGGACAAGGCCTTCCAGTACACGATCAAGCGCAACACCGTCGCGGTGGTCTCGGACGGCACCGCGGTGCTCGGGCTGGGCGATATCGGCCCGCGGGCGGCGATGCCGGTGATGGAGGGCAAGTGCTGCCTGTTCAAGGAGTTCGCGGGCGTCGACGCCTTCCCGGTGTGCTTGGACACGAAGGACACCGATGAGATCGTCCGCGCCGTCACGCTGATCGCGCCGGCGTTTGGGGGGATCAACCTGGAGGACATCTCCGCCCCGCGCTGCTTCGAGATCGAGGAACGGTTGAAGCGCGATCTGGACATCCCGATCTTCCATGACGACCAGCATGGAACCGCCGTGGTCGTGATGGCGGCCCTGCTGAACTCCGTTAAGCTCACCGGCCGGTGCCTGGAGGATCTCAAGGTCCTCGTCATCGGCCTAGGCGCGGCCGGGATCGCGGTTACCAAGATCCTGCTCGCCGCCGGCGTCCGCGAGATCATCGGTGCCGACTCCCGCGGCGCGTTGCATGTGCAGCGCGAGGACTACCTCGACGGCTCGATGAACGATGTCAAGCGCTGGTTCGCTGAGGTGACCAACCTCGAGCGGCGCTCGGGCACACCCGCGGACGTGATCGATGGCGCGGATCTGCTGATCGGAGTCTCCGGCGCTAGGGCCCTCCCGGCGGAGGCTCTAGCGAGAATGAACACTGACGCAATGGTCTTCGCGATGGCCAACCCCAATCCCGAGGTCATCCCAGAGGAGGCTGCTCCGTACGTGCGGATCATGGCGACAGGCCGTTCGGACTACCCCAACCAGATCAACAACGTGCTCTGCTTCCCGGGGATATTCCGTGGCGCCCTGGATGTGCGTGCCCCGGCGATCACCGAGGCGATGAAGATGGCTGCAGCTCGTGCGATAGCCGCGATCGTCACGGACGAGGAACTGCGCGAGGACTACATCATCCCGTCGGTTTTCAACCGCGACGTGGCGCCCGCGGTCGCTGCGGCCGTGGCCGACGAGGCCCGCGCCAGCGGCACCGCGCTCGCCGGCGCGGAGGTGGGCTTCGCCCAGAGCGACGAGCAGCATGTTCATACTCAGGGTTGAGCATGAACACCCGATGGAGGGATAGATTGCGTGCGCGTAACGGTGACGGGAGCGAGTGGACTGATCGGCACGGCACTCGTCGCCGGGCTGTGTGAGCACGACGTAGAGGTCACGGTCCTGTCGCGCAATCCCGATCGCGCGAGGGAGATGTTCCGTGCGAGCGGGTCGTCCCCGGTGGAGACGGTCAAGTGGGATTTGATGAACGAACCAGCGCCGGTGGAGACCCTGGAAGGGCGCGACGCTGTCGTGCATCTCGCCGGGGAGAATGTCGCCCAGCGCTGGAGCGCTCGCGCGAAGGAGGCGATCCGGACAAGCCGTGTTACGGGCACCCGCCATCTGCTAGACGGTCTCACAAACGCTGAGCCTCGTCCGCGGACGCTGATCGCCAGCTCGGCGATTGGCTATTACGGCGCGCGCGGCGAGGAGCCGCTCGACGAGGATGCGCCAGCAGGAAGCGGCTTCCTGGCGGAGACGTGTGAGGCCTGGGAGGCCGAGGAGATGAAGGCCTCGGCGCTGGGGATGCGCGTGGTGCGGGTGCGCACAGGCGTGGTGCTCGACCGTGAAGGCGGAGCGCTTGCGAAGATGCTGCTCCCGTTCAAGCTCGGCTTGGGCGGGCCGGTGGCGGGCGGAAGCCAGTACATGTCCTGGATCCACCGCGAGGACCTGATCGGCATGATGAGCGCCGCCCTACAGGACGAGCGCTGGTCGGGGCCGGTCAACGGCACCGCGCCCGAACCGGTTTCCAATCGCGACTTCTCCGGCGCCCTCGGTCGTGCGCTGCACCGGCCCTCGCGGCTGCCGGTGCCCGGCGTCGCCTTGGGACTGCTCTACGGCGAGATGGCCGGGATCGTCACCACCGGCGCGCGCGTGATGCCCGCCAAGCCACTCGTGCTCGGCTACGACTTCCGCCACCCCGAGCTGGATGAGGCGTTGCGCTCCGCACTCAGCTAGGCCACCGCTGGCGCCGGGGTGGGTGCGCGCGCGGGGCGGTTCTCGGTCTCGATGATGATCCGGCAAGGGCGCTTGCTGAGCAGGTAGGCGGCGGTGGGGCCGATCCGCTGCTCCCCGGTGGGGGCGTGGATCGTGGACCAGTAGATCACGTCCGCACCCACGCGCTGCGCCTCCTCGACGATCGCCGCTCCAGGGTTGCGTGTTCGGATCAGTCCGGTGTGGATCTTGATGCCCGCGCGGCGCGCCTTGATGCGCGCGGACTCCAGCACCGAGCGTCCCTGCGCCTCCTCCTCCTCCAGGCCCGAGTCCAGCGAGAGCTGGCTGGGGACCGGCAGCACGAAGATCGCGTAGACGACGCCGTCTTCGCCGATTAGCTTGGCCGCAGAGGAGAGCGCCTGCGCGGAGACGTCCGAGCCGAAGATCGGCACGAGCGCGGTCTTGTACTCGAGCTCGTGGAAGTCCGGCGGGCGCTCCTCGCGGGCGATGCGGTAGCTCTTGTAGGGGTCGAGGCCCTGGCGGTGGCGATAGTAGAAGTAGCCGGCCATCCCCGCGAGCATCCAGGGAATGCCGATCGTGCGCGCCTCGGCGTGCAGCGCCACGACCGCGCACCACGCGCCGAACGTGCCGATCGCGCCGATCACGGCCGTCATCGGGATGTCCCAGCCGCGGATGCGCACGTTCCAGGGCATCCGATAGGGACGCTCGCGGTCGGGGTCGCGCACGCGCAGCGCGACGACCGCGACGTGGGCGGTCGTGAAGGAGAGCATCGCGCCGAACGAGTAGAGGTTGCCGAGCAGTTTCGTGTCGCCCGGCAGGATCAGCAACGCGGCGATGATCGAGAAGAACACGATCGTGAACCAGGGGGTGCGAAACTTGGGGTGCAGCTGCGAGAAGATGTTCGGCAGCTGGCGGTGCTCGGCCAGCGACCAGGACAGTCGCGAGATCCCGATCAGCCCGGCGTTGGTGGCGATGAAGAGGATCGTCGCGGCGAGCACACCAACGTAGTCCTGGGCGAGTTTCAGCACCGTGCCGTGCAGGCCCAGGTGCCTGATGATGCCCAGCACGGGGTCGTTTTCGTAGGTGGTGCCGAGTTCAGTGGCGTAGCCGTGGACGGTGTGCACGACCGGCAGCGCGGACAGCGCCACGACGGAGATGCCAGCATAGACACCGAGCACGGCGATCAGCACGAGGTTGACTGACTTGGGCACGTCATGCCCGGGATCCTTGGCCTCCTCGGCCATGTTCGAGACGGTCTCGATGCCCGTGTAAGCGACCATCGCAACCGACAGCGCGAAGATCAAGTTGTGCCAGGTGGGAGCCGTGCCGAGATGTACCTGATCGACTAGCAGCGAGGGGTTGAGCACGAGCACGGCGCCGAGCCCGACAAGCAGCACCTGCGTGCAGAGGTCGGCGACGGCGAGGAACAGGTTGAGCTTGGCCGACTCCCCGAGGCCGCGGATGTTCAGCGCGGCGAGCAGCACGATGGTGATCAGCCCGCCGATGATGTCGCCGGGGTTGTGCGTGAGGCTCGGGAAGAACGCCCCCAAGTAGTGAGGCACGAAGAAGGCGGAGATGGCAATCGTGATGATGTAGTCGAGGCTCAGTGCCCAGCCAGCGAAAAACGAGACGACGTCGTTGAAGGCGTGGCGCGCAAACGAGGAGGAGCCGCCGGCTTCGGGGAACATCGCGGCGCCCTCGGCGTAGGTCTTGGCGGTCAGCACGAACAAACCGCCCGCGAACATGAACACGAGCGGGGTCAGCCCCAGCGCGTAGAAGGCGACGAGCCCGAGCGCGTAGTAGATCGAGGAGCCGACATTGCCGTAAGCGGTCGCGAATAGCCCAGGGACGCCCACGGAGCGGCGCAGTCCATGCTCGGTCAGGCGTGCCATCGGCGGGGAGCGTATCGGTGCCACCACCGTCACGTGCCCAGCGAGGGGTGTGATGCAGGCGCGGGGTGCGCGGGGGCTCAAACTGCGATGCAAAATCCCATTCACAACAGTCAGTAATGCAGGAGCCCGGCTTATGATCCCGACGACCCGGGGCCCCAACGACCTCCCGGCCTGATCTCATGGAACAGACATCGCGCCGCGGCAACTACGACTCGGGTGAGGACTTCGTCCTCGAATACGGGGAGCTGCGCTTTACCTTCAACGAAGAGGACTTCTCCGAGCGCTGCGAGCAGGCGGCGCTGAAGCTCGGGTTCGTAGGGGGCAGGTTGGGCGAGGACGAGCTCGAAGACCTCGTCAACCTAGCGGTGAACGGCGAGATTCTCGACCCCGCCTCGGCGCTGGGGGAGCATGTCAACGACTGCTGGCCGGAGCTGGTCGGACCAGCTGAGCGCTCGCTGGTCCATTGGTTGCGCCGTTTGGTGTTCCGCGGGGCGTGGCTGGACCAGCGTGTGAACGAGGGTGAGCTGAGCGTGGCTTTTGACGAAGAGACCTGCGGCTTCGCCTATGTACAACCTGATCGAAGTTCTGCCAGCAGCGGCGAACCAATTGAACTGGCGCCCGAGCCCTCGTGGGGCCGGGTCGCCTACCGGCGCTAGCTTTCTCGCGCTGCCGCGCGCGCCTGGGTTATGGCCTTGGCGCCATCCTCGCCCACTAGCAACTCGGCCTTGAGCGTGCCGCTGCCCGCGAGATCCAGGATCGGCTGACGCCCGGTGGAGGTCAGAGCTACATCGAGCGCGATGACCGTCGTCTCGCCTCCGAACGGACGTGTGGCAGTGGCGATCACGGTGAGCGAACCGCTGTCGCGCAGGTTGCGGGCGGCCGCGAGCGCCTTGCGTGCAGCCTGCGGATGCAAGCCGTCAAGGCTGTCGATCAGCACCAGCGCGTGTCCCCCGCGTGCCGCCACGCGCTTGGCAGCATCCACCGCACGCTCGACCGCCTGGCCCTGGGAATCCGCCGAGGCCGCGAAGCTGAGTGCGGCGACGGGAGATGGAATCCCCGCCCGCCCGGAGCCCTCCTGCCATTCCGCGATCTCCTCCGGTCTTGAGCCGGCCAGGACCAGCGTCACCTCGAGATCCTCGCGACCGGAGAGCGCCTCCAGCAGACGGCGCACGGTTTCGGTCTTGCCGGCGTGCGCAGCGCCGGTGATCACCGCGCGCGAGCCGCGGCCCAGCGGGGTGAGCCACTCGATGGCCTCGAGCGTGGGGTCCTTCGAGCCCAGCGCGAGCCGTTCGCTGGGGTAGGAAACCGGGAGATCCTCGTAACGGGCACCATCTGAGACGGCGTCGGCGGATGCCCCATTGATGTTGTCGATGCGTACCAGCGAGGGATAGCGCTCCGAGCGGCGAGGCGTCCGTACCGGCCCGCTCACCCTGTCTCCAGAGACGAGCTCGCAGCGGCGCACCTGCGCAGCGGAGATGTAAACGTCCTCGTCGGAGGGCTCGGGCGGGTTGACACGCAGAAAGGCCGAGCCGTTGCCCAACAGCTCGACCACCCCCTCCACGCTGGGATCATCGCCTGTGGCAGCAGTCTCACTCCGGACCGCCTTCGATGGCGATTGCGCCAGCCGGCCGTTCGGCTGGCCGCCGCCACGGCGAGAGGCAGCGGCGGAAGATGACGCCGAGGACTCACGCCCGGCTGAGGATCCGTCCTGCTCCTCATCTTTCGCCGCCCGCCGCGAGCGAGGTGCACGACGTTTGCGCGCACCGCTTCCGGCTGCGTTGCTCGTAGTATCCGACCGGCCAGAGGAGCCATCTCTGGGCGCGTCCTTGGGCGGATCCTCAGCGGGCGAACCGGAGCTCTGCTGCTCATCGGAGCCCGCCCCTGACTCGCCCAGGATCGCGTCGATCAACTCGGCCTTGCGCAGTCTCCTGAAACCATCGAGGCCGACCTGGTCGGCGATTGCATGCAGGTCGGCGAGAGGGCTTTCCTGTAGCTCGGAGCGGTCGAGTACTGGCATGTGCTTCTCCTTCGGTTCGGATTGGGCGGTTGGCGCCCGGTCGCGTTGAGCAGCGACCGGCACCCGTTTAGAAACCGTCCGAAACTCCTCAGATTGCGCTGCAACTCCGTCTGAGGGGAGATTCAGGAGTTTTCGGACGTTTCTTAGTGATCTGCAGCCTAGCGCTCGTAGCGGATTTCCTCACCCAGAGCCAGATCCCTGCCCGGCTCGAGCTCGCCCGCAAGTGCCGCCCGGACCGTGATGAAGTCCGCGCAGGCGGCGACGTCGTGCACACGGAAGATGTGCGCGCCACGGTCGAGCCCATAACCGAGCGCGGCGAGCGTGCCCGCCAGGCGATCGCGCGGGGCGCGCGCAGTGAGCGCGCCGATGAAGTCCTTGCGCGAGATCGCGAGCAGCAGCGGGCGACCCAGCTCGTGCAGGCGCTCGAGGCCGCGTAGCAGCTGGATCGTCTGCGCAGGCGTCTTGGCGAAGTCCGGTCCCGGGTCGATGATCAGCTGCTCCGGGGCCACTCCGGCTGTGATCGCCTGCTCGACGCGTTCGTGCAGGAAGGCGAGCACCTCATCGACGATCTCGCCGTAGAGGTTTGGGTCCTGCAGCCGTTCGCGCGGCGCGGCGCGGGTATGCATCAGCACGAGCCCAGCGCCGTGCTCGGCGCAGACGGTGGCCAGCTCCGGGTCGCGCAGGCCGCTGACATCGTTGACGATCCGCGCGCCTGCGGCGATCGCGGCGCGGGCGACGGCCGGCTTGTAAGTGTCCACCGAGACGATCGCACCGAGCTCGCTGGAGACACGCTCGATGAGCGGCGCAACCAGCTCGATCTCCTCCTCTGCCTCAACAGGGGGGCGACCGGTCGAGGCTGACTCGCCGCCGATGTCAATGATCTGCGCCCCGGCGCCGTGGAGCTCACGGGCCAGCGCGATCTGGGCATCGAGACCCGCATAGCGGCCGCCATCGCTGAAGGAGTCAGGTGAGGCGTTCACGATCCCCATGATTAGAGGCCCGCCTGCCCCGCCGAGCTCAATGCCTACATCGCCTGCCTGGAGGCTGCGCGCGGGTGCGCTCATGGCATCGCCGGCGGCGCCTGCATGCCCGCGGAGGCGGCACGGGCGGTCTCGGCGACGATACCCTCGGCGACGGCCTCGGCCGCAAAGCGCTCGAGCTCCTGCTCGAGGCGTGGGGCGTCCCAGCCGAGCTCGCGGGCGAGCACGCCGGCAACTCGATTGATCGGATTGCCCACCACCCCGTCCCCGGTGCTCAGCTCGCGTGCCGCCAGCAGTCCCAGGCGCGTACGGCGCAGGAGCACGTCACCGATCGAGCGCGCCTGCTCGCGGCGAGCGGCGAGCGCCACCTCGGCCAGCAGATCGGGCAGGCCGGGGACGATCGGCTGCGCCAGCTCGCCCCGCTCGGCGGCCAGCGTGAGCACCTCGCGCGCGGCGTAACCGTAGCGGCCTGCCAGCGCTGCATAGGACTCGTCGGGCACGCCCTCCACGCGCGGCAGATCCTCCGCCGCAATCGCTTGTCCAAGCGGGATCTCGTGCGTTCGGCATGGAGCATCGCGCGCGTCGCGCTCGACGAGGCGGTCAACTGTCATCTTTGCCATCCGCCGCCAGGTCGTCAGCTTGCCCCCGGTGATCGTGATCATCCCGCTCGAGGTCTCATACAGCTCGGCCTTGCGCGAGATGTCGACCGACTTCTTCGGGTCGCCGGTCGAGATCAGCGGACGCACCCCAGCGAAGGCTCCCGCCAGATGTCCGGTGTTCAGAGCGGCGCCGAAGAAGTCGTTCACGGCCTGGAGTAGGTAGTCGATGTCCTCGGCGGAGGGCTGCACGTGCTCGAGGTCCCCCTCGTAGTCGTTATCAGTGGTACCGACGAGCGTGCGTCCGAGCCAGGGAAGCGCGAAGATCGTGCGACCGCTGCCGGCTGGGACGATCGCGCCACCCACCAGCGGCAGGTCCTCGTGGCGCACGATCAGGTGCGTGCCACGGCTGGGCCTTATGCGCGGCAGCTCAGCCTCGTCGTGGAGCTCGTCCGGGCGCAGCTGATCGGCCCATACGCCGGTCGCGTTGATCACATTCGCGGCACGCACCTCGAGCCCGGCGCCGCTCTCGGTGTCGAGCGCCCGTACGCCCCGCGCGCGTCCGTCCTTCTCCAGCAGTCCCGTGACGTTGAGGCGGTTGGCGCAGACCGCACCGAAGCGCTCGGCCTCGCCAAGCACCGTGAGCACGAGGCGGACATCATCGGTCTGGCAGTCATAGAACAGGTAGCCACTCGTCGGTTTGCGCGCGGCGAGGGCAGGCAGCAGCTCGAGGACCTCATCGCCTGAGATCACGCGGTGGCGCTCGGGACTCCAGGAGGCGCCCTCCACAGTCTGGGGCGGCTGATTGCCCTGCTCGCGCTCGCTGCGCGCGCGTTTGCTCCGTCGCGAGCGCAGGCGGTCGCGATCGACCGACATAACGTCGTAGAGGTTCAGGCCCACCCCCACGAGACGATCCGGACGGGCACCCTCGAAGGCGGCCACCACGAGCGGCAACGGATGCACGAGATGCGGCGCGAGCGCGACCATCAGCTGGCGCTCGAGCAGCGCCTCACGCACGAGCCCGAGATCGAAGTTCTGCAAGTAGCGCAGCCCGCCATGGACGAGCTTGCTCGAGCGGCTCGAGGTTCCCGAGGCGTAGTCGTCGCGCTCCAGCAGCGCGACGCTATAGCCGCGCGCGGCGGCGTCGAGGGCGACGCCCGCGCCGGTGATGCCGCCGCCGACGACGACCACATCGAACTCGTCCTGCGACAGCGCCGCGAGGGCCTGGCTGCGCTCGATCACGCCGTGAGTCTCGCAGAGGGCGGGCGGGGGCCGGGCGGGCGGGTCTAAATCAAATCTGGCCGAGCTCGGCGGTGATCTCGCTGACCGCCGACTTCGCGTCGCCGAAGAGCATCGTGGTCTTCGGGTCGTAGTAGAGCTCGTTTTCGATGCCCGCGAAGCCGGGATTCATCGAACGCTTGATCACGATCACAGAGTTGCTGTCGGAGACCTCGAGGATCGGCATGCCATAGATCGGCGAGGAGGGCGTGTTCTTGGCGGCGGGGTTGGTGACGTCGTTGGCGCCGATCACGAGCGAGACGTCGGTGCGGCCAAACTCGGGGTTGGCCTCCTCCATCTCCTTGAGCTGGTCGTAGGGGACGTCGGCCTCGGCGAGCAGCACGTTCATGTGGCCCGGCATGCGCCCCGCGACCGGGTGGATGGCGTAGCTGACCTCCACCTGGCGCTTCTCGAGCTCCTTGGTCAGCTCGCGCACGGCGTGCTGGGCCTGCGCGACGGCCATGCCGTAGCCAGGCACGATCACCACACGGTTGGCGTAGGCGAGCTGGATCGCCGCGTCGGCAGCGCTCGTGGAGCGCACCGTGCCCGCGTGCTCACCAGCGCCGCTCGCGCCCTCGACGGCTCCGCCGCCGCCGAAGCCACCAGCGACGATCGCGGGGATCGAGCGGTTCATGGCCGTCGCCATCAGGTTCGTGAGGATCGAGCCGGAGGCGCCCACGATCATGCCCGCGACGATCAGCGCTGGGTTGTTCAGCGCGATCCCGGTGGCGGCCGCAGACAGGCCCGTGAAGGCGTTCAGCAGCGAGATCACGACCGGCATGTCGGCGCCGCCGATCGGCAGCACGACCGCGTTGCCGAGCAGCGCCGCACACAGCAGCATGCCGATGAAGATCACTTCGGAGTGGCTCCCGGCGGCGATGTCGATGCCGGCGGCGAGCGCGAGCAGGAACAGCAGCAGGTTGACGTACTGCTGGGAGGAGCCGAGCGTGATCGGCTTGCCGGGGATGATTTCCTGGAGCTTGCCGAAGGCGATGTTGGAGCCCCAGAAGGACACCGAGCCGACGATCGCCGCGAACAGCGAGAAGATCGCGATGTAGGTCGGCGTGGACGCAAATCCGCCGCTGAGCCGGAACTCCGACCACGAGATCAGGAACACGGCGCCGCCGCCCACGCCGTTGAACAGCGCGACCATCTGCGGCATCGCGGTCATCTTCACCTGGCGCGCGGCCGGCACGCCGACGGCCGTGCCGAGCGCCACCCCGATCACGATCAGCGCCCAGTTTCCCTCGTTGCGGTTCAGCAGCGTCGCGATCACCGCGATCGCCATGCCGGCCGCCGCGATGCGGTTGCCGCGCACGGCCGTGGTCGGGCCGGAGAGACCGCGCAGCCCCTGGATGAACAGGCCAAAGGCGATGATGTAGAGGACGTCGAGGAAGCTCTGGTCCTGCAGGAACGATGTGGCCAGCGGAACGCTCACGAGGACTTGCCCTTGCCGTCCTCGCCCTGGCCGGATTTCGGCTTGGACTTGAACATCTCGAGCATCCGGTCGGTGACCAG
>Ga0307374_10009346_pt1 | contig 14449 bp, 10 predicted proteins | sample OX3MG_FD_202532 | JGI IMG/M metagenome (GOLD analysis project Ga0307374, IMG submission 202532) | Soil microbial communities from Risofladan, Vaasa, Finland - OX-3 | ecosystem: Environmental > Terrestrial > Soil > Coastal area > Acid sulfate soil | place: Finland: Risofladan, Vaasa | collected... | reverse complement strand
AGGAGATGAAGCACCGGGAGATGGCGGTCCCGATCCCCCAGGGCTGGCGCCCACTCGGGCCGTACGCCATCCCGCACGGGCAGACCTATGGCTCGGGCCCGGGCAGCCGTCCGGCGGTCGCCGGGCGGGTCTCCGCCGTCGCCGTCGATCCCGGCAACGCCAACCACGTGCTGATCGGCGCGGCCAGCGGCGGCGTCTGGGAGACGAAGGACGCCGGGGCCCGCTGGGCCGCGCGCACCGACGGCCAGGGGTCGCTGGCGATCGGCGCCATCGCCTTCACCCCGAGCAACCCGGCGATCGTCTATGCCGGTACCGGCGAGGGCGACTTCTTCAGCCGCCTCGGCGTGGGCCTGCTCCGCTCGACCGACGGTGGGACCAACTGGAGTATGCTCACCACCGCTCCCTTCTCCGGGATCGGGTTCTACGACCTCGCGGTCGATCCGCTCAACGCCAACCACCTGCTGGCCGCGACGACGGGCGGGCTCTACGAGTCCACCAACGGCGGCACCGTGTGGACGATCCGGCACAATCAGCGGACCTGGGACCTCTCGATGCACCCGGCCGTGATCGGCGACCCGAGCTCCACCAAGGAGGTCTTCGCCGGCTGCGGCGACGGGGTGTTTCGCTCCGCCGACGGTGGGACGACCTGGAGCGCCGTCACGCTGCCCGGCGCGCCGGCTGCCTGGGAGCGGATCGAGGTGTGCCACGCGCCCGCCAACGGCAACGTGGTCTACGTCTTCGCGGCGGACGCCTCCGGCAATGGCTACATCTGGCGCCGGGGCGCGTTCGGCGGGGCCTTCAGCGCCGAGACGCTGCCGCCCGGGCTCAACACCGGGCAGGCCTGGTACGACTGGTTCGCCACCACCGCGCCGAACAACCCGGACGTGCTGTACGTCGGCGCGATCGACGTCCACAAGGGCAGCCGGTCGATCACCGGTGCCTGGACCTGGGCGAACGTGTCGGCCAAGATCGGCGCGGGCGACTCGATCCACCCGGACCAGCACGCGATCGCCTTCAGCCCGACCGATCCGAACGTCGTCTACGTCGGCAACGACGGCGGCGTCTACCGCTCGCCGGACGGCGGGACGAGCTGGTCCGCACTCAACGAGGGGCTGTGCATCACCGAGTTCGAGTACCTCGTCGGCCACCCGCAGTTCGACGCCTGGCTGATCGGAGGAACGCAGGACAACGGCACTCTGCGCTATGAGGGCGAGGAGGCCTGGTACCACATCCAGGACGGCGACGGCGGCGGCGTCGGCGAGAACGCGACTGCCCCCTACACCTGCTACCATACCTTCTACGGGATGGGCATGGAGCGCTCGACGAGCGGTGGCGGCTGGGGTACCTGGGCGTGGATCGGCCCCAACCCGCCGGCCGGCCACAGCGCGCTCTTCTACCCGCCCCTGGAGGTCAACGGCAACGTCGTGGTTCAGGCCGGCTCGACCGTATTCATCTCCACCGACACCGGAACGACCTGGGCGTCGGTCGCCTTGCCGGCCGGGCAGGTCGCCTCGGCGCTGACCATCCCGACGGCGAGCCGGGTGTACGCCGGCACCACGCAGGGCAACGTCTACCGGATCGATCTGGTCGGCGGCGCCTGGCAGCCTCCAGTCGCGCTGACCCAGCCGCGGGTCGGCTACGTCAGCCACCTCCAGGTGGACCCGACGAACCCGAACCGGATCTGGGCGACCTACTCGTCCCTGGGCGGCGCGCACGTGTTCCGCTCGGACAACGCGGGCACGTCGTGGGCCAACGTCAGCGCCGGGTTACCGAACATCCCGGTCAACGCGCTGGTCATCGACCCCGCGCACCCGAACGTGGTGTTCGTCGCAGCCGACGTGGGCGTGTACCGGACGAACGATGCCGGCGTGAGCTGGACGTCGTTCAGCAACCTGCTGCCGAACGCGCTGGCCAAAGACCTGGTCTTCCACCAGCCGTCGCGCATGCTGCGGGTCGCGCTGCAGAGCCGGGGTGCCTGGGAAATCGCGGTCGATTCCGGGTCGATGCCCGACGTGGCGATCTACCTGCGCGACAGCGTGGTGGATACCGGCCGGAGTAGCCCGTCGCCCTCGGGCGTCATCGACCCCTTCGCGCCCGGTGCCGTGACCTACTGGTGGCAGTGCACGGACGTCAAGGTCGACGGCCCGACCTACCAGGAGCCGGCGCTGGCGGACGTCGACTTCCAGGAGTTCGACGACGACCACGGCGTGTTCGCCGCGGGGCTGATCCACGAGAACACGCAGCGCAGCCGTGTCAACCGCGTCTACGTGCAGGTCCACAACCGGGGGCTGAACCCGGCGCTGAACGTGAAGGTCAGGGTCTTCTTCGCGGACGCGTCGCTGGGCCTGCCGCCGCTGCCGGCGGGGTTCTGGACCAACTTCCCGAACAACGTGCTGCCGGCCGCCTCGCCGTGGCAGGCGATCGGCCCGCACAAGGTCGTACCGCTGCTGGAGTCAGGACGTCCCGAGGTCGTCGGCTTCGAGTGGCCGGTGCCGGCGACCGCCGCCGGCCATACCTGTCTGCTTGCGATCATGACCGCCGACAACGACCCGATCGCGACCACGGAGACGAACATCGGCACGCTGGTAACCACCGAGCGCCGGGCGAGCCTGAAGAATCTGGTCGTGATCAACCCGCTGCCGGTCATCGGCCCGGCGGTGAAGCTGCTCAAGCTGAACGTCTGGAAGCCGGGGCGCTGGGAACGCTACGCCATCGGCACCGATCGCACCGGTGCCGCGATGGTCTCCGGTCTGGTGCTGAGCAAGCGCCTGTCGGAGCAGGCCGGCCAGTCGCGCCTGAAGCGGATCGACCTGAACGAGGAGACCCGGGCCGAGCTCGAGCGGCTGGTCAAGGAGAGCCCGGACCTCAAGGAGGCGCTGGACCTCAGCGCCGTGTACCAGGTGCCGTCGCGTGGCGGCGCCATGCTCAAGGGGCTGAAGCTCCAGGCCGAGCGACCAGAGCCGATCGTGGTGGTGATCAATCCGCGCTCGCGCACGGCCGAGGGGTCGATCATCCAGTGGGCCGACGACGGCACGGTCGTCGGCGGCTTTGCCCTCGAGCGGATCAAGGCCCAGTAGCACCTGGGCGACCCGCGACGCGGGAGGGGGTGTCGTCGACCGACCGGCCGGCGGCATCCCACCTCCGGGTCGCGTCCACTGCGTACACCGGCGGCCGTATCGGCGCTCAACGTCCCCTCCACGAGCGGCCCGGCCGCCGGCTCCCAATGCCATGGTTCAGCGCGTCGACGGGGCGGTCACGACTGACCCGCCCGGCGTCCACCCCGGTCAGGCGACGCCCGTATTCGGGAGCACGCGCGGCTGCCCGCGGCGGGGCCATCCATGGTACTGTCCAACGGGTCGACTCGGGGCGCAACGTGAGACTCCCGTCCTACCAGAGGGCTCGATGGGCACGCCTGAGCCGCTCCTCATCGTCGACGGCCACGAGGACCTCTCACTGGGTGCGCTCGCCGACGGGCGGGACTACCTGACCTCGGCCCGGGAGATCCGTGCCGCCGAGGCCGACGCGGGCTGCGACAATCCCAACAGGACGTGCATTCTCGGTCTAGCGGAGTGGCTGTCCGCGCGTGTCGGCGTGATCGTCGCCACCGTTCAGACCATCCCGCGCCCGCTAGCCAACCTCGGTGAGCTGAACGACGCGACGGTGGAGGGCGCGTATCAGCAGGGACTCGCTCATCTCGACCTCTACCGCCGCTGGACCACCGACGCGCCGTCTCAGCGCGTCGGGTGAGCCGTGAGCCTCGACGCCGTCTGCCAGATCGCCGGTGACGCGGCACACGTCGGCCTGGGCACGGACTTCGATGGCGGCCAGGGCGCGGAGGCAGCACCGGCTAAACTCGACACCGTCGCCGACCTGCCGAAGCTCGCGGCCCACGTCGCCGCGATCATGGGGGTAACTGGCTCAGGTTCCTGCGCCGCGAGCTGCCGTAGTCGCGGACCGCGCGACGCCTGCGCGCCCAGCCTGCCACCCGGAGGACGATCATGGACCTGCACATCCGCCCCATCCGCGACGGCGACGTCGAGCCGGTCGTGCGCCTGTCGCTGCTGGCGTGGGCGCCCGTGTTCGCGTCGTTTCGGCAGATCTTCGGGCCGGCGGTCTACTCCCTCTACTATCCCGACTGGGAGGCCAGCCAGCGCGCGGTTGTCGAGCGGACCTGCCGTGGCACCGTGACCAACACCGTCCGCGTGGCCGAGGTCGCGGGCGCGGTCGCCGGTTTCGTCGCCTTCACGCTCGACCAGGAGACCCGCATCGGCGAGGTCCTGCTGCTGGCGGTGCACCCGGACTACCAGAACCACGGCGTCGGCACGGCGCTGAACGCGCACGCGCTCGCGGAGATGAAAGCGGCCGGCATGAACCTGGCCCAGCTCCTCACCGGGGCGGATCCGGGCCACGCCCCCGCCCGGCGCTCCTACGAGAAGGCCGGCTACACCGCCCTCCCGATCGTCCTCTACTACCAGGAACTGCAGGACCCGTAGGCACAGCGTGCGTCGCGCGCGGCCGGCGGTGCCGGCGCCTCCCCGGTGCGGCGCTGTCCGGTGCCACGACGGTTGATCCCCGGCCGGGGCCATCGGTATGCACCCCTCTCGTGTCCGCCACGCCGGGCCTGCCGCCACTCAGGACTGCTGGCCCTGTGCCGCTCACGCCACCGGTGGGGATGCTTACGCCACGAGCGCGGATCGGTGCGCGGCCGATCCACGCCAGGAGGGTGGCGGCGTGGCTCGCCGGGTTCGGGAGACCATCGGAGAGGCTCAGCAGGTGGACGATCACTGGGGTCGGCGTATGACCCGCCGGGCCTTACTGCTGGCGACGGCGTCGGCCGCCCTGGCCGCCTGCGGCGGCAGCGTCGCGACCGGCGAGAGCGGGCCGACGCGGGCGGCGCCGGGCACCGTCCCGTCGGGCGCGGCGACCGCACCGACCGCCCCGGATCCGAGCCCGGCGAGCCTGGTGCCTGCCGCGGGGACGTCCTTCGGCGTCAACCTCGATTGGGCGCACGACACCGCCGCGGCCTTCAACACGCGGCTGGGGATGAAAGCGGCGGCCTACGTCCAGTTCGTGTCTTTCCCGCTCGGCGACGGCGAGCGCACCATCCTTGACCAGTTCTTCGCGCAGGTCGCCGCACAGCGCGGGCTCGCCGTGGTCACGCTCCAGCCCACCATCCCGCTGGCGCAGATCACGCCGGCCATGGCCGACGATCTGGCCGCCTACCTTGCGCGCTACAACGACCGGGGCACCGGCGCGCTGGTCCGCTTTGCCCACGAGATGAACGGCGACTGGTACCCGTGGAGCCAGCAGCCGGAGGCGTACGTCGCCGCCTTCCGCGGCGTGGCCGCCGCCGTCCATCGCACGGCGAGGGGGAGTGGGATGCTCTGGGCGCCGAACTACGGCGGCGGCTACCCCTTCTCCGGAGGCGCCTATGGGGTCAAGCCGGGCACCCCGGACTTCGCGCGGCTCGACACCAACCACGACGGCAAGCTCGACGGCGCGGACGATCCCTACACCCCCTACTATCCGGGAGACGACGCGGTCGACTGGGTCGGACTCTCGCTCTACCACTGGGGCAACGTCTATCCCTGGGGCAAGAACGTGATCCCGGAGGACCACAAGTTCAGCGACCAGATCAGCGGCAGCTACAACGGTCTGAACGGCGACGACCGCGGAGTGCCGGACTTTTACACCACGTTCGCCGCGGGACACGCCAGGCCGATGGCGATCGTGGAGACGGCGGCACTCTACAACCCGTCGGTCGGTGGCGACGATGAGCTGGCCATCAAGCAGGCGTGGTGGCGGCAGGTCTTCGCGCCGGAGATCGCGACGCGCTTCCCGAGCATCAAGCTGATCAACTGGTTCGAGTGGCGCAAGCCCGAGAGCGAGATCGGCGGTACGACCATCGACTGGACGGTGACGCTGACGCCGCGCATCCGCGAGGCGTTTCGCGCCGACTTCCCGCGCGATCGGTTCAACCTCGGCGGCACCTGATGTCGCGGCGCCCCGACGCTTTCCTTAGCGGACGTGCTCGAACTCCCGGGCGGGAGTGGCGGCCGCCTCGCTCGCCTCGCCCAGACCCAGCCGCGCGTACAGGCGCTTCAGCCCGGCCGGCGCCCACCAGTTCACCCCGCCCATCAGCCGCATCGTCGCCGGCACCAGCAGCGCCCGCACGATGCTGGCGTCGATGAAGACGGCGATCGCCATGCCGACCCCCATCGACTCCAGGATCAGCAGCTTGTCCAGAATCCCGGTGCCGAAGACGACGATCATGATCAGCGCCGCGCTGGTGATCACCCGGCCGGTCCGCTCCAGCCCGGTCGCCACCGCGTGCGTGTTGTCGCCCGTCTTCTCGTACTCCTCCTGCATGCGCGTCAGCATCAGGACCTCGTAGTCCATCGACAGGCCGAACAGCATGCAGAACATCATCACCGGGATCATCGGGACGATGTAGCCGGTGGGCTGAAAGCCCAGCAGGTGCTGCAGGTGGCCGTCCTGGAAGATCCAGACGAGCGCGCCGAACGAGGCCGTGATCGAGAGCGCGTCCACCACGATCGCCTTGAACGGCAGGAAGACCGAGCCGAGCAGCAGGAAGAGCAGGACGTACGTCACCACGACCACGAAGCCGAGCGCGTAGGGGATCCGGCTCATGATCCCGCTCACCATGTCGAGGTTGATGGCCGTCGCCCCGCCGACCTGAACCGTCAGGGTCGCGCCGGGCGTGTCGAGGGCGCGGATGGCGTTGACCAGGTCCTTCGCCTGCCGGCTGTCGGCCGTCCCCTTGCCGATCACCGTCAGTTGCGCCGCGCTGGCGGCGACGTAGCCGCGCGCCGCCTTCTGGTCCGCCGCGTTGGTCGACTTGAGCAGCGCGCTGAGCTCCTGGGAAGTGGCGTTCGCCCCGCTCGGCGCCAGGCTGTAGATGCTGTCGATGCTCTGGACGCCCGGCAGGGCGGCGATCCGGTCGTAGGTCGCCTTCATGGCCGCGATGTTGGCGGCATCGGTCATCGCCCCGCCGCGGGGCTGGAGCAGCACGGTAATCGGCGCGACCGGCGTGTCGGCGAAGTCGTTCACCAGCGCGTCGTAGGCCAGGCGCGACTCGTCGGTCCTGGGCAGCATGTCCATCCCGGGCGTGCCGAAGTTCGCGTTGAGGAAGGGCAGGCCAAGCGCGATCAGCAGCGCCAGCACCGGCAGGATCACCGCCACCGGATAGCGCATCACGCCGGAGGCCAGCCGGCTCCAGATACCGCCATCGCCCCGGCTCTCGACGGCGACGTTGCGCACGCGCAGCCGGTCGATGCGCGGCCCCAGGATGGCCAGCAGCGCCGGCAGGAAGGTGAAGGCGTAGAACACGGCCAGGCCCACCACCACCGCGCCGCCCACGCCCATCGAGCGCAGGGCGAACATCGGGAAGAAGACCATCCCGAGCAGCCCCACTGTCACGATCATGCCGGAGAAGAAGACAGCCTTGCCCGCAGTCGCCATGGCCGCCGCGACCGCGTCGGCCACCGGTCGCTGGTGGAGCTCCTCACGGAAGCGCGTCACGATGAAGAGCGAGTAGTCGATGCTCACCGCCAGCCCGAGGATGGTCGCGATGTTGAGCACGTAGATGCTGGTGTCGGTCAGGTGCGCCATCAGCGCGATGCCGCCGAGCGCCGCCGGGATCGATAGGATACCCACCGCCAGCGGCAGGCCGGCCGCCACCAACGAGCCGAACACGATCACCAGCAGCACGAGCGTGATCGGCAGCGACAGCGTCTCCTGGGTGCGCAGGTCGCTCTCGACCGCGCGGGCGAAGGCGGCGTTGGCCGGTGCCGACCCGCCGAACCAGCGGGTCAGGGCGGTGCTCTTGACCAGGCTCTCGTAGGTCGGGATAGCCTTCTCGACATCGTGGTTGGCGGTCGAGGTGGTGATCACGACGTAGGTCTCGCGGCCGTCGCGGGAGATGAAGCGGCTCGACCCGGTCGAGGCGTAGTCGGTGATCGCGGTCACCTCGGGCCGGCTCCGCAGCGGCGCCAGCGCCTGCTGGACCGCCGTCTGGAAGGCCGGGTCGGTGGCCCTGAGGGTCGGCGAGGAGAAGACGATCCAGAAGGTCGATCCCGGCTGCCCGAAGTCCTGCGCGATCGTGGTCGCGACCTGCGACGACTCGGCGCTGGCGTCGACCCAGCCCTCGGCCTGCAGCTTGCCGAGCCCGGTCGGGATCAGCGGCGCGCCGAGCAGCAGCAGCGCCAGCGACGCGATCAGCACTACGCGGGCGTGCCGCGCCACGAAGAACCCCCAGCGACGAAACATGGCGCGCCCGATCCCTCCCGTGTCGCGATGCCCCGGATCGATGCCGGCCTGAACCGCCCAGCGGCGTGCCCGGCCCTCCGGGAGCGGGTCGTCCACTCATCCTGTAGCAGGTCGCGCGTCACAGGCGCGCAAATGCCGGAGCGCCACCGTGCCAATGCCGTCACAGGTGGAACTCCGGCGCGCTGCCGCTCCTCAGTATGCGAGGTGGTGCAACCCGGCGGCGAGGACACGGATGCCGGCCGCGGCGTCCTCGGGGGTCGTGTACTCGGCCGGGGTGTGGCTGCGGCCACCCTGGCTCTGAACGAAGACCATGGCGACGCGGGCGAGGTCGGCCATGCGCTGGGTGTCGTGGACCGCGCCGCTCGGCATCGCCTGGGCCGGGATCCCCTGCTCGCGCGCCGCCTCCTCGAGCGTCCGCACCAGCTCGGCGTCGGACGGGCACGGCTCCAGGTCGAAGCTCACGTCCCAGACGGCCTGCAGGCCACGGTCGGCCGCCGCCCGCGTGACGAGCGCCTCGTGCGTGGCGTTGAGCACGGCGCGGGTGGCGGGGTCGGGGTGGCGCGCGTCGATGGTGAAGGTCACCCGGTCGGGGACGATCGCGGGGAAGTTGGGCTCGACCAGCACCCGCCCGACCGTGGTCACCGCGGGCCGCCCCATACTCCGCGCCGTGTTGATCACGCCGGAGATCATCTCGGCGGCGCCGGCCATCGGATCGTGCCGCAGGTCCATCGGCATGGCCCCGGCGTGGTCGGAGCGGCCGTCGACGCGGACGACGTAGTGGCGGATGCCGGGCAGCCCGGTCACGATCCCGACCGGCAGCCCCGCCTGCTCCAGGATCGGCCCCTGCTCGATGTGTAGCTCGATGAACGTCTCGATGTCGTCGCGGCGCGCCTCGGGGATGCGCGCCGGGTCGAGCCCGACCTCGCGCATGGCCTGGGCGATGGTCTCACCGCCGTAGCCGACGATCCGGTCCGGATCCTCCGGGCCGATCCGACCGGTGATGGCTCGCGAGCCCCAGAAGCTGGTCCCCGGGAAGCGGCTGGCCTCCTCCTCGCACAGGGAGAGGACCTCGAGCGTGCGCTTCGGCCGGCCGAACTGCTCCCGCAGCGTGCGGACGGCCAGGATCGCGGCGATGACACCGAGCGCGCCATCGTAGCGCCCGCCGGGGTTCTGCGAGTCGATGTGCGAGCCGGTGACGATCGCCTTGCCGCCCTCGGTCCCCTCCAGCCGCCCCCAGACGTTGCCCACCGCGTCGCGGTGGACGGCGAGCCCCGCCTCCGCGCACCAGGCCGCGACCTGATCCTGTGCCGCGACCCACTCGGGCGAATAGACCAGCCGGCGCACCCCGGTGCCACCGTCGGACCCGTGCCGGGCCAATATCATGACGTGGCGCTCGACGAGCGCCGGGTCGATCCGGATCTCACCTGGCATCCCTGCCCCCTCCCCTGCCCGCACGCCGCTCCCGCCGCACGTCTCCGCGGCCTCCATCGGGGAGCCGCCGAGACGGCCGGGTCCCGTCCGGGATCCCTGCCGTCGGCGGCCCTTCGCACGAACGCTCAGGACAGCCAGGAGGCCGGCTGGTAGAGGGCGGACCGCAGGGCCGCCCATAGGTTCTGGTACTGCTCCCAGGGGCTGTCGCCGTGCAGCACGATGCCCATGGGTCCCAGCCGCTCTGCGCCGGCCGTGCGCGCGGCGCGGTCGCACTGCTGCATGGTCACGAAGTCGACCTCGAGCCGCCAGGGCTGCTCCGGCCGGTAGGCCGGCACGCTGCCCAGCTTGCCGAGCGCCCGCTTGGCCGCGGCGGTGATGTCCTCCCGCGCCGCCGCCGGGGCCCGGCAGATGGCCGCGTTCCGGCCGCGGGCCTCCTTGACCGCCACCGTCTCGATCTGGTCGCCGAGGAAGGCGCGCGCCTCCGCCATCGTCGTCTGGTCACCGGTGACCATGATGACCGGGATGCCGAACGCGCCGAGCACGGCCGCGTTCAGCCCGGTCTCGCCGTGCGGCCGGCCGTTGATGCGCAACTCCGCCACCGCCCCGCCCGCGATGGTGTGCGGATGCACTGCCATCATGGTCTTGGCCATCGAGTGGTAGCCAACCAGGACCGCCGCGGCGAAGGTGGTCAGGTCGGCGCCCTCCAGCTGGCAGGCGTCGCGGGCGTCGCCGCTGCCGGTCGCCAGCAGCGCGGCCGGGTGAATGTCCTCGACCAGGATGTTGCGCATCGGCCCGTGGCCGTCGGCGACCAGGACGTAGTCCGCGCCCGACTGGACCAGCCCCTCGACCGCGGCGTTGGTGTCGGCCGTCATCAGCCGGCGCCCGCGGTCGTACTCCCGCTCCGTCGGCATCATCATGTCGCCGTGGACGATGCCGCTGATCCCCTCCATGTCGACCGACACGTAGACCTTCATCGGTTGCCCCTCCCTGCCGGGCGCCGGCGCCCGTCCACTCACTCGCCACTCGTCGGCTCCTGCGAGCCTGTGGGCATGATCGTATCGACGGCGGGATCGCGCAATCGCCGCGGGAGGATCCGGAGTCTTCAGCTCACCGAGCGGACGAGATCGTGGGACAGGCGTACGTGGGCGACCATGAGGCGGCCGGCGCGCTCCGCGTCGCGCTCGCCGATGGCGCGGGCGAGCTCACTGTGCTCGAGGAAGTCGGAGGGCAGCGACCCGCGCAGCCGGAAGTAGCGGTGCCAGGCCCAGGTGGACAGGGTGAGGAGCTGCTCCGCGCTCTCGGCCAGCAGCGCGTTGCGCGAGGCGCGAGCGATGCCGAGGTGCAGTTCGTAGTCGAGCGGCAGGAAGCGCTGGTGGTTCTGCGTACGGGCGGTGTCGTCGAGGCGCCGGGCCAGCTCCACCAGTACGGCCGCCTCGTCCAGATCGGCGCGCACCGCCGCCAGCTCCGCGGTCCGCTGCTCGACGACCTGGCGCGTCTCGAAGATAGCGTGGATGTCCTCCAGGCCGAGCTTGGCGATCGCCAGGCCGCGGCGTGGGAAGACGGTCATCAGGTGCTGCCAGCGCAGCCGCTGGATGGCCTCGCGCACGGGAGTGCGCCCGATCCCGAGTCGCTCGACGAGCTCCTGCTCGTTGATCACCTCACCGGGATCGAGCACCCCGGTCACGATCATCTCGCGCAGGCGCCGGTAGGCGATCTCCGCCGCGGTGATCTGGCCACACACTGCCGGCTCGAGCGTATCCGTTCCCGGGGTCGTGCGCTGTTTCATGCCGACCGAGCTCCCGACATTGTTCGGCGATCCGGTCAGGGTAATAACAGACCCGGAGAGAGAGCGCAACAGGTGGCGAAGGTCGGCACCTACGCAAGGTCGCCACGACCGTTCGTATCCAGGCAAACGGGCCCCCACGAGGTCGGTCAGTTGAGCTGGCTGCGGCGGCGACGCTCGGCCTCCTGCTGCTCGGCGTCCCAGCGCCGCAGCCCCTCGTCGTCCGCGCCGTAGGGCTCGCCCGCCGCGCGGTAGCGCTCGCGCAGGGTAGTCTCGGCCTCGGCGGCCACCTTGAAGACCGTGGCCACCACCAGCCGCGCCGTCGCGATCTCCGCGCCCGGCGCCACGTTGTCGAGCGCGCGCAGCAGCCGGCGGGCCAGCGCGTTGCCCTGCCGCACCTGGGCGGACAGCCAGCGCCGGACGTCCTCGACGTCATCGAGCGTCTCGATCTCCCAGCTCACATCCGCCACCTCCTCCCGGCGCGATCGCTATCCCCATTGTGCCGCGCGGCGCGAGCCGGCGCGACGTGTTCCGGCAGGCGCGGTCCACCGTATAGGCGACCGCGGCGACCACGGCCGGAGGTGACGGCGGGGGCAGCCCCAACCTCTGCAGCTACGTCGGCAATGGCGCGACCAACGGGGCCGACCCGCGCGGACAGGTGGTCGAGTCCGTGGCGCCGCGCGCCAGTGGCCAGCGTCTGGCTCGGGCAGTCGCCGGTGGGGTGCAAGTGCGCGGCGGGGCTAGGAACGTCTCGCAACCGGCCGATTCGCGCCTATCCGCCCGCCCCGCAGGCGGCACACGAGCCGCCGCGCGTGGTTCGCGCCGGGGTCTGCGTTATGGCTCAGGAGAGCGTGGTCGGCGCCTGCTCGGTGGTTGCCTGCTCGACCGGCGCGACCGACGTGAAGACCCTCCGGAGCGCGCGGACGCCGCGGACGAGCAGGCGGGGCAGGAGCGTGGCGAGAAACGCCCCGAGGACGGTCGCCGGGAGGGTGAAGACCTCGACCGTGACGCTGGCGGCCACCATCTGCTGGAACGACTGGATCAGCCCCGCGTGGATGCCGGCCGCGATCATGCCGACGATGATCGCCGTCGGCAGGAGGGCCAGCGACCAGAAGGTACGCATGATCAGCGCGGCAACGACGCCGAGCACGAAGAGCCGGAGCTGCAGGCTGAAGCGGCTAATCTGGTAGCCGTCCGGGAAGGAGATCATCAGATAGGCGTAGGCCAGCACCGCCAGAGTCCCGACCACCTGGACGGCGCTGTTGATCCACTGGCGCACCGTGTCGTCCTCGCTCTCCGTGCTCCGTGTTCCGCACCGCTCGCCCCGATCTGGCAGCTCCCATCCTACCGCGTCGCGGGCGGGGCGGTGTCGCCGCGCCGAGGCCGGGAGCCGCGCGGGACAACCGGGAATGCCGGCGGCGTTGACGACGCGGGCGCGCGTACCAATACTGAGCCTCCTGCCGGCCGGGTTTGGGCCGGGCTGGTGGCATTGGGAGGGACGTGAGCACATGGCGGGTCTCGTCTTCGCGTGCGTGGTGCCGCACGGGTTCCCGATCATCCCGGATATCAGCGAGGACGCCGAGGGGGCGCTGGCGACCCGCGCGGCGATGGAGGAGGCCGGCCGGCGCTGCGCCGCGGCGGAGCCCGACGTGCTGGTCGTGGCCACCCCGCACGGGGTGCGCGTCGACGGGACGATCGCGCTGGCATCGGTCGGGCGCGGGGCGGGCACGCTGCGCTACGGTGGGCGCACCGTCGAGATGAACGTCCCGGTGGACGGGCCGATGACCGACCTGATCGCCGAGCGGGCGCGCGAGCACGGCGTGCCGATCGGGCTGACCGGGTTCGCCGGCAGCCGGCGCGACCAGAGCGTGATCCCGCTCGACTGGGGCGTGATCACACCGCTGTGGTTCCTCGGCCACGGACGCAACATGGTGGGGCACGGCGACGCGCTGGCACCGGCCCCGGAGGACCTCGGACCGCCGGTGGTCATCGCGACGCCGTCGCACCAGCTGCCGCGCACGGCAATGGTCGAGTTCGGCATGGCGGTCGCCGAGGCGGCGGCGCACAGCGGGCGGCGGGTGGCGTTCGTGGCCTCGGCCGATTGGGGTCACCGGCACCGCGAGAGCGGGCCCTACGGCTACAGCCCGGCGTCGGCCGCGGTGGATGCCACGGTCGTGGCGGCGCTGCGGGAGGGGGAGCCGGGGCGGCTGATCACCCTGAGCGACGACGAGGTGCGCGAGGCGGCGATCGACGGGCTGTGGCAGACGCTGATGCTGGCGGGGGCACTGGACCACACGCCGCTGCGGGGCGAGGTCCTGAGCTACGAGGTCTGCAACTACTACGGCATGATCGTGGCCGTCTACTCTCCTGTCGACGCCGAGCGGTGACTCGGTCTGTCGTGGATCGACCGCGACCGCATTCGGCGCGGTGAGGCGCCCGTCAAGGTGGGCGACATCGGCGACTCAACGATGGGACATGCGCGTGAGTGTGGCGTTTGATTTCTCCGGCCGTGTGGTCATCGTCACGGGCGCGGCCCGCGGTGTCGGACGGGTGCTGGTTCACCGCTTCGCGGCGGCCGGTGCGTCGATCCTGGCGGTCGACCGTGACGAGGCGGGACTTGTCGAGACCTGCCGTCCGCTCGACCCAGAGCGGACCGCGTCCCTGGTCGCCGACGTCAGCCTTGAGGAGCACGCCGACCGCATCGTCGAGGCGGCTGTCCAGCGCTTCGGGCGCCTCGACGTCTGCGTCAACAACGCCGCGGTCGCGCCGCACGCGTCGCTGTTCGATGAGCGGGTTGACGTCTGGAATACGATCTATGCCGTCAACAGCCGCGGCACCTTCCTGATGACGCGGGCCGCCGCCCGGGCGATGATCGCCACCGCACAGGGCGGCCGGATCGTCAATTTCTCGTCCGGCGTCAGCACCAAGGGCACAACCGGCGCCGCG
>Ga0307374_10009344_pt1 | contig 14452 bp, 11 predicted proteins | sample OX3MG_FD_202532 | JGI IMG/M metagenome (GOLD analysis project Ga0307374, IMG submission 202532) | Soil microbial communities from Risofladan, Vaasa, Finland - OX-3 | ecosystem: Environmental > Terrestrial > Soil > Coastal area > Acid sulfate soil | place: Finland: Risofladan, Vaasa | collected... | reverse complement strand
TTTGTTGTTCGAAGCGCTGGCGCATGGGGGGAGGATTTTGCTGCCAATAAAGAGCAAAAATCATGCTGACATCCAGTGAAATCACTATCTGTATCTAATTATTCATCAACAACTTTTCCCCAAAACTTAGGCTGGTGTTGATTCTAATAGTATTCTTTCAAACACTAATTACCCAATTATTGGAAACTAAGGGTAAGCTCCAGTATTTTGTTTCTGCTGATGCATTAGCCTCTTCTGCATCACTAACCTGGCTGGAACAACAGTGGGAAATAGCTCGAGTAAAAATGGAGCAAGAAAATGCCGCTGAATTTTTACTAGTTATTGACGAGGTACAAAAAATAGACCATTGGAGTGAAACAGCTAAATTATTTTGGGATACCGACAGCCGCAATAAAAAACCTTTGAAAGTAATTCTATTAGGTTCTTCCAGACTATTGTTACAACAAGGCCTTACTGATTCATTGGCGGGAAGATTTGAAATCACTTATATGGGGCATTGGTCCTTCCAGGAGATGGAATCCGCTTTTGGCTGGACCGTGCAACAATATGTCTGGTTTGGTGGCTACCCAGGATCAGGAAATTTCATTAATGACGAAAAGCGATGGAAATCTTATGTGAATGATTCACTGATTGAAACTAGTATATCAAAAGATATTCTAATGCTCACCAGGGTGAATAAACCTGCATTAATGAAAAGGCTTTTTGAGTTAGGATGTTTATATTCAGGTCAGATCCTATCATTCACTAAAATGATCGGTCAATTACAAGATGCCGGCAATACTACTACATTATCCCATTACCTGGAACTTTTAGATACAGCAGGTCTTTTATGCGGCCTTGAAAAATATTCTCCTAACGCAATAACGGGGAAATCATCCAGTCCAAAGTTTCAAGTACATAATACCGCCTTGATCAGCGGGCAACGAAATGAATTTTTTTCTGAGATACTAGTGAAACCTGATGAATGGGGAAGAATGGTGGAATCTTCCATTGGGGCGCATCTGGTCAATTACTCATTATCAGAAAAATTTAAGGTCTATTATTGGCGGGAAAAAAATAATGAAATAGATTTTGTTATAGTCAGCAATGGAAAAGTAATTGGTCTGGAAGTAAAAAGTGGTGTTACAGGAACTGGTTCTGGAATAACTGCATTTAAAAAGCAAATTAATTCTGAAAAAGTACTGCTTATCGGAAATAACGGATTGCCCTGGAGGGATTTCTTAAAACTCAATCCCGTTGAGTTATTTTAACATGCAGATCTGGAGGTCATCATTATTCTACCAAACTGTTTTATTCATGAGCTGAATAATATCCCCGGTCCAGGCGGGAAATCCAGGGGTATCCTAATTTCGGGAAATGAGGAAATAGTTCATTTGACTACCAATCCTGAAAGTAATACTTCATTTGAGCAGTTTCCTTTACAATGTCAGTAATATCTGCGTATATGCATTATCAACTTCTACACACATTTGCTAAAAACTCTTTCACTGGACTTGTTTTCTGATAACAACCATTTCAGATCAAATGCCTGGCAGATATTACGCATGAATTGCAGCCCTTGCCTACTTATTTGAAATCCGCTTTTATACAACAGGATTAAACCATCCTTGGCCATATCCTGTAAACGGGGAATCGTGAATTGTTCCAATAATCTCTGGTGTTCCGGCCGAAAAATTACAATCCCCTTGCAGGTAACCTGCAATATATATTGTTTAAAGGCCCGGTCAGTTTCATCCAGAAAATAACCTTTATTGACCGCTAATTCCCCTTTGTCAATTTGGCGGTAATAGCTGGTAAGTTCTTTGTGATTCTGACCATAAGCTGTTCCTGTATCGCTGATTGCTGATACCCCCAGTCCGAGTAAAAATGAAATATGTGAAGTGCTGTATCCCATAAAATTACGATGGAGCGAACTTTCCTGCCAGGCTTTGTACAGATTATCCCCCTTTAAAGCAAAATGATCCATTCCAATGTCAACATACCCCGCAATCCCAAACATTTCCCTGGCCAGTAAATACAATTGCATTTTCATTTCAGGTGAAGGGAGATCATTTTCATCAAATAATCGCTGAACTTTATGCTTCCATGGCACATGAGCATAGTTGTAAAATGCAATACGGTCCGGTCGTATCCGGATCGTTTCCCTTATTGTATTTTCTTCTCCTTTTAAAGTCTGGAACGGTAGCCCGTAAATCAAATCGAAATTGACCGAAGTAAACCCAATCTCTCTTGCCTGTTCTGTAACGCACTGCACATTTTCAATCGGCTGAATTCTGTTTATAGCTCGCTGAACACGCGGGTCATTATCCTGCACACCATAGCTAACCCGACGAAATCCAAATTGGTAAAGCATCTCCAGATGTTGAGAAGTGGTATTATTTGGATGTCCTTCTACTCCGAACTCATGTTTAGGGTGAATAACAGCCGTCTTAAATATTCCTTCCAACAACTTTTTAAGTGTTTGCGGGGAAAAAAAAGTAGGTGTGCCCCCTCCAAGATGCAATTCACGTATTACCGGAGTTTCACCCATTAACTGTTGGTATAAGTTCCATTCCTTAAGCAGGATAGCCAGGTATTCCTCTTCTACTTTGTGATTATTCGAGATCGTTTTATTACAACCGCAATAAGTGCATAAAGATTCGCAAAAAGGTAAATGCAGGTATAAACTGATACCTTCCAGTGCATTCTTCTGATGAAAGTTTCGCTGAAAATCCCTTTTCCAGTCGCCTGCTGCTATATTTCCTTCCCAGAAAGGGACTGTGGGATAGCTTGTATACCTGGGTACAGAAGTATTATATTTTTGTAGCAATTTGGCTGGTGTCATAACATGGATTGTAAAAGTCGGTTTAGGCGGAATGCCGGTTGGGAGTTAATAAAAACTCCTCAATGATAAGTACGCATTAAAAAATAATCCCAAAAACTGAACGAGGATCCATATGAACTTCCCTGCTCCATGGCGATCGGCATAATTATAATCTGACTTCGGAGATATAGGGGTTTCTGTATTGGATCCACATATTTCATATAGTTTCCCTTCAGGAAAAGTATTATAATGATTTTTATTTTGTCCCATCATTTTCCCGCAGATATTCCAATATCTTTCTTGCCTGATCATTTGTCACACTAACCGCCATCTGGACTGCATATTTCTGTAATAAAGCTTTACCTATGGGATCTTCACTTGTCATCCCTGCAGAGTTAGTGATCATATTCATAATCCATTCAGGTGTTCTTATGGTGGTTACTCCCTTTAATCCAGGTCCAACAATTCTTTCATCTGTTGCAGAATGGCAGCCTGCACAGTTTGCCTCGAACAACTGTTCACCATCCGCAGCCATGGCCTCATTTAAGGCGGTCAAACTGATATTGGTGAATTTACCTATTCCCTTGTCTTCACTGAGCACATTTACATTTATTGTAGCTGGATCAGGAATATTAACTGGCCCTACCGAAGGTCCTTCAGTTATCACCTGAACAGGAAATGTTCCTTCATCTGATGCCTGCTGGTCCATGAAATGAATATTTGAATTGCTGGCTGGGCCATTGGAAAACGGACCATTGGCAAATGAACCTATCTCTAAAGTAGAATGCTGATTACAGCTAAATATGCTTGTAGCCATTATTACCATGAAGAATATGGCTGCCCATTTATTTCTCATTGAATTTCCCGGATGATTAACCTGTCCATTTAATGGTCAAAATTGATGATTACTGAAGTAATTGGACATGATTAAACTCATGATGCCTAGTGATATGTATCATGAATTTCTCGTATTTGAGCTTTTACATTTGCTTCTGAACCTTGAAAAGAATATCATATGTCAAAATCATTCATTTTAGTATTTGGGCCAAAATGGCTATCCCGGATCTGCCTGTTGCTGCCTATCCTGCTGTTCTTTAATCAATCCTATGCCCAACAGGCGTTATGGGTTGTCCCTAAAGCTGAGCAAATGGTTAAAAATCCGGTAATGGCCAATCCCGGCACCCTGGCTGCGGCTCATAAGATTTATATGACCAATTGTGCGCCTTGTCATGGCAAGGATGGGAAAGGCGACGGACCCGCTTCTGCGGCCCTTAAAATTAAGCCCGCCAATCATACTTCAGCGGCAGTCCAGCGGCAGACGGACGGATCATTGTATTGGATGATTTCGACCGGACATGTGCCCATGCCTTCTTACAAAAAGATCCTGACTGACCAGCAGAGATGGGAATTGGTCGATTATATCCGCACCCTGGCCAAAAAGCGGGGATGATCATTCCTTAAATATCCAAAAATCAGCCACTTATGGGTATAAATCCGGTTAAATTATTATTCAGGATTGCCATTGCGGGGGGACTATTCCTCATCAATGAAAATAACCTGATTGCCCAGGATTCGACGTTGACAGCCGATGATTCTGCCTTGAATGCGCAGGTGGCCACTTTGTCGGATCAGGTATCCGCCCTTCAAAAAGGGGACAGCCATTTCCTGGTGGCCGGACTGACCACGTTCGGTTTTGTGGCCAACAGGACAGTGACCTCTTTTGCCGGGGGGAGACAGGAAACGAAGACCAACAGCATGGGTGATGCGGATCATTATGAGCTCAGTCCGATGTTCCTGTGGAGACATACGGATAAATTACTTGTAGAATTCGAGCCCTCCTTCAATGGGTATACCCTGGGGGTGAACTGGGCCGATGTATCTTACTTTGCTGCTCCCGGGGTGATCCTGAGGGCGGGATATTTTGTTTTGCCCTTCGGTATATACAATAAACGCCTGGCGGCCGGCTGGATAGACAAACTGGCCTCTGATCCCCAGGGCATAGATTTGCCCGGCTCAGATTTTGGGGTTGAGATATGCGGGGGCCTGCCATTGGGGAATATGAAGTGGAGTTATGACCTGTCGCTGACCAATGGCCTTCAGCTATTGCCAGATGGGGAAATACAGGACGTGGGCATTGCAGACAACAACAACAATAAGACGATCACGGGCCGCCTCGCCCTGCTGCCCCTGTCGAATTCATCCCTGGAAATCGGGATATCGGGCTTACAGGGGAATGTGGCCGATGCCGGTTCCGGGTATAGCCATGCCAATGTGAGCATGTATGCCCTGGATCTGGATTATGTGAAGAATATTAATCCATTATTGATTAATATAAAGGGTCAGTCCAACCTGATCAGGGTTACCCCCCAGCGTTACCTCAATCCCCAGGACTCCGCCCAAACCTATACCTTTGACAATACCAGCTCATCCACCTTTCTGCAATTATCAGTGCGGCCGGTCATGTCCGGCAATGCCATCCTCAAGAACCTGGAATTTGCCTTCCGGTTCGTGAACTACATCACCCCGGCCAATTCCCTGTGGGGTCAGCGGTACACGGAGGAGGACCTCGGGCTGGATTACTGGCTTAGCTGGAGATCGGTGCTCAAATTCTCCTATGAGTTATCCCATTCCGTGAGTACCTCCGACCTCTCCATAGGGGGGACGGGAGGAACCACAGACAGCGCAAACATGTACCTGCAATTTTCCACTGAATTTTAAATATTCTACCATGAAACCATTTTGCCTGCGAAAAATGACCTGGGTCATCATAGGCATGTTTGGCATCCTGGCAGCCATCCTGATTAATGGCTGCGCGGAAAGCCAGCAGGTAGCTGCCAAGAGCGGGGCCCAGCTATGGGCGGAAAACTGCCAGCGCTGCCATAATACCCCCTCACCCTCCACCTTTTCCTCCTCACAATGGAAAACCATCGGCATGCATATGCAGACCAGGGCCCTGCTGACCAACGAAGAAAGAGATAAAATCATCGGGTTTTTACAGCAAAAATGATATTTCAAACATTTTTAAATAAAGAAGTAAAAACATTAATTACCATGAACTTGCTAATTGATAGTGAGCTAACGATTAGCATTATTCAGAAAAATTTCAATGAAGTTTATCCTTTTTTGAAATTAGAATTTTTAGATACCTTACACATCAGAAGTAAATTCTCTTTTAAATCAATTAAATTAAGTCCGGATAATAAACTAAAAATTTTGACAGGTTATGATATCAAGGAGCAAATCAACATAAATTACGAAAGGACCATTTTAGAGGTAGAAAGAGATTTTTTTGAAAAACTTGTAATATTTGTACGAATTTACCGCAGGACAGGTAAAGTCTGGGTTGAAACATCTCTTACTGACAACTGGACCCTCAAACAACAGAATGAGGAAGGGAAGCAACTTAGCATGCTCTGACAAACGGATATTACAGAAATAAAGCGGGTTAAGTATCTTGGAAAATTCCTAATAATCAATTCCTATTAAAGTTAAATTACAGCTTATTTATGCAGGAAAAACCTGCAAATAGAGATCCTGATAAATGTTTAAAAAAATAATAGTCTATTTTTAAAATATTAAATGATGCTTGGAATATTAAGTAATTCTCAGATTAATGGGATATTAGAAAATAATATAAATGGTCGGATTGGGTTTACAGATGGGAAAATTGTCCATATAGTTCCTATTACTTATCTGTATGATGGAATATATATCATAGCTCATTCAAAAGATGGACTTAAAATAAAAATTATGCGTCAGCATCCAAATGTCTGTTTCCAGGTCGACGAAATCCTGGATCAAACAAATTGGAAAAGTGTACTTGCGTGGGGAAATTACGAAGAACTTATTGAACCGCGAGAACGTCATTATGCTTTGGATAGATTAATTAGGTTGGTAAATAATTTAAAAATGAGTGAAACCGCATTTATAACCCATGTAGGCAGCAATGAAGGTCATTTAGTGAATCCAGAAGAAATAAAGACGATTGTATTCAGGATAAAAATAGAAAATAAAACAGGTCGGTTTGAAGAAAATATTTGTTCTTAATACTTCTGTCACATTAATTGCTTTAATTTTGTATTGTCTATTCTGTTTTCTTATTATTTTATAATATTTAGTTATAAAACTGGTAAACAGATCCAATTCGGGAAGAATAATCAATTTTATGCCTTTTATAGAGATAATCCCTTAAATATCCGACTTTTATAAAAGATTTATTAGTATAGTCTGTATAAGTATAATCTCAAATTCTTAAATGCCGGAGCAATTCCTTTCTCCCATGGATCTGAATGATCCTAAGACCGAGCAAGAGTTTGAGGCCCTTTTTGACTATGCCACTATAGGAATAGTTGTAACCGATAAATCAGGTAATATCACCAATTTTAATCAGTACGCCGAAACACAATTCCAGTTTTCAAAAAAAGAAGTTATAGGAAAGCCAGTTGAAATCCTTATTCCGGACTCATTCCGCAATGTTCACCACAGTCATAGACAGGAATTTTATGCTGATCCAAAGCCTCGCAGGATGGGCGAAGGACGGGACCTTTTTGGAATGAAAAAAGATCATTCTCTTTTCCCGGTAGAAATAAGTTTAAGTTATTATTCCGTCAAAGATCAAGCTTATGTCATTGCATTTATTATTGATATTACAGTAAGGAAAAAGAGCGAAGAAATTGTTTTGAAGCAGAAGGAAGAATTGATAAAGATTAACAATGAAGTGAAGAATTTAAATGCACACCTTGAACAAAAGACTGAAGACAGGACAAAAATGCTAAAAGAAACCCTGGTAGAACTGGAAAAGTCAAAAGAGGAGTTAAGTGAGGCATTGGAAAAGGAACGGGAATTAGGTGAAATGAAATCCAGGTTCGTAACAATGGCTTCACATGAATTCCGGACACCTTTAAGCACAATCCTTTCATCTGCATTTCTGTTACAAAAATATAAATCTGAAAGTGAACAGGAGAAAAGAGAAAAGCATATCCTGCGTATCAAAAATGCCGTTGCAGACATGAAAAGTATACTGGAGGATTTCCTTTCCTTGGGCAAACTAGAGGAGGGATTGCAAAAAGCATTTATTGAAACTATGGATGCTTCAGTAATCTTTGGTGAGATCTTGGAGGTTATCCGCGAAATGGAACCCATGCTCAAACCACAACAGCGAATTGATTTTCATCACCAGGGTGATACTCCAATACGGACTGATCGGCACCTTTTAAAAAATATTTTGGTTAACTTGGTATCTAATGCCATAAAATTCTCCCGAGATAATTCAGTTATCAGTATCTCATGTAACATCACCGAATATTATCTGACACTATCGGTAAAAGATAATGGCATTGGGATTCCAGAAAAGGATCAATATCATTTATTTGAAAGGTTTTTCAGGGCAGGAAATGTCGCTAACATTCAGGGAACAGGTTTAGGACTTCACATAGTTTCTAAATACCTTGAATTATTGCAAGGTAATATAGAGGTCGAAAGTGAGGTGGGCATTGGCACCATGCTCATCGTACAATTACCTCAACGGTTTCTAAAAAAACAATAATTACTAATGTATAAAATATTGATCATAGAGGACAATGTCGAGGTACGGGGTAATATTATTGAAATTCTGGAACTTTCAAACTACCAGGTTATATCAGCCGGTGACGGTAAAGAAGGTGTTGAACTTGCACTTAAGGAGGTTCCTGATCTAATCATTTGTGATATTATGATGCCGGGGTTGGATGGTTATGGAGTTCTCCATTTGTTGAAAAGACATAAGGAAATGGCGGGGATACCTTTTATATTCCTAACTGCAAAAACGGAAAAAACAGATCTCAGAAAAGGAATGGAACTTGGAGCAGATGATTATATTACCAAACCTTTTGAAGGAATTGAATTGCTGAATGCCATTGAAACCAGGATTATAAAAGCAGAATCAATTAAAAAAAAGATATTCTCTGACGTAGCCACGCTAAATCAGTTTATTGAAAATACAGAGCAATCAGCACATTTGAAACTCACTTCAGGTGAAAGAGAAATAAATGAATATAAAAAGAAACATGTTTTATATTCAGAAGGACAGCACCCCAAATTGGTATATTTCATTGTTGAGGGAAAAGTAAAAACATTCCGGATCAATAAAGATGGAAAGGAGTTTATTACCAACATATATGGCATTGGCGATTTTTTTGGATATACCTTTGTCATGGAAAACCTAAATTATCAGGAAAATGCTACAATTCTGGAAGATGCGAGATTGATGCTCATACCTAGGACAGATTTTTTGAACCTTCTTTCCCATAATTTGGATACTGCAAAACAATTTATAAAGATTATTTCTAGGGATATCCTAGAAAAGGAGGAATATCTTTTGCATACGGTTTATAACTCTATAAGGAAAAGAGTTGCATTTGGGATTATACAATTATTGGAAAAACTTCGCAGGACCAGTGAAAAGGAAACAGTAATAAACATTTCCCGTGAGAATATGGCCAATTCCATAGGTATTGCTACAGAATCGTTGATCAGAACTCTTTCGGAATTTAAAGATGAAAAGCTTATTGACCTTCAGCCTGGAAAAGTGATTATTATTAACGAAAATAATCTGAGAAACCTTCAGTACTAACCCGTTATAAATATAAATTTACAGAATAACTCCATTAAGAATAATTAAATCAAATGGAGTTGATAGCGTTTACAAAAAATTTGTTTATTTGATTCCAGTATTATCATTAGATAACTTCCTCTTGAAGAAATGCTTCCTTTATATCCTCAGGGTGAACATTCCCATTTAAATGCAATGTAATTCCCACAATTTTCGCAACTTTAAATATTTGGTTAGGAAATTTTTTAAGCATTCTAATAATATGGCTATTCTAACACATTGAGGTAACTAAATACTTTTAACAATAAGTTGGTTGCCAAATATCGTAAATCTTAAAAAGTAATTCTACAATTTGGTAATAATTTGGTTATCCGAGCTAAAACTGTTCTAGGAATTGGATTGCCAGCCAGGATTAAGTTATGCAAGTTTTTTAGTTGACCTATTTCAGCAGGGAGATCTGTTAATTGGTTATTACTAAGATTCAAATCTCTCAGGTTTTTTAATTGGCCTATTGAAACCGGGAGAGCCTTTAAGTAATTGTTCGCTAAATCCAATTCATTGAGTTTTGATAATTGCCCAATTTCGTCCGGCAAAGAGTCTGTTAAGCCCAATTTATTGTGATCCAAATAAATAATTAATAAATTTTTTAATTGTCCTATTTCAGGAGGAAAAGTATTTAAGCTATCTGTACCCAGATTTAATTCCTCTAGTTTTGATAATTGCCCAATTGAAGCGGGTACATACTCTAATGGATTTATTCCTACCCTTAATGATTTTAAATTTTTCAAAAGTCCTATTTCAACAGGTAGGGCTTTCAACTTATTGTTATCCAGATTTAGATTTGTCAGTTTAGTTAATTTTTCAATTGCATTTGGTAAACTGGATATCTGATTTACGTTCAATTGCAAAATGCGTAAATTTATTAATTTTCCTATTTCAGTAGGTAATCCATTTAAGCGATTGTGACTAGCATTTAATATATTTAAGTTCGTCAAATGCCCTATTCCAACTGACAGGTTATTTAACTGGTTCTTGCTCAAATCTAATGATACTACATTTTTTAACTTCCATAAAGAATCTGGTAAATTCGATAATTTATTATCACTTATGTCTAAATCCTGTAAGTTTGTTAAATGCCCAATTTTATTATCTATACTGTGGATTTTATTTGACCCTAGATTTAAAATTCTTAGCATTGCAAGTCCCCAAATGGCGGGTGACAAGACTGCTAAACCCGTATTGTTAAGATTTAAAATTTGCAAATCCTTCAATTGTCTTATGGAATCAGGAAGTACATTTAAAGGATTGTTATTTAATATAATAATTTTTGATTTTGTATTTTTTAATATTTGTAAAGGAAAAGTAACTAGTTTTTGATCTGGTAAATACCATGCTGTGATATCGCTATCCGTATCCGTTGGTACAAAAGTCACCATGTAATCTTTACCAGAAGTATCTATTAAATAACTTTCCATTCCTGCATCGCCAGATATTTGTCCAATCGCAAATCCGCTCTTGGGATTAAATTGAGCTGCATAATCGTATTTTAAACCAGTAACTACTATTCCATCTTTGTTTATAAAGCCATATTTACTACTATCACTATTATATGCCAGGGCTAATTTTCCATCATAAAAATAAAATAGATGTACTAGATTGTCGGCTTTCTGTTTTTCTAAATTAGCATTATGCTGTAAATCAAAAGCCCAAATTGCCAAACCGATCATACCAACTAAAACCAATGATAACCAAAGTATAAATCGTTTTTGAGTTCGCTGGTTTTTTTCCAATAATAGCTGTCTTTCCCGTAATTCCAACTGTTCCTTTTGCTGTTTATCCTGTTCAAGTTTAATTCTTTGTATTTCCTTTTCCTTATCTTTTAATTCATTTTGCAAAAATTCCTCTTTTTTCCGTTCATCATAAAAGCGTAATATAGGCTCCACCAGGGTATCATGACTAATTTCCACCGTATCATTTAGTTCAGGCCGTAGTATGTGTGTTGCTATCAGTTCATCAACCAAACTGTGTGTCATTCCCTCTTCCTTTAAGATAAATGCCAGTGGCATTGAAACACGCACCCCGTCAATGATCAGTTTTTCTTCCAACAATTTTCTTGCAGGCAAACGACTTTCAGGCGCTAAACTGTTAATGATGTTACGGTATAGATTTTCAAAAATATCCTTTATATTTCCAAGATCGGCTGCTTCAATCTGCTGGATTTTTTTTTCAATTACTACATTTTCAGCGTGTTTACATACTATCTGAAGTTGAAAAGTTTCAATATCCTGCTTGTCTTGCCCGATATCCGTTTTAGTACTGTTGGTAAGCTCATCAAGTATAAGGCTTATTGCATCCTCAGAAAAACTAAAAGGAGGAGATAGAAAACTTCCGTCGTTTAGTTTCGCCGGGGCCACAATTGCCTCTCTTGCCTGCTTGCGATTTAAGGGCTTTAGTTCATAGCAATTCTGTAATACAGCGGGAAAAAAAGTTGTTAGGTTATGCAACAAGCTTAATTTGTCTGAGCGAATGGCAAAAAGAATTTTTATACTAACGGGATTATATAATCTTTCTAATTCATTATCAGAAAGGTCATTTTCATCAGACTGCAGTTTAGCTGTGATGATGTTTCGCAATTGTTGGGGTACGGAAACGAAAAATAACTCAGACAATTCTTTAGCAAAAATCCGCATTCCTTCTTCAGGATAGGAAAACAATTCTTCAAACTGGTCAAATATCAGAACGAATGTATTATTGCTGGGGCAGTCAATCTGAATATCCTTGAAAAGATACCATAAGTGGTGGGAAGTAAGAGGTGTGTTTTTTATCAATTTATTATACAAAAATGATGATCCATTAGCATGAAACTGCTCAGTTATTATACTTTGAAGTTTCTGTAAAGGCATATCAATGGAGCCTGGTAAAAATGCTCCGAAACGTAGAACAATTGGAACTATGCTATCCCCATCTTTCAATTTGTTTAATAAGCCGGCATTAAGAAGGGAACTTTTACCAAGACCCGATCTGCTGTATAGTACTATGAGATTTTGCAAAAGTATCTTTTGCATCAGGCTCTGAATATCTTCATCACGTCCTTTAAAAAGCCGGTAATCCTCTATTTCAAAAGGCTTTGTACCAGGATAACGGTATGAAGGAGTTTGTGTGGGTTCCATTGATATTTATTTTGAATTGTCCTCCTGTATCTGCTGGTCTAATGCTTTCATCAAAACAGAAAAGTTATTGCCTTCATGCATAGCAGGGGTAAGGGTATTTAAGTTAGCTAATAATTGGGTAACATAATCCATAATGCGTCTAAAATCATCATAGTGATCCAGGAAGTCTCTTACGTCTGCCGTATAGGAAAGGCTGTCAAGCCCCCTATATTTTTCTTCAAGGGCTTTCTTTTTTTCTTCCCAAAATTTTATATAATCCAATCGTGTTTCTGGGTCGTAAATCCGGGCATCTGCCAAGACTATCGGAAATATTCTTTTTTGAATATCCTTAATGTTATTTTTTACAATCGCTTGCATTTCATACATACAGTTTGGGGATTTAAGGTATTTGTCACTAATTATAACAATAACATACGTTCCGGTACCAATAAGTTCCATGAATTTCTGTATATCCCCTTTATATCCAAGATCCACTTTATCTCTTATTAGGTTATATCCTTTCCCAATAAGAGTATTATATATGTCGTTAACTACTTGCTCCCTTTCTCCTTCCCATGCATAGCTTATATAAATTGGATAGTTCAAAGGTGCTTTCGGTTTTTTTATTTCGCGAAGCATTTGTTTCGCTTCAAACTGGCTATGCAAGTAATCAATTATTTCCACTTCATCAGCTTCAATAAATTCCATACCAAATTCATCTGCATAAAAATTCCTAACACCCGGAAGCAAACTTATGCTTTTATCAGAGGCGCCTTTTATACCAACTTCATTAAGTCTAAGTAACCGTAGTAATAACCTGAAATACCATTTCTCAAACTGAAAGCCGATAAACAAAACTGTCTCGCAATTTTTTAACTGATATTGAAGGGCCTGAGGTAATCTAAAATCGCCAAATATTTTTATAAGATAATCAAACAGATCATCATATGTAAATACCAGAGAACTGTCGGCATCAATATCGCCAAACAGGTTATATACAAGAGGCTTATTTTTAGTAGGTTTCTCTAATTCAGCGGGGTTTTGTTCTTTATTGAAAAAGTCAAAACTAAAATCAATGTTACCTGCCGTAAATGCCGTTTTAAGCAAATGGTCTGGCGAAACAGAAATTATCAGGTGAAAAGGTATTTCAGTAATCTTATTATACACGACTGGCGTCGCTAATCCTTCATAAAATTTCTTTATCCTAATATTGGCAAATGCTTTTGCCGTATTATCAGCAAACAAAAAAAATTCATCGTCTGAATAAAACTTAACTTCTTTGCCCTTTTGGGGTTTGGCCTCCAAATAATTTTGTAAAAGTTTTACAATTGACTGACCTGGTTGAGGGCTTGCGATATCAGGCCCCATTATCAGTACACATTTTTCATCACATATTTTTTCTATCAGGGGTTCCCAAATTTCATCATTGGTATCAATACTCATATTTTTCGGGATTAAAATATTTAGTTAATTAAATTTGCTTAAGTTTCTGAATTAATAAATTTTTGATAAATAGATTTATATAAATTTTATAATAGTTACATAAGATATTATAAGTCGTTAATTTTGAGATAATTACAAACAAAACAACAAATCTATAACTTTTACAATAGGCTAAAAGTATTCAAAATTTAATAGACCTAAATGGGAGGGGCAGAAGTGCGGAGCAATTTTGATGATACATCACTTGGTTACTGAATCCATTCAACCACCGGCAATAGGGAACATTCTCAGGGTGGGCAAAACAAAGGGAGCCTATCCAAAAATAAATTTCCTGACACTTTTCCTTTCCCTTTTCCCTTTTTTGAATTATCAGACTTCCTGACCTACCTCCATTAAACAAAGCTTTAGCGTCACAGGGCCGTAAATAAAAATAAGACGGATTTTTCGGATATTAGGCCTTTATAAATA
>Ga0307374_10009343_pt1 | contig 14452 bp, 13 predicted proteins | sample OX3MG_FD_202532 | JGI IMG/M metagenome (GOLD analysis project Ga0307374, IMG submission 202532) | Soil microbial communities from Risofladan, Vaasa, Finland - OX-3 | ecosystem: Environmental > Terrestrial > Soil > Coastal area > Acid sulfate soil | place: Finland: Risofladan, Vaasa | collected... | reverse complement strand
CCTCCAGGTCGTCAACGTCCAGGGCGACCAGCTCACTTCTCCTGAACCCTCCAGCGAAACCGAGGAGGAGGATAGCCCGGTCCCGCAACCCGGACAGAGTGTCGAGCTCCATATGGTCGAGCATGGCCCGAAGGTCATCGGTGGCCAGGGCCGTCTTCTGGAAGCGCGGAGCCGTCCCGAGCACCCTCCTTATCCCGGCCAGGGTCTTCCTCACCGTCTCGTCCGACGTCGGTGATGGCAGATGAGAGAGCTTGTGGGCTTCGGAGATCGCCGAGGCCCGCCGGTCTATGGTGGCGGCCGTGACCTCACCAGTCGAGGCGAGCCAGCTCAGATAGCCAGAGACAGTCTCGGGGGTGGCGGGCAGGCTGGCGAGCTGCCATGTACCTGCCCATTCCTGAAAGTCAGCGAAATCACTGCGGTAAGCCCGCAAGGTGTTCGGGGACCTGGAGGCACCAATGAACTTGACGCTGGCTCTGCTCAGCGCCCGATCGGGAGTTGGTGTGATGTGGAGGATGACACCCTGATCGGTCATGGGCTGGCCCGAGTATAGACCGGGCCAGCGATCGGGTCAGCAGCAACTAGTGCTAATGGACGTTATCGCTACTTGGGAGGCGGGAGAAGGGAACTCGGACAACAGCGCGGCTGTCACGTTCCGGAAACCCTGCCAGGACGGTACTAGGACTTTGCAACAGACGTACGCATCGTCCTCGCCAGCGCTGGAGCGAGCGATCGTCCTCCGTAGTGATCGCTGGGCAGCCCGGCCCGAGTGGCGAAGCGGGCCCAAAGGGCGATTCGCCAGGTTCCTACCCGCTCCGGCCCGGGTTGGCATCGGTCATCACGGCGCCGCCGCTTGGGTAGGTGAGCCTGATCGCGGTGCCCGGTCGTCCGGAAGAACAGGTTCCCATCGCCCTCCTGGCCGAAGTGGCGTCGCGCTAGCGGTCGGGCTCCAGGTCAGCCGGTGTGCCCGACTGATTCGTGTGAATTTGGTTGCGGGGACCCGCGAGGGGGCCACCCGGATGGCCTTTGTCCGGGGCTGCGGGGCTCATGCGTGGGTTGGTGGAGCAAATTGCTCCACCAACCGTCCGTTCGGCGGCTGCGGCCCTTTCCTCACCAACCGGGTCTCAGCGCGGTCGTCCGTCAGCGGGGTGCGGACCGCGCCTCTCTGATCTGCCCGAGAAACTCAATCAGAGTGTGAGCGCCGAGATACGAGGTGACTCCCGTTCTGACATCGAGCATGGGGTTCACCTCGACGAGATCACAGCCCACCACCGTCGTGCTCCGAGCAATTACCGCTAGCGTGTCCCGTAACTCTGCGTACGTCATACCCTCCGGCTCGGCTGACACACACCCAGGCACCAGGGGCAGGTCGAGCACGTCTATGTCAACACTCACGTAACAGTCGGCTCCCGTTGGGATTGACTTGACCACATGGTCCCGCGTATTCGCCCGAAACTCGGTCATTGTGATCACACGGTTCCCGTCACCAATCGAATCCGTCATCATGCGCTCTGTATTCCGGATACTCCGAATGCCCACCTGAGTCAGGCTGGCGATGCTCGGCAGTCGCCTGATCTGCCGGAAGGCGTGCTGATTCGTGTACTCCAGCCCGTGAATGAACGGCATGTAATCCAAATGCGCGTCAAAGTGAAGTATGTGGAGTGGTCCTGCGAACCCGCGCACCAGCGGGTAAGTGATAGCGTGGTCGCCACCGAGGGCCACGAGCATAGCTCCCCGCTTCCGGATCGCCTTAACAGCCTCAGTGATGTTCGCGAAGGTCCTCTCGACGTTGGTGGGCAGTATGTCGACGTCGCCGACATCTACGATGCGCTTGTTCGCTAGCTCGTCCACCAGATAGCGGCGTCCTCGCAGGGGGTCATAGTAGCCGTCTTCGCCAGTTACAAAGCGAAGGGAGTGCTCCCGAATGCCCCTAGGACCGAACCGCGACCCGGGCAAGAAGGGTGATCCCTCATCGGTTGGGACACCGAGCACCGCTATGTCCGCATCGAGTGCACCCAAGTCCACACATATGGGGGCTCGGAGGAAGGAGGCGATTCCCGTGAATGGCATATCCAGCCGAATCTCATCAGACATCACCGGCTCACTCCTCCTGAAGTAGTCGAACTAGTACCTCGACCGGACAGCGCGGACCCAGCGACTCGGCCAGACCGACGGGGGACCGCTCGATGGGTAGTGACTTCTCTCCTGGAACTCCCGTTACATCTGCCTGTCCCGATACAGCTCCCAACCTTATCGCGGAACCTGCGGGCGTAGCCTAATCTTCCCGCCGAAGCTAGGTCGGAGGGCGCGGCGTCCCCCACCCCCCCCGACCCACACTTCAGACGACGGGCAGAACCCGGGATTGCGTTCGCCACCCCTTCACAAGCCTGCCTCGGTGGCCAGGTCGACGACCTGACCTGGCCTAATGTCGGCCGCGGCAGCCTCTCGGGTGAAGCCCAGCATGGACTTCACGTCTACATTGAGGTGGAGAGTAACCCAGACGCCAACCACGTAGAGGACAGTTGCCAGTACCCAGGTCTCTAGCACGACATAGCCCAGATACGTATTTGGGTTGCCGATCAAGCCGCTGGCAAACCCTCCTGCAACCACTGCAACGACCAACGCTACCACCCCTGGCCAGTTCACCCGGGCTGTTTCCGCCCACGAGGGAACCGTGGTAAGGGGACGACTGATTTTGAAGAGTCGCGGCAGAAGGAAGTGGTCGGTCGCCACAATCAGCATAGCGCACGGCAAAGTAATGGCTTGGAAGGCTCCAACCTTCATGAACCCGCTCGTGAATACATACGGCACGATCCAGGCGGCAAGAGCGCCCGCCAAGGCTAGCAGTGCGCATGAGTACCAGCGTCGCCAGCGCCTCCACCCTCCGACCATGTTCTGCACCGCGTTGACCGCCTCGTAGTAGTTTCCATCGTTCACGGCAACCTGCCCCGCAAGGGCGAGTATGCCAGCGAAGGCGAACGCTCCAAATAATGAAAAGTCGGTGATCGAGCGTATCGCCGGACCAAAGTTGGCATTGTTCGATACCTGGGCGACAATCCACCCGCCTGCGGACATCAGGACCAAGCCTACCGTGAAGCCGAAGATGTAAACAAGACTGGCACTCCAAAACCGCGGCTTACTGTACCGAAACAGGTCCGGCTCATTGCCCCACGTGGCGAAGCCAATCACCGTGCCGACAGCCAGCCAAAAGCTGATCGGCGCGATATCCTTCGGCGTCGCAGAGAGAAAGGTCGGTCCCTCCATGACCCCTTTGACGACCAGAAATATCACCCATAGGATCATGAGCGGAGTGATCGCATAGCGGGCAATCGCGGATATGCCTGTGAACCCAAACAGATTGTTGAAGATCATGACAACGGCCAAGACCATCCCAATAACAAGGATCGGGGCCCATCCAAACAGTCCGTTCCAGATCTCGGCCAAGAGATTGGCCTGGTACCCAACCCAACCTATCGGCCCGATCACCAGGAAGATCGATACGAGGATCGACCCGGTTCGTCCCAGAGTCGCCCTCGTTAGCAACGCGCTGGTCTGCCCGGTTCTCGATCCCAGGTAGGCCACGAATATTCCATATACGGTGTAAGTGCCAGCGGCTAGGCCGACTATTCCGATGCTAGCCAGCAGACTGTAGCCAGCGTTATGCAGCGAGAATCCGATGAAGAGAACCCAGAACCCAGATTGGAAAGTGAGCCACATTCCCCCTAGGTGCCAAAGTGGCCGGCGCCGATTCAGGGGGACGATCCCTCGGTCGCTCGTTGAGTAGTCGTGTGCGATCCCTTCTTCGATGTCCACTTCCCCACGTCGGACGAAGCCATCCGGCAGAGCGTCGGGATTAGGGCTTCCCCGGTTGCTCATAGCTCGACCTCCTCTCGCAGTTGCTTCCCATCAGCGATCTCGACTTGCATTTCACGCCGGTCGAGAGAACACTCGCGCACACGGTCACCCGCCACCCCTAAGGTTGTGGGCGCCGAAACGTTCACCGTATTGCGACTCGCGTATTGCTTGGGAGGCAGACGGGGCATGTCGCGCCCCACGGTGGCCGCGGCAGCTAGCCTTCCACGACCGATCGGCTATCACCTCGCGGGGCGCCCCGATCATCGTATTGCGAGCCCCAGAATCCGGACGGCGTTCTCGCCAGCGATGGCCTGCCGTTGGCCCTCAGCCAAACCGGGTAAGTCCATGAGTACTTCAAGCGTCGACTGGAGATCGTACCACGGGTAATCCGTGCCTAGCATGACCCGCTCCGGACCAATGGCCAGGATCATCTGTGCCAACTCATCGCGCGTAGGCCCGTGGCTCGCATTCACCCATTGGACGATTTCCGAAAGGTCAAAATTCACTAACGGAAACGCCTGAGCGAATTCCACGGTCTGCCGCCACCTGGAGCCGCCAAGGTGTGCCAGCACCAGCCTTAAATCCGGAAACTCGCGCATGACACCCGCGAATGCGCTCGGCTCGGCCAGTTCTGTGGCACCGCGGCTCCCTCCACTGTGCGATAGCACGGTTAGACCAGCCTCCAAACAGGCACGGTACACTGGCGCCATTCGCGAGTCGGACGGGTGGAACCCCTGGAGGACGGGGTGAATCTTGACACCCCTCGCCCCGTGACTAGCCATCTCCTCGAGGTGGCGCACGTTCGCGTCAGACGAGATCACGCCCGGATCAACACCGACGAAGGGCGTCAGCTGCGGGATCGACTCGACCGCGTCGACGAGCCACGTGTTGAACTCAACCATCATTTCACCAAGACGGCCGTCAATTGCCTGAACGGCTACCTCACGCTCTCCCTCAGCAAGGCTCGGTCTCAACGCTGCGATTGCTTCGCCACGGAATAAGTCGCGCGCGAAGAGGTTAACTACTACTCCGTGGTCCAGGTCCTGAGCTCCGATGCGGGCCACCATGTCGTCGACAAGTCCGGACGCCGACGCAAACTGAAGACCGGGCTTGTCCCCGTACTCCCAAATCTCGTAGCTGTGAACCGCCCAGTGCGCCGTCGCCGGTGTCGGGTATAGGTGGACGTGCACATCGACAACTGGCGACTTAGTCATATTGTCTCCTTCGCTGCGGAGAGACCGCACGGTGCCCCGGTCGTTACGTCGCAGGACGGCTGTCGTCCCACCAGTCCCCCACCTCTCCTCGCGCGACGGCCATGCGCCTTTTGCCACTCTCTCTCGGCTGAGGACGAGCTCGCCTGGGTTTGGCTATCGAGGAGCCCCGCGCTACCCACAGCGCACTCGCAGAGCCCCGCGCTGGCCATGGGTGCGGCGCCGCAGCTCGGTGTGCCGCTCTAGGTGCGGCTCAGACTGATTACTTTTCAATCGAGCAACACACAGTCCGCTCGGGAGTGACGCGGCAGCGGTGTAAGGCAGGAACACCATAAACCTACACCGTGACCCTAGCTTCCTTGGGCAGGGGAGTCGAATCATAGCCGCACCACCCGTCGTGCAACCGCAGGAAGAGGCCAGCCATGAAGGTGAGCATGGCGGTGCCGAGGGTGCGCGTCGTAATTTGAGCAACATCGCGGTACGGATCCAGCTCCACAAAGTCGATCGCCGCAACTTTGTTCTCCTGCCCCAGCAGAAACAATGCTTCGAAGAGGTCGGTGGGGTGGATCCCCTCCGAGGTCGCGGCGGCGGTTCCGGGTGCGTAGCCGAGCTCTAGGACATCGATGTCTACGGTCACGTAGATCGCGTCAGTGCCGCGGCCGGCGATGTCGAGCGCCCTGCGAACGACGGATTCGATGCCCTCGCGGCGACACTCACGGCCCGTAAAGATAGTCCCTCCCTGTCCTTCCACCCATCGCTTGTAATAACTCGCGTTCATGAATCCGTGGATGCCAATCTGGACGAGGTTGGACCCGTCGACCCGTAGACCTGACTGCAGGATCTGCCGAATTGGCGTCCCGTTGGTAGGGCCGTGGTCCATTACGCGGACGTCATTGTGGGCATCGAAGTGGAGTAGTCCGACCTGAAGGTCGGGATGAGCCTCGCAAAACGCGCGCACCGACGGAGCGGTCACTGCATGGTCACCGCCCAGGACCACCGGGAAAAAGTTCTCCGGCTGGCTGAAGCACGCACGCAGCGACTCTTGAATGTGGAGCAGGCCCTCTTCGAGGTGCAGGACCGGCACGGCGACGTCGCCGAGGACCCGGGCCCGGAGTGATGAGATGTCCACGTCATAGTCCGGCGAATAGGTAGTGTTCACCACGAAAGACTCCATCAGAGCGTTCGGCGCTGCGTAGGCGCCATTGGGCAAGATGGAGGTTTTGCTGCTCGGCACGGTGATCAGCCCCACGTCCAGCGGCGAGGCGAAGTCCCACGGGACCAGCCAGTTATTGACTCGCACCTCATGGCGGTCGTTCCAGTGGGAAGTCCGTCGGATCTCTGGGGGCAGGAGAAAGGGGATGCCCCGAGGCGACTCGGGAGGCAGCCTCAACAGGCCGTCGTCTCGCCCTTCCATCTCGATCCCCCCTGACTGACCAGCTTGATCAATGGTCAACGGTCACTGGTCATCATATCGAAGATTCGACTGCAAATGTCAACTCAACCAATCCAGTTGGTCCTCCTGGCCCCGCGACGCTGAAGGCTGAGGCGGGCACTAGGTCGGTGCGACTTCCGCCACCCTCGGGAGAGCTGTGGTTGGCAGGATGTCAAGGCGGTCACGGAGGCCCGCCGTCAGCTCCTCACGTACTCATCCGCGACCGTCAGGGCCTGGTCCAGAATTTCGATGCCCTGCCCCAGCTCCTCTTCGGTTATCACCAAGGGTGGAACCACATGGATCCGGTTGAAGTGAGTGAATGGCCAAAGCCCCCTGTCGGTGCAGGCCTTGACCACCCGGGCCATCGGCTCGCTGGCAGGGCCGGACGCATTGAAGGGCACCAGCATCTCCCGGGAACTTCGGTCGCGGACTAGCTCGACGGCCCACATCAGGCCGCGGCCGCGCACCTCTCCGACGCTGGGATGGCGTTCGGCCAGCGACCGAAGCTGGGGGCCGGCGACTCCCTCCCCGAGCGCCCGCACGTGCTCCAGGAGATGCTCGTCCTCGAATGCATGGATGCTGGCGACCCCTACCGCGCAGGCAAGCGGGTGGCCGGAGTAGGTGAGGCCTCCAGGGTAGCTGCGTTCCCGAAACGTCTCAGCTACCTTGTCGGAGATAACGACCCCGCCAAGAGGCACGTAGCCGGAGTTGACGCCCTTGGCGAAGGTCATCAGATCTGGGGTGACATCCCAGGCCTGAACGGCGAACCACTCCCCGATCCGGCCGAAGCCGGCCATCACCTCGTCGCAGATCATCACGATGCCGAACTCGTCACACAGCGAGCGCACCCCGGCCAGGTAGCCGTCGGGGGGCACCAGCACCCCATTGGTCCCGACCACCGTCTCAAGGAGCACGGCCGCGACTGTCGCGGGGCCCTCGAACTCGATCACTTGGCGGAGGTGCGCCAGCGCTCGCTCGCATTCCTCGGCCTCGTTGGTAGCCCAGAAGGCGGATCTGTACAGGTACGGGCCCATAAAGTGAACCACGCTCGGTATTCCCGGTTCCGATCCCCAGCGCCGTGGATCTCCCGTGGCCGTAATCGACGCCGCGGTTGCGCCATGGTAGGAGCGATAGGCGCTCATCACCTTGGAACGGCCAGTGTGGTGGCGCGCTAGGCGAATGGCGTGCTCGTTGGCCTCGGTGCCTCCATTGGTAAAGAACACCATGTTCAAGTCGCCAGGCGAACGCTCAGCGATCAGCCGGGCGAGTTCGCCACGAACATCGCTGCCGAATGACGGCGCGACGGTGCAGAGGCGGTCGGCCTGCGCGTGGATGGCCTTGACCAAAGCCGGGTGCTGATGCCCAAGATTGGTGAAGACCAGCTGTGAGCTGAAGTCCAGATAGCGCTTGCCCTGAGCATCCCAAAACCAGCTTCCCCCACCCCCGACTACCACCAGCGGTTCAGGTCTTCTCTGTGCCGACCAAGAGTGGAAGACATGGCGCCGATCATCATCCTGGACTATCTCAATATTAGAGTTAATCACCGTGCTGTACTCCTCAAAGGCGGTGCTGTTCGACGCACGGGGCTCTTCATGTCGGCTCGTGACTCGGTTCAGACACGGAAGTTCCTTGCGCGGCGGAAAGCCGCACAGCTGATTCGGTCATGTGCTGATGGATTTGCTGGGCAACACCCGCAGCGTCGCCCGTCTCGAGCGCCCGGTAGATCGCTTCGTGCTCTGCGACCACCTGGTGCCGCTGAGGGTAGAACGGTTCTAGGCGATTTAGGCAGATCCTCGTCTCAACGCTCAATGTGTCAAAGGTGCGTCTCAGTCGCACGGTTCCACCGGAGGCGACCAGAGTGGCGTGGAACCTCAAGTCGGCTTCGACGACCTTCTTCCATCCCCCACTGGCGTCTGCGACGTGCAGCGACTCAAGGGCTCTTTTGAGTCCGTCTAGGGCACCATGTCTAGCCACGCCCAGAGCGATCCGCTGGCCGACTGCAGTTTCGATGATCTCCCGGGTCAGATACAGGTCCAGAATTTCGGCGGGCTCAAGGTTCACTACAAACACGCCGCGGTGCCGATCGCTGAGGAGCAAGCCCTCCTGGATCAGCCGCTGCACGGCCTCGCGGATGGGCCCGCGGCTCACCCCTAGGCGATCGGCGAGCGGGATCTCCGTCAACTGAGTGCCGGGCGATAAGCGACCGTCTGTGATCGCAGCCCGGATTTCCGACGCGATCCGAGAGGGAGTTGACTCCCGCTGAATGGGACTGAGCCGGCTGAGGACCGAATGCCCTGCCGGACCGCGTACTGCACTCGACTCCGGCCGGCCAGCGCGTCGCGAGGGCACCTCACTCACGTAGCGGAACCAGTGACGGGATCGCGTACCGCGTTGTCACGGCGCGGTCCCTCCCGATCTGTCTCGCGTCCGGACATCTGCTCCACTACCTTGAGCAACGCAGAGTGGTCTAGGTCCCCATGGCCCTGGGCATTGAGCGCCGCCATCAGCTGCGAAACCATCGAGCCCAATGGAATCGCCGCTCCTGACTCCCGGGCCGCCTGTTGCACAATACCGAGATCCTTGTGGTGCAGCGCGACCCGAAACCCGGGCTGGAAGCTGCGTGTCAGCATGCCGTTGGCCTTCAAGTCCAGTACCCGGCTACCAGCGAGGCCGCCCGCAAGCACCGCGATAGCAGGCAGGGGATCGACGCCAGATGCTTCGAGAAGAACGATGGCTTCCGCGAGCAACTCAATCGTACCGGCCACAATGAGCTGGTTGGCAGCCTTCACGGTTTGGCCAGCCCCACTGGGTCCAACGTGCACCACCGTCTTGCCGAGCGTCTCTAGAAAATCCCTCGCGGCAGCTACATCAGGGGTAGCGCCGCCCACCATGATCGAAAGAGAAGCGTCATGCGCCCCGATCTCGCCACCTGAGACGGGCGCGTCAAGGACCCTTATGCCTTCTCGTGCGCCGACCTCCCCGAGACGGCGGGCCACAGCGGGGTGGATAGTGCTCATATCCACGTAGAGCAGGTCATGGCGGGCATTTGCAAACAGCCCGTCGGCGCCCAACGCGACCCCCTCCACTTCGGTCGAATTGGGGAGCATCGTGATCACAGCGTCGACTGCTCGCACTACGTCACCGACGGTCGCGGCTGCGTGGCCACCTTGTGCAACCAACCGCTCGACGGCACCGTCACTGCGGTTGTACCCGGTTACGTGATAGCCAGCTCTGACCAGGTTTCCCGCCATCGGCTGGCCCATGATCCCAAGTCCGATGAACCCTATTCGCCGGAGCTCAACGTTCATCTCACCTCCCTTCCGCGCGGTCTAGGTCAGCCCGCCCGCGTCGCTCCCAGGGCAGCCACTCGAAGCTGGTCTCAGCTGAGATCAGCGGCCGGTACTCCAGCCCGACCCAACCTCCGTACTCCACCTTCTCCAGTAGGTCGAAAAAACGGCCGAAGTCGAACCCACCAGTTCCCGGTTCGTGCCTTCCGGGGGCGTCGGCAACTTGCACGTGTCCGACATAATCCGCATATCGAACAAGCGCTGTCTGGGCATCGTCACCGTTGGAAGCCAAGTGGTAAGTGTCGAGCAACACCTGGATATTGTCGGCCCCAGACCTGTCTCGACTCCGTCTGACTACCGACATCGCTTCCTCAGCGGTAGTTATAGGGTATGCGCCATTCTCCCCACGCGCCAGGGCCTCGATAAGGACTTTACCTCCGATCGTAGCAACCGACCGGGCACACAGTGCTAGGTTCTCAAGCGCGACCTCGTCCTGCTCCTCGGGGCTAACGCTGGCTTCCCGTTGCCCGTACAGGGCATTGAATAGCTCGCAGCCCGTCCGTTCGGCGACCGTTAGGAGAGTCGGGATGCTAGCGCGAAACTCGGCGATACGGGAAGGGTGGGAGACTAGGCCACGATCGCCGCTTGCCATGTCACCCGCATAGCAATTCAGTGCTATCAGCCGCACCCCGGAGTCTTCCAGGCTGGAGGTGAACTCGTCAATCTCATGATCCGAAGGGGTCGGTCCGGCGAACGGCCACCAGGACTCTACCCGGGTAAATCCCGCCTCCGCGGCAGCCGAGGGCCGCTCGGCGAGCGGTAGCTCGGGAAAGAGGATTGACAGATTCGCCGCAAATCTGATGTGGGTGGGGATCAGCATCTGAAGAGCCACTGCATCCAAGGCAGGGCTTGACTCGCGATCTGCGCGCCCGGACTGCGGTTCGGTCGGCTCTTCGCCGCAACTCCCCTACAGCCCATCAAGCCCACTCCACATCGATCTACAGTTACGTCGGCTGCTCGGTGACGCGGAGGAGTATCGGACTCGGCCGCCAACCATTACAGGGGTTCTGGTCCTGGGGACAGGCTGACACTCCAACCACCATGTGCTCCAAAGCCTCCAGCGCGAATGAGCTGCCAGGGACACTCATGGGTTCTTCGCTGCCGATATGACCAGTCGCATCCACCGGAGAGTTCTGGAATACGTTCAAGGGGTCCGCAATCTGCCATGCCTCGATACCTCGATCAGCGAACCTCGCAGCTAGATTGGCTCGACAACTGGCATGATCGGGCAGCCCGAAATCTTGGCTGTAGCGCTGAGTGTCGCACATAGCCACTAACAGGTCGTGCACTCCGACGTCGTCTCGAGCAATGCGGAACAACGGGCGCCGCCTGTTTGAGTGCAGCTCGTCTCCAACAAGCAAGAAAGTCCGTGCCAACGCTGACCGCGTGTGCGTTACCGAAAGCCACTCAGTGAAGCCCGCCGCCACAAACGCTACCAGGTCCGCGACTTGCTTGCCATCGACATCCACAACTTCGAGAATGGCACCCTTCTCGACGTCTATGACTGCCGCCGTCCGGGCTTGCACCCGGATCTCGCGTGGTCCTACTTCCGACACTGCCTGAGCCTCAGCATGGCCAACCGGCTCCGACACAGTCCCCGCAGTACGTGGTGTCACCCACTCGAGCCGTGCTCCGCTGCCATTTGCTCATGGCTCCGCACAAATCCCGACTTCGTGAAGGCCAGATAGAGTCCGCCGCTGACAACCAGACCAACGATCCAAGAGAGATCTCCGGCATTTAGTGCTTTCGCCACCGGACCCTCGAAGATAGTGGTGCTCATAAAGGGTATCTCACAGCAGAATCCGGCCATATACGCTGCTACAGCAAACCAAGCGACGCCCCTGTATGGTCCGTCGCTCTCGAAAAACCATTTCGGCGTGTAACGTCCATGTTGAATGATGTAGAAGTCAACTAGGTTCACCGCACTCCACGGAATGATGAGATAGAAGAGAAACGAGAGGAAATTCGAATAGTTCGTCAAGAAGTTGGTTGACCCTACGATGCCGATTAGAGCCGCGATCACCGATATGACCGTGATCACGACTATACGGGTCGGCCTCCCGATTCCCAGCAGGCGCCGTTTCTGCTCGGTCGCGGCGAGCAAGCAAAGCGAGGCCCCGTACACATTCAAGGTGTCAGTAAAGATGACCCCCAGGGCGATGACGACCGCCATGGGAATGGAGAACGGGCCGACCAGCTTGAGAGTTTCGCCCACGGTGTCCGAGATCGCCTTGGGGAGTATGACTCCAATCAGAGCTCCAAAGGCGAGCAACCAAGCGGACGCGATAACTCCCCCGCCGTAGCTGTACCAGAACGCCTGCGGCGCTGACACGTCCTTTGGCAGATACCGACTGTAGTCGGACGCGTAGACGGCGTAGGAGATTATCCACACTGCGGCAATGGAGAGCATCAGCAGGAAGGGCCCCCCGTTGAATGGACCGAGAGTCCAGACCTTGGAAGGCACCAGGCCCCGCGTGAACAGACTCACAGTCAGAACCAAGAACACCACCAAGAAGAGGTAACCCCAGATCCTCGCCCACCGGTGGATCGCGTCGTAGCCGAATATAGCGAGTGCGGCGGTCACCACGGCGCAGACGATGATGCCGACGCTCAGTGGGATGCCTGGGATGGCCCCGGTTATGCCCTCTCCGCCAAGAAGATTGCTGGTGGCGAAGAAGCCCACATACATGAAGATCGCGACGGCGGCGGGAAGAATCGCACCGACGAAACCGAATTGTGCCCGCGATTGGAGGATTTGCGGAATACCGAGTCGAGGGCCTTGCCAGCTGTGGAGACACATGACCACACCGCCCACCAAGAGTCCGATCAGTATTGCCAGGAGGGCCCAGAGGAAGGTCAGGCCAAGCGCCGCAGCAATGACCCCGGTGAGGACAGTGGTCATCTGCATGTTGGATGACCACCAGACGAAGAAGAGTGCCCGCGGCTTGCCGTGGCGCTCGTCCTCGGGAATGAAGTCGATGCTGTGACCTTCTATGCCCGGTGCCTCCGCGGGGTGTACTCGCGTGGTATCGGTTGCCATATCTCCCACCTCTCCCCTGTTAGAAACTAACTCAGGCCCCGCTCTGGCCTGCCGATGCGTCCACTCCCTTTCCGGGAGACACCATCTGTCATCTCTCTTTCTATGAGGCACCTCGGAGAGCCATCAGTGTCAGCAGTTCATAGATTATCTCCGCGGCTGCTATGCCAGTCACCTGTGCATGGTCATATGCAGGAGCGACTTCGACGACATCCGCCGATACGATAGGTTGACCAGCCAGACCCCTGAGAATACCGAGCATCTCCCTCGACGTGAGTCCACCCATGGAGGGAGTCCCTGTTCCTGGCGCATGGGCAGGATCGAGGACATCGATGTCCACCGAGACGTACACGGGCGAGTCACCCAAGCGCTCCCTAATTTTGGCGACTACCCCAGCTACGCCAAGCGTCTCAAGCTCCATCACGTGAACCACCCGGAATCCGAGTTCAGCGTCACGCGGAAGGTCGCCATCGTCATACAGGGATCCCCTAACTCCCACGTGGATTGATCTGTCGTCCAAGAACAGGCCCTCTTCCGCGGCCCGTCGGAATGGTGTCCCGTGGGTATAGGGTGCGCCGAAGAAGGTGTCCCACGTGTCCAGATGTGCGTCGAAGTGCAGCAGCGCCACTGGGCCGGTGCGCTGTGCGACTGCTCGGAGTAGTGGCAAAGCGATGGTGTGGTCCCCCCCGATGGTGACCAGCCGACCAGCGTCGGCCAGCAGAGCCTTTGCTCCCGCTTCGATGTCGCTGATAGCAGTCGCGATGTCGAACGGATTGCAGGCTATGTCACCGGCGTCGGCCACCTGCTGCACGTCGAACGGCGAGGTTTCCAGATATGGATGGAAGGGCTTTAGCAACCGTGACGCTTCGCGGACGTGCGCTGGGCCAAACCGCGCCCCTGGCCGGTAGGTGGTACCAGCATCAAACGGGACACCCACGATGGCAATGTCGCACGTGTCTACATCTTCGCGTCGGGGTAGCCGCGCGAATGTCGCCAAGCCCGCAAAGCGCGGAACTGCGAGAGCGTCTGTTTGCGCTACCACCTTACGCGGGTCTTTCACCGATCACCCACCCTCGCCTTGTCGGACCACTCTGAAGTTGCCCGGGTAGCCGCGCCACATACGTCTGATCGAACCCGCCGACGCCGTGACCCGGGTACTTACAGTTTTGGGAGTATAGGGCCGAGTTGTCCACTTGTCAACAATCTGGTCGGCGTGTGTCGTAGCTCAGCGATTCTGACCGGTCCTAACAGCTCAGCGATTCTGTCCGGCTATGAAGGACAAGATCGTTTTGAACTCAGCTGAGCAGAGGCGGGTCCTGGTGCTGAACCAGTTGGAGGCAGGGGTGCTGAGCCCAACCCAGGCGGGGCAACTTTTGGGGCTGGCGGAACGCCAACTGAGGAGGCTCAGGGCGCGGTACCGGCAGGAGGGGGCGGGAGCATTGGCGCACGGGAACCGGGGCCGGCGGCCCGTGAACGCGGTGGATCCGGATCTGGCCCAGCGAGTGATTGAACTGGCCCGGACGACCTACCAGGGCTTCAACCGCCACCACCTCACCGAGATGCTGGCGGAACG
>Ga0307374_10009342_pt1 | contig 14453 bp, 25 predicted proteins | sample OX3MG_FD_202532 | JGI IMG/M metagenome (GOLD analysis project Ga0307374, IMG submission 202532) | Soil microbial communities from Risofladan, Vaasa, Finland - OX-3 | ecosystem: Environmental > Terrestrial > Soil > Coastal area > Acid sulfate soil | place: Finland: Risofladan, Vaasa | collected... | reverse complement strand
GAAAAATCTTTGTCGCCGCAAGTCCTGATCAAATAATCGCCTTCCTCGACCAACTCCTGTCCCCAAAACTACCCATCAAACCGCTGCTCTCTTTGGCCTTTCGATAGCGAGTCGAGTACAATGGGGGTGGCTTTGAGCAAGGCACCAACAAGCCGAGCAAGTACCACACGACAAACACAACGATACCCATACCGAGGGTCGTGCGTTTTTCAACTTAGGTAATTTTGCGCCGGAAGGTGCGAAGCAGCGTCCGGATCAGCCAACGCATTGTCGAGCTACTCAACGGCAGGCTATAGTCGTGGCTTGAACTGTATGGGAACGGGCCATTGGCAAGCAAAGAAGAACGCCGAGCGGCATGCCTGCGAGAGGCTTACGAACTTGCCGCAACAGGCAAGCACACTGATTATCTCACAATCGAGAATGCTCTTTCGCCCCGGTATCCGGAAGCACGGCTGTGGCTGGACTCACCTATTATCCGTGACGAACTGCGCCGAATTTGTGAGCGTGCAAGAAGCGACTAATCGCAGCCGCCATCGTGTTTTACGAACCATTGGGCTTTTGCGCATGAGCGACGGTGATCCAAGCGCAGACCAAACGGCGCAGATGATAACGGACTACTATCGTGAAGCGAACATCGGGGACGCGGCGTGCATCCGTATGACCTATGGAGGCATGCTTGAATTCAAAATGTCGGTCGTAGAAAAGGCGGCCACAAAGTCACGGATGGCGCTTAGAGACGCCTACCCCTTCGGCGGGTACGGCTTTTACGTCGATGGTCGGAACTGCAAAAGTCCCGGCGGCCAAGGGCGATTGGTAATTCCGACGCGAGAGATTGAAGCCTGGATTTCGCGGCACCCCATGGGTTCTTCGGATTGGCGCTGAGGGCATCAATGAGCCTGTTTAATTTCTTTTCCACCCGTCACGATTTCTACATCGTCGAGCTACGCAATGTGAGTGAGATAGGGCGAAAACAAGTGAGCAATTGGTCAGACTCAAATTCGCTCCAAACGCAACTTCTGCGTCTGAATGGTCTCAAAACTCGATGGGAGAGGCGTTCCCTCAATATACTTCTGCCGAATGGCGGCGACTTAGTTGCACGTCGTGACATGCAAGTGTTTGATGATTTTGCCGCTGCCGACCGCTATTATGCTCGTCTTGAAAAGCTATTTTCCGCGCACGGGCCATTACCCAATTCGGATTGGGTAGGGCACAGAGTGTTTCTCTGGGCTGTTGAGGCGTCCAGTCGAATAAGGGCGCATTATCCCCTCGATAGCTTATCGGGCGACGCGCGGCTGCTCGCGGAGACCGATTACTCAGTGATCTTGAAGCAACGGAGGAACCGAAACGATTGAAAGCGACGGCTAGAATAGCGTCTCTAACGTTGCCCTAAAAAAGTTGCCGTACAACGTGTACAGCGTGTTCGATCTCGATCTTCAAGAAAATCGACCATATTTGCTTGCTCAATGCCTTGGCGGCTGGCCATGCAAATTCTTTAATGCAGCCTTTGATACCCGACCAAAGATCGCGGAGGAATTTCGACGAACGGCGCATGAGACGTAGCTTCCTTGTGAGCGCGTTGCGGTCACAATCGGCACGTCCTGCGCGGATTGATATTGTTGCTCTAGCTTACTCCGGGCGGCTTTGCAAAAACGGCGGCCGTGTTTATCCACAAAGCAGCCACAGGCCAAGTGCCGCCGCTTCGTTCGGCGTGGTTACGGGCCGCGCGGGGAGTGTCCGAAGTGGAACGCGTCGGATGATCGTCCGGCGCGTTCTCTTTGAGTCGCAGATCGATTGTCACGATGCTGGGGCGGGCGTAGCATTTGTGGGAGCGAGAGGGGCTTTCGCCGTGTTCAAAGCTGGCGAGATAGTGAAGCTAAATAGCGGTGGTCATCCGATGACCATCCTTTCTGTTAGCCGCAGAGGCGTGAAGTGCACATGGGCGGTCAGGGGCGACATCAAAGAAAAAACTTTCCCCGCCATCGCACTGACGAAACCCGACGAACTTGAGAAACTAATCGCACGCGTCAATGCAGAAGCGGCGAAGCTACCGCCGCAAGAACGTAGACGCTGACCATCATGGGCTGGATCGGCTTTGCGCTTAGCACCGTGCTGCTGGTCTTTGTGTCCGGTCGCGTGCGCGGTTTTATCCGGCGTCACGCGCCGTTCTATGCGCAGTGGAATATCTTAGTTGTTGGATTGATCGTCGGTGTTCTATTCGGCGTCGCGGTTCACTTGCTTGGACGCTTCGCCATGCCAATCGAAGGCCGGACACTGTTGATTACCTTCTCAGCTACCGGCCAACTCGCCGTTGCCTACATCGGATACATGCCAGACCCGATTGATTGGGCAAAGAAGTCAAGACAGACCGCCATCATCGCAGGAGTCCTGTATTTCGTCGTCACCGTTGCGCTTTTCGCCGTTGATCCTCCCGCCTAGGTCGGTCGGGAAAGCAGCGCCGGATCAGCAAACGCATTGTCGAGTTGCTGGCAGGGAAGCATTAGGGAGTCGTTACGGGGAACTCGATCTTGTCCGGCGAGATCGTACCGCGATAGATGAACCATGCGGGGATCATAAAGAGCGGGTCTTGTTCGGGGTCGCTGCACAAGCGCCGGTCGAAAAGGTCCAGCGTGACCGTGGTTGTGCCCTCTGTCGGCGTCCGGTCGGGCGACCGCGTGAGCCAGACCGCTTTGCCATGCCCTTGATCGCAGACGGCGGTTAGTGGCGCTGGCACTAAGCCGCGCTCACGAATGCTCGGCAGATTTTCCGCGTGCGTGAAGTGGTAGAGCTTTATTGGTTCGCTCAGGCCCATGCTGCCGATGTGGAGTCGATCACGCGGCGTTCAAGCCCGCATCTGCGGTGAGCGTTAGCGCGCTGGCATCTTCGGCGGCACACCGCCGCGTGGAACGTCGGGGTTGTCCGCAACCGACTTATCGCCTTGTTTCTTCCGTTTCGTTGCTTCCTTGATGTGCTGTTGCACGCCGGGATTTTTGAGCGGGTCCGAATTCACTTCCTTGATCGGCTTATCATTGCTCATGTCGTCACATCCTGTCGCTCATGCGGCGAGGGTAGCGCGTCGAGTGTGCGGCGGCGAGGCGGGGTGCCGAAAAATCCGGTTTTCTTTTTAGAAAATTCCGATGTCGATCCGAACGCGGAGCGTGCGGAGCGATGGGGGCACATAGCCGGATTGCGGCGACGGCGGCATGGTTAACAGCGCCCCGTAGCTCATCAAGCTTAATTCGTCACCCTAACCAGACCAATCCCGCCGTCCTTATGAGCCTCGTCGGCTGTGCTGCGCTGCACCGCGACCATCGTCTACAGCTAGTGGCAAAAAGGGCATGTTCCATAATGCCGATTACGCGCGTCGCCGCATTGCGGCATCGAATTCCATCGTGCATCGAGTCGCTTAGATGGTTAGCGGAAATCAACCATGCGCCGGGCCTAATGGTGTAGCAGGAAATTCCCCGGAGCCGTCTTTGCGCGCGGTCGGCAAGGGTCGATTAGGGTGAAGAATTAAGCCTAATGGTCGAGGGGGTGGGGTGGTTAACCAAAGGTTAAGCGATATGGTTAAGATCGCCCCCAAATCGGCGCTGAGTCGAGGCCGTGGTCACAGTGATCGTCCCTAGCGTCGCTCCAAACGGCCAGAATTGTAGTCTTGGAGCATTTCTGTAGTCCAGAAACTCCCAATTCCATCGTCATGGGTGAGGATGGTGAGGACGGTGAGGACGGTGAGGACGGTAACGCAACCTTGGTCAAAACTACATTTTATAAGGAAAGAGAAAGAGAGCGGGGGAGAGATAGGCGACCGTCCTCACCGTCCTCACCATCCTCACCCTGTCAGGGTGTCAAATCCGCCAAACCCGTCGCCTGACGTGATAGAACTGCGGGCATGGAATATCAGGTTGCCCTAACCGACGGCGGAAAACTGACCCACGCACGCACGGTCATCATTGCGGATGATGATGCGCAAGCTCGGGAACGAGCCGTAGCTTGGGTTCTCACACTAGATAAATGCCCGGACAGGGCATGGCTTGTGTTAAAAGCTGGCGGGCGCAGCATTACCATCCAAGCCGGGAACCTTTAATGCCCCGAGGCCGCGCACGCTAACAGCGCAGGCCGGTCACTCCGCTCTCACCTGTTCGCGCTTGAACACTTCCAGCGCAGCGCGCTCGCGCTCCGCCTTCGTGAGCTTCGCCTTCACATAGATGATTAGTTCGGTGCGCTTGCGCTTGCCGCCGATCTGCCAGCGACCCGATTTCGAGCCGGGCTTGCCTTGGCTCACATAGCCAGCATCCTCCATTTCGGCCGCGACGGTGTTGCGACCCTCCGGCGTGATCCAGTGCGACAGGTCGCCACTCGGATCGGCGCGATGCAATTCGGCGATGGTCACCGCAGGTGGACTCCCCAAGCCTTCGAGGATGTCTGTTAGTGCATTCTTCTTCGGGTTCGCATAGGCGCGGACAATCTCGTGGTGCGCGTCGGTCTGCGGCGGCGGCGATGTCGGCGAGAATGCCAACAGGTCAAGATCGTACTCGAACAAAAAGCGCGCCACGTTCTCGTAGCCACCGCTCGCGTACCACTCATAGAGCGCCGCAAAGTAGGAGGCGGCGTCATCCCAATCATCCAGCGTCCGATTAGACCACGCGACGTAATGCCGGGCATCATCCTCGGGCAGATACAAGCCGCGTGCCTTGTGGTTTGTTGTGATGACGAAGCCGACCACATCGACCACGGGATGCAGCCGCACATTTTTATCTGCAACCGGCAACACGCCCGTGGCGAGTCCGCCAAGCCACGGCTTCATTCGTTCGTAAAATGCAAACCGATCTTTGTCGCCAAAATCCTTAGCTTCGTTGACCAAGCAAATAACGGACTCCAAATACGGCGTGAACTTTGGTTCGTCCATGATCCGCTGCGCATCCACAGTCGCGACGTTCCAAGGTCCGCAGGAATATGCAACAGGTTTCAGCAACGTATCCTTGCCGATGCGTGTCGCTCCACCGAGCACAAGCGCGTGGTGGATTTTTACTTCCGGTCGCTGTACGCGCCACGCAAGCCATTGAACGATGTGAGTGGCGTCATCGGGATACAGTAGCTTGATGTGATCGAGCCACGGCTTCACGCCCTCGTCGCTACCGTCCGCGTCATTGATCGAGAGCCGCGCGGGCTTGTAGCGGTTGAGTGAGTGAACACCGGGCCGGTATTCCATGCCGCCCTGCAAATGGACCAGCGTGTCAGCAATCACCTTGGGATAACCGGGTGCCCATGTCATGCCAGCCACCCGCAGCGCGGGATTATTTAGGATAGATGTGTGCGCATCTTCGTCGTCGCAAAGAGCGCAGACGTTCTTGCCGGGGAATTTCACGTCGCCGCCTAGCGGCAAGTAAATGAATGCGTTGGTCTCCGGCAACCACGCGACAAAATCGTCGAAGTGATAGCCGCCCTCTTGATCCTCTTGGGTGAGCAAGCGCGCGGTGGCTTCGTCTGCGGTCTCCGTTTTCTTTTCTTCGTCACTCATGACTTCCTCGACTTCCATGGCATCGGTTTGTCCATGCCGTACCGATCTTCTCGGGTAAATGATCTTTGCTTCATTAGTCGGCGATCCGCTTCCGTCTCATAGATGTCCGGCACGTCGTTGCCGAAGTCGGCTGCGGCCGTGTGCGCACCGGGCGCGGTCTGTTTCAGGTAAAGCCACGCGTTCGCAACTTTCACGTCGAGTCGATCCGCGTCCGGCCCTTCGCCGACATTCCACTCCGGTTCGCAGCGGCCGTTATAGTGCTCGGTCAAAAGCTCGACGGCCATGTGTTCGCTAATGCCGTGATCCTTCAAGCGGCCAGCAACGATCAGCAGCGTGAATTCGCCGTTCTGAAATTGGATGGACGGCGGCGCATCGCGCTTAAGGTAGTCGATGGCCCATGCGATCAGGTCCGGCGTGTCCTGCTCAACCACGGGCGCTTGATCGGCTTCGTTGTCGCCGATCATCGGCGCGTCGAGATATTCGGCGAACCAATCCGGCGCGGCGATGGCTGGTACGTTGTCGAGGATCGTGTAGCCCGCACCGTGCACGAGAGAGCCGGGAAGCAGCACATAGTTCGTCGAGTCCACATCGCGGCCGAACGCGCTGACACGCATCCGATGCTTTACGCGCGCGGTCTCGTGAAAATAATAATGCGAACCGCCGCTGGGAGTCCGCACTGTCAACGTGCGCGGCAACGGACCGTGTTCCAGTTCAAGTATGTCGAGTGTTTGTTGTCCGACCTTGCCGGGCTTGGTGTCCACATCGACCACGATCATGCCGGACTTGTTTAGGGCGAGTCCCCAATTGCAGTTTTGAAATTCCTTCGTCCATCGGTCGATGGTCGCCGGATCGTTAGAGGCGAGTTCAAGCTCGTTCTTAAAGCACGGCGGCGCTTTTTCGGCGGCGCGGATCGGGAACGCATGCCATCGGCGATGCGCTCTCAGTAGCGCAATCGGCGGCTTGACGACCTTGGAGGCCGATCCTACATTCGATTTCAACATCGTAGTTCCTTCCGCGCCCCGGCCATCAACCGGGGCGCATTCTTTTTCACGCCACCCGTTCGCGCTTCGCCGCAGCCTCACGCTTCAAAAGTGCGGCGTTGATTTCCGGGATAGCGATCAGCGTCTTGAACTTGGTCTGTATCGCTTCGCAGCGGCGCGCATGGTCTGCCATGTACTCCGGCGACGGTGGCGTCGGCATTTTAAGCCACCGATTTGTTTCCTCGGTGAGCCGCGCCAGCTTCGCCGCGTAGCTGTCGAGCTTGGCAATGCCGATCTTGACCTTGCCGGGCGCAATGCCGCCGTTCGCGGATTGGTGCGCGCACCGATCCTCGAAGGAATAGAGAGGGTGGGATTTATTTATTCTCATGTCGCAACCCGTTGTTGCTCGCAACCGGGCGAGCGGCTTCTGTTCGGGGCGACGGTGAGGAGGAGAGAGGAGGGGCGTTTTGCGCTGCCGATTTCCCGTCGCCTCAGCGGCCGAAGCCCTGTGGACTTACGGTCGGGAAGCGGCGAGGCGCTGGCGCGACCTGTAAGGTATGCCCTCAATAGATAGGACGGCTCGGCCGGATGACAAGGCCGCAAGCCGTTGAGTCTGCATGGTTAATTCGAGTTTTTCCTTTTTCGCGAAATTCTTAGGAAGGCCGCTGGTAAGCGTCCCGGCGGCCGAGCCTCATGTAGCGGCCCTCCGGTTTTGACGCATTGGCGGTCACGGCTGCGGGCCGTTTGACTCGTTAACCATGATCGCGCCCTTCGGCTTCGGCCAGTTCGCGGACGGCCCTGCGCCACGCGGCGTAAGCGTTCCAATCGGCCGGGCTGTCGGCGTCCATGCGGAACGTGCGCCGGGCCTCTGCTGCCGCCGCCTTGACGGCGGCGCGCGCACTCTCTATTCGGTGATCGTTCATGGCGGGCTTGCTCCTGCCGTTCTTTAAGAAGCGCCCCGGTTCCCGCCGGGGCGTTTTGCTTTTCAGGTATCAAATTTCGGATCGAGCATTTCGCCGTCGCCCGGCAAGCTTGGCGGCGTTCGCGCGCCGCCGCTGCTGCCGCCGTGCGAGTATGAGTGCGGGAGGTATGTGCGGCTTGAAGCGCGGCGCAAGTTGTGCGGCGGCGGAGCGCCGCGCCGCGCTGCATCAAATTCGGATTTGCACAACACGCATTTATCGTCCGCCGTGTAGCGTTCGCCGCTGCGATGATTTTCGCATGGCTCGCCGATGAAGCGTGACACGCCGCGCTCTTTCGCATCGCGCCGACTCCGCTTCGCCATGGCGGCGATTGCGCGGGCGGCCACGTCATCGGTTGCGGCTTTGGCGACGGCGCGCGCTTCAATGCGCGTGTTTTTCCAAGGCAATACGTTGTCGATGTAAATTGGCCGCAGCTTCGACGGCTTCGGCGGCTCCAAGCCGTGCCGTTCGCGTGTCGAGGATGACCACGGTCCATGACTCATGACACGAGGCCCCGCTGCTCCGCGCGAAGCCGCCCCAAAAGTGTGCGCGTCTTTTCGAGTCGTGCCGTCGCCGTGTTCAAATCCGTCGCGGTCGTCGCGTTGAGAACTTGACGCTCTTGGCGCGCGACTTCCTTCATGTTGTGCGCGATCAGGCAATCGAGGCGCGACCAAGTGTTATTGCCGAGCGACGCTTCCTTAGCCTCGCTGTTGCCGCCATGAGCGGCGTTGCGGCTGAATTGGCTTTCACCGTTCGCGGTATAGCCGGGCGAACGCTCGGCAAGATCGGCGCTACTCGTTCCGCGATTTTGTTTTTGAATGCGTGCCATTGCATCACCGCACTACCGAAAATCCACCGGGAGGGGGCGAGCCGGGTCCCGTGCCGGAACCGTCAAGGCTTCGTGCGGGCTTCGCGTAGCTCGGGCGCGGCCGGTCCGGCGCATGCAACGGCGGTTCAGTGTACGCGCGCGGGTTCGGTGGCGGCTCGATTGGCTCTTGTTCTCTTATGTGGTCGCTACGCTCGCCGCCGCGTGCCGCTCCGGTAGCTGCGGCGACAACGAGTCCCGTGCGATCTTTTGGAAATGCCGACGCTCCCGCTTGCGCCCGCCGCTCGGCTGGCGACATGAGCGCGAGGCGCTTCAATTCAACAATGTCCGGTCGCGGTTCGTCGGCGCGGCGCTGCAACGGTGCTCGAATGTGCACTACTTTCGCGGCGACGTTCACGTCCACATTTTGCGTGCTACGGAATTGCGGGTCGGCGGCTTCAAGTATGCGCAACCGGAGGGGCGCAGGTAGCTGTTCAAATCTGACTTCGGCGATTGATCGGCCTTCGGCATCGTGTGCGAGTCGATACCATGCAACATCGGCATCGCCGTCGAGACCTTCGCAAATGCGAATGTAGTCATCGCTGCGGGCGACGTAAAACGGATTGAGTTTGTAGAGGATGCGTTGATCCGGCCCGCGCACCGGAATTTCGATACCTCCCATGGCTTGCGCCCGAACCTGCTGAACATACGCGACGTTGAATTCTGAAATCGCTCTTTCAATGTGCTCAGTCCACCATCCGTCCACTTCACGCCACTTGAAATAAAACGGACTGGATGCGCCCGTGTCGTCACGCTTGCGATCTTCGTTGCAGCGTGCCCGCCACGCGAACATGAGCGAAGCCGATGCGCCGATGGTGCTCGCCACGTTGCGCCACGAGGGCCGGTGCAACGCGAGAAAGCACTCGCACGTCGCGATCAAATTCTTTTGGGTGAGGTGCGTCATTGTTCACTTCCCGCCGTTGATCGTCCGTCGCCATCGTTCAACCATTTCGCGCGCTCGATCCGCGCCGCTGTCGTAAATCTTGGCCGTTGCTTCATCGTCGAAACGGTAGCGCGCGTGCACCGCTTCATTGTCGAGGTAGTCCGCGTACCGTTTCCAAAACTCAATCTGTTGCGTTGCCTGCATGGTCACGCCTCCGCCAGTACACGACGACAAAGATCAGATAGAGCCGCCGCAATATCCGCATGGCTTATCTGTCCGATGGCACGCGGCGATTTTGATAGGTGGACGGATACGCGCCGCGATGGTTGCCCTTCGTGCCCATGCGGCCGGTGCGCGGGTCCTGCGCCGGGAATTTGCTGGTGCTCATGCGCTGGCCTCGTTTGCCAGCGTCAGCGCGGCGCTGCTTCGTCGCTTGTTCGCTGGCGATGTGCGAGCGCATCAACGCTTCGCGAGTCATGGCGATAGGTCGGCCCAATAGCTGCCATTCGTAAATGCGCGTCGCCAGATCGGCGCGAAGTGATTTCAACTTGCCTTGACCAATGGCGAAGTTCGCGCGGGCTAGATCGAGCCGACGATTGGCCGTGTCAGCCATGGCACGCGCTTGGCCTTCGGAGATTTTGGGGTGTGGCGTCGTGTTGGCCGTGTCATCGTCCGGCTGTTCGCTCTCCGATGCGCGTAGCGACCCGATTTTATCGAGTGTTTCCGGTGGAGCGGCGGCTAGGGGACGGCCATCGGGCGTGTCCCGCATGATGTCGGTCGGTCGCGCTTGCGGCGGCGGCTCAACCGGCTCCGGTGCGGGTGCGGGTGCATGCTCCACTTCGATCACGCCAAGAGCTTGCAACGTGCCGAGATATTCTTCGGAGTCGAGGAAAAAATCGCCCGGGAGCGCACGCGTAACCAACTTCATCGACGGCGTTTGTGCGCGACCGATCACCTTGGCGATAGCAGCGCGCAACATCGTATCGCGTTCGCTATTGCCAGTCGTATATGTGTCATCGCTCATGTCGGGACTCCCTTTCACAAAATCGGATTTACGTTTTCGAGCGCGCACGCGGCGCGGAATTCTGCGAGTGTCGGTCCGCCGTCAAGGCGAGTCGGACCTTGCTCAGTGGCGATGATGATCGCCATGCGGTGCTTGGAGCGGACCCGTTCGCCGATCAGTCCGTCAAGTGCTAGAGCTTCACTGAGCGTGAACGGTCTGCCGAATGCGGCGGCGAAGTCGTCGGGCGCTTCAAGCTCGCCGGTTTCGTTATCGACAAACACCATCGGCGACGCGCCGATGTCGTCAAGCGTCATCCGTTCCATTAGTTCAAGGTGCAGCGCGTTCACGGCTTTGCCGGGAACGGCAAGCTTGATCGGCGGCGCATCTTGTTCGCTTGACGGTGTGTGATCGAAGCCCATTACGTTCACCTGTTTAGAGTTGGCCCGCGCCGCGTTAGGAAGTCCCCTGCCTAATCACGACGCGGGCCGGTGGCCCGGCTATCCGCCAAGGATGACCGGGCCGGATGATCGGGAGCGCATGGCAGCAGCCCCCGAACATCTTTGCTGCGAAGATCAGCCGATGCCGCGCGCGTTGTGCGGACCGCCGCCAAAAGTGTCGGTCCACAACCGATGAAAACCGTATTCGCCATAGGGCGCGCATGCTTTGGTCGCGGCGGCCACATCGGCAAGCGCGGCCGTAATTTCGTCCTGACACGCGGCGACGATGCGTTCCTGTTCGCGAAACACGTTGTACGCGGCGCGGATCGCGCTGAGCTTTTCAAGCGCGGCGGGTGAAAGCTTGGAAGCGTCTGGCTCAACGAATTCGGTGCCAACGAAAATCTGCGGCAGATCGGTTTGCATGTTCGGGACTCCCCTAAATCTCAAAGCCAGACGGAAGCGGCATCCGTGCGGCCATCTTGTTCAGCGCCGACGACACTTCGGCATCGGTGAAATACTCAGGCACGTGACGATTGCAGAGGAGGCAGAGCGAATAGCGCCACCAAATCAGTTCGTCGCCGTTCATATGTTCGGGCACGGCAACGGTTGCTGCCGTGCGCCATTTGCGTTTAGCCATTCGGGTCCTTTGGCGCTGTCGAGGTAGCGCCCAGCGAAGCAGGAACTTTGCCGCCCTCTTGCCCGGCCGTGCGCGAACGCATGCCGAATGCTGGCGTGATCGGCGACGCGTCCACCGTTCGCGTTTGCGGACTTTGCAATTCAAACTCCGCGTCGGCGCGTGCGGTGCCGCGTGCGATGATGTTATCGAGCACATCGTCGCCAGCGGTCGCGCGCATATTCTCCGCAAGATCGCTGGCGACTCGTTCGCCGGGGTTCGTGCTGGTGCGGCCAACGTAGCCATTCTGACCGTAGTCAGCGGCTAGTGTCGGATGCCGAATGCTGCTGACCGCGTCCGGCGCGGCCGGGACTACGCGCTTGACCGGCGCGGGCGTCGGTCCCGGCGCTCCGGTATTCGGTGCATCGCCGCGTGCCGCGATCTTCGCGGACTGCTTTCCAATTTGAATAGCCATTTGCTTTCTCCCCTTTACTTGCCCGGAAATCGAAAGCGACCCGGTGTCGCTGTTAGACCGATCTGCGGTTTGCCTTGATCGGTCCGCGCCGCGATGTTGGCATCGCTGCGGATTGGAAAGTGCCGTTGATCGGTCGCCTTGCCTCGGATCACACTGTCACGCGCGGCCGCGCTCAGCCGTGACGTGCCGACGCTCGCCGCGCCCGCGTGCTTAGTGACCACTGTGGCGCGCGAGAGATTTTGGCCGCTCACGTTTCGCGTGTTCGCGTTTGGCGACTCGGCTTGATGATCGCCGCTCGCACTGCCGCTACCGCCTGCGCTCCACCGGCCGTGATCGTCACGCGGCTGATTTTGATTGCCCATTGTCGCCTCCCTCGAAACGAACGCTTTTCGCGCGTGCGGTTTTGCCCGGTTGTTTCGGGTCTAGTCCGATGTCGAAAATCACGCGCTGACCGACACGCGGCTCGGGCGATTTCAAATCATCGTCCATTCGGAAGTGGCAAATATGCACGAACGTATCCGGCTGACCGTCATCGCGCTTGATGAAGCCGAAACCCCGGTCCGCTTTCCATGCCTTGATTGTGCCGCGCAATTCCATTTCGAGTCCCCGTTAGATCGGTGTTGGAATGGTTAGCAGCAGCGGCGTATGTAGCCATTGAACGCCGCCACCATCTGTGAATAGCGCACCACTGCTATTGTTTGGTCCCACCCCGCCCGCAGTGGTGCCGCCATTCTGAGCGATCCATGCCATACCGTTTGATTGAACCACGTCGTTCGGAACAACGATCAAGCCCGCGCGCCATGCCGTCGCCGCCGCAATGAATTGCTGCGAGCGGTTGCGCCGTCGAATGCGCCACGCGGCGGCTTGGCTTTGATTGGTCATCGTCATGTTAATTTTCCTCGACGGTGCCGGGAAGTTTGTTGCCATCGCTACCGCGACCGTGCGCGCTACGATCTGCATTGTCGCCAGCCTCGAAGGCTTCCGCCAACACCGCTGCGCCCAATTCATGCAATGACGAACCGATATTGGCGGTCGTGCGGCTTCGCATCCCGAACGATGGTGCAGGCGGCGTGAGCTTCTTGGATGCCGGTGCTTTCGCGAACGGCCCGCCGTCCGGGTGCAAGCCGTCATTGCCAAATCCCGGAGTGGCCTTGACCGCACCCGACACAACGCTAGCGCCACTCATAGCGTCGAGTGCGCTGGCGTGATCGCCGCCCACGGTAGAAAATCCAGTTTTCGTTGACGCGACCATTCCGCCGTGAACGGGAACGATCCGCTGCGTCTTGGGCACGCTGCCGCCGCGCGGATTAATGCCGATGCCGAAATGTTTGTCCTGCCAATTCCGGGCTTGCGCGTCATGCTCCAATTGGCGTCCCTCGGCTTGCGCATTGTGATGCGGGATCACCGGGTTCAAAATTTTATCGCTCATTGTCATCCCCCTTGCCGCGCCAACACGGGCGGCCGTTTTTCTTTGTTAGCTCCGCGTCGGCGACTCCGAACCGTCTTGCCGTCGCGCTCGTGCCTTTCGGTCCACAGTGCCCGCGCAAGTTTCCATCGGCGTCATAGATGCCGAGCTTGCCGAGCGGCGGATCGCCAATTTTGTTCGGACGCTTCGCCATGGCTTACGCTGCCTTGCTTGGATGTGTTGCGCCGATGAAGCTATTCGCGGCCTTCGCTAGACGTTGCGCGAGCGCAAAGTCGGCTTTGGCAACTGAGCCTTGGCGTGTCACGTTCCAGTTGAGCGCGGACCACGGATTATTTTCGGTCTTGCCCTTGTGCGGATCGTCGGCGGCAACAGTGCCGTCGCGCTTCTTCGACTCCGCTTTCAAAAACAAATTCGTCGCCTCAACGTCGTCGCCGAATGCGCGTGCGACTTTTCCTTTTGCCGTTATGTTGCCAGCAAGCGCGCTGGCGACAACGGCCGGATCAATCTCCACCGACTTGCCCTCGAATTCAGCGGGCGCGGCTTTCGGCGCGGGCAAAAGAAAACTGTATTCGTCTTTGAAGAACGCCGCGACGGTCGGGTCCATCGCCCAAGTTTTCACGCCGCCTTGGCCTTTGAACAAAAGCCGCGCGCCCGTCCACTCGAAAAACTTGCCGAGACTGGAAACGAAAACGTCGGCTTGCTTTTCGTTGCAGCCGAGTCCTTCCGCGTACTCGCGAATTTTTTGTGCGGTATCGAGCTTCATGAGCACGCCGTCATTGTGTTTCGTCACATCATCGTCAGCCATTGGGGACTCTCCTCTTGATTGATGCACGCGGCCACGTCGTCCGAACCCACTCGATAAGATCAGGCACGAGAATGCGAACGCGTCGTCCGCTGCCAGCGTAAGCAACAAGCTCCGCGCTTTTGATCGCATCGGCGATCACGCGGCGCGGAATTTTCAGCGCGTCGGCGGATGCCTGCACGCTCAAAGCAACTGGAAAAAGCGAACGCGTGCGCGGCACGGGTGCGACTCCGTTTTTAGATCGGGTAACTTGGGGGACTGGCAAACGGCGCTGCCCATGCAGGACGCTTGTCGAGTGGCCGCACCTTGCGCCGGATTGGCGTTTATCTCAACCGGGATATTGTTCCGGGCATCGTGAAGGTCTAACCGCTGAGCCTAGAGCGGGATGAGCTTAGCTTGAATCGATTTGGGATTCCCAAATCAGCTTGTTTCTGATTCACCATGCTGGCTGGGAAGGAGGCCAGCATGGATGGGCAAACCTTATTCTCTTGATCT
>Ga0307374_10009340_pt1 | contig 14459 bp, 9 predicted proteins | sample OX3MG_FD_202532 | JGI IMG/M metagenome (GOLD analysis project Ga0307374, IMG submission 202532) | Soil microbial communities from Risofladan, Vaasa, Finland - OX-3 | ecosystem: Environmental > Terrestrial > Soil > Coastal area > Acid sulfate soil | place: Finland: Risofladan, Vaasa | collected... | reverse complement strand
TTGTTCACCTCGTGGTTGAGCGTGATGGCCAGCTGACCGACGAGCGCCTGGCGCTCCTTCTCCATCAGCTCGTTCTCGAGGAGCACCACCCGGCTGATGTCCCGCGTAACGCACACGCCGCCGGCGACCCGGCGCTGCCGGTCGCTGAGCGGCACGAGCGTGACGGTGAAGAAGCTCTCGGGCTCCTCGGCCGGGAAGCCGACCTTGGCGTGGGTCACGATTTCGCCCGCATGGACGACCCGCGCGAACGCCGCGTCCCACTGCGACGGCGCCAGCACGGGGTGAATCCGGCCGACCGGCGCGCCAATCAGGTCCAGGATCGACGCCTCCGCGCCGAGCCGCTCGAACAGCTCGGCCTGGTCGCGGTTGATGAACGTGGCGCAGAACTGGGCGTCGAACACGATCAGGCCGAGATTGAGGTTGTTGAGCACGCCCTCCAGGTAGCTCCGCGTCCGGCTGTGGATCTCCTCGATCTGCACCATGTCGGAAATCCGGTCCAGCACGACGACGAACTGGTCGCCGGCGGCGCGGGTGACGTGCACGTCGAAGGTTTCGGCCGGCTCGGCGTCGCCGGGCGGCGACCACCGGAAGTCGCTCCGCAGTCCGGTCGCGCCCAGGCGCGCGCACACCTTCCGCAGCGAGCGGCTCAAGTTGGTCGACGCACCCATCGCCCAGGTGATCTGCTGCAGATCCCCGGTCGGGTCGCCCAGCAGCTGCTGGAAGGCCGCGTTCGCAAACCGTACCTCGAGCTCACCCGTGAGCACGCAGACCGGCTTGGGCAGCGTGGCCAGAATCTCGTCCGTGTTGATGGTCATCGGTGAACCTCGAATCAGATGCCTTCGCTCTCCATGTCGGCATCGAGCTGCAGGCAGATGCGGTCCACGTCACGCATCGACAGGTCGAGCAGGGCCCACGCCTCGGGATGAATCGACGGAATGCGGCGATCGCCCGGATAGCCGATCCCCTTCGCCCGGCAGAGGATGTCGGCCAGGTGCACCACCGCGGTCCGGTCCGCGAAGTCCCGCCGGGGATGGAAGTTGTTGTGGTACGCGACCGGATACACCAGCTGCGCCGGGATCTGCCACTTCTTCAGCAGCCACATCCCGACCTCCTGGTGCGTCACGCCGAGGACGTCGCGCTCCGCCTCGATCTGGAGGCAGTCGCGCTCGGCCACGACCCGCCGGATGTCGATCGTCTGCTCCGGAAAGCATTCGGCGATGATCAGCTTGCCGATGTCGTGCAGCAGCCCGGCGACCGCCAGCTCCTCCGGATTCGGCATCTGCAGGTGGGCGGCGATGCCGTGCGACGCGCGCGCGGTGCCGAGCGAGTGCTCCCACAGCCCCTCGAGCGACCGCGTCATCTCGGCGAAGACGTCGATGATCGACGCGCTCAGCACGAGGGTCCGCACGACGTCCAGCCCGAGCAGCACGAGCGCGTGACGGATGGTGGCGATCGGCTTGCGGAAGCCGCAGAAGCCGGAATTGACCAGCTTCAGCACCTTGGCCGACAGCACCTGGTCCTTGCCGACCTCCTCGGCGATGTCGACCGTCGAGGCGGAGGGGGAGTTCACCATCGCCCCGAGCTTCGCGACAATGTGCGGCACGGTGGCGATGTTGGTCGTCTGCTCGACCCGCGCGCGCAGCTCAGTGGGTTCCACGCGGTGCTCCCTGGGCGATCTGCCGGACCATGAGCTCCTTGAGCTCCATCATGAGGGGATTGCCGTCATGCCCGGCGAACCGCACGTCGAGCTCGGCCAGGCGGTCCGCGGCCGACGGCACGCCGCCGGTCACCTCGCCGTCGATCATCAGGCTGTCGATCCCCTTGCGCCGCAGACCGGCAATGACGGCGCTCGTCAGCACCTCACCCGCCTGCAGGAGCACGGTACCGGTCGGGGTGGCCACCGGACGGGCGACCCGCTGCCCCGCGACAGCGTCTTCCAGAGGAATCTTGATCACGACACGCTCCCCGCGACTGCAAACGGAACACCAGCGGCGGCCGCACACAATACGGCGCTCTGGTAATCGGCGGACCGTCCGGAGAGTTCAACGCGGGCGAAAACGCACAGGCACGTGTGCGGATGCGGTCGGAGGGGGAAGGGAAAGAGGAATGAGGAACGAGGAATGAGGGATGAGGGATGAGGGATGAGGGATGAAGGGCGCTAGTAGAAATCGTGCGACTCGGGTGCCTCGCGGACGACGTCGAGCCCCTGTACCCGCTCGGCCCGGACGGACAGCGCGCCGTCCTGGCTCTGCAGGACGCCGTCCACGAGCAGATACGGCTGCTCGAGGATCGCCAGCCGGTCCCGCGTGAACAGATCCGGCCGGATGATGACGTTGGCGAGACCGGTTTCGTCCTCGAGCGTGAGAAAAACGAACCCCTTCGCCGTTCCCGGCCGCTGGCGCGTGATGACCGCGCCTGCCACGCGCACGCGCCGGCCGTGCCGGACCCGCGCCAGGTCGCCGGCCCGCAGCACCCCCCGCATCGCCAGATCCGTCCGCTGGAACTTCATCGGATGCGCGCCGAGTGTCAGGCCGGTCCCCGCGTAGTCGGCCTCCACCCGCTCGGCCGGCGTCATGACCGGCAGCGGCGAGGGGCCGGGGTCTGACCGCAGCGCCCCGCCCCCTTCGTCGAACAGGGCGCCGGCCGGCCGGATCGCCCGCTCGATCTGCCACAGCGCCGTCCGCCGGTCGCCCTGCCCGAGCGCATTGAGGGCGCCCACGTCGGCCAGCGCCGCCAGTTCGTCGCGCCGCGCGCCGATCCGGGCGGCGAGATCGTCGATGGACGCGAAGCGTGGCGCCGGCGACGATCGACGGGATTGGGGATCCGGGCCTGGACACTGGGGAAGCGCCTGCGGCTCGCGCGAGGACCGCGAGTCTTCGAGCGCCGCAGCGCGTGTCGATGGGGGTGGGTCCCCCTCGACATTGAAAAGCGCCTGCGGCTCGCGCGATTCGCACGCGCAGACGTTGCAGAACACCCGCCCCGGGGCCACCGTTTCCAGCATCGACGGGTCGTCGCAGCCGCAGCGGGGACAGAACTCGGCGCTCGGAACGGGCCACGGCGGGTCACCGCCCCCGGCGCGCAACGCCGGCGGCCCGCCCCGCGGGCCTGCGAGCGGAACGGCGCGAGCCGCGAAGGGCGAGCGAGTGAAGCGAACCGGGGTTCGGGGCAGAGCCCCGACTGAAGAAGCGATGGCGCGGCCGACCTCCTCCCGCAGGCCGTTCACGTAACAGAGCCCGAGCCGGATGGTCCCGTCCTCCTCGACCGTGCATCGCCAGTCGGATCGCTGCACGTCGATGCCGGCGAACCGGACGCCGCGCCGCTGCGCGTCCTTCACCAGCGTGGCGGGATTGTAGAATCCCATCGGCTGGTTATTGAGCAGGGCCGCGTAGAACGCCGCCGGGTAGTGCACCTTCAGGTACGCGCTGGCGTAGGCCAGCAGCGCGAAGCTGGCGGCGTGCGACTCGGGAAAGCCGTAGAGCGCGAACGACGTAATCGACGTGACGATCTGATCGGCCGCCTCGCCGGTGATGCCGCGCGTCGCCATCCCGTCGCGCAGCTGCCGCTCGATCTGCTGCATGCGCTGCGCCGATCGCTTGAAGCCCATCGCGCGCCGCAGTTCCTCGGCCTGCCCGCCCGTGAAGCCGGCCACCGTCATCGCCATCCGGAGCAGCTGCTCCTGGAACAGCGGCACCCCGAGCGTCCGCCGCAGAATCGGCTCGAGCGACGGGTGCGGATACGTCACCGGCTGGCGGCCGGCGCGGCGGTCCAGATACGGATGCACCATCTGCCCGACGATCGGACCGGGACGGATGATGGCCACTTCCACGACCAGGTCGTAGAACCGCTCCGGCCGGAGGCGCGGCAGCGTCGCCATCTGCGCCCGCGACTCCACCTGGAAGACGCCGACGGTGTCGGCCGCCTGCAGCATGCGGTACACCTCCGGGTCGTCCGGGGGCAGGTGGGCCAGATCGAGCGCAGGCGCTTCCGGCCCGCCGGCATTCACCAGCGCCAGTGCATCCTGCAGCACGGCCATCATCCCCAATCCCAGCAGATCCACCTTCACGATCCCCATGTCGGCACAGTCGTCCTTGTCCCACTGGATGACGACCCGGCCGGGCATGCTCGCGTTCTCGAGCGGGACGACGCTGTCGAGCCGTCCCTGACAGATCACCATGCCGCCCGAGTGCTGGCCGAGGTGGCGCGGCAGGTCCTGGATCTGCCGCCAGAGATCGACGAACCGCCGGATCCGCGGGTGGCCGTCCAGCCCGAGCGCCCGCAGGTGGCCGTCGAGCGACTCCGTCGGATCGCGGAACTCGAAGTGGGGCAGGACCTTCGCCAGCCGGTCGATTTCCGCCGGCTCCATGCCCAGCGCCCTGCCGACCTCGCGCGCGGCGCTGCGGTCGCGGTAGGTGATCACGTTGGCCGTCATCGCCGCGCCCAGGCGGCCGTACTTGTCGTACAGGTACTGGATGACACGCTCGCGGCGATCGCCGCTCGGCAGATCGAGATCGATGTCCGGCCATTCGCCCCGCTCTTCCGAGAGGAAGCGCTCGAACAGCAGATCCATCCCGACCGGATCGACGGCCGTGATGCCCAGGCTGTAGCAGACCGCGCTGTTGGCGGCCGAGCCGCGCCCCTGCACGAGGATGTCGTGCTGGCGGCAGAAGTTCACGAGGTCCCAGACGATCAGGAAGTAGCCGGCGAGGTCGAGCTTCTCGATCAGGTCCAGCTCGCGCGCGATCTGCGCCCGCGCGCGATCGTGATACGGCCGGTACCGCTCGCGCGCCCCCACGTCGGTCATCCGCCTGAGAAACGACGCCATCGTCTCGCCGGCGGGCACCGGGTACTCCGGGAACCGGTAGCCGAGGTCGGCCATGCTGTAGCGCAGCCGGTCGGCCAGTTCGCGCGTGGCGGCGATCGCCGCCGGCTGATCGGCGAACAGCCGGGCCATGGCGGCCGGCGGCTTCAGGTACCGTTCGGCATTCCGGGCGATCCGCCGCCCGGCCCGATCGAGATCGGTGTGATGGCGGACGCAGGTGAGCACGTCGAACAACGGCCGGTCGGCCGGCGCCGCGAACCGGACGCCGTTGGTCGCCACGACCGGCACGCGGAACGCCGCCGCCAGATCCCCCAGCACCCGGTTGGCCGCCTCCTCGTCGCGCAGCAGGTGCCGCTGCAGCTCGACGTAGACCTGCGTGCGCCCGAACAGGCCGACGACCCGATCGAGCAGGCCGCCGACGCCATACCGCCCGGCATCGAGCAGTTCGCGCCCGCCCAGCGCCACCAGCCCCTCCGTCGCCCCCTCCAGTTCCTCGAGCGCCAGCACCCCCGCGCCTTTCGGCGCGCGCAGCTTCATGCGCGTCACGAGACGACAGAGATTGCGATAGCCGGCCGGCGACTCGACGAGCACCGGCAGCCCCCAGGGCCTGGCCCCCGCTCCGTCCCGCCCGGGCTCGCCGATGGTCAGCGCACAACCGATGATCGGACGGATCCCGGCAGCCGTCGCCGCCCGGTGGAACCGCGGAGCGCCGTACACGCCATCCCGATCGATCAGCGCCAGCGCCGGATACTCCAGCGCGGCCGCCCGCGCGACCAGCGTTTCCGGCAGCGAAGCCGCCTCGAGAAAGCTGAACGCGGACGCGGCGTGAAGTTCGATGTACATCGATTTGCGACTCGTGACTGGCGTACGACGTGCGGACGTCCTGAGCTGAAGTGAACAGCGAGACGGCAGGGCTCACGCTCTTCTCACTTCAGTCGAGCACCCCGTCCGCGAACCAGCGATCCGTGTCCCGATCGCGGAAGATCCGGCACACCACGCCATCCGGCAGCGCGACCTCCCATTCGTCGCGGTTCCAGCTTAAATGGGGCTCCGCCCCAACCCCTCGCCTTCGCGCTTCGCGCTCCGGCGTCGCTCGCCGAAGCGACCGCTGATCATCGACGGTCGCGAAGGCGGCCGGCTCCCTCCGTTGCGCTCGCGATCCGGCTCGCTCCACGCGTTGGCTGAATGGCGGGGCCCCCTGCACCCCGCCACGCTCGCTTCGTTCCGCTCGCGCTTCGTCGCTCGCTCCACGCCGCTCGCGCGCCGCCGCGCCGGGCGTGCCGTCGGGCATCGATACCTCCCACCAGGCCCCGGACGTCCGCCAGGGGCCGGCACACCGCGTGATCCGCCCGCCGCTCACGCCGCGCCGATCGACCGTCAGCTGCGCCGGACAGCCATGCTCGACGCGCACGCGGACCGGCAACGGGTGGCGGAACCGGCGCAGGGCGCCGGGCAGCGCCCCGGCCCCGGCGGGCGCAGGCTCGGCATGCAGGGCGAGGCCGCCGGCCGGCGCAGCCTCGGCGGCCGGAACCGCCCGGGGATCGACGGCAAACGGCCGCATCGCAAACGCGCCGGGACGATGGGAATCGACGAGCGCCGGTGTGCCGCAACGCTCCTGGCCGACCAGGGCCGTCAGCCGCGCCAGCAGCGTGGACAGCTGTTCCGGTGCCGGCATCGCCCGCTCGAGCAGCGACTCCTGGACGATCCGGCCGGGCGCCGGTTCGATCCGGATCGAGACCGTCTCGATGGCGGCATCGGGCGGATGCGATTCGAGATCGAGCCGCACCAGCGTCCGGAGCACGCGCGGATCGCGGATCGGCGCCGGCAGCCGCAGACTGCGCTCGTGGACCGCCTTCGTGACGAGGCCGAGGCGGAGGTGGATCTCCGCCGCCGCCCGATCGTGCCGCTCGAGATCCACTGCCAGCGGTTCGAGCAGGCGGCCCAGCACGAACGACAGCGGCTCGAGCCCTTCCATCGGCCACTCCAGCGTCAGCCCCGCCTCGAACCGTGCCTCCTCCGCCCATGGCACCAGCGGCTGCGGCAGGTCCTCGCCGCAGGCCAGACGCTGCCAGGCGGGTCCGGCCTGTCCCAGCCGTTCGGACAACGCCACGGACGGCAGCGCCGCCAGCTCGCCGAGCGTCGCCAGCCCCCACCGGTGGAGGACGGCCAGCGGAAATTCCGCGGGGGCGTTCCTCTTTTTCTCCGTGCGGGACGCGCGCCCCTCCGCGCGCCGGGCCGGCGGCCGGACGAGCGTCTGCAGCATCGCCAGCGGCAGCGGCGCCAGCGCGGCCGCTTCCCCTCCGGGCTCGATGCAGGTCAGCCCCGCCCGGGCGTGCGCCAGCAGCCAGGCCGCCGTGCGGGTGGCCGCCACCGCCACGTGCACAGGCAGGCCGCGATCGGCGGCAGCCCGGCGCAGCTCCTCGCCGATGACGCGCGGCGGGCCGACGAGCCGTTCCAGCCCGCTCACGTCGAGCAGCAGGAGATCCGCGCGCGGCATCTCGAACCGGGGGACGAACGCGCGCGCGATCCCGAGCAGCGCCGCCTGGCGATCGACCGGCGCGGGCGGCGGCTCGAACGCACGGTCGGATCGCGGACCGCGCAGCGGCACAGACGGCACGGGCGGGCAATACAGACAGGCAAACATGGAAACCTTTCTTCTCTTCAATCCGCATGGGGCCCGGGCCGTCGCTCCCTGAATTCAACGAGCTTCGGCCACGCTCGCCGGGGCGCCAAAGGCGCGAAGGCGGCCACCCCCATGCGCGGCTATCGCTGACGCTCCGGATCGCATCCGCTCTCCATGACCGTCTCCACCACGCAGCCGCGGTCGTCGGTCCAGCGCGCCCGGGCCTGCACGACCTGTACGTCGATCGCCAGCCCTTCGAACAGCCGGGCCCGACCGGCATCCGGGCCGCCGGACCGATCGGCCCCCAGCCAGCGCCCGGGCGCGCCGGATCCCGGCCGATCGGCGGCCGGACGCAGCCGGAGGCTCAAGCCGGCCGTGCTGCGGGCCATCGGCGTGTCTCCCAGCAGCACACACGCGGTGCGACTGCCTTCGACCATCCGCTGGAGCCGCAGCCAGGTCGTGTACGGCACGCGCCGCAACGCGACCGGCGGCGTGCCACCGAGATCCAGCGCGACGAGACCGAATCCTCCGGCCTGCAGGACGAGCGCGCAGGCAGCCAGGGCCTGCGTGAGCGCCCGGGGGTTGAAATCCTGGCAGAACCCGGGATGGCTGGTGACGTGGCCGCGCACCCAGAGCAGACGCGGCAGATCGATCCCGCCGGTGGCCGCGGAGACCGGATCGAAACAATCGAGCCCATCCACCAGGGCGGCCAGATCGCCCTCCTGCGTGGCCCGGGCAAGCAGCCGGTACAGCACGCTGGTGCGCCCGGAGGAGACGGGGCCGATCAGCTCGGACACCTGCCCGCGCGGGAATCCGCCGCCCAGTGCAGCATCGAGATCGCTGAGGCCGGTCGCCAGCGGCGCCGGGAGGCCTCCCGATCCGGGGGCCGGCCGGGCGGAGGTCAGCGTGTGATCGAGACGACGCGTCTGCAGCAGCGATTCGAGATCGGCCCGGGCGGCGCGAGACATGCGGTACGCTCCTTTGATGTTCGCTTTTTATTCGCCTTCAAGGCGAAACTATAGCGTAGACGCAGGCGGCGATCAAGAGCGCCGGAAACTCCAGAAAAATCAGGAGTTCACCCGGGCCGCCCCGCGACCGTCCCCCGGCCGACCCGACCGCCGTGCTAAGATACGGGTTCTGTTCGCCGGCCGCGCAGGCGGCGGGCGAACCGTGCTCTTTCATGACCTTCATCCAGCTGCCGCACGCTGCGCTCCCCGGCTCCGGGTGTCGATGCTGTCGATGTCGGCCGATCATGCGCGGGGCTCCCCGTGGGCGACACGCTGCACGCTGAATCCGCCCCGCCCGGGAACGTCCCGCTGCCCTCCGCCACTCAACGCGTCCTGCGGCGGGTGGCCGCCGCCTTCGTCTACCGCGACTTCCGCACCCTCTGGCTCGGCTCGTTCACGTCCAGTGTCGGGACCTGGATGCAGAACGTCGCCCAGAACTGGCTCATCCTCTCGCTGACCGGCTCGGCGTTCTTCCTCGGGCTCGACGCCTTCCTCCAGCAGCTGCCGGTCATGCTGTTCACGCTCATCGGCGGCGTCCTGGCGGATCGACGCGATCGGCGTCTCACGCTGATGGCGTCCCAGTACATTCAGATGGGCTCGGCGCTCACGCTCGCCCTGCTGGTCTTTCTCGGGGTCATCCGGATCTGGGAGGTCCTGACGCTGTCGTTCGTCACCGGGCTGGCGCAGTCGTTCGGCGGGCCGGCGAACCAGGCGCTGCTGCCGTCGCTCGTGGAAAAGCGCGATCTGCCGAACGCGGTGGCGCTCAATTCGATCCAGTTCAACCTGGCGCGGGTCATCGGCCCGCTGCTGGCCGGCGTGGCGCTCGCGGCGTTCGGCATGGTGTCGTGCTTCACGCTGAACGGCCTGTCGTTCCTGGTCGTGATCGTGGCGCTGATGTCGCTGCACGTGCGGCACATCCCGCCGACGACGCCGCAGCGGATGGTGGACGGCCTGCGGGACGGCTTCCATTACGTCCGTCACCGCAGCGGCATCATCGCGCTCATCGTCATTGCCGCGGCGACGACGTTTCTCGGCTATCCGCTGATGACGTTCCTGCCGATCTTCGCGCAGAAGGTGTTCCACGAGGATGTCGGCGGCTACAGCGTGATGATGGCGTTTTCGGGCGCGGGGGCGGTCTGCGGCGCCCTGCTGGTCGCCTGGATGGGCCAGTACCGGCGGATGGGACGGACCGTGCTGGTCATGGAGATGGTGTTCGGCGGCCTGATCGTCGCCTTTGCGGCGTCGCGATCGATCTGGCTCAGTTACGGCATCCTGTTCTGCACCGGGGCCGGCATGCTGATCATCTTCTCGACCGTCAACTCCCTGGTGCAGCTCATCGTGCCGAACGAAGTGCGGGGCCGGGTGATGAGCATCTACATGGTGGCGTTCCGGGGCGGCATGCCGCTCGGCAGCCTCGCCGCCGGCTATTTCGCGAGCCTGACGTCGGCGCCGCTGGTGCTCGGCATCAACGGCGTGCTGCTCGCCTGCGTGTCGGCCTATTTCCTGACCCGCGATCACGGGATCAAGGCGCTGTAGGGGGCGGGTGCTCGGTGTTCGAGTGCTCGGTGCTCGACACCTTGACGGCTTTCCCCCGGCGCTGCCACACTTCGCTCGAGGCGTGCATCCATGTTCACCGGCGCCGGCCGGCAGCTGACCATCTTCGTCGGCGAGTCGGATCAGTACCATCACCAGCCGCTCTACATGGCCATCGTCGAGCGGCTGCGGCGTGAAGGGTGCGGCGGCGCCACCGTCGTGCGGGGCCTGGCCGGCTTCGGCGCCTCGAGCCTCATCCACACCGCCACCATCCTGCGGCTCTCCATCGACCTGCCGGTCGTCATCACCGTGATCGACCGCCCGGTCCGCATCGAGCGGATCCTGGGCGTCCTGCGCGAGATGGCGCCGCACGCGCTCATGGTCGCGCAGGAGGTCGACATCGTGCAGTCCGGCGTGCCGTTCAAGGAGGGGCTGCCGCACATCGCCGTGTCCGAGGTGATGCGGCGGGACGTGGTGACCGTCCGGCCGGACAGCCTGGTCAGGGAGCTCGTCGCCCTGCTGATCGACAAGGATTACACCGCCGTCCCGGTCGTGGACGAGGCGCGCCGCATCGTCGGCATGATCAGCGACAGCGACCTGCTGACGCGCGGCGGCACCGGCGTGGCGCTCGGCCTGCAGCGCGCCACCGATCCGGCGTTCGTGCGCGACCTCCACGCGGCCCTGCAGGGGGCCACGCGCCGGGTCGACGAGCTGATGACGCGCGAGGTCGTCACCGTCACGCCGGAGACCTCGCTCGGCGCGGCGGCGAAGCTGATGGTCGACCACCACGTGAAACGGCTGCCGGTCGTCGATCGGGACCGGCGGCTGGTCGGGATCCTCGGCCGCCTCGACGTGCTCAATACGCTCGTCGCCGTGCAGCTGCCGGAATGGCATCCGACCGCGCCGCCGGCCGGGCCGCAGGTCACCGTCGGGGCGGTGATGACCCGCGAGATCGCGACCATCGGCGAGGCCGCCCCTCTCGGGGAAGTCTTCGAGCGGCTGGTCGCCTCGCCGCACAAGCGGGTCGTCGTGGTGGACGAGGCCCGGCACGTGCTCGGGATCATCGCCGACAGCGATCTCATCTCGCGCGTGGGCCGCGAGCACTGGCCCGGTCTGATCGAGCTGCTGACGGCGGGGGTCCCGGTCGACCGGGTGGGCGGCGCCGCGCGGCAGCGCCTGCAGAAGCTGCGGGGGACGTCGGCGAGGGACCTGATGGTGCGCGAGGTCGTGACCGTCCGGGAAGAGATGCCGCTGGCCAGCGCGCTCGCGCTGTCGGCCGAGCGGCACGCCAAGCGGCTGCCGGTCGTCGACGCCGGCGGCGTCCTGGTCGGCATGGTCGGCCGGACGGAGATGCTGCGGGCGCTGCTGCGCGCCGCGTAGGTCCCGGGCCGGCGGCCGACCGGAAGGTCGGCGCGACGACAGCCTCCGGGCCCGCGGGCCCATCCGCGGTGCGGCCGGGCGGCTGGCCGCGGCGCCCCACCGTCATCAGGGGTTCGGCAACCGACCGATGTCGATCCGTCCCACGCTGAGATCCAGCGCCAACTCCGCCACCGTGACCGAGCGCTCGGCCTGAGACAGCAGGGATTGATTCGTCAGGAGGGCGGACTCGGCCTCCAGCACGAAATTGATCACGCTCCGCCCGGCATCGTATTTCAACCGTTCGTCGTGCAGGACGCGCTCGCTCTCCGCGACCGTATCGCGGAGGGCCGTCACCCGGCTCTCGGCGCTGTCCAGGTCGGCCAGGGCCGTTCGGACCTCGCGGTCGATGCGCAGCGCCAACTGCCGGCGGGCCAGCCGCGCCTCCTCCAGTTGAGCCTCGGCCGCCTGGATCCGGCCCCTGCGCTGACCGCCGTCGAACAGCGGCACCGAGACATGGACGCCGACGAGCCAGTCGGCGGCGGCGTTGTCGGGCGCAGGCGCCGTGGAGGGAACGGCCGGCAACAGCCTCCCAATCAGCTGCGAAAAGCCGACCGGCCCGTTCGAACCGTACTCGATGGCCGAGGCGCGCAGGTCGATACGCGGCCACGCGGCCTTGCGGATGGCCTCCGCCGACCGCTCGCCGGCGCGGACCTCATGATCCTGCGACTGCAGGTCCGGCCGGCGTGTGACCGCCTCGCGCAGCCACTCGTCCTCCGGCTCATGGGGCCGCGGCGGCGGCGGAGACGCCGGCGTGTAGGTCAACACGGGCAGGTCTCCGTCGAATCCCATGACGGCGGCCAGCGCGCTCAAGGACGATCGCCGGTCCGAGCGAAGCGTCGCCAGGTTGCTCTGGACCTGCGCAAGCAGCGTGCGAATCTTCAGCGCATCGACCGGCACGGCGCGGCCCGCGGTGACGAGCTGATTCGTGCGATTGAGCAGCGACGCCAGGCTCCTGGCCCTGGCGTCAGCGGCGTCGATGAGATCCGCATACGCCAGCGTCTGCAGATACAGCCGCGCGGTCCCGAACACGATTTCCTGCCGGCGGCGGTTCACGCCGGCCCTGGCGGCGTCGACCCGTTCCCGTGCGGCGGCGAGCTCGAGTTCCGTCCGGTGGAAATCCCAGGCGAGGAACGTCACGTCCACACTGCCGGTGTACAGGGTGGTGTCGAACCGGAGCAGGGACGGCGTGGCGCCGAAGGGATAGCCGTGCTCGAGCCGCGTGCGGGAGGCGTCTGCGGAGACGTCCATCTGCGGCAGGAGCCGTGAGTGCGCGCTGGTGACCAGCCCTTCCCGGCGCCGGACCTCGGCCTGCGAGGACTGCAGATCCGGCGAGTGCACCAGCGCGTAGTTGACGGCGTCCCGCAGGCTCATCGGCGGGTTGACCCGCGGAGCTCCGGCCGCCGCCAGCACAGAGCCCAGCGCGAACGGCGCCACGAACGCGACCCACGGCCTCATGAATGTCTTCCAGTGCATGCGCAGCCCCCGCTCACCCCTGGCCGGGCTCCGGCCCCCGGCTGGCGGCTAGTTTCCTCCGGATGGTCTCGGGCAGTCCGTGATCGGGCCTGTTCGCGTACACCAGGTAATAGGCGACCGGAATCACGAAGAGCGAGAACAGCGTGGAGACGATCAATCCGAAAATGAGCGACCAGGCCATCCCGCCGAACACGGTGTCGAGTGTGATGGGAATGGCGGCCAGCACCGCCGCCCCGGACGTGAGGAGAATCGGACGCAGACGGACGGACACGCTCTCGAGAATGGCCGCCTCGAGCGACAGCCCGCGCAGCAGCCCCAGCTGAATGAAATCAACGATGATGATCGAGTTCCGGGTCACGATGCCGGCCAGTGCGATCATCCCGATGAACGCCGGACCGGAGAAGAAGAGCGGATTCCTGAACCCGCCGATGGTCTGCTGGCCGAACTGGTTCAGCAGCCAGAATCCCGGCAGGACGCCAATCGCCATCGACGGGATCGCCAGCATGATGACCAGGGGCAGCTCGTACGAGCCGGTCTGGTTCATCAGGATGATGTAGATGGCGATCAAGGCGGCCAGCATCGCGAAAGCGAGATCCCGGAACAGGTGGATGGTGATGTACATCTCACCTTCATCCCACCACCGGACCGTGATCCCCTTCGGCACGGCCCAGGGGATGCCTCCGCCCTGGTGAAACATCGTTCGTCGACTCAACGGACGGGGCGGCGCCTGCAGGTCGACAAAGCTCCGCGGACCGTCCCCGGTCTGATCGGCCCTGACGTCCAGAATGGTCTCCACCGGCGGCCGTCCCGCCATCTCCGCCAGCACGTACACGACGCGCTGGAGCTGGCGGTGATAAATGGTCTTGTCTTCGAGGGTCGTCTGCCAGGCGCCCAGTTCAGACAAGGGGCCCAGCCGGCCCCCGCTCCCCCTGACGTCAATCCGAGCCAGATCGACCCTGCTCGAACGCTCCACACGGGGGAACCAGAGCACAATCCTGACGGGGGAGCGCTCATGCGGCACCTGGGCGATGCCAGCGACCTGACTGCCGAGCGCGAGGGCCATCGTGCGGGAGATCTCCTCGGTCGAGACGCCGTCCACCGCAGCCTTCTGTTTGTCGACAGCGAAGACGTACTTGGTCTGGTCTTCGTCCACGGTATCGTCCACGTCCACCACGCCGGGTTCGCGGCGCAAGCGGGCCTCGACGATGGCGGCAGCTCGCATCAGGTCGTCATAGGATTGCGTCGGCCCGCCGGACACGACCGCCACCACGGTGGACATGACCGGCGGTCCGGCGGGCAGTTCGACGATCTTCAGCTTCACGCCGTCGCGCCGGGCGATGGCGGTCAGGTCGGCCCGGATGCGCAGGGCCACGGCGTGGCTGGACGAGGCGCGCTCGGTCTTGTGAATCAGGTTGACGCGGATGTCCGCCAGGTTCGGCGCCCGGCGCAGGAAGTACTGGCGCATCAGGCCGTTGAAATCGACCGGCGACGCGGTCCCCACGTACGTTTCGAAGTCCGTGATCTCCGGCACCGACTCGAGATACCGCTCGAAGTCGCGGGCCGCGGCATCGGTGCGTTCCAGGGT
>Ga0307374_10009339_pt1 | contig 14462 bp, 10 predicted proteins | sample OX3MG_FD_202532 | JGI IMG/M metagenome (GOLD analysis project Ga0307374, IMG submission 202532) | Soil microbial communities from Risofladan, Vaasa, Finland - OX-3 | ecosystem: Environmental > Terrestrial > Soil > Coastal area > Acid sulfate soil | place: Finland: Risofladan, Vaasa | collected... | reverse complement strand
CTCTGTGCCTCTGTGCCTCTGTGGCTCTGTGGCTCTGTGGCTCTGTGGCTCTGTGGCTAACCCCGCCTCTGTGGTTAACTCCCTCGGTGCCTCCGTGGTTCACTTCTTCGGCGGAGCGATTGCGCGTTCCAGCAGATTGCGCGTGATCTTCTGCACGCGCTCGTCGGGACCGTGCGGCCGCGACCAGTGCGACCAAGGCAAGGTGTGGCCGGGCGGAGAGGAAAGCCCTTGGGCCCAGAAGATGGTCGAGGCGTTGAACACGAAGTTGCCTTTCGGCCCAGGGTAGATCGTGGCGGTCCATTGCTGCGGGTTTTCGCCGCCTTGCCAGGCCGTGCCGGCGGCCACCACGTCAAGGCCCGGAATGTCGGCGGGCTGGCCGTGATATTCCCAGCCGATCAGGCCCGGAATGCGATCGCCTTTCTTGACGCTCGTGCCGGCGAAGATCCAGTGCTCGGGCTTGGTGATGATCCAATCGCCGCCGCCGTTCACCGGGTCGATATTGCGGGCGCCCATCAGCAAGCCTTCGTCGGGGCCATGTTCGGGGAACGGGCCGTTCTGCTTGATCCGATCGAGGGCGTACTTGTTGTTGGCGCCGTAAGGACCGCCGCGGAAGATGATGCGGTTCGGCCGGCCGTCGCTGGCGGGGCGAAACGGCGTGACCCAGCAGATCGTGTTGCCCGAGAGAAACAGCAGGTTCACGCCCGCGTCGCGCATCTTCTCGACGCTGCGGAACTGGCGGATGTCCCAGTATTCGTCGTGCCCGACGCTGATGAACGCCTTGCACTTCGAACCGTGCTCGGGCGAGAGCAGGTCGCTGTTGGAGCAATACGTCACGTCGTAGCCGTGCTGCTCGAGCCAATAGGCCAGCGGAAACTCGAGCGGCAAAAACTCGCCCGAGCCGACCGTGAGCGGATCGTTGACCACGCCCGTGTATTGCGCTTCGCGGCCGTAAGGGCGATCGAAGCTGACGTCGGCCCAAGGGCCTTCGGTTCCCTTGGGATGCGTGTAGACCGAGTAGTTGCTCGGCCAGCGGTTGTAGGCCTGCCAGGTGTTGTCGGAGCATTGGAACAGCACGTCGGCCGGTCGATCGTCGCGGACGATGAACACGACGTAGCTTTGCCAGTAGGGGCGCGAATTGCCCTCGGGCAGCGTCGTCAGGCGGCAGAGATACACGCCGCTCAGCCAATCCTTGGGAATCGTCAGGCTGGTCGCAGGCGTCCATTTGCACTCGTGCAGGTTCTTCTCGCCCGGCTTGGGCGTCGGCTGTGGCTGGCCGTCGAAGGGGCCGAGTTTTTTCATCAACCGGGCGCCGCGGCCTCCGTAATAGCCCATGCGGAAGATTTCGATCTCGAACCGCTGGGCCGGGTTCGTCGAGACCATGATCTCGATCGACTCGCCCGCCTTGACGCTTTGTTTCGAGCAGTAGCCTTCGATCCAGGTCGAGCGAAAGCCGCTCGCATCGGCCCGCACGCGCGTGAGCTGCCAGTCGGTGCTTCCCGGCTGCTTGTTCTCTTCTTCGATCAGCTTCGATTTCGATTCGGCGGCCGAGGCGGCGCCGAGAGATAATTGGCAAACCAGGGCCAAGGCGGCGAAGCACATTCGGCCGACGTGTAGTTGGATCGGAGCGCTCATCAAGTAAATCCCGTTGACAACAAGTTGACTCATCAAAAGAGAGGATCACGAAAACACGAAAGGACGAAAAGGCGAAAGGCGGAATCTGGTTCGTTTGCGGAGTCGCGTGTATTTCCGCTCGCACCGCAGGGAGGCAAGCACGTCATCACGTCGCGCACATTCTCCATCGGCTTTTGCGGCCGAGGGAGTGGCGTCCGGCGTCATTGGCATTGTCGCCAAGCTTCGGAATTCATCTGCATCTTTTCGTGTTTTCGTCCTTTCGCGTTTTCGTGATTCTCCCACCTGTTTAGCCCCTTCACTTGGCCTCGCTGCCAATGCAATACAACCACTCTTGTCGCACGTCGCCCGCCTGCTCGGCGACGCGCTGATAGATCCTGCCGCCGCAGATTGCGGGCGTGGCGTAGACGTCGTCGCCTAACTGGTTCTCGGCAAGCTGTTCGTACTTGTCGTTGCGGGCGCGGAACACGAAGGTTTTGCCTTCCTGGTTGGCCGCGTAGATGCGATCGCCGACGAGCACCAGCGACGTATTGAACGTGCCGCCCAGCCGCGATTTCCACAGCTCCTTGCCGCTGGCCGCATCGAAGCAGATGGCGATGCCCGCGTCGGTGACGGTATACAAAGCGCCGTCGTACACGAGCATCGAGGGGACGTAGGTCTGCACGCTGTTCTCCCAGGCAAGCTTGCCCGAGCCGTCGGCCAGCACGGCCTGCGTCAACTTTTTCGGATAGCCGCCGCTGGCGAACACGCGGCGGCCGTCGGTGACGATCGAGCCCACGCATTCGGTCGTCGAGCCTTCGATTTCCCACAGCAGCCGGCCGCTGAGCGGGTCGAAACTCGAAACGTGGTCGCAGCCAGCCAACAGCAACTGCTGGCGGCCGTCGATCGAAAAGACGGCGGGCGAGGTGTAGTTGGGCAGCTTGGGCCGCGTGTGTTTCCAGACAACTTCGCCGCTCGTGCGATCGAGAGCCGCCACCACTCCGCCGGCCTTGTTGTCGGTCGAGACCAGCACCAGCGATTGATAGATGGCCGGCGACGAACCGAAGCCTTGGTGCGTGACGAAATCGGAGACGCGCGTCTGCCAGACTTGCTTGCCCGCCAGATCGAGAGCGGTCGTAAAGATCGCTTCGTCGTGCAGGAAGTTCACGAACAACAACTGGCCGTCGCAAGCGATCGTAGCCGAAGCCTGCGAACTCTTCTTGTGGCCGCGGCGTTCCAAGGCGCCTTTGTGAACGTCGGTCTTCCACAACTGCCGGCCGCTCGCGCGGTCGTAGCACAGCACCGATTGCACTTCGGCCTGTTCGTCGGCGGTCGGCAGAAACACGCGGGCGCCGACCACGGTCGGCGAGGCGTGGCCGCGGCCGGGAACCTTGGCTTTCCAAAGGATGTTTTTCGTGGCGCTCCAGGTCAGCGGCGGCCGTTGCTCGGCCTCGGCCACGCCGTCGCCCGTCGGCCCGCGCCACCAGGGCCAATCGGTCTTGGCAAACCGCGGCGACTCGGGCTTGAACTCTGCGGCCAGCGAGAGTTCGGCGATAAGCGAGCCGCCGGCGAACAACAGCGACGCGAGAAGCAGCAAGCAGAAACGCTGGAGCATGGGCGAGAATTCCTTGCGGCAGGGTGTGGGCGGGTCGGGGGAGATTATAACCTGCCGCGGCGGCCAGGTCGAAAGCGCGGCCGGCCCTTGGCGAATTTCGCTGCTCAAGCCCGTTCGCGCGCCGCTACGGCTGATTCGTCGTCGACTTGCCCACGAGCCGGGCGTCGGGAAAATTGGCCAAGAGATCGGCGCCATGTTAATCTAGGGCGGCGGGGAACTTGCGGAATGCCCGGTCAATTGTCAGCTTGCCCGGCCTTCCCTAGAATTGACGAACGTCCGCTCTCGTCCGGTTGTTGATACTGTGCCCGGCCAAGAATGAGACGTCTGCGTCTTCAAGATCGCTCGTGACCTATGGCGCCGGCCTTTGCCAGCAATGTGGAATTCAACAAGCTCGTCTCGGGTCGACAAGATATCGACCTGGTCGAACTGATGCTGGAGTTCGCGGCCGACGCTTACCCCGCCTTGGACCGCGCAGCGCATTTGTCGGAACTCGACCGCCTCGGCGAGCGGGCCCGGCGGCGGATTGCTGCGTCCGGCGCGAGTTGCGGCCCGCTCGTCGAGCGATTGCAGACGATGAGCGAGTTGCTGTACGGCGAAGAGCGGTTTCAGGGCAACGAAGAGGCGTATTACGATCCCCGCAATAGCTATCTCAACGAGGTGCTGGCGAGCCGCAAAGGCATTCCGATTTCGCTGGCGATCGTTTACATGGCGGTGGCGGCTCGCGCGGGCGTTCATACCTTCGGCGTGGCGGCGCCGGGGCATTTCGTCGTCGGCGCTCGCGAATCTAGAGAAAGCTGGTTCGTCGATCCGTTTCATCAGGGGCTGGTGCTCGATCGCGACGCCTGTCGCCGCCGCATCGAAGAGGTGCTCGGCGAGCCGGGCGTGCTGGGCGACGAACACTTTCGTCCGGCCAGCGCCCTGGAGATCGGCGCTCGCGTGCTGCGGAACCTCAAGGCGGCCTACGTGATGGAAAATCGATGGGCGCCGGTCTTGCCGGTGCAGCAGCGACTGGTCTTGCTGCTGCCAGAAGCGCCCGACGAGCAGCGCGACCTGGGCTTGATGTATTTGCGCAACGGCCGCCCGGTGAAGGCGCTCGAATTGCTGAACGACTATCTCGCGCGCTGTTCCGACGAACAAGCGGAAGCCGTCGAGCCGTACTTGCGCGCCGCGCGGCGGTTGGCGGCGGAGCTGAACTGAGTGCGCGCTCGAGTCCCGCATCGCGACGGGCGCCGCGCGTCGAAATGAAACGCGTCTTACATGGCGGCGCAGAAATGGAATTCAGCGGCCAACGCGTCACGGTGATGGGTCTCGGGCGTCATGGCGGCGGCGTCGCCGCGGCGCGATGGCTGGCGGCGCAAGGCGCGATCGTGACCGTCACCGACCTGGCCGACGAACGGGCGCTCGCCGACTCGTTGACCGCGCTGCGCGGCGCGGCGGTCGCCCGTTACCAATGGGGCGGACATCGCGAGCGCGATTTTCGCGAGGCCGACATGGTCGTGGTCAACCCGGCGGTTCGCCCCCGCGACCGCTGGGTGGAATTGGCCGCCGCGGCCGGCGCCAAGATCACTTCGGAAATCGAACTCTTCTTGAATCGCTGTCCGGGGCGCGTGGTCGGCGTAACCGGCTCGAACGGCAAGTCGACCACGGCCGCGATGACGGCGGCGATGCTCGCAGCCGACGGCCGCCGCGTCTGGTTGGGCGGCAACATCGGCCGCAGCCTGTTGGGCGAATTGGAATCGATCGGCGCCGACGATTGGATCGTGTTGGAGCTGAGCAGCTTTCAACTGCACTGGCTGTCTGCGCAAGCACGGCTGCCGGAAGCGGCGATCGTGGTCAACTGCACGGCGAACCATCTCGATTGGCACGCTTCATGGCCCGACTACGTTGCGGCCAAGCAGCGGCTGCTGGCCGAACAAGTTCCCGGCGGCGTGGCCGTGGTGAACGACCGTGATCCGGAAACGGCGCGTTGGGGCTCGCTCGTTCGCGGGCGACTGACGAAGCCTTGGGACGACGCATGCATCCCGCCGTTGGGCGTGCCGGGCGATCACAACCGCACGAACGCCGGCGGCGCCGCGGCGGCGGCCGAAGCCTTGGGCTGCGCGCCGCAGGCCATCGCACGCGCCTTGCGCGAGTTTCGCGGTCTGCCGCATCGCTTGGAACTGGTCGCCGAGATCGCCGGGCGCAAATTCTACAACGACTCGATGGCCACCACGCCCGAGTCGGTCGTCGCGGCAGTCAATGCCTTGGGACCGCGGGTTTGGTTTCTCGTCGGCGGATACGACAAGGGCGTCGATTACCGCGCGATGATCGCCCGTCTGGCCGGCGGCGCGCGCGGCGCGGCGTTCTATGGCGCCGTGCGCGACAAGCTGGCCGAGTTGATGTCGCAGCAAGATGGCGCATGCCTGCACGAGACGCGCGCCACGTTGGCCGACGCGCTTGATTGGTGTTGGGAGCGATCGCAGCCGGGCGACGCCATCGTGCTCTCGCCAGGCTGCGCGAGCTACGACCAGTTTCGCGACTATCGGCATCGCGCGCAGGCGTTCGTCGAAGCCGCGCGGGCGTTGGCTGCGCGATGCAATCGTTAAGACCGCGCCGTTCAGCGCTCGACGCGCTTGCTCGTTGAAGAAGGCCCTCGTTGAAGCAGGCCATGATGAACGCTTCGACGAACGCGCTCTTTCGTGCGCTGCGCGATGAACTCTTGCAACAAATTCAACGTTGAGATAGAGTACGAAGTGTTGTCGTCATCAAGCGCTTCGCTCGATGACGACGTAGACCTCGAGGTCGACGGCTGTGAGGTTTCCTTGGTGGAAACCGAAGCGGCGCTGGGAGTCGTTACCTCGAGGTTTTTTATTGATTCGCGGCGCGGCGCCGCGGGCGTAAGTAGAGGTTCGCTGCAAGACCAACCGCGCGAACCGATTCTTACGCCCCAACGCCCCTCGCTTGCGTTTTCGAGCTTACGTTTCGACGGCGAAGTTCCATGGCCAAGAAATCCGGGGGCCTCAATCCGTTCTACGTGCTGTTGGTGCTGATCGGCATCGCCTTCACCCTCACGGCATGCGCCTACGGCGTGATGGCCTTCAAAGTCGTGCGCACGAAAGAACAAGCCGCCGAGCAGCGCCAAGGCGCAGCGCTGTTGAGCTATCTGGACGAGCACGGCGCGATGCTGATGACCGTCGAACTGGCGCTGTTGGCGCTGTGTACTGCCGCCGCGATGACGACCGATCGGTATTGGATCCGCCGCGACGCGAAGCGCGCCGAGCAATCGCCCCACGAAGACGAGCAGCGGCCGCCGACCGAGTGAACGCTGCTTCAAAGACGTTCGCGTCCATACTTGGCGCCTCGTCAAGCCTGGGTTCATAGGTGAGGGTGTCTGGCGGCAGAGCGAAGCGATGCCCCAGCGAACTGGGGCTTCGCCTAGGCTCAGCCGCCAGCCACCTGACTGTCAAAATGGCTTTGAAGAGGCGCCAGCCGAAACGTCAGCGAGGTTCATCGGTCGTCCCGCCTCGCTGACGCTTCGGGTTTTTATGCGTTGTGCTTGCTCAAACCACCAGCTCATCCAGCGGCGAACGCCAAAACGGCAATCGCGGAAACAGCGCTCGCGCAATCTCCGCGGCGTGACGCGTCGAAGCGCGAAGGCGGCCGCAAGCTGCTGCTTCGCCGACGTCCAGATGTCCGAGCACCAAACGCGTGAACTCGGGCGCCGAGAGCCGCAAATAGCTGCGGCCGAGCTTGCCGCGCGCCAGCTTGACGCTGCGGCGCGAGACGACCAGGCGGCATTTCTCGCCCTCGAGCGAGATCCCGAGTTCGCACGGCCGTTCGAGCCCGGTGTGGGCGGCGCGCGAGTGCAGTTCGCCGCAGAGCGATTGCAAAAAGCCCAGCGGGTCGAGCAGCTTGGCCATGAAGACTTCGCCCTGATGGATTTCGCTGCGGCAGACGGCGCCGCCGGAACGCTCGAAGAGTTCGAGCAGTCGATGCCCCGGCGAAGCGTAGAGCGTGATCGCGTGATCGTCGCGCTCGATGGCGTCGCCGCAGGCCCTGGCCAGCAACTGCTCTGCGGCCGAGGGATGAGCCGGGTCGGCCATCAGTTCGAGAATGCGATCCTCCTGCGTAATCACGTACCCGACGATGGGCGCGCCGGAGAGGTCCAATTCGCAGCGACCGGGGCCGTCAAAGGCGACATAGATGTGATCGAAGCCCTTGCGGCTGACCAGCCAGCGCCAGTACGCTTCGCTGCGCTGGTAGGCGCCGAAGGCCTGCGACTGATTGCGCTCGTACAGCGCCATCAACGCCGGCAATTCCACTTGCCGCCAGGGGCGAATGTTCAGCGGCCGTTCGCAAGGCGGCAAGCCGGCCGCCGAAAGTTGCGCCAGCAAATCGCGGCTGCCGGCGCGCGCGTGGCTATGACGCCCGCACACGGCCCAACCAGCGCGGCGAAAGAAGTGCGGCAGCCGCGTGCTCAACAGCCCCAGCGCCGCGCCCCCCTCGACCATCACGCAATCGGCCGCCCCTAGCAGTTGACTGCCGTAGCCGCAGCCGCGAAACTCCGGCAGCGTCGCCAGCCACGCCAGATGGGCGGCGGGCAGTTGCCGTCCGCCGAAGTAGGTCGTGCGCTCCGTCAAGTGCAGGTGCGAGACGATCTGCTCGCCGCGTTTGACCACCAGCCGATTTCGCGGTTCGTAAAACGGGTCGTCGAGCGAGGCGTGAAAGCCGTCGAGCGAGGGCGCGTGAAATACGGACAGCAACAAGCGATGAATCGCCGCGTGATCGCCCGCGCTCGAACCGACCACGCACGCCGGATTCAGTTCGACCCGGTCGCCCTGAATCTCCCGATTGCCGGGCGAGGGCGCCCGGCCCTCCAGGCCGCGGAGTAAGACCGGGGCTGCATTCCACTGCGAAGCTGCTGAGCGCATCAGCGTGAATCCCTTCAGCGTGTGGGAGCTAACGATCCGTCACCCTCAGTAGCCTAGGGCTTGGCAGCCCAAAACGCCAGCAAAAAATCCGCTAAAGTTCGTTTTGGATACAGGCAAAAGGCGTACTCCCGCCAGGACAGCACCGACTCGGCTCGCGACCGGCGCGAGAGTCGCTCGCGATCCGCCTGAGCGCGCCGCCGCTCGGGCTCCAACGAACGAGCCAACGACTCGTTCGCGGCGCGGATCGCGCGGCAGCGCTCGCGCGCGTTGGCGGGCGTTTGCGGAGTTTCGATCCAGCGCCGCTTGGCGGCCATCGCTGCGGCGATCTCCGGGGCATTGGCCTCTGGCGCCAGGAATCGTTCGGGATGATAGTCGAACTCGCGCAGCCGCCGGTTCGTCTCGCGCAAGCCCTCGGCCGCCGATCCCGCGCGCTCGATCGGCAACAACATCGTGGCCGACAACACCATGAACGGCGGCGGTTCGAACCCAAAGAACCGCCGCACCAAGGCATCGGTCAGTTGGTCGTAAAGCCCGCCGCCGATGCCATGCACGAACAGATCGCCCAGAAACAAGCGGGCGAACATCGTCGTCGTCAAAGCCCGCGTGCGCAGGCAAATGCCGCGGCTTGGCAAATCGGCCAGTACGTCGACGGCGCGGCGGGCGTCGCCCTCGGGCGCGAGCGGCAGGCGAAACTCGATCTGCCCGCGGTCGCTGACGATCATTTCGTCGCCGCTGGCGCGAACGAACATGTGCCGGCGCTGCGGCCGATCGACCGTCCACAGCCAAAACGGCGCTTCCAGCCAGTCGCGCTCGGCGGCCAGATCGGGCACCGGATGGTTGGCGCTGCGCAAGCGATATTGCCGGCGGTACTCGGCCAACGCATCGTTGTGGATTTCCTGAAATCGCGGCAACTGGGCCAGCAAATGCGCGACGAACCAATGAAAGGCGCCCAGCCGACAGACCTGGCTCTGCGGCAGTTCCAGCGTCTCCAGGCCCCAGTCGCCTTCGAGCTGATGCCGGGCCTGCGAAAGGCATTCGCCCAGGTTGCTCGTCTCGCGCGAGCGAGCGACGACGCGCGGCCAGAATTCGCCGATCAGCGGATCGGGCACGATTGTCGCCATCGCCTGCTGCGCCCGACGGCCGAAATCGGCGAACAACTCGCGATTGGCGAGCGCGCGATGCTCGTAGGGAATTTCCTCGGCCGGGTCGTCGAATGGCAGCACGGCGCGAACGGGATCGTCGAGCGTGCCGCTGGGCACGCGCAACGCCGCTTCCTTGAGCGTGTCGCTATCGATCACCAGGTTGACGGCCGCGGCCTGGCGCTCGCGCGCCAGCCGGGCCAAGGCGAAGTTTTTGAACCACACGCCGGGATGGAACAACTGCGGCTGATGACCGGCCAACAAGAGCGGCTCGCACTTGGCGGCTGCGACGTTGCGGTAGCTCGACGTATAACGCCGGGCCGCGGAGATCAGCTCGCAACGAGCCTCGGCGGCCAGCGACATCAGCGTGCGGCCTTGCACGTCGTAGTTCGATTCGCGGCGCAGCTTCGCTCCGGCGGCGATCAGTTCTTCCGCTTCGGCCAGCGGCGGCGCGATGATCGCCGCGCGATCCTCGGACGGCGCCTTCAACGCCGCGCCGGAAAACTCGCGGCGCTTGCCCGACAAGGAAGCCGAACCGGCGGACTCGAGCGAAGCCGAACCAGGCCCGCTCATCCCGCGCACTCTCCGCAAGGCAGGCGGAGGTGCGGTCCCGGCCGTCGCTCGACGGCCGCGGCCGCGCGATCGAGCACCTGATAGTAGTGATTCAGCCGCACCTGGGCGTCGTCCAACGAGCCGCCGAACGATCGCTTCTCGTCCAGATAAATCAGCGGCACCGGCAACTCGCGGATTCTCAATCCCGCGTGCGCCGCTTGCACCCACAACTCCAGCGGCATGGCATAGCCCGTCTCGCTCAGGTGCAAGCGGGGAAGCGCGGCGACGCGATACGCCTTGAATCCGCAGAAGGCGTCCGTCAGATGCAGGCCCAGGCGGCGGTTGATCTCGGCGGTCAATTGCTCGTTGATCTTGCGGCGATCGGCCGGCGCCTGACTGTCGCCCGGATAGACCTTGAGATAGCGGCTGCCGGAAACGATGTCCCAGCCGGCGCAGGCGGCGACGAAACGCGGGATCCGTTTGGGCTCGTGCTGGCCGTCGCAATCGATCGTCACCAGCACCTGGAAGTTTTCGCGCTGGGCGTATTCGAAGGCGGAACGCAACGCCGCCCCGTAACCCCGATTCGTCTCATGGGTCAGCCGGCGGACGCCCTTGAGCGACGCCAGCACGTCGGCCGTTCCGTCGGTCGAACCGTCGTCGACGACCAGCACTTCCGGGCTAGAGCGGCGGACCTCTCGGACCACGTCGGCTACGTGCCCGACCTCGTTATAAACGGGCAAAGCCGTCAAAATGCGGTGAGACATGGCGCTACGTTCCGCGGGAAGTTGCTCTAGAACCAAGCCATTCTAGGCGGCCCTTGCCCCAAGTCAACGCGCGAGCGGCGGCCCTGTGCCGGCAAGGACTTGCGCCTCTGGACAGTTCGTTCGCTTGGGCTCAAGGCTCGGCGAGGAATGCGTAGTTCAAGATCCGCCGCCGGCCGCCGATTTCCTCCGCCCGGATCGAGAGCCGCTGGCCCACCAGTTCGGCGCCGTCGGGCACGTGGTAGGTCTGCACGTCTTCGCCCGCGGCCAGTCGCAGCACTTGCGTTCGCATCCGCCGGCGGTTGGGAATGCCCAAATGGCAGCGAAAGCCGACCTCGTCGCCCGTGCGGTTGACCAGCCGTTGTTCGACTTCCAGTTCGCCCTGGCGATTGACGTGGCTGAAGATCTTGATGAACACGTCGCCCGCGCCCAGTTCGATCTGGCGGTCGACGTTGAACTGGTAGCGCCGATCGGACATCACGTCGAAGGCGAAACGCAGCGTCTGCCGCCCGCAGCTTGCCGTGGAAGGAAACGTGATCGACAGTTTCTGCCGCATCGCGGCTTCCGTCGGCAGCTTGATCTCGAACTTGTCGGGGTCGACGCGCCAACCGCCGACCGTGAGCATGCGCACCTGGCCGTTGGCCGAGTGTTCGAACGAATTCTTGAAGCTCAAGGTCAGCGAGTGCGGGGCCCCGAAAATGCTGGGCAACTGCGACTTGTCGAGTTCCACCGACATCTGCCAGCGGGCCAGCGCTTCGTTGACGCCGAAAATGAACGTCGGCAGCGGACCGACGCGGATTCGTCGCCCGCCTTCGCTCGCTTCGGTTTCCAGTTCGCGCCCCCAGGCGTCGATCTGGCGGATGTCGTCGCCCAAGAAGATCAGCTCGCGGGCCGGCGCGTTGTTCCAAATCACCACGACCGTCTGCCCTCGGCGCGTGAAGACCCGGTTCTCGCTCCCTTCGGGCAAGTTCAAGCTGCCGACATATTCGGCGCCGGTCAATGCCAGAGCCGTGGTGCGCCAAGGCAATAGCAACTCGGTCGGCGCGCCGTCGAAATTCGCCAGTCCGCCGGGCCCCAGCGCCGACGAGAAGAAAATCTTCTCGGCCTCGTATTCCTTGGCGGCCACCATGCGGCGGATCAAATCCGCCGTGCGGGTTTCGACGTCGTATTCATCGACCGGCAGCGGCTCGAGCGAAACCCATTGCGGGGTCGTCGCGCCCGCGTTCGAGACATTCGGCGTCAGATAAGCCGCCAGCTCGTCGGCGGTCAGGCCGGGAACGGTCGAACGCGACAAGAAGCTCCACGGCGGGCGCCGCACCGACGGCGTCTCGTCGAGCCAGTTCCAGGGAACGCCCAAGTGGGCGTCCTGGCCGATGCGATCCAATTGCTGCTTGACGTGCGCGAGCGTGGCCACCGGATTGCTGAGACCCGAAAAGCTGGTGTCTTCGTCGCGGCCCAGTTGCCAGCGTTCGACCTTGAGCGACATGCGGGCCATCACCGGTTCGAGCGACGGATACCAGACCTCGGGAGGCTGCGCGAACAGGTCGGCCGCCAGGCCCATGTCGGAAAAGTTCAGCGCCCGTTTGGTCTCGGCCGGCGGGTCGAAGAGCATCCCCACCAGCTTGATGCCCTGCGAATTCAAGCGATCGGCCAGCCAGGTCAATTGCTCGACGCGATGCTGATCGCGGTGGTCGTACCACAGCGGAAACTTCAGCCAGTGGATTCCCGACTGCGCAGCCAGTTGCACCAGCGCCGGCAAGGAAAGCGAAGCTTCGCCGTTGGACAGCGTCCAACCGAACTCGCCGTGCTCGGCTCGCTTCGCAGGCGCGATCACGGCCAGCGACAATTGGCGCACGTGTACCAAGCCGCTGGCCCCGGACAGCGTGGCCCGAATGCGATAAAAGCCCGGCCTTTCCAGCGGCGCCCGCCAGGTCGCGGCCGCCACGTAGAACGGGCGCGATTCGCCTTTTCGATTCGCTCCCGAGGGCGGCTCGCGGACGATCTCCAGCGGCAATTCGGTTTCCAACTGCCGTTGGCCTAGCGCGTCGTCGACTTCGACGCGCACCACGGGGCGGTCGGTCGGACAACCCGAAACGCGGCACTCCAGCACGATCGGGTCGCCCGCCAGGTGCAACAACCGCCCCTCGGCGGCCTCCAGCGTCATCCGCGGAATCTGCGCGAACCGCACGTCGTCGAACAGCGCCTGGCCGGTCAGATCGGCCGCTTCGCCGGGCTGCAGGTGGACGCCGATCACGGCGAACTTCGCCCCTTGGTGCGAGCAGCGCAGCGGTCCCAGGCGAATTTCGGTCCAGTCGCCGGCGCTTCGGTAGTGCGCCGATTCGAACGTCTCCAGCACGGTCTGCTTGTCGTCGAGGAAACGCACGCTGAAAAAGGCTTCGTCGTTGGTCAGCCCTGCGACTTTCAGCGAGGCTTCGAGCAGATAGTCGTCGCGCGAGTCGACGGCGATCGGCGGGCTATAGGCCGCCGCCGCGCCGCCGTCCAGATCGATCCGCAGGCACTGCCGCCCTTCGGGCGACGTCTCTTGGCTCTGTTGCACCTCGACGTAGTGCGGAAAACCGGGCCCGCGCTGCCGGGTCCAGCCATCGGGCCAGCCGTCATAATCGCGGTCGGCGTCTTGCTCGAAGCCGCAATGATACAGTTCCTGCCCGTCGCGACCGCGATCTGAGGTGGCCATGCCGCTGGCGGCGGTTAAAATGAGCGTGCAGAAAAGCAGATTCATCGGCGGACCGTCGGCGCGGGCGGGCTTGCGGAACGCTCGATTTCGACAACGTCCCAGATTGCTTTATCGGCGCCCTCGACTTATTTGTTCAATGAACGCCGCCCGGCGCCCTGGCAACGCTGTACGGAAAGGCGCCGCCGACCCGCGGGGGTGGCTGGCGGCAGAGCGAAGCGATACGAGAGCGAACTGGGGCTTCGCCCAGGCTCAGCCCCACGCGCCCGACAATTCAGGCTTGAAAACACGTTAACAGAACTCAAGTTTCGCCCATGCCGCCGCTAAAAATTGCCGTCGATCTAAGCTGCCTGCATTTACCCTTCAAACAGGCTTTGCTAGCCGCGAAGCGATTGGGCGCGGCGGCCGTGGAGATCGATGCCCGAGGCGAGATCAACCCGCAAGCGTTGTCGCAGAGCGGACGGCGGCAATTGCGCAAGTTGCTCGACGATCTCGATCTGCGCGTAGCGGCCGTATCTTTCCGCACGCGCCGCGGCTACGACGTTCCTCACGACCTCCAGCGGCGGATCGAAGCCACGAAGCGGGCGATGGAATTCGCCTACTCTCTGGGCGCGTCGCTGGTGGTCAATTCCATCGGGCGCGTGCCCGAAAAATCGGAGGGGCCGGCCTGGACGACGCTGATCGAGGCGCTCGCCGACCTGGGTGGCTACGGCCAGCACGTCGGCGCCAGCCTGGCCGCCGAGACGGGCGGCGAAAGCGGCGCCGATCTGGCCCGGCTGCTGGCGGCGTTGCCGCCCGGTTCGCTGGCCGTGTGTCTCAATCCGGGCAACCTGATCATCAACGGCTTTTCGCCTCTCGATGCGATTCAGGCGCTCGGCGCCGACATTCGCTACGTGCACGCCAAAGACGGCGTCCGCGACCTGGCTCAAGGCCGCGGCATCGAGACGCCCCTGGGCCGGGGCGCCGCCGATTTTCCGGCCCTCTGCGGCGCCCTGGAAGAGCACGGATACCGCGGTTATTGGACGATCCAGCGAGAGCGAGCCGAAAACCCGCTCGCCGAAATCGGCCAGGCCGTCAGCTATCTGCAAAGTCTTTAACGGCGCTATGGAGGGCCGGGCGCCCTCGCCCGGCGGAATCAAGGAGGACCGGGCGCCCTCGCCCGACGGAATTGAAAACGTGCAGATG
>Ga0307374_10009336_pt1 | contig 14465 bp, 11 predicted proteins | sample OX3MG_FD_202532 | JGI IMG/M metagenome (GOLD analysis project Ga0307374, IMG submission 202532) | Soil microbial communities from Risofladan, Vaasa, Finland - OX-3 | ecosystem: Environmental > Terrestrial > Soil > Coastal area > Acid sulfate soil | place: Finland: Risofladan, Vaasa | collected... | reverse complement strand
GCACACCGAATTCGTCGGCGGCGACGGTGGCGATCATGCGGGCATTGAGCTTCTTGTTGCGCACCAGGTAAGAGACCAGCGGCATCTTTTCCTGCAGCGCTTCCCGCTGGGCTTCCAGGGCCTGCGCCTCATTGAACACGCCATCAGCCACCAGTCTGCGGGGCAGACCGGTGAGGTTCACTCTGACGGTAGTCGTGGCCATATCCCGAATCCCTCGTTATCCGCGGGCCCAAAAGCCTAGGTTGCGGACATAAGATAGTAGTGTATCAGCCTAAAATGTCCAAGTATGGCGCGGGCCTGCGGCTCAATGCTGGTGATAGACCTGAAGAGCAGGGGGTCGGTGGGAGGGGCAGGCCAGGGCTGGTATCCTGACGCGCGTGCTTGAGGTTTCCTAAGGAGGGTTATGGAGACCGCTGCCCTCAGGATGTACTGCTCCGGCTGCCTGAATGAATCCACGGATTACATGCAATAGAGTTCCGGTATGCCAGATCCAAGACCGCCGGTTGCTGCGATATGAATGTTAAAAAGTCAGGTAAGCATTGTTCTTTGCACACGTACCATCTCGATGCATTAAGCGATATCAGATCAATGATCATCCATTTGGTAGGCACCAAAGCACAATATATCAAGATGGCGCCGGTCATCCTCGAAACTGCGCGGCAGGGACTCGCCTTTCAATTGATCTATACGGGTCAGCATTCAGAAACATTCAGCGACTTGCAGAGCAACTTTGGACTTGGGCCGCCGGATATACGCTTGAGCGAGCTGACCGAGGCTAAAGATCGGCAGTCCTTTATACGATGGTTGTGGGCTGCGCGGCGTGCAGCCAATTCCAGCAGCATGCGTCATGTCTGGAACGATGCCAGCGCGATCGTCGTCCATGGCGACACGGCCTCGACCTTACTGGGAGCACGCATCGCCAAGCGTTATCGCCGGCCCTTGGTACATGTCGAAGCTGGGCTTCGATCTTTCAATTACTTTCATCCATTTCCGGAAGAGATCATCCGCGTGATGGTCTCGAGAACCACGGCTCTACACTGCTGCCCGGATGCAGTGGCCATGCAAAACCTGGGGCGTGCGAACGTCACCGGCGAGCGGCTTCTGACCCATGGCAATACACTGATCGATTCTTTGCGCATGGCACAGAGTCACAGTAATAATCAAACAACTGATAATGGGCCCTACGGTATATTCTCGATGCATCGGCATGAGAACTTGTTCAAAAAAAGTCGTTTGCTGAGTGCCCTTTCGATCTTGAATAGATTGTCAGAGATCGTGCCGATAAAATTTGTGCTGCATCCGGTGACGCAGCACCGCCTTGAAAGCCTCCGACTGCTGGATGCCCTGCGCAATAATGATCGCATAAGGTTGGTTGAGCGCATGGATTTCTTTGCCTTCCACAGGTTGTTGCGGGGAGCACGCTTCGTCGCTACCGATGGCGGCAGTAATCAGGAAGAATGTGCCTTACTCGGCATCCCCTGTGTACTCCTGCGGCGTGCCACCGAGCGCCCAGACGGTCTTGGCGAAAGTGTATTACTGGCTGATCTGGATGCTGAACGTATCTTGCCCTTTGTCCGCGAGGCGGCCTCAAAAGATCGGCCGCCCGTTGACTTGCCCGATGTCTCACCCAGCAAGGTCATTGTCGATCGCTTGGCTAAATATAGCCAATAGTCCGACTGTGGTCATATAACATTTAATCCAAGAATCCATAATGAATTCGAAAGAGCCCCAGACAATATTTACTGAACAGTCGGAGGTCAGCAGCCGGACATTGCTGGTGCAGAATCCTTTGGTGAGCGTGTTGATGATCACCTACAACCATGCTGACTATCTTGCGCAAGCCATCGAGGGTGTGGTTTCACAACAGTGCGATTTTCCGTACGAACTCATCATCGGTGAAGATGCCTCCACCGATGACACCCGCAAGATCGCGTTGCAATACCAGCGACGCTATCCGGAGATTATCCGGGTTATCTACTCCGCAGAAAATGTCGGCGCGAAGGCTAATTCGAATCGAATTCTTGCGAGGGCAGGCGGCGAATACATCGCCTACTGCGAAGGCGATGATTACTGGTGCTCAAAACATAAACTGGCACGCCAAGTGGCACTCATCCAGCATGATATGCAGATAGCCGTCGTACATACCGATTGGGTTCGCTCACGGAATGGTTCGGGCGGTTGGAAAGTTGCCTGGCAAAAATCCGTGCATCGACGTGTGCCCAGACGCCTGCTGGAAGGCAATATTTTTCATACGTTTCATTATCCGAAAATTCTCAGGACTTGCACGGTTTTGTACCGCCGGAACGTGGTACAGGAATGCATGGCATCACGGCTTGCCAGCAAGACATACCTATTTGGAGATACTGTGAACGCGGCCTACGTGACCTCAAAATGGCGGGTTGCGTATTTGCCGGAAATCACTGCAGTCTATCGTCTTAGTCCCAGATCTGTCCTACGTTCGGGCATACAGGCCCGTCTGGCGTTTCTGAAGTCCGGGCTTGAGTTCGATACTGAAGCCAGGGACTTTTTCTCCGCTCGTTCCGACTATCCGCGTACCTACCGATGGGAGTTATCGGTTGGTCTGTTTCTCTGGGCCATCAAGGCACGCGATGTAGCCGCTGCAAGATTTGCTTTGACGGATATCTGCGCGCACTTTGGCGTATTTGATTTCATCAAGGCAGGGACGCAGACGTTGATCATGCGGTGGCCAAGCCTGCGCCGCCAGTACCGGTCGACTCCGTCGGCGAACAATACTGGTTTCATAGACGGATCGTCAGCATGACGGGAAAATTCAGTTGAATATCATCGATATGATTTCTACGCGCCTGCGAGTCGGCCGTCTTGGTCAGAACACATTGCTGTCCACCGGTGGTCTTGTGATCCGCGCACTTATCCAGGCGGCTTATCTGATTCTGCTGTCGCGCTGGATGCAGCCGCACGGTTATGGTTTGTTTGCAGGTTCGGTGGCAGCAGCGACCCTCATCTCTCCTCTGTCCGGTTGGGGTATCTCATATGTGTATACGCAGTGGGTGGCGCGCGATCCTTCGAGTTCGCGTTCCTTATGGGCGACCGCGCTGCTGCAGATCGCACTCTCGGGAGTGATGCTTGTCTTTGTCCTCATGCTGGCCTCGGTGACAGTGTTGGGCACACGCATGGATCTCAGATCGATGCTGATTGTAGGGCTGGCCGAATTGATTGCCTTGCCAGTAGCTTTGACCGCGAGCCGCGCATGCATGGCACTGGATCGCGGGGCTTCCTCGGCTTTGATCATGATTCTAGTCCCCGGATTCAGATTGCTTGTGGCGTTGGTGTTCTTAGCCTTGGGTGCAGCAGGCAAGCCCGCGAACATCGCAACGTTCCACTTCGCCGGATCAGTGCTTGGCATGCTGGTGGCCATCTACCTCATGACTCGCTTCGATGGGGCCCCGGCATGGCGTACCCGCATGCCGATCCGGGAAGCTACCCGGGAAGGTTCAGGTTATGCGGTGGGTTCGTTGGTTGGAGTCAGTTATCCGGAGGTTGACAAGGTCCTGCTGCTGCAGATAGTCGGTGCGGTCGCAACCGGCAACTATACGGTCGCGTTCCGTGCCATCAGTGTGCTGGTACTGCCGATCTCCGCATTGGCAGGTGCAGCACTTCCGCGCCTGTTCGCAGCACACGGCGGTGTAACGTGGCCAAAGCTCTTCAAGTCCATGACAGGTGCGGCGGTCGGTTACGGCTTTGTAGCCGTGATCGCTGCGGTTTTGCTCGCCCCGTTGATTCCACATATATTCGGTGCAAGTTATGCAGTATCGTCCAAATACCTGCTACTGCTTTCACCCTGGCCGGTATTCTTCGCCTTGCATCAATCTTTTGCAGCGGCGCTTACGGCCTCCGGAAAACAGGTTGCGCGTGTCGTCGTCGAAGCGACCGGCTTGGTGTTGATCCTGGCACTCAACCTGCTGTTGCTGCGCTCAATGGGCGTAAACGGCGCGGTTCTCGCATTGCTGATTACGGAGGTCTTTATGATGCTTGGATGTTGGCTGCTGGTGTGGCGACGCAGAGTCATGACTTAATTTAGCCAGCTATGGCACGCTGATTCCCTAGGGATTATTCCAGTTAATCAGATTGCTTTACTTCACGCAAAGATGCATTAGCCTTACTTTGTAGTCATGTAACTTTTATCGGCTGCATAGAAGACAGATTCCCAGAAAATCGGGGTGTGATGACCAAACATGAGTAAATAATCGGGGTTCAGATCCTTCAGTTTATTGGGGATCTCCCATAAGTCTTCCGGCTTGTGGTATGCAGAAATCGCCAGTCGTGGTTTGTATTCGCCTAATACCCGGCGGGATCCTTCCAACGCCGCCATTTCCGCACCCTCGATGTCCATCTTTATGAAATCCACCCGACGGGAGTGACCCGATGCGTAATCATCGAGGGTGGTGCATGCAAAATCATCGGTACTGACTGCGCCCGGTGTAATTTCATTCAAATCCGTAAGTGCTCCTCTGGCGGAGTGTGAGTCGCCGCCTACAGCACAGGTATTGATATAAAAATGCGTCGCCAGTGAAGTATTCTGATCCATCTGCAATTTGCAGAATCGTGTATGCAGCGGCATCGGATCAAACAAATGAACTTCCCCTTCAGGCGCCACCATGTCGGCAAATAGTAGTGAGACTTCCCCAATGCAGGCGCCGCAGTCATAAACGACATCGCCAGTTTTTGGTGATAAATCGAATCCATTCCTGCGGATGAGATACTGGCGGTAGCTGTTGACCAGATGCAGCTGGATTCTACCGGTAATTATCCTCAAGAGAGGTGGGTCAGCGCGGTCATGCAGCATGACATCGAACATTTTCAGTGGCACACCCAGGTAGTCGTGAGGAAACCCCATTTCTTCAAAGGGTCTTTCCGCAATGATGTCTACCAAGTCATCGAAATCGATGCGTGGAAAGTAAAACTGCCGATAGTTGGTCAAGCGCACGACTAGTGCGGAATCGAATAACAGGCGACTCAAGTCATCCGCCAGCATCACTCGCGTATTCCAGAGCAGGTCGGCATGCTCATGCAACCATTCCATGGTCATTACCGGATGCTCTCGAAGGCCAAGTTTGTAGAGTAATTGCTTTACGAAGCGCCTGGTTTCCAGGAGACGGCCGCTGCCAGTGCGTTCGAAGGCTCTCCACTCGAACTCAGGGTCGTTTCTCCTGACGCGGCTGCTGCGGCTGTAGAAACGGACCTGCCAAGTCATACTATTCAGCCAATTGACGCGCGCTTGATTTGACATGATATATTTTTTGAATGAGCACTTAGTCTGTATCTAGTTTAAAGACGAAGTGAAGTGTAACGCAACCATTCATTAATGGCGATTATCTATACTTGTCAATCTATAACCACTGATACCCGTCGTGAACATGAATACGTTCGTTTCGTCGTCGTAGCTCATACGTTGGCGCTGTACCGGCGCAGCAGCCCATAACCCCAGGTCGACCACAGCCCCAACACCAGATTGAACCAGAAGATCGTCGATTCATCGGCGTGATCCACATCCTGCCGCTGGATAAATGCGACCGAGAATCTGCCATCCACAGAAACAGTTGCAATGCCGGTAAATAATAAGATGAGCAATACGATAGTGCCAAGCTCACTTGGATTTAGCAGATGGGCGAACACAATTGTGAATACGAATTGCAGATCCTAGCGCAGGTAGATATCCGCACCGCTCCAGAGCATGGCAGTCAATGCGCGTTGTTTGAGCATGAATTAGCGTTTTCTTGTTGCAGGTACCCCGGCTACAAGCGCGCCAGCTTCAACCGGACCCGTCACGCAGGCGCCAGCAGCAACCACTGCGTCGTCGCTGATTACCAGTGGGGCTCCTGGCTTGCCATTGATGATGCATGCGCCGGTGCCGATGAATACACCGCGACCTATTTGGACATTACCGGAGATATGAGCACCGGGGGATAGGGTTGAGAATTCTCCGATTGATACATCATGACTAACTGAACAACAAACATTTATCTGCACATGCTTACCAATAGAAATGTTAGTAGTAATGACTGCTCCAGCACAGATAACGACGCCTTCATCCAATTTAACCCAGTGCGATATTTCCGCGCGAGGGTGTACTAATATAGTTGGTTGAAGTCCAGCATCACTACATGCATATGCAGCCTTTCGACGCAGTTTAGGGTCGCCGATGGCGACGAGAAAGCGAGCATCTGAGATTCGATTAGCTTCTGACAGGAGTTGTACAGGAATGTTGTTGACAGGTTCGCTTAAGTATTTCGGGTGATCGACTAAAAATATGAGATGTACAGCACTCCCCCAAGCTTGCTCAGCGAGCCAAGCGACCTCGCGCCCAGATCCTCCCGCACCAAATATATAGAGAGAGTGGAAATCTGGTATCGAGTGATGGTAAGAATTGTGAATCTTATTCATGCCTATAAGGACAATTGTCTGATAATCTTTCCGATTACGTTTACATCTTTTGTAGAAAGGGTTGTTCCGTTTGGTAGAACGATTACTCTATCAGCAATTTGTGTCGTATTTGTTAGCATCAAAGCCGCATCTGGAAATAGGCTGTTATAAGGCTGCATGCCATGACAGCCTGGCCAAAAGTATTTGCGCGCCAGCACATTCTCTGCATGTAATGCCGCAATGATTTCGTCACGTCTCACTGGGAAATCACTATCTACTTCGAGCACAATATACTGGAAATTATTGCGTTCTAGTTCATCGTACTTGAGGATGTCTAAGCTCGGAATACCATCTAGTGCTTCTTGGTACGCGCCATAATTGCTGTGGTTGGCCTCGATGACACTGTCAATGTGCTCCAAGTTCACTAAACCCATGGCGGCGCACACCTCTATCATCTTGCCGTTGGTACCGGGGTGAATGACATTGTCGTAACCCGAGAAGCCAAAGTTACGCATCAGGCGCATGGTTTCCGCCAACTTATCATCGTTGGTAACGACGGCACCACCCTCGAAGGTGTTGAAGAACTTGGTAGCGTGGAAACTCAATACTTCGCAAGCGCCAAAGCGACCGATAGTCTGTCCCGCATAGCTGCAACCGAATGCATGCGCAGCGTCAAACATGAGCTTTAAACCATATTCATCTGCTATAGCCTGAAGTTCATCGATCGGCGCAGCGCGACCCCATATATGGACGCCGATGATGCCACTGGTACGTGGTGTGATCATGCGCCGCACTGCATCGGGATCCAAGTTGTGTGTGGCCGGATCGATGTCCGCGAACACCGGTGTAATACTTTGCCAGTACAGCGCATGTGCGGTGGCGACGAAGGTCCACGATGGCACGATCACTTCGCCTTCCAGCCCAAGTGCGCGGATGGCGATTTCCAGTGCAACCGTGCCGTTGCACATGGCCACGCAGTGCTTTACGCCGAGATGTTTGGCGATGCGTACTTCAAACTCCTGTACCATCGGGCCATTGTTGGTAAGCCAGCGGTTGTCGAGGATCTGGTCGACCTTCTGCAAGAACTTCGCGCGATCGCCGATATTCGGCCGGCCTACATGCAATGGTTCGGCGAACGCAGGGGGGGCACCGTTGATGGCTAGATCGGCTTTGCTGCGGATGGTCTTTTGGGGCAAAGAAGTCATCTCCGGCAAGAATCAACTATCAATCCACATTGGCGCATGCACTATCCTGTATTAGCGTTGCTGCCGGGTGGTGAACAGCAGGTTGGTGATCTGTTCGGATACCAGGCCGATGAGGAAAACGAGCATCGCCGTGATGAACATCAGGGCGCTCATGATTGTAAATTGATGCGCAGCAAGAAAAGTATAAAGGTAGCGGCCCAGGCCGAGCAGGAAAAAAACCATGCTGATGGGGAAGAATATCTTCAGAGGGGAGTACAGGGTGCCGACCTTGAAGATGATCAGCAGGAAGCGCACGCCATCCCGCAGTGGATTGATATGGCTTTTGCCGACACGTTTACTCGCAGTGATGGGTACATAGGCCACGCCGTAACCTGCTCGGAAAAATGCCATGGTGATGGTGGTGGGATAGGAAAATCCATTGGGTAGGAGATGCAAGAATTCCCGGAAATACTCCGCCCTGACTGCACGAAAGCCCGAGGTCAAGTCCGGAATACGGTGACCCACTACCCAGCTGGCGAGCCGGTTGTAGAGGCGGTTGGCAATGTTACGGCCGAGTGTCGCTTGGGATGTACCGCTGCGTTCGCCGACCACCATATCGTAACCAGAATCAAATTTTTCCAATAGTGCAGAAATATCATATGGGTTATGTTGACCATCACCGTCCATGAATACAAGCACACTGCCGGTGGCTACACGCGCGCCTGATTTTATGGCGGCGCCGTTGCCGATTGGATACGGGTGTCGCACCACGCGTGCGCCATGCGCCCGTGCGATGCTGCCTGAATCATCTGTTGAACCATCATCCACTACCAGCAATTCAGCTTGCGGATAAAGTCCATGCACGCGTGTCAGCAATTCTGGTAAGGCCGCCGCTTCATTTTTTGCGGGCAGTATGATGCTGAGTGTCTGTGATCGATCCGGCATGGGGATGCCTCCGGTCGCTGAATGCAGGGCAATATAGCATCATTTAATGGGCGGTCGCAGAGGCAGGGGCTGAGCGTGACAGAGGCATTTTATGCATATGCAAGGTCGGAGTTGCCTTGATCTCATCGATTTGCTTCTTGAGTTCGCTAATCATCGAGTTGAGATTCCCAAGATGGTTCAAAGCCGCGACTTTTTGTAGATCCTGTTCTGCCCGTATTGGCTCTGATAGTGCGATATCCAGTGTGACCACATTGATGCGGTACTGGGGCTCGTTCGGCACCAGTTCTGCCGCTTGTTGCATGAGATCACGGCTCTTTTGCAGGTTGCCGTATGTTCCCTGGCTGAGAAGATTGCCATAGTCGGTCAGGATATTGGCATAAACACCGGGATTCTCATGGATGCGGGGATTTGCAAGAGCCGCATCGAACAGAGATTTCAATGCGCCAGGCGGGAAATGGCAATTGTCGGCATCCTGGCATTGCACCAGACTGGTGAGTCCCTGTTGGTCAGAAGAACTGATGGCGCGGGTACGCAGGCGCTCTGCCATGCGCTTGAAGTTTGCCGGATCGTTGTTATTGCTAGTCTGGCTTTCCAGCAATGCCAGTGCTGCACCGGGGATGATGCCGGAGTTTGGCAGTGATGCCGAATGTGCCAGGGCGGCTTCAGCTTCCGGCAATAACTGTTTTTCTCCCGCCAGCACCAGATTCGTGAGTTCCTGACCAAGCGCATAGGTCGCATACGGTGACTGGGGATGATTCGCCGCTTGGGTTTGCACCAATGACAAGGTGCTGCGCCACACGTAAGCGCGCATACCGGTAACCGCGCCATAGGTGAGCACCAGCGCCAGCAGGATGCCGACGCGGTAACGTATATTCAACAGACGTGATCGTTCCGTGAGTATGAAACCGAAGACCGCGAACAGGATACCCATGTCCGCCAGATAGTTGCGATGCTCGAAAGCGATCTCCAGGGGAAAGATTGTGGACTCCAGCAGCTGGCCGGTGAAGAACCATAAAATGCCGAATGTGATCCAGGGGCGTTTCTTCCAGGTCAAAGTCGCAGCAACAAGTAGTGCAACTAAACCGAGGATGGTCAGCAGCGTAGTGGCCGGCGTCAGCAATCCAGTGGATAGCGGGATGTCGTCGTGATACAGGCCCAGATCCGGCAGCCGCGGGAATAGCGTCCAGCAGATGTAGTCCCAGATGACCCGCGTTTCCGTGAGCATGCGCTCGCTCAAAGTGAAATCCCGTCCCACGTAACTCAAAAAACTGCCATGACGAAACCCAAGCCATAGCAGGCCCAGGCATAGCGGCACTATCAGAAACAGTCCAAAGAAGAACGAAAGCCGGTAATCGACTCTCTGATTAGAATCACTGAAACGGAATACGCAGATCTCAATGACCAACAGATAAACCGGCAACAACAAACCGGTTTCCTTGGTAAAAATGGCAAGCAGTCCGCTGATGGCCGTTCCTATATATAGCCACGGCCACCCAGACTTGGCTGCCAGCATGCGCAGACGGCCATGTACATAAAGGACGCAGCCCAAAAGAATAAACAGGGAGCACAGGCTGGTTTCCCGCTGCACGATAAACAGGACGGAAGTCAGATTCATCGGATGCAGCAGCCAGGCGCCGGTGCATAGCAATGGCAGCCATAAGACCGCTGCGCCGGAATCGATGATCTTGGTATCTGACCAATATCTTAAAATCTGCCGCAGCAACGTGTAGATAAGCAGGCCGTTCAGCAGGTGGATGATCAAATTGATGATCTTAAACGAGGTTGCATCCAAGCCGCTGAAGTAGATATTGAACGCAAAAGATAAAGAACTGAGCGGCCGTTTGAATGGGCCGGCATCAGCGGATAACGCCGCTTGCATGAGCTGGTCCCAGTGCAGGCTGTGCATCACCAAGCCTTTGTTCTGCAGGATGTTGGTGACGTCGTCAAAGGCGAACGGACCATGCAGTCCCGGCAGATAGGCAAGCACCGTCAGTATCAGCGCCAGCAGCAGGATGCCGTAAGGATAAAGCCGAGATAACGACATTAAATCGAGTGCTCTCGTGGATTGACCACATGTGGGATGTGTGTTGGCTTATTCTCGCAAATACCAACGATCGGAGCGATGCTTCGCCGGACACGCCTGCATCGCAACCAGGTCATTCATTGGGCGCGCGCTGCTTGCCGGCTTTGGCACGTCCCACCGCCAGGTTAGCCTTGAGCTGTTGGATGTTCAGATCGAGGCTGCCGAACAGATTCAGGCGTGACAACTCCCGGATCTGGTCTGCGGCCGCATCGAACTCTCCCGCCATGGTCAGACCTTTTGCCAAACTGATGCGGTACACTGGCACGCGCGGCTGATAGTGCACGGACTGCCGCATGGCTGCGATCACTTCCCACAAGGGATGGTCGGTGAAAGTCAGGTAATTCGCGTAGATCACCCATAAATCCGCCTGCGAGCGTGGCAACTTTTGGATGTTCTTGGAATGAAATGCCGCTTGCAGCATGGCAAGAGCGGTAGGCGCCAGGGCCTTGCAATCGGTCGGGAGGCAGTTCACAAGAGCGGAAAGCGCAGACGTATCCTGAGTGGCGACCGGATAGGTTTGCAGGATGATCTGGGCATGGCTCTGCCATTCCGGGTTCACCGGCAGTTTCATTTTCGCACTCACCAGCATCATGGCCGTGTCCGGGATGATGTTGTCGCTCACTGCAGCCGCGCGCGCCAACGTATGTAGTGCGAGGTCTGTATCTTTCGAGATGCCACCCAGCGCGAGGTTGGAATACGCCTGTCCCAGTGCGTACATCGCGCGTTCCGAGCCGGGATGGTGCTGGGCTTCGTAGTAGCCGAAGTCCAGAAAGCTGCGCCATTCAGAGGCGCGCAACAGCGTCACGGAAAACAGTACCGGGATGGCCAGCAGCGCGATGCTCCAGCGCAAAGTCATGCGTATATGCACGCGGCTGCCGGCAACCGGCAGCAGGAGGAAACTGAATGTCGCCAGCAGCAATCCATAGTCGGGGAGATAATTGCGGTGCTCGAAGGCGATCTCCAGCGGCATGATGGTGGATTCCATGGCCTGACCGGCGAAGAAGAACAGGATGCCGAGGCTTATCAGCGGTCGGCGCTTGCGCTGCCACCAGGCAATCACGAGCAAAGCAATCAGTGCCAGCAGACTCCACAATGTGCTGAGCGGTGTCATTAGGTTGGTCGAGACGGCCAGATCATCGTGATACAGCGCCAGTTGACGGATGTCGGGAATGAATGTCCATCTTATATACAGCAGGACCACGCGGAATTCCGTGAGCACCCGTTCGGAAAGCGTGAAGTCCCGGGTCACGTAACCCGCCCAGAACGAATGACTTATCAGAAAAGCCAAGCCCAGAATTCCGGGCAGCACCAGGCCACACAGATAGAACGCCAATATATTTCTCGATGTGGTTTGGCGGGCATTCCTGAAGCCGAATATCAACCATTCGATCACCAGCAGATACAGCGGCAGCAGTGCGGCATCTTCCTTGCACAGTACACCGAGCACACCGAAAAACGGTGTCAGCAGCCACACTAGCGGCCAGCCGGTTTTACCCGCCAGCGTGCGCTCACGGCCATAAACATAGGTCAATATTGCCGCCAGGGTAAACAGTGCAGCCAGACTGGTCATGCGCTGTACCACATATAGCACCGCCGTTAAATTGAGCGGATGCAGCGCCCAAGCGGCAGCGATGAGCACGCTCGCCCAGGCAAGGCGTGTGTCCGCCCAGGCGAATTGGTATCTGCGCCGGCAATTCAGCAGCAGCCGCCGCGTCAGCCACAGGATCAGGAGGACATCGATTAAATGGACGATGAGATTGGTGAGCTTGAAAGGAAATGAACTCTCACCAAAAAAATAGTAATTGAACGCGAAGCTGAGCATGCTGATGGGGCGGTACAGGGGCCCCGAGCGGGTGGAGAAGGCCGCGCGCAGGAGCTCATGCGGCGCAAGACTGGCTATCTGTATCCCCGGATTGCCGGTGATATTGGGGTTGTCGTCGAACAGGAAGGGGCCATGCAGGCCTGGATAATATGCGAGCAGGGTCGCGGCCAGCAGGCCGAGTACGGCTGCCCATAACAGGATACGCTGAGTGTGCTTGTCTACCAGTCGCATGGGAATTTTTAATCAGGCCAAAAAAATGCCCCGGCTAAGAGCCGGGGCTTGAATCGTAGCAAATAAACTTAAGGATTATCAGCGGCAGTTAGCCGGCAGATACTTGGCAGGTACAGTGGTGCCAGCACCAGTGTGACCACTGACTGTGGTGTTGCCACAAATCCAGGTGACTCCGCCAGCCGAGGTATAGCCAGTGAGGATTAACGTGTCGTCAGCAGCAGTCATGCCACCACCGACGTTACCGGCAGTGTATGTAATAGTGATGATCTCACCTGCACCTGCCGCAGTACCACCAGCAACGCCAACACTGGTAACGTATTTGCCGGTAATGCTGACATCGGTGGGCAAGCCATAGCTATTATTGGCGGCACCAATATTTCCGATTGCTCCCCAATGACCGTCCGATTGTACGGTTTCCGCCACGGCCGTCTGGGCCGAAGCAGCCAGGTTCAGGCCTTCCGTGATCTTGGAACGGGTCACATAGTCCTGATACTGGGGAATGGCGATGGCCGCCAGGATGCCGATGATCGCGATGACGATCATCAATTCGATTAGGGTAAAACCCTTCTGTGCCTTGTTCATGATCTTAAACTCCTTAATAAAGTGAATGTATCTAAATGGCGCACAAGGGCGCTTACGACATAAGACAAAGCAATCGGTGTGCCAACTCTATTAATCGGCACTCTCCACAGTTTTTATACCGTTTTTCATGTGATAACTAGAATGCAATATGTGAAGCTGACACTTTGTGTCAGTTTTGGACAAAATTGTCAGCGGCAATTGGCGGGCAGGAATTTGGCCGGAACCGTAGTGCCTGCTCCAGGTCCTCCGACTGTCTGGCCATTCAAAGTCAAACTGGCATAGCCACATGCCCAGGCGATCGACCCAGTAGGGGAGGTAAAGGGACTCAGGGTGAGTATCTGGCCGCTGGTAACACCACCACCCACATTACCGTTATATTTAATATTGATAACGCCGGCAGCTACCTTGATGCTTTCAACATACGTACCGCTGATGCTTGCTGCGGCAGGCAAATCGAAACTGTTTCCGGGCGCGTTATTATTGCCTACGGGCATGTGCCCGAGGGATTGGAATATCTCGGCCACCCCGATTTTAGCCTCATCAGCCAGATTCAGGCCTTCTGTAACTTTCGCGCGGGTCACGTAATCCTGGTATTGCGGAATGGCGATGGCCGCCAGGATGCCGATGATGGCGATGACGATCATCAACTCGATAAGTGTGAAACCCTGGTGGATTTTCTTCATAACATAATCACCTGCGAGTATATTTCGTTACTACACGAAGCAGGTTTCATGCCAACAGGACAACTGATGTACTCGGAGATATTCCTAAGATTAAATTTTAAGGGTGATCGTTGAGGACGATAATAATTGCGATGATGCATTCAAGATTCGGATTTTCGATTCTTGAATCGTGGCGCGTATCGCCATTCATCTATAAGAATTGATCGGGATTATTCCAGTCCCAGTTTCTTGATGCGGTAGCGCAGTTGCCGGAAGCTCATGCCTAATAGCTTTGCGGCCGCGGTCTTGTTGTAGCGGGTCTGTTCCAGGGCTTTGCGGATGGCATCTTTCTCGAGATCCCCCAGGTAACTGCCCAAGGGCATGGTTCGATCATCCATGTCGGCATCATCGGGTTCATGTGGAATGATCCTGGGTGCAGGCGGTTCCGCGGCTTTGCGCAGATGGATGTCTTGGGCGCGGATCACATTGGCTTCCGCGAGTGTCAGGGCGCGTTCCAGGATGTTCTCGAGTTCCCGCACATTGCCCGGGAAGGC
>Ga0307374_10009335_pt1 | contig 14465 bp, 13 predicted proteins | sample OX3MG_FD_202532 | JGI IMG/M metagenome (GOLD analysis project Ga0307374, IMG submission 202532) | Soil microbial communities from Risofladan, Vaasa, Finland - OX-3 | ecosystem: Environmental > Terrestrial > Soil > Coastal area > Acid sulfate soil | place: Finland: Risofladan, Vaasa | collected... | reverse complement strand
CACGGTCGGAATGAGCTGCCAGCGGATGCCGGGGATCGAGCAGGCCGGCCCGGGTGCCGCCGACCGGGCCAGGATCGAGCTTGCGGTCGCGACCACGCTGCCCAGCAACCAGGCCGCCAGGATCTTCCTGTGGCTGGCCCAGCACCCGTGGCGCGAGGTCAGCTGGCTTGAGCACGGCCAGACGATCCGCTGGTACCACGAGCCGTCCTCGTTCCCGCTCGGCAACGGCAACGAGGCGATCCTGTTCCTCGACAACCCAGGCCGGCTGCTCGGCCCCGAGGTGCCCGACCTGTCGGGGTTCACCGTGGCCGGAGAGCCGGTCAGGTGGCTGTGGATGATCCCCATCTCGAACCGGGAGCGGCTGCTCGCCCAGAGCCGCGGCGCGGCCAGCCTGGTCAACCAGATGGCGTCGCAGAGCCGCAGCTGGGTCGTCAGCTAGGTCGGCCCGCCAGGCGGGCTGCCTGAAAGACCTCAGCTTTAACAAATCAGCGACCGTAACTGCCGGCGGGCAGGCCAGCGTCGCGACCGTGCCCGGAACCGGCGATCCCGGCGCAGCGCCGTTCCTGAGCCGGGTCAGGACAGGAAGACCGTCATCAGCAGCCACGAGACCGGCGCGACGATGAGCATGGCGTCGATGCGGTCGAGTACCCCGCCGTGTCCGGGGAGGATCGACCCCATGTCCTTCGTGTCCAGGTCACGCTTGATCATGGACTCGACCAGGTCGCCGAGGGTTGCGGCGGCAACGGCGGCGACCCCGAGCACCAGGCCCTCCCAGACCGTGCCTGGCAGCAGGAACCTCATCCCCAGCGCCCCGGCCGCGACGCACAGGACCGCCGATCCGGCCAGACCCTCCCAGGTCTTCTTCGGGCTGATGGTCGGTGCCATCGCGTGGCGGCCGAACAGGATGCCGGCGAAGTAACCGCCCGAGTCACTGCACACGGTGAGGATCGCGAAGAGCAGCGCACGGTGCGCGCCGTGCGGCTGAGCCACCATCATCGCGACGAATGCCGCCAGCGTCGGGAGGTAGATCAGCACGAAGGTGCCGGCCGTGACATCGCGCAGGTAACCCTCCGCCCCGCCGGGCAGGCGCCAGGCGACCACGGCGATGAACGTGACCGCCAGCGCGGCGAGCGCGGCCCTGGGACCCTGCCAGTAGGCGAGCGCGAACATCAGCGCGCCGCCGACGGCGATCGGAATCAGCGAGATCCTGATCTGCCGGGTGGTCAGCGCGCGGCTGAGTTCCCACATCGCCATGGCGACGATCACCGCGACGAGGATCAGGAAGGTGACCTTGACGGTCATCAGCGTGACGATGACCAGGGCGCCCAGGCCGAGTCCGACGGCGATGGCGACGGGGAGATTGCGGCCGGTGTTGATCGTCCTCCGCTCGGTCAAGCGGCCTGCCCTCCCCTCGGTCGGCTGGCCGTTGATGCGATCACTCATGCCCTGAAAGGCACGTTCTAACAGCTAGCCACGCTCCCGCCACCTGGTCACAACGTGTGGTTAGCGAGATGTTCCTCTTTGAGGGCAAAGTTATACCTTGCGGCGAGCCCGGCCCTGCGCCGGGCCTAGACCTCCAGCAGTTCAGTTTCCTTGTTCTTCAGCAGATCGTCCACCTGAGCCACGTAGGTGTGAGTGAGCTTGTCGAGCTCGGCCTCAGCCCGGCGGCCGTCGTCCTCGCCCTCGTCACCGTTCTTGACCAGCTTGTCGATGGCGTCCTTGGCATGCCTGCGGATGTTCCTGATCGACACCCTGCTGTCCTCGGCCTTATGCCGGGCGACCTTGATGTAGTCCCTGCGCCGCTCCTCGGAGAGCTCAGGGAAGACCACGCGGATGATGGCACCGTCGTTCGTCGGGTTGACGCCCAGATCGCTGTTGCGGATCGCCTTGTCGATCACGCCAAGTGACCCCTTGTCGAACGGCTGGATCACGACCATCCGCGGCTCCGGCATGTGGAACGAGGCCAGCTGGTTCACCGGGGTCTGGGTGCCGTAATACTCGGCCGTGATCTTGCTGAACATTGACGGGTGCGCGCGGCCGGTCCTGATATTCGCGAAGTCGTCCTTCGCGACCGCGACAGCCTTTTCCATCTTTTCCTCGGCCTCGAAAAGGGTCTCGTCAATCATTGCGGCTCCTCAGTGCCTGTCGGAGCGCGCGCGGCGGGCAAGCCGCCGCGCGGCCGCTCAGTGCGCGTGCCTGCTGTGCGCGTTCCTGCTTACCAGCGTGCCGATCCGCTCACCGCGCACCGCACGCACCACATTGCCCTTGCCCATCAGGTCGAAGACCACGATCGGCAGATCGTTGTCCATGCACAGGCTAACGGCCGTCGCGTCCATGAACTTCAGCTCACGGCGCAGGACCTCGCCGTAGTCGAGGCGGTGGAACATGTTCGCGTCGGGAGTCTTGCGCGGATCGGCGTCGTAGACGCCCTCCACCTGGGTGCCCTTCAGAACGGCTTCGGCACCGATTTCCAGCGCCCGCTGCGCTGCGCAGGTATCGGTCGAGAAGAATGGCGCGCCAAGGCCGGCCCCGAAGATGACGACCCGGCCCTTCTCCAGGTGCCTGATCGCCCGCCGCGGTATGTAGGGCTCGGCCACCTGGCCCATGGTGATCGCGGTCTGGACCCGCGTCTCGGTGCCGAGTTTCTCCAGCACATCCTGGAGCGCCAGGCAGTTGATCACGGTGCCGAGCATGCCCATGTAGTCAGCTCGCGCCCGGTCGATACCGCGCGCGGACAGGGAAGCCCCGCGGAACATGTTTCCGCCGCCGACGACGACGGCGACCTGGATCCCGAGCCGCGTCGCGTCCCTGATCTCGCGCGCGAAATGCGACACGGAATCGGGATCGATGCCGAGGCCAGCGCCGCCGGCGAAGGCCTCGCCGGACAGCTTGAGCACGACCCGGTGCCAGCGCGGGCGCTCGGTGTCCTGATCGTCGCGCCAGCCGTGCCCGGCTGTAGCTTCCGAGCTGTGCCCGGCGGCAGCTTCAGCTCCGCCCGCCGCCACACCGTCCCCCGACCTGGTGTTATCTGGCAATGCGGGCTCCCTTCGCCTCAGTGGCCGCCGGGCATCGTCTCAACTGGCCTGCCCGATCTGGAACCTGGCGAAGCCACGCACGGTCGCCCCTGACTCGGCGAGCAGCTGCTTCACCGACTTCTTGGGGTCACGGACCGACGGCTGCTCGATCAGCGCCACGTCCTTGAAGAACGCGTTCAGGCGGCCTTCCACGATCTTCGGAATCGCCTGTTCGGGCTTTCCCTCTTCGCGGGTGACCTGCTCGGCGATCCGGCGCTCGTTGGCCACCACGTCCTCGGGGACCTCGTCCCTGGTGACGTACTGCGGCCGCATAGCGGCCACCTGGTGCGCAACATCCATGGCGACCGATGCGCCGGACTCGTCGACGTCGACCAGCACGCCGAGAGTCGGCGGCAGACCGGGGTCGGACTTGTGCAGGTAGCCGACGATATAGCCGCCAGCGAAGGCGGCGAACCGGCCGAGCTCCAGCTTCTCTTTCAGCGAGGCGCTCGCCGTCTCGATCAGCTCCGATGCCGTCTGGCCGTCCCTGACCGGCAGGGCGAGAACGCCAAGCCGGTCGGTCGTTCCCGCCCGCAGGGCTGCCTGCGCGATATCGGCGGCGGCCTGCTGGAACATGTCGGTCTTCGCGACGAAGTCGGTCTCGCAGTTGAGCTCGAGAAGCACGCCGGCGCTCGTCCCGTTCATGGCCGAGGTCACCAGGCCGTTGGCCGCCGTGCGGCTGGCCCGCTTGCCGACATCCTTGGCGCCCTTGACGCGTAGCGCCTCGACCGCGGAGTCGAAATCACCGTCGGCCTCGACCAGGGCGTTCTTGCAGTCCATCATTCCCGCGCCGGTCAGGTCGCGGAGCCGCTTTACATCTGCGGCGCTGTAGTTCGCCATGTCCTCATCTCTCGCAGTCTTCTCATCGTGCCCGTCGTGCCCCTATCGCGTTCCGCCGGGGCGCGGACTGGCCGCGCCGGCGCAACTCGGCCCGGCTCGGCACGGGGCCGGGCCTGGCACTAGGCAGGCTGGGCACCGGGCCGTCAGGCCTGGTCGCTGACGGCTTCGGTCGTGGCTGCCTCGGTGGTGGCTGCCTCGGTGGTGGCTGCCTCGGTGCTGGCTGGCTCGGTGGTGGCTGGCTCGGCGCTGGCTGGCTCGGCGCTGGCTGCCTCGGCGCTGGCTGCCTCGGCGCTGGCTGCCTCGGTGGTAGCGGCCTCGGTGGTAGCGGCCTCGGTGGTAGCGGCCTCGGTGCTGGCTGGCTCGGTGCTGGCTGGCTCGGTGCTGGCTGGCGCGGTGCTGGCTGCCGCGGCGCCCGCCTGCTCCGCCGCCGCGGGCTCCGCGGCAACGGCCGACGTGGCCTGGTCACCTGCGGCGGGCGCGGCCGCAGCAGTTCCGTTGGCCGCGGGGGCGCCAATCAAGGTCCTGCCCTCGAGCAGATCCCGCTCCCACTCGGCCAGCGGCTCAGCCGCGCCGATCTGACCGTCACCCTGCGGCTTCTCCTCGCCGGCCGCCCGTCCGGCCCGGGCGATCAGCCCGTCAGCCACGGCGTCGGCCACGACCCTGGTCAGCAGCGCAACGCTGCGGATCGCGTCGTCGTTGCCCGGGATCGGGTAGTTCACCTCGTCGGGGTCGCAGTTGGTATCGAGGATCGCGACCACGGGGATGCCCAGCTTGCGCGCCTCGCTGATCGCGATGTGCTCCTTCTTGGTGTCGACCACCCAGATGGCACTGGGAACCCTGGACATGTCCCTGATGCCGCCCAGCGAGCGCTCGAGCTTGTCCCGCTCCCGCCTGAGCTGGAGAAGTTCCTTCTTGGTCATGTTCGACCCCGACACGTCGTCGAAGTCAATCTCCTCGAGTTCCTTCAGGCGCTGCAGCCGCTTGTAGACCGTGGAGAAGTTCGTAAGCATGCCGCCCAGCCAGCGCTGGTTCACGAACGGCATGCCGACCCGGCGCGCCTGCTCGGCGATCGCTTCCTGGGCCTGCTTCTTGGTGCCGACGTAGAGCACGGACCCGCCGTGCGCCACCGTCTCCTTGATGAACTCGTAGGCGCGGTCGATGAACAGCAGCGACTGCTGCAGGTCGATGATGTAGATGCCGTTGCGCTCGGTGAAGATGAACCGCTTCATCTTCGGGTTCCAGCGTCGTGTCTGGTGCCCGAAGTGGACGCCGCTTTCCAGCAGCTGCCGCATGGTGACGACCGGGGCCATGCCGGTGTCCTTTCCTGTCGTGCGCCTGCCCGCGGGCACGCGCGATCGGTTTGTCCTGGTGCCCGTACGACCTCGCCACGGGTAGACCCGCGGACCGGTGAGGTGCGTTCCGCCGGGAGCGCTGACGCATTCCCGAACGGCTAGCAGACACGCGAATTGCGGTCTCCGGAAGATGCCCGCGCACGCGAACTTACCGGGACCGTTACTGAAGTCTACATCCCGGCGGATCTGCCTCGCCTGCCCGACGGTTCGGGCGCCTCAGCGCAGTTCCAAGACCAGCGCGGATCCAAGGCCACGGCTCGGCGCGGGCCCAAGGACCCAGCGCGGGCCCACGGCCCAGCGCAGGTCCATGATCGTGGACGATTACCAGAGCGTGGTCGTCTCTCGGCGACTAGGACTGACAGTCGTCCGTGCTCTGACAATCGACCAGGATCATGAGGGGTCGCTGCGTCGCCCTGGGGTGCGCCGCCCGTCAGGCGCGCGGGTGCGCCTGACGGTAGGCCGACACCAGCCGCTCGATCGAGACATGGGTGTAGATCTGCGTCGTGGCAAGCGACGCGTGCCCGAGCAGCTCCTGCACACTGCGCAAGTCCGCACCGCCCTCGAGCAGGTGCGTCGCGGCCGTGTGCCGGAGGCCGTGCGGACCGGTGTCGGGCACCGACCCGGCAGCGGCGATCCTGGCGTGCACCACACGCCGGGCGGTACGCGGATCAATTCGCCTGCCGCGGGCGCCGAGGAAGAGCGCCGGTCCCGAGGTATCGCAAGCCAGGACGGCCCGGCCGATACCGCGCCACCGGCTGATGGCGCGGCCGGCCGGTATGCCGAAGGGCACCGTGCGCTCCTTGGCGCCTTTGCCGAGCACTCTGATCGTCCGGCGACTCTCGTCGACGTCATCAACATCCAGCCCGCACAACTCGCTGACCCTGATACCGGTCGCGTACAGGAGTTCCATGATCGCCGTATCGCGCAGGTCGATCGCCGCCGCGGGGTCGGCCGGACCGGCCAGTCCCGAGCCGTCGGCCCGGCCGCGATCGCGTCGCGGGCCCCAGGCACCTCGCAGCCCCGCGGCACCAGTACCCGGCGGGTCCCCGGCAGCAGCAGCACCCCGCCGATCCCGGGCACGGGCAGCTCGCGGGTCTCCGGCACGGGCAGCTCGTCCCTCGCCCAGCACGGCGAGCATCTCGTCGACCGCCAGAACCTCGGGTAGCTCTCGCCTGGCCTTCAGGGTGCCGAGCAGCGCACCGGGGTCGGTAGCCAGCATGCCGCGCTCATGGGCGAACGCGGTCAGCGCCCGCGCCGACGCAGCCCGCCTCGCGATGGTAGCCCGAGAGTGTCCGGCCGAGTGCTGAGTCGCTAGCCACGCCCGGATGACCGAGATGTCCACCTCAGCGACGTTCTCGATCCCGCACCTGGCGATATGCGCCAGCACCAAGTCCGCGTCGCCGACGTAGGCGCGCACCGTGTGCGGGGACAGACCGCGCCCGGCGGCAAGATGCCGCTCGAACGCCCGGAGCAGCGCGCCGAACGCCGGCGGCAGAGCCTCGGCTGGCTCGGAAGGTGAACCCACACCACCAGTGTGCGGCCTAGCGGGCAGCGAACCTGGCCAGGCGCGCCTGCGTTCGCGGCGACATCACCCAGCCTGCCCGGCACCCGCCGATAGCGTGGGCGGCACCGTCACGCAGCCAGCCCGGCGCGATCACCCAGCCTGCCCGGCGCGATCACCCGGCCTGCCTGGCACGCCAGCCCTGCTCGCACCGCTCGACATGGCCGGCAGCGGCGAGCAAGCCCAGGCTGCGCAGCGCGGTATCCAGGTCGACGCCGGCCAGCGTGGCGATGGTGGCAGGACCGCGCCCGGTTCGCCGCACCACGGCCTGCAGAACCGACGCGGTGACCGGGTCGAGATCGTCAGCGGGGACGGCAGGCTCGCGGTCCGGTCCGCGCTCAGCGTCGCCGAGCGGGGCGACCAGCTCGATGACGTCACGGGCACGCGTCACGCATGTGGCACCCCACTCCCTGATCAGCTCGTGACACCCAGCGGACTGCTCGGAGGTGATCGGTCCTGGCACGGCCATCACCGGACGGTTCAGCTCGTGCGCATGCCGGGCCGTGTTGATCGCCCCGCTGCGCAGGGCGGCCTCGACCACGACGGTTCCGCGGCTTAGGGCCGCGATCACGCGGTTGCGAACCAGGAAGCCTGGCCTGGTCGGAGCGCGCTCGGGCGGACATTCGCTGACCATGACGCCCGTGCGGGAGATCGCGCCGAACAATTCGTCGTGCCCCTTCGGGTACCCGAAGCTGAGCCCGCTCGCCAGGACGGTCACTGTGCACCCGCCGACCGCCAGCGCGCCGCGGTGGGCGCACGCGTCGATGCCATAGGCACCACCTGAGATCACCGTCCAGCCGTGCCCGGCGATCTCGGCGGCAAGCCCGGTCCCGACATGCGTGCCGTACGCGGTCGCCGCGCGCGAGCCGACGATGGACACCGAGCGCAAGCACGCGAAGCGCAGGTCCGCACTGCCGCGCAGCCAGAGCACGACAGGCCTGGCGTCGCCGAGATCATCGAGCTGGGTCGGCCACTCGGCCTCGCCAGGGCAGACCAGCCGGTACCCGCTCCGCTCCCAGGCGGCCACCCGGCTCGCTGGCGGAACGTCGGGCAGCCGCGTCCGCCAGCGCTCCACAGCGCGGTCAGCGACCGGGGCTGTGACCAGAGCGGGTCCGCCGTCGGAGAACCTGTCCCCCGCAAGCGTCGAACCAGGATTCGGGCGACCGGATATGACGGCAGCGAGCAGCTCCATGGGCTGCACCGACCGGAGCAACGCACCCATGACCGGGTCACCCGGATCGGCAAGGAAGCTGAGCGCGGCGCGTGAGTAGCGATCATGGGCGTCCAGCGGCTCGCCCTGGCTGGCCGTCACAGGGGTGTCCCCAGCCACAGGCCGAGCGCGTATCCGACTTCGGCGGCACCGGGGCGCTGGATGCCGGCCAGGTCGGCGAGCGTCCACGACAGCCGGATCGCCCGGTCGGCGCCCCTGGCGCTGATCCTGCCGAGGTCCATAGCGCGCTCCAGCGGCGCGAGGGCGCCCGTCGCCGGGGCGAACCTGCGCCTGAGCTCACTGCCGGGAATCTGGGCGTTGAGCCGCCACGGTGTTCCGGCCAGCCGCGCCGCGGCCCGGTGCCTGGCCGCCAGGACCCGCTCGGCCACCACCGAGCTCGGCTCGGTGAACGCCCGGTCGCTCAGCAGTTCGGCGCGCCGAACCGGCAGGAACTCGATCTTGGCGTCGACCCGGTCGAGCAGCGGGCCTGATAGCCGTGCCAGGTACCGGCGGCGGGCGAGCGGCGTGCAGCTGCAGCCGGCTCCGGCGGTCCGCGCGCTGGCGCATGCGCACGGGTTCGCGGCCATGATGAGCGTGAACTTCGCGGGGAAGCGGGCGGTCACGCCCGCCCGGGCGACCACGATCTCACCCGATTCCAGCGGCTGGCGCAGCCCGTCGAGTACGTCGCGGCCGAACTCCGGAGCCTCGTCGAGGAACAGGCAGCCATGGTGCGCCAGGGAAGCCGCGCCCGGCTTGATGATGCCGCTCCCGCCGCCGACGATCGCCGCCCGGGTGGCGGTGTGGTGCGGCGCGCAGAACGGCGGCTCGACGACGAGCGGCCGCCCTGGCCGAAGCGTCCCGGCCACCGAGTGGATGGCGCTGACCTCCAGCGCCGCCGCGGGCTCGAGCCGCGGCAGGACGGTCGGGATCCGCTCGGCGAGCATCGTCTTACCGACGCCCGGTGGTCCGAGCAGCATCAGGTGGTGACCTCCTGCCGCGCAGATTTCGGCGGCCCGCCTGGCCACGGGCTGCCCGACGAGATCAGCGAGGTCCTTGGCCGGGAGTGACTCCGGCGCGGGCACGTTCGCGCGGGCGGCTCCGTTTCCGGGGACCGGGCCGGCTGCCCCGGCGGTGCCGTCCGGGGACCGGGCCGGGGCCAGCGCTCCGGCTGGCCCGCCTTCGTGGATCGCCTGGAAGAGCGCGGCGATATCCCGCCCTGGCTCGAGCACCTGCACGGCGCCGTCGGAGGCCGGCTGTCCGTTCCGTATCCACGCCGTGAACGCCGCGAGGCTCGGCACCGCGATGACCCGCAGTTCCGGCACCAGCGCGGCCTCGGCCGCGTTCTCCGCGGCGACCGCGACCGCGGCGAATCCCGCTGCCGCCGCGGCAGCAGCAGCGGGCAGAACCCCCGGAACCGGCCGTACCCTGCCATCCAGGCCCAGCTCACCGATCAGTACCAGCCCGTCCAGCCCGGCAGCGGGAACGGACTCGGCTGCCGCCAGAATCGCCATGGCGATGCCGAGGTCGAAGCCGCTGCCCCGCTTCGGCAGGCTAGCCGGGGACAGCCCGACAGTGATCCGGCGCGACGGCCAGGTCTCCCCGCTGTTCACGATCGCCGACCTGATCCGGTCACGCGCCTCGCGCAGGGCTGTGTCGGGGAGCCCGACCAGGAGCAGGGCGACCATGCCGTTCTCGATGTCGGCCTCGATCTCTACCGGATGTCCTTGCACCCCGACGAGGGCGATCGCATGCGCTCGGGCGAGTCCCATCTATCCCGCCCCCCGGACATGCTCGATCGTGAAATCACCGGACGAGGACCGGAGCACGCCGACGATGTCGACCCGCAGCCCGTCGAAGAACACCCCGTGGGTAAGCACCCAGTGCACCGCCAGACGGCGGAGCCTGCGCAGCTTCTCGCGCGTGACGGCCTCGACCGGCGTCCCGAAGCGCAGGTCGGACCGGGTCTTCACCTCGCAGGCCACCAGCTCCCGCTGGTCAGCGGCGACGATGTCGATCTCGCCGCCCGCGCACCGGTAGTTCCTGTCCAGGATGCGGAAGCCCTCGTTCTCCAGGTACTCCACGGCCAGCTGCTCGCCCTGCCTGCCGAGAACGTCCTTGGGATGCATGCGCACCACCTCCGGTGCCGACACTGCCGGAGGACGACGGGCAGGGGCGACGGCCATCGCGGAGCTGTGGATGATCCAGGCGGGCACGACGCTGCCTGTGGACGAGGTGCACTCGCTGTCGGATGCCGCTGGTTAGATAACTCGGCTCGCGCTGCAGCGCGCAGCGGACGCTTCGGCCCGCCCACAGATCATCGGCCCGCTCAGCGACCTTCGGCTCGGGCCAGGAACCTTCGGCACCCGCTCAGGTTTCTTCAGGCAGCTGAAGGTCGCTCTTAGCCAGTTCCTCGATGTTGACGTCCTTGAAGGTCACGACCCTGACGTTCTTCACGAACCTGGCCGGTCGGTACATGTCCCATACCCATGCGTCATGCATAGTGACCTCGAAGAACACCTCGCCGTTATCGGCCGTACGGACCTTGAGGTCGACGTCGTTGGTGAGATAGAACCTGCGCTCGGTCTCGACCACATGGGTGAAGAGCCCGACGACGTCGCGGTACTCGCGATAGAGCTGAAGCTCCATCTCGGTCTCGTACTTCTCGAGGTCCTCCGCGCTCATGTTCTCCCCTCCGCTGAGGCGGGCGCCCGGGCAGCTGACTCGGCTTCTGCCCTGCCTTGTCCGGGCGCAGCGGGCGGCGAATCCGCGATCAACTCCACCATAGGACTATCTCCCCCCTCGTCCACCGCCAGCACCGAGCCGTCAGCTAGTACCACGCCGTCGGCGTGCTCCAGGTTCTCCGCTGGCACGACGATGCCGCCCGCGGGCCTCGCACCATCCATCCTGGACGATACGTTCACGAACGAGCGACGGTGCACCGGGCTCGCGCCGCAGGCCTCCAGCGCGGCCATGTGGCTGAGCGTCGAGTAGCCCTTGTGCCGGGCGAACCCGTAGGCCGGATACTGCGCGTGCAAGGTGGTCATGATCTTGTCCCTGGTCACCTTGGCCACGATCGAGGCCGCAGCGACGCAGGCGGCGACCTGGTCACCCTTCCACATCGCTAGCGCGGGCACCGCCAGTCCGGGAACCTCGAAGCCGTCGGTGAGCACATAGCCAGGGCTCGTGGCCAGGCCAGCCAGCGCGCGCCGCATCCCGGCGACGTTACACACGTGCAGGCCGAGCCTGTCGATCTCTTCCGGTTCGATGATGACGACATGCCAGGCCAGCGCTGACTGCACGATCTTGCGGTAGGCCGCCTCCCTGGCCCGGGCGGTCAGCGCCTTGGAGTCGGCTATGCCGCTTGCGGTGTCACCGTCCCAGCGGTCGATCGCGACCGCGGCCACGACGAGTGGTCCGGCGCAGGCTCCCCGGCCCGCCTCGTCGATGCCGGCCACCGGCCCGAGCCCGGCCCGGACGAGGACCCGCTCGTAGCCGGTCAGCCCGGCGCCGCGCCTTGGCGTGTAGCCGACCGGCCGCCGCGCAGGTTCCGTCCCGGCGATGCCCGAGCCGGCGATCACGGACCCGGCAAGCCAGGAACCCGCGAGACCGTAGCTGGGCGGCACCGTCCCCCGGCCGCTCGCCTGCGCCCGCGCCCGTGCCGCCCGGCGGCCTGCCGCCCGGTTTCTCGCCGCTTGTGCCGCCGACGCGCGCACGTCTACCCTCGCCGCGGCCCGTGCCCGGCACCAAGCGCTCGGGCCGCCCGGCGCTGGCGGCTGACCCGCAGCCGCCGTTCGAGAGCGGTCAGCGGAACAGCAGCGGCCAGGCCACCCGCCAGCGGCAGATACGGAGCAGACGGCCGGACAGGGAACCCGGTGGCCAGAGCCGGCCGGGTCTGCGCCGACCGCGCCCGCACGGACGGCAGCGCCGCCGAATGACTCAGCCCGGGCTGGTCGAAGGTCGGCGGGATCGGCATGACCCTGAACCGGCTGGGCGGCCACACGATCATGAACGCCCGGCCGATCACCTTGTCCTCTGGGATCGTCCCGCCCTTGTCGTAAGGGACGCACTTGGCCGGGGTGTAGGTATACGCGCAGTCATGCAGGCGCGAGTCGGCCGACTCCGGCCGGTTGTCGCCCATCACCCAGAGCCGGCCGGGCGGAACCACGATGTTGAAGGAGCCCTCCGAGGGCTTAGCCCCGGGAATCAGGTACGAGCGCTCGTGCAGCGCTACTCCGTTGACGGTGATCTGGCCCTGCGCATTGCAGCAGACCACGTGATCACCGGGGATTCCGATGACGCGCTTGATGTAGTCCGTCTGCCCTGGCGCGGTCCCGAACAGCCCCTTGACGGAGGTGAGCAGCGGCCCGAGCGTCGCTCCGTAGAGCCGGGCCAGCGGATTGTGGCCAGGCGGCGGCGAGTTCGTCGGCGCCAGCCAGGACCCGGCGCCGTTGAAGACCACGACGTCGCCCCGGCTGATCGGGCGGATCCGGTAGACGATCTTGTTCACCAGGACCTTGTCGCCGATCAGCAGCGTGTTCTCCATCGAGCCGGACGGGATGTAGAACGGCTGTACCACGAAGGTCTTGATCAGCAGCGCGATCGTGAGCGCGACGGCGAAGAGCACGACCATTTCGGTGAGGAATGACCACCGGCTCCGAGGCTCGTCAGCCTCATCCGCGTCCTCCTGCTCCTCGACATCCTCCGCGTCGGGCTCGGCCGCCTGCGCGCTGGTCTCGGGTGCTGCCAGACCGGAGCTGTCTGCCCGGCTCACCGAGCCGGAATTGCCCGCGCCAGCGAGCACGTCACCCGCGCGCTGCTCGTCGTTCATCATCACCATCCAGCCTAACGGCCAGCAGGCCGGTCCAGCGGCCCGAGCGGCGGCCGGGCGGGATAAACCCCGGAGGAGAATCCGGTAAGACAACGGCGGCCGGGGACGCGATACAGCCCGGCTGCCGCTGAGCAGCCTACCTCCCGAACGGACCTGGGCCATCACAACGGCCAGGCTCAGCGTGCCCTATCTCGGCCCCCGGTGCGCGAGCGCCGCCGTCCGGCCCGCGAGCGCCGCCTTCCGGCCCGGGTCGCAGCCGCGACTGCCGCCCGCCCAGACCGGACCGGAGCCGGGCCTGCGGCTGCGGCTGTGGCCTCGACGGCCGCCGCGACCGCCGCCCCCGCGCCTGAGCATCGCAACCGGGACAGCGGCGGCGATGCCCGCGGCTAGCGGCAGGTACGGCGCGGCCGGCCGAACCAGGATCCGGCCGGGCTGCCCCGGCGCCGCGCTAGCCGATCCGCCAGCCACGTGCAGCAGCCCGGGCTGGGCGAACGTGGCCGGAATCGGCAGGATCCGCACCCGGCTAGGCGGCCACACGATCATGAACGCGCGGCCGATCACGTGATTCTCGCCGATGGTGCCGTTCCTGTCCCACCGCTCGCACCGATCCGCCGAGGCGTAGGCGCAGTCGTGCATGCGGGAATCCTCGGAATCCGGCCGGTTGTCACCCATCACCCACAGCCGGCCGGGCGGCACCACGATGCTGAAGGAACCCTGCGATGGCCGGGCGCCGGGAATCACGTACGCCTTCTCGTGCAGCGCAACCCCGTTCACCGTGATCTGGCCATGAGCATTGCAGCAGGCCACGTGGTCGCCGGGAACGCCGATCACCCGCTTGATGTAATCGGTCTGGCCGTGCACGTCCCCGAAGAGGCCCTCGATCTCGTTGACCAGCCGGCCCACTGTCACGGCGGAGAACCTGGCCAGCGGATTGCGGCTAGGCTTCGGCGGCGGAGCCGGCGGATCCCACGATCCGGTGCCGCTGAAGACCACGACGTCGCCTCGGCTGATCGGGCGGATCCGGTAGACGATCTTGTTCACCAGGACCTTGTCGCCGATCAGCAGCGTGTCCTCCATCGATGCCGACGGGATATAGAACGGCTGCACCACGAAGGTCTTGGTCAGCAGCGCGATCACGAGGGCGACGGCGAACAGTACGACGGCCTCAGTCAGGAACGACCACCGGCGCTGGCCGGCTCGGCCCGCCTCAGAGCCAGAGCCTGCGTCGTCGGCCTGATCGGTTTCCCGGCCGCCGTCACGCATACGCGGTCAGTGCCTGTCGCCAGGCAGCGATCGCTAGCGGGCCGGCTCCCTGCGCTCCTTGATCCGGGCCGCCTTGCCGCGCAGCGAGCGCAGGTAGTACAGCTTGGCCCGGCGTACCTGACCCCTGGTTACCACTTCGATCGTCTCGATCGCGGGGGTGTGGACGGGGAAGGTCCGCTCGACGCCGACGCCGTAGCTGATCTTCCTGACGGTGAAGGTCTCGCGCGCGCCGCCGCCCTGCCTGCGGATGACGACGCCCTGGAACACCTGGATCCTAGAGCGATTGCCCTCCGTCACCCTGACGTGCACCTTGAGGGTGTCGCCAGGCCGGAAGGCC
>Ga0307374_10009333_pt1 | contig 14468 bp, 10 predicted proteins | sample OX3MG_FD_202532 | JGI IMG/M metagenome (GOLD analysis project Ga0307374, IMG submission 202532) | Soil microbial communities from Risofladan, Vaasa, Finland - OX-3 | ecosystem: Environmental > Terrestrial > Soil > Coastal area > Acid sulfate soil | place: Finland: Risofladan, Vaasa | collected... | reverse complement strand
ACAGCATTGCCGGCCATGGAGTGATACTGCGGAGCTGCGGTAACGTTCCCAATACCGACTTGCCGTGCAACCGCCGCACCCGTGCCCTGAAGCTCCACAATTTGGCTCCAGGTCGTATCCGATCCATCGGGATTCTTGCCTTTTATAATGAACACGAAGGCCGCTTCACGAGTCCCCGTGGCAGTGGGCACAAAAACGATGGGAATGGTGTCCATCTTGCCCGGTAGCACGATAAGCGGTTGGAACGGCGTAGCCAAACCAAAGTCGGTGGTATCTATCCAGCCATTTGCCGCCGTTACATAAGCGTCGGTGATAGTAATGGAATCCGTGAGGCTCAGATTTTGCAAGGTCGCGTATTGTGTGTTAGTGCGGCAACCGCCCACATACGTCGTTGGATGAGTCGTCCCTTGTGGGATAGAGCCTACACTGCTAAAATTGGCCTGGTAAGAGAATGGAACACTATTGCACGTAGCAATGAGGGAGCCATTTCCCGAATAGAGCCCGATTTGCGAATTCTCTGCCGTCACCGTCACAATTTGGCTGTCTCCCGGCGCAATCGTAAGAGGCGCCGGAGGATTAAACGTGAAAGAAGCCGCACCCGCCCCGCCAATATTATAGGAAGGAATGACGAGCGGCGCGTTTCCCGTGTTCGTAATAGTGAACGTTTTAGGAAGCGTCGATTGGTTAATCCTTGCCGTTCCCAAATCGATAAAGTTCGGAGCTATTTGCACGATCGGCGTGACAAGCTGCGCCTGAATCGCAAGAGTGGGCTGTGGTCCTCCAGCGGCGGTGATAACTCTAATCGTAGCGTGGCGCGGCGTTAAATCGAGTCCATTCTTCGTCGGGTTGAACAGAATCTGGAATGGAAGCGAATCGGCACCTTCCCCTTTGAGAAGGAAGGAGTTTGAAAGTTGAGTAATAGAGAAGAAGGATGAATCCGGGCCGCCAAGCACTAAACTGGTGACCGATATATCCTTCGGCAGATTATCGAAAGCCGTATCGGATAGCGTCGTATCGTTGCACGAGACGGTAAAGTCTTTCGTATAGGATGTCAACTGGGCGCCAGCGGGCAACGCGATGCCCGTAAGCAGCGCGGTGTCCTTGATCGAATGTTGGAATTCGGTCGGGTTCAGGTTCCGGAAGGTCACGGTATGCGCAAAGCTTCCCCAGGATTGCGGATGGAAGCAGTAGCTAATCGTCGTGTGTTGTCCCGGCGGAATGATGATCGGAAACACTTGCGCCGGATTGACGGAGAAATTCGGGTCGCTCACAAGGTTCTGCGCCGTAATGGTGAGCGGCGCTTTGCCGCGATTGTAGATCGTGAGCGGCAGGCACTTCGTCTGGCCGCTATCGACTTCGCCAAACGCAAGATCGTTCGCGTAGATAAGGGGCGTAATGCCCGTGCCCGTTACCGGAACAGCATACGTTACGCACTCGGAAATGACATAGACGCTATCGAGCGAAACCACTCCGGTATCGGTGGGATGGAAACAGACCTGAAGTGTAATGGAAGTGCTGTCTGGAATCGGTTTAAGCGTCGTGGGCGTCACCGCGAACGATCCGCCCAGCGCGGTACCGGCAAGGGAGTCCGACTCCGCATTGAATGTACCGCCCGCCTGGATATTCGTAATTGTGATTTGGCGGCAGCTATCGGTTCCATCGAGGACGGTCCCAAAATCATACGGCGAGGCCGGCGAAAATGCAATCTTTGGCGCGTAGTAATGATATTGATAGACCGTATCGTTACCCGCAAGGTCCACGGCATAAATCGCGGCATACGCATCTTGCTTGTGATTGTTGACGGTCAGCGTTGCGGTCAGCGCGCTATCGCCCGGGATAAAATTCGGATTGGGCGTGAAGGTGTAATTGTAGGACGGCGTTGGCCAGCGTGGATCCCCGGCTGCCGTAATCATCGAGATGGAAGCAATCTTCGTATCATTGAACGAGAACGTGGGTTTCACCCGCGGTTCGGTAAACAGGAGATTATAGTTACCGCAATTGCTATCGACGATTTGGACAAGCGGCGGAAGCGTATCGGGAGTAATAAGGCGCTGGGCCATGCCCGTCGGCCAGCCATATCCCTCGTAATTCGAGAAGCCGTATTGATACGCGCCGAACGGCACTGGCGAAGTCGCAATATAATTTTTCGGCTGGGCGGCTAAGAGGATGCGCTGGGCACCCATCACGGGATTTGTATTAGGAAATACCGCGGTGCCAACGAGAGAGTAGTTTCCGATGGGCTGCCCATTAATTATAATTTTGGAAAGGGAATCTTTGAGAGCGATGAAGGTCAGATAATTTGTGAACGCTCCTCTCGTGGAGGTGGGGGTCCGAAAGATCATGGTCTTCTCGAATTGTTCCTGGGGCGTGAAGAGCACCATCCACGGGTCCGAAAGTCCGGGATCGCCATACATTCCTTGAGAATAAGAATATTGCGCCACGATAAACCGCTTGTGATTGGCCGACGTGATAGTCATCGACTCGGTATTCTGTGTAATGTCCTGATATTGGCCCGAATCCAGCGTCATAAGATGCTGTCCGCTCAAGGCGCCCGTATAGGTGATTTGGTTGCCGTTCTCGGCCGAGAGCACGCGGAGATAATCGCCTGCAATGAGCTTGCCCGCCATCGGCTCGTCGAAGTATTGCGTGCCCCAACGATCGACCGAGGGAATCATTTCGAAAAGATTATCCGCCGAAGAACATGCACAATCGGTCGGGACGGAAGAAATCTGGTGGCCCGTTAGCAGGGAAATGGGCTTAGTGCTCACAATGAGCGTCCCGGTAAGATCGTTCGCTCCATAATCGGTTCCGGGCGATTGCACGAGGTAGGTCTCCCCTTTCGAGAGCGTGATATTCCACGACTGGCCGGCCTTGTGGCCGCCCTTGGTATCCGCGGCCGGTGTGATCGTTATCGCATTATTATCATAAGGGGAAGTAATCAGGAACTCTCCGGAACAGCTACCCCCGAAACTGAAGACAAAATTATCGGGGAAATTGATGGTATAATATTCCGTTCCAAGAGCTGGCGTAGGCAGCGCGAGAAACCCATCGGGAGAGTCCCCCTGACCAGCCAGATTACCCCAGGTCGAATAGCCATAGATCGTGACCGGGTTCTCGCTCGTGATGTGGATCGCATCGTCTTGCGTGACTTCGTCGACCGAATTCATGACGTTCGGGCAAAAGTAATCATACACTTCCCCCGCCGTCATGGTGATCGTTCGGGTAGCGACCCCTCCGCTAAAGGTAACTTTATTATCGGTACCGCTGGCGATGAAGAGGTCCTCATAGACGCTGGTATTCCCGGCTCCAGGGCCATTCGGCATGAATTGGAGCCAGTAATCCGTCCCGGAAGAGCTAACGCCGCCCTGCGCCCATAAGCGAGAAGTGGGCATTAAAAGAATGGAAAGAGCAAGGAAGAAGAAAATGCGAAAGCAAAGTTTCATGGTAATAATTTGTTAATCAACCCGTATGGTATCCCGTTATCGAAGCAGAAAGTTTCCTCGCAGCACACCGCCGGCGATCCGTTCGGTGATACCGGCGATGCCTTCCGCGATACAAGAACGCACAAAGTTGTTTGGGTAACATGAAATCATAAAACAAAAATGCCTTTCCATATTCCATTCAAACCCTCAAAATTCCATTCACTCTCTCGAAATTTTCAGAAAAATCGTTCAGGATCGCGGATTTCGCTCATTACTGCTACCTTTGGGGCATTGCTGTGTTCCGGTAGTCCAATCGTTAACATCGCTTCTCAATCGTAACCCATCGTTTTAAATGTCATATCGGCCAGCCCTACTCCTCGCATTCGTTCTTTCCGGCCTATTTGTTTTGGACGCGGTGTTTTGCGCGGCATCGGCGCGCGCCCAGCAGCCCGATAGCGCGACTGCGGACTCGCTTCATCGCCTCGCGTTCCGGGCGAGAGCATCGAGCTTCGCTCCCTCACGGCCAAGCCGCACGATTGATCTTGCCGTTACGGGTGGTCTGGGCTATTACGCGCAGGGAGAAGCCGCTGCGATTCAGCCCGTCGCGAATGCCGATTTTTTCGCGCGAACGAGCGATCTCGATTTCACCGCGGGCTTTCACTGGGGATTTTCCGATCCCGCGACGAAAGCACTCGCCATCGGGCTTCGATTTCCGATTACGGAATCCGAAAATTTAACTTCGGGTGTCTTCGCGGACGCGGCGCTGCTGATTACCGATAATGGCCTGGATAGCGAAGCCTTCTCGACCGGCATTCGCGCGGCGGTGGCCGCGCGCTCAGCGCCGCTCGAATACCGGTTCGCGGTGGAACTCCGGCGGTTCCCATCCTCTGGCGAGCCGCTCGAAGCATGGGCCGGACTGGAACTTGGATTTTTCTTCAACCTGATTCGCGAGGAAGCGACCGGGCTTTCGCCAAAAGATTCACTCCGGGCCGAGCTTCGGTATATCGCGACCTCTGCGGAATTGGATGCGCTCGACCAAACCACTTCGGAAACGGAGATCGAACAATGGCTGAACCGATTCTGGAGAGCGCGGAACATCACCGGTTCGCCGAGGAACGAAGCACAAGAGGAGTACATGCGGCGTGTTGCTCTCGCAAATAAGAGGTATGGGACTCCGCAGCGAATGGGCGTGACGACGGATATGGGCCGCGCCCTCCTGATTTATGGTGAGCCGGACCAGGTCGAGACCGTGCCATCCACGCTCGGATCGGACCGGCAATATGTGCTGTGGGTCGACGAGAACCGCGTGAAAAGTTACCGAACGGCGTTTTTTCTTTTCGTGAATTCTCATGGCCCGTTCACGATTACGCAAAATCCCCTTCAGACCGGTCAAATCGAAAGCGGTAACTTCGAAAATACGGCGGGCGGCACCTTCGAGGGCCACGGAGAGTTTCGTGAGATTTATTCGAATGTTGCCGGCGAGCCTTCGGAGGGCATTCCCTCCGATTTGCCGCCGGCAATGGCAAATTATATTAACGGTTTTCGATAAGCCGCGCACACAGCCGGCTCGCTACGATTAATGGCAACACTCAGAGAAATTCGCCGCCGCATTGTCGGCGTGCGTTCGACGGCGAAGATTACCCAGGCGATGAAGATGGTCGCCGCCGCAAAACTGCGGCGCGCGCAGGATTCGATCAACGCCGCGCGCCCGTATGCGCGCGCGCTCGAAGGGCTGCTGAAAGATTTGCTCCAATCCGCCGTGCTCGAAAACGCTCGTTCGCCGCTGCTCTTCGGACGAAAGCGGGATGAGACCGAGCGCGTACTCCTTATCGTGGTCACGAGCGATCGCGGGCTGGCCGGGGCATTCAATTCCAATCTGCTCAAATTCACCGAGGCGCGCATTCGCGACAACTATGCACAACACCGCGAGTCGGGACGGCTTTCGGTGGTTGCGCTCGGCCGCCGCGCAACCGATTATTTCGCCAAACGGAATTTCAAAGTAGCCGGGAAATATCCCGGAATTTTTTCGAAGCTCGAATTCGATACCGCGCGCGCCATTACGCTTTCAGTGACCGATCTTTACAATCGCGGCGAGGCCGATCGCGTCGAAATTATCTTCAATGAGTTCCGATCCGTCGTGGCGCAAAAGCCGGTCGCGGAGCGGTTGCTGCCCGTGCTCGATCCCTCCGGCTTCGTCGAAGGCAAGGGGCCGGAGCGCGATTATATTTATGAGCCGGACCCGATTTCCATTCTGAACGTTCTCGTCCCGCGCCATCTGGAAACGATGCTCTGGCGGGCGATGCTCGAATCCAACGCCGCCGAACAGGGCGCCCGCATGACCGCGATGGATTCCGCCACTCGCAATGCGAGAGACCTCATTGGCTCCTTACAACTCTCCTACAACAAAGCGCGGCAAGCCGCAATCACGAAAGAAATTTTGGAGATCGTGGGCGGGGCGGAGGCGCTGGCAAAGGGCTGAACACTCCGCGGTTCCGATTTCATTTTCTTTGAATACGGCACAAGAGTTACCGTTCGTGGGTTGAATATAAGAGGCATTTATGATCCAAGAATATATGAAAGCCGCGATGCGGCACGCAAAATACGAAGTCTTACCCGAAGACCAATCCTTCTATGGAGAAATTCCCGAGTGTAATGGGGTATGGGCCAATGCGGACAATTTGGAAGACTGCCATCAAGAGCTAAGGGAAGTGCTCGAAGAATGGATTTTTTTTCGACTTCGGAAAGACCTTCCAATTCCTGAGATCGATGGAGTCGCGCTGGAACTGCGTGAAGTAGCCTAAGATGTCACACTACGGCCCGGTTCACCGGGATGACTTAATCCGTTCGCTTCGCCATGCCGGTTTCTTCGGCCCGGAAGCCGGAGGAAAACATCCCATCATGATGAAGGGAAGCCTGACCATTCATATCCCCAATCCTCATCGCGGCGTGATCGATATTACGCTGCTTAAGAAGATATTGCGTCAAGCTGGCCTCAGCCGTGAAGACTGGGAACGACTCTAATTTTCGAGATCGATTGTGAATGCCGCACAAAATTATCGAAAACTAAGAGAGCAGATTGAATCACTATGCCTGCGTCTTGGCCGCGAGCCGAATGTTATGCTGCTGCCGGTGTCGAAGACGCGTCCCGCCGAAGCAATCAGGGAATTATATGATCTCGGCCTCCGCGATTTTGGAGAAAACCGCGTCCAGGAACTATTAAAAAAGAAGGACGAACTTCCGTCAGACATTCGCTGGCATTTTATTGGGAACCTTCAGTCGAATAAAGCGAAATACATTGCCCCGTTCGTCCACTTGGTTCATTCCGTCCATAGCGCGGGAATCGCCGTGGAGCTTTCAAAACGCGCAAAAGAATCGAACCGGATAATCCCGGTGCTGATAGAAATAAACATCAGCGGCGAAGAGCAAAAGCACGGTATAGCCCCTAACAATGCCGAAGCTAGGGCCATCCAAATATCTGAAGGCTGCCCGAATCTCTTGCTTTCCGGTCTGATGGGAATGGCCTCGTTTGAAGAAGACCCGGGGAAAACAAGACCGCAATTTCGCATGTTACGCGAACTTCGCGATCAAATTCAGGAACGCCACCCGGAGCTAAAAGCCTTTACAGAGTTATCTATGGGCATGTCGAACGATTTCGAAGTGGCCATCGAGGAAGGCGCGACGATCGTTCGTATCGGGAGTGCCCTGTTTGGAGAAAAAATATAAAAATCCGTTGTTTATGAGTCTGAGCGCTCTGGAGATCAAGAAAAAAGAATTTTCGCAAAAAATGCGGGGCGCCGATGCAGAAGAAGTGCAGGCATTCCTCGATCAGATTTCGGCTGAAGTCGAGGCTATGATGGTCGAGAAAAAAGAATCGGACGAACGGCTCGCGATTCTTATCGAGAAGCTCGAACATTATACGTCGCTCGAACAAATGATCGAGAAGACGCTTGCCGCCGCGCAGCAAACGGCCGTTACGATGCAGGAGCAGGCGAAGCGCGAAGCGGAGCTAACCCTTCGCGATGCCGAACTCGAACGCAACCGCAAATTGAATGACGCGCGCATCGAGCAGAACCGGCTGGAATCCGATCTCCTGCGCTTGCGAAGTGAATATCAAAGCCTGCTCGCGCGGATGCGCGCGGCGGCGGATGGATTCAGTTCATATCTCCGCACGATGGAGCAGGATGCAGCACCGATTTCCACGAGTGCGATAGATGCGGTGAGGGTGATCGAGCTTCACGAATCGCGGGAATAAGCTGGCAATCTATGTTGCCTCGCGTCAGCATCATCATTATCACCCGCAATCGCGCGACGTATTTGAAGGAGTGCGTCGATTCGATTTTGATGCAGGTCTATCCCGATCTCGAAATCCTGATCGGCGATAATGGCTCGACCGATGGGACTGTCGATTATCTGAAAGAACTCGCGAGCAAGGATTCAAGAGTAACCACGTTATTCAATGGCAAGAATCTTGGCTCCTGTCTCGGACGAAATCTTTTGCTTCAGCGCGCCACCGGAGAACTATGGTTTATCATCGACGACGACGCCACGTTTCAATTCGAGGACGATCTCAAAAATGTCGCCGCTGAGTTCGAAAAGCATCCAAGGGCAGGCGCGATTGGATTTACCGTCGTCAATGCGAACGACCCGAAAACACTGAATCTATGGATGTATCAGGCCAATCCTGAAAGTGCGCGATATAAAGAATTTCGTTCAGCGCAATTTGCAAGCTGCGCGGTGTGTTTTCGAAAAGAGGCGATGGAAGCGGCGAAATTCGCGCCTGGAGAATATTTCGTCAATTCTTTTTTTTATAGCTGGGACGAATTTCCAATCGCCTGGCGGTTGCTCGAAACCGGATGGGAATGCTGGTACTCCCCTGCTGTCGCTATTCGGCATTATGGCTCGGCCACGATCGACGTTCCGACCGCGCATCGTGTGCATCTCGACGCGAAAAGCGTGGGGCAATTTGCGGGGCTTATTCTTCCATTTCCCTATGGCTGGTGGAAGTATGTTGTGCGCCTCAGCCTGTGGATGATGAAGCGCGCGTGGCGCACTCATACGATGCGCGCGTGCCTCACCGGATTCTTGGAGGGTGTTCCGGCGTTCTTTAGCGAACGCAGAAAGAAGATCAAAGTGCGGCCAATTACCGTGAAGGCTTTCATTGGCCTTGTGGAAGCAGAAAAGACAGTTGGTCGTTAAATTAGGTGGGACCAATGAGTCGTATGGGACTTATTTGCCCCATTGTAAACCTAAAATGTATCCAGAACTAAGAACATCCGTTTCCCCCGACGAGCGCGAGCATTTAGTGCTCGAAAATTGGAAGGAAAAAAATATTTTTCGCCGCTCCGTCGAGGAGCGCGATGCGGAGCGCATTTTTTCTTTTTACGAAGGGCCGCCGACGGTCAACGGCACGCCGGGGATCCACCACGTTTTTTCGCGGACGATCAAGGATGCCATCTGCCGCTACAAAACAATGTGCGGCTTTCGCGTCGAGCGCAAAGCCGGATGGGATACGCATGGCCTGCCCGTCGAGATCGCGATCGAGAAGGAGTTGGGCTTCAAACATAAGAATGAGATCGAAGCCTATGGCATCGGTAAATTCAACGAGAAGTGTAAGGAGTTGGTCTATAGCAATATCAGCCGCGATGCAGGCTGGCGCGAGCTGACCGAACGCATGGGATATTGGGTCAACATGGACGACCCCTACATCACCTGCACGAACGACTATATCGAATCGGTCTGGTGGGCGATCAAGAAATTCCACAATGCGGGGCTAATCTATAAAGGCTTCAAGATTCAGCCTTATTGCCCGCGTTGCGAGACGGCACTTTCGTCGCATGAAGTTTCACTCGGCTACGATACCGCGAAGGATCCGAGTGTGTATGTGAAATTTCGTAGGAAGAATGTTCCAGAAGAAGAATTCTTCCTTGCATGGACCACTACGCCGTGGACGCTGCTTGCAAATGTCGCGCTTGCCGTGCATCCGGATGTCGAATACGTTACGGTTATCAATAAACGGAAAGACAAGACCGAGCGGCTCGTGCTCGCCGAAGCATTGGTCGGAAAGCTGGAAGGCGAAGTTGAGATTGTGGAGCGTAAGAAAGGAAAAGAACTCGAAGGCGAGCGATATGAGCCGCTCTTCGATTATTTATTCAACACGGAATCCCCGAAGTTCGATAAGAAATTATTAGACAATTCGTTCCGAATCGTAGCGGATACGTATGTCTCTACCGAAGATGGAACCGGAATCGTCCATCAAGCTCCGGCTTTTGGAGAAGACGATTACCGGGTTTCGCAGCGCGAAGGATTGCCGGTCATCATCACCGTTTCGGGCAACGGCGAGATAAATTTGGATTCGCCATACCAGGGAAAATTTTTTAAGGAGGCCGATCCTGAGATCATGAACGAGCTAAAGCAAAAAGGCTTGCTTTATCGCCGTGAGACGATCGAGCACACCTACCCATTTTGCTGGCGCTGCGATACGCCGCTTCTTTACTATGCGCGCAACGCATGGTATATCCGTGTAACCGAGTATAAACAAAAGCTGATCGAAGAAAATCGGAAGATCAACTGGCAGCCCCCCGAAATCCGCGATGGGCGTTTCGGCAATTGGCTGGAGGAACTAAAAGACTGGGGGCTTTCGCGCGAGCGGTTTTGGGGGACACCGCTGCCGATATGGGAATGCATTAGCTGCCATAAGCAAATTTGCGTAGGAAGCTTTGAAGAACTTAAAAACCTAAAATCGAAAACTCTTAGCCTTCCGACGGATTTGATCGATCCGACCGATCCGTCCTTCGATCCTCATAAGCCCAACGTTGACAATTTCTATTTGGATTGTCCGGATTGTCTGATGAAAATGGTACGCACTCCCGAAGTGATCGATGTCTGGTTCGATTCCGGCTCGATGCCGTTCGCGCAGCATCATTTTATGGGGGAGACGTCGAAGCCCAAAAATTATCCGGCGGATTACATTTCCGAAGGGGTCGATCAGACGCGCGGGTGGTTTTACACCATGCACGCAATCAATACATTCCTTTTCGGAGAACGTGCTTATAAGAATGTGATCGTCAACGATATGCTGCTCGATAAGAAGGGGCAGAAGATGTCGAAGTCGAAGGGCAACATTGTAAATCCATTCGATGTAATGACGAAATTCGGCGCCGATGCCACACGGTGGTATCTGCTTTCCGCTGCCGTGCCGTGGAAGCCGCGCTCCTTCAGCGAAGATGACTTGGGCGAGCTCGAACGCAAGCTGTTCGGCACGCTCACGAATACCTACGGCTTCTTCGCGCTCTATGCGAATATCGATGGCTATAAGAGAGCACAATCATCTCCCATTGCAACCCGGCCCGAAGTAGATCGCTGGATTCTATCGAAGCTGAATTCGCTGGTGAAGGAATGCCGCGAAGAATTGGATGCTTACGAGTTGACTCGCCCCGCGCGCGCGATCCAGGAATTCGTGATGGAGCAGCTTTCGAATTGGTATATCCGCCGCAACCGCCGCCGCTTCTGGAAAGGCGAGCAGGGAGAAGATAAGCAGGCCGCTTATGATACGCTTTACGAATGCCTGCTCACTGTTTCAAAGCTGATGGCGCCGCTTGCGCCGTTTTTTTCAGACTGGTTATATCAAGCTTTATCTGGCGCGGGGGATTCGGTCCATCTCGCTCTCTATCCCGAAGTGAACGAAAGCGCCATCGACGCTCCGCTCGAAAAGCGGATGGCGGCCGCCCAAGTTATTTCCTCGCTCGTGCGGCAAATGCGGGAGCGCGCGAAGATTCGTGTTCGACAGCCGCTCTCGCGCATTCTCATTCCGGTCGCGAACCGAAATGAAATTGCGGAATTGCGGAAAGTCGAAGAAGTGATCCGCGAGGAAGTGAACGTCAAGCACCTAGAATATGTGGAGTCCGGTGACAGCGACGTCATCAAGCTCAAAGCGAAGGCGAATTTCAAATCGCTTGGCTCGAAACTTGGTAAGGCAATGAAAGCTGTCGCTTCGCGTATACAGAAACTTTCGCAAGAGGAAATTCGCGCGTATCAATCGACGGGTACTTTGGTTCTTGAAGTCGATGGCGCCGAGGTAACGCTCGACCGAGGGGACATCGAGATCATCGCGGAAGATGTCGAAGGCTGGCTGGTTTCGAGCGAGGGCGGCATCACAGTCGCGCTCGACACGGCGATGACTCCGGAACTCCAAAGCGAAGGCATCGCCCGCGAATTCGTAAATCGCGTGCAGAACCTTCGCAAGGAATCGGGCTTCGACGTAACCGATCGGATCGGAATTTTCATAACTTCGGAATCCAATCAGATTCTGGAAGCTATCCGCTCTCACGCGGGCTTCATCCGGCAGGAGACGCTGGCCGAAACGATTTCGGAAGATGGCGCAAGCTTAAGCGAAGCGCCATCGGCCAACGTTGACATACTCGATCAGGCTGCCCAAATTCGGCTTGTTAGAATGGGCTAATCCGAATTGAAGAAAGGGCTGAATTCTCGGATTCTTTCGGGCATGTTGGTGTTTTGACTCATCCGTTTTGAAAATTTCATACCGCCAGTTAATGTGGCAGTGAAGTTTTACCCAAGGAGTCTAAAAACACAATGGCGAAAGCAAAAACAGCGAAACCGTCGAAGCAACAGGCAAAGCGGCCCGCGAAACCGGCAAAGCGTAGTGTAAAACCGGCGAAAAAGCCTGCTACACGCCATTCGGCGGCGCGGTCTGCCGCTCGGTCTGCCAAGGCAAAAGCGCCGGCTCACCGCGCACCGAAGCCCGCTCCGAAACGGGCCTCCGTTGCGAAGCGCCTTCTCAAAAAGGCCGTTGGGCCAATTCGGAGAGCAGTCGCCATGAAGGCGGCAAAGCCTTCGAGGGCAAAGCAAATCGCGAAAAAGCCGATTGCTGGTAAGAAGGTCGCGTCCGTTGGTTCGAAGATTGCGATAGGTTCATCCGGCGGGAAGAAGAATAGCGCCGCGCCGCCTCCAAGCAAAGCGCAACCTCATAATAAGAAATTAGTTATGCCTACTATAAAAGAAAATCAAAAAGAAGTTTTACCGGGCGGCGGGCTCGTACTACCCGCCACCAGAACCGCTCCGGCCATGCGCCTGCGAGCGGACGATGCCGAAATCCTCGCCACCGCGAAGGAACGGTATGGCCGCAAGGATCTCGAACTGTTTCACAAGCTGATCGTCGATCAGCAGCAGGAAGCACGCGAAGAATTCGACATCCTCAGCCAAAATATTCTCGATACGTCCGGCGAATTCGAAGCCGACAACCAGAACTATTCACTGCACACCGCCGAGCAAGGTTCGGACGCGATCGAGCGCGAAAAAACGTTCCTTCATGCGCAGCGCACGAGCGACTATATCAAGAAGCTCGAAGAAGCGCTCGAACGCATCGACCGCGGAACCTATGGCATTTGCGTCATTTGTGGCGGACTCATCGAGAAGGAACGCCTGCAAGCCGTGCCGATTACACAAAAGCATGTCGATTGCAAGAACAAGACGCAGGTACGCAAGGCCGGCAATGGCAGCGGCTTCCATGATGTGGAAGAAGCGCCGGCAAATCTTGATTAAGTAGCGTAAACTTCAGTTTGCGCAAACTAAAGTTTACGCTACACCTATGGCCGTTCTCTGGATTACCGTTCTCGTCGTTCTCTTTGACCAGACTACTAAGATGATGGTCAAAGGTTCGCCATGGCATTGGCTTCCGTTCCAGGGAATGCCGTATGGCCATTCGCAGCCGCTTATCGACGACATCTTTCGCATCACCTACATCGAGAATCCCGGCATTGCCTTTGGGATAAACATTCCGGGCTTCAAAGTGGTCTTCGCTGTTTTTTCGATTGTGGCTTCCGTGGCAATTTTGATTTATCTCAAGCGCAATCTTCAACGCCTTAGCGTGGGGGAACGCATCGCGTTGGCGCTCATTCTTGGAGGCGCGGTCGGGAACCTCATCGACCGCGTGTTTTACGGTGTGATCTACCACGAGCAGCCGCTCTTTTATGGACGCGTGGTCGATTTTATCGACTTCGGCTTTCACCGAAATATGTTCCCAGTCTTCAATGTGGCCGATTCCTGCGTAACGATCGGCGTCACGATTCTCGTGATCCTCCTCATGCGTCATAAACAAGCGCAGCCCTCGGTGAAGGAAGAGGATGCGAATTCGGAATCCACTACTGCGAACGAGCAAATACCCTTACCATCATGACCCTGCCGGAGGAATCCGGAGAGGTGCTGGAAGAGAAAACGCCGTTATCTTCGGAACGCATTCTCGAAATCGCCGTCCCCAAAGGGGAGCACCCGGAGCGGGCGGATCAATATTTGTCGCGCCAGATCGCTCACAGTTCGCGATCCAAAGTTCAGCAAGCGATCGCTGCCGGCGCGGTGCTTTTGAATGGCAAGCCGCTGGAACGCCCATCCTACAAAGTGCATGGCGGCGATTTATTTCACATTACCATTCCTCGCCCGCCGCCCCTGCGCGCGGAAGCGGAGGATATTCCACTCGATATTATTTTCGAGGACGACGCGCTCATCATCATCAATAAACCGGCGGGCATGGTGGTGCATCCGGCACATGGTTCCCGAAGCGGGACGCTCGTGAACGCTCTGCTTCACCATATCCGCGAATTCCAGAAAATTCATCCGGGCAGCGACCCGAACCGGCCAGGGATCGTGCATCGGCTGGATAAGGACACTTCCGGCTTACTCGTGGTGGCCAAAACGGAGGAAGCGCACCGCAATCTGGCAAAGCAATTTTTTCATCACACGGCCCAGCGTGTTTATAATGCAATCGTGTGGGGAACGTTCAAGGAGCGAACGGGTCATATCGAAACGCTTATTGGCCGCCACCCGCGCGACCGAAAACGGTTTGCCGTAATTAACGAAGCGCCGCTTTATCTAAAAGAGAAAGATGGCGGCGGTGGAAAAATTGCGATCACCGATTATGCCGTCCTCGAAGAATTTCAAGGATTCACGCTCGTAGAACTACGCCTTCAAACAGGACGCACGCACCAGATTCGCGTTCACATGCAGCATATCGGGCATCCTGTTTTTGGGGACAAG
>Ga0307374_10009332_pt1 | contig 14471 bp, 12 predicted proteins | sample OX3MG_FD_202532 | JGI IMG/M metagenome (GOLD analysis project Ga0307374, IMG submission 202532) | Soil microbial communities from Risofladan, Vaasa, Finland - OX-3 | ecosystem: Environmental > Terrestrial > Soil > Coastal area > Acid sulfate soil | place: Finland: Risofladan, Vaasa | collected... | reverse complement strand
CGAGCCGGGCTCCGCGCGGTCGACAGGCCCTGGACGTGGACGACCTCCGCCCCGGGCACGTACCAGACGCGCCAGCCCGCGCGGCCGAGCCGCCAGCAGAGGTCGACGTCCTCGGCGTACATGAAGTAACGCTCGTCGAAGCCCCCGAGCGAGTCGAACGCGACCCGGCGCACGAGGAAGCACGCGCCCGACACCCAGTCGACCGCGATCGGCTCGCCCGCCGGCCCGCCCGGCGACCCGGCCCGCTCGAAGCGGTCGGCCATCGTGTACGAGCGGCTCCAGCGGTTCCCCGGCACCAGGCGGCCGAGCAGCGCGTGGCCGGCGCCCTCGACGAGCGATGGGAACGCCCGCGCGGACGGGTAGCGCGATCCGTCGGGGTTGCGCAGCGTCGGGCCGGCGAGCGCGACGTCCGGCGCCGAGCCGAGCGCCCGCTCGAGCGCGCGCACCGCGTCGTGGCCGACGACGAGGTCGGGGTTGCAGACGAGCACGAGCTCCGCGTGGACGCGGGCGACGCCGAGGTTCGCGGCGCGCCCGTAGCCGAGGTTGCGACCCGTCGGGACGACGACGACCTCGTGGTCCGCTGCGGCGAGCCGTTCGAGCGAGCCGTCGGACGAGGCGTTGTCGACCACGACGACCTCGTCGACGCCGGCCGCGCGCAGGCTTGCGACGCAGTCGAGCAGCTCGGCGCCCGCGTCCCGGTTCACGACGACGGCCGCGACGCCGCCGGCGCCGGGCGCGTCGACCTGCGGGTCGTCCGGGGGCGGCGCTCCGCCGGCCGGAGCGGCCCGTGCCGGCCGGCGCCGGTTCGTCAACGCGTGAGCTCGGCCACGAGGCGGTCGATCGACTCGCGCCACGGCGGCAGCAGCGCGTCGCCGCCGAGCCGCAGCGCCGCGTTGTCGAGGACCGCGCGCGCCGGGCGCGGCGCGGGCCGCGGCGGGTCGAGCTCCGCGGTCGAGATCGGCTCGACCCGCCCGGCGTCGAGGCCCGCGGCCGCGACGACGTGACGAGCGAGCTCGTACCAGGTCGCCTCGCCCTGGTTCGTCACGTGGAACACGCCCGACCGGCGCGCGAGCGCGAGGTCGAGGAGCTTCGACGCGAGGTCGCCCGCGACCGTCGGGCAGCCGCGCTGGTCGTCGACGAAGCGAAGCGGCCCGCCGGCCCCGGACGCGAGCCGCAGCACCGTCTTCACCATGTTCGCTCCGTTGCGGCCGCACACCCACGACGTGCGGACGACCGTCGCCGACGCGTCGAGCTCGCGCTCGCCACCGAGCTTCGACACGCCGTAGACCGAGAGCGGGTGCGGCGTGTCCCACTCGTTGTACGGGCGCGCGGCGGTGCCGTCGAACACGTAGTCGGTCGACACGTACGCGACGTGCGCACCGACGAGGCGCGCTCCCTCGGCCACGTGCCGCGTGCCGAGCGCGTTCACCGCGAAGGCGCGCTCCGGGTCGCCCTCGCACGCGTCGACCGCGGTCCACGCGGCCGGGTGGACGACGAGATCGGGCTCGAGCGCGGCGATCGCGGCGAGCACCGCGTCCCGGTCGGAGACGTCCAGCCGCTGCCGGTCGGCTGCGACGACGTCGAGGCCGGGACCCTTCACGATCGCGGCCGACCGGCGGGCGAGGTCGGCGACGACCTCGGAGCCGACCTGGCCGGAGGCCCCGGTGACGAGGATCCGCACGCTAACGGGCCGCCGGGGCGTCGCCCGGGCGGTGGCCGCCCGCGAGCGGAGCGTCGGCCCAGGAGCCCTCGACGACCGGCGAGCGGCCGAGGAGCGGACGCCACCACTGCTCGTTGTCGCGGTACCAGCGGACCGTCCCGGCGATTCCGGCCTCGAAGGGCACCTCGGGGGCCCAGCCGAGCTCGCTGCGGATCTTCGAGGAGTCGAGCAGGTAGCGCCGGTCGTGCCCGGGCCGGTCGGGCACGATCTCGATGAGCGAGCTCGGCTTGCCCGTGGCCTCGAGCACGGCCGCGGCGATCTGCGCGACGCTCGCCTCGCGCCCGGACCCGACGTGGTACGTCTCGCCCGGAGCGCCCTTCGCGAGCACGAGCTCGATCGCCGCGCAGTGGTCGTCGACGTGGACCCACTCGCGCCGGTTCTCGCTCGACGCGTACACGGGCAGGCGCTCGTCGCGCAGCGCCCGAGTCGTGAACAGCGGGATCACCTTCTCCGGGAACTGGTACGGGCCGTAGTTGTTGCAGCAGTTCGTGATCGTGACGGGGAGCCCGAAGGTCTCGGCGTACGACCGCACGACGTGGTCCGAGCCCGCCTTCGACGCGTTGTACGGGGTGCGCGGCCGGTACGGCGAGTCCTCGCGGAACGACTCGTCGCTGTCGAGCGCCAGGTCGCCGTAGACCTCGCACGTCGAGATGTGGTGGAAGCGCTCGACGCCCACCCGGCGGGCCGCGTCGCAGAGCGCCTGGGTGCCGAGCACGTTCGTCCGGAAGAAGCGGGCCGGGTCGAGCACCGCGAGGCTGTTGTGGGACTCGGCCGCGAAGTTCACGACGACGTCGACGCGCTGCGACGCGAGGAGGTGCTCGACGAGCTCCTGGTTCGCGATGTCACCCCGGACGAAGGTCACCCTGCCGTCCGAGTCGAGCGGCGCGAGGTTCGCCCGGTTGCCCGCGTAGGTCAGCGCGTCGAGCACGACGATCGCGTCGTCGGGGTGGCGCTCGGCCCAGAAGCGGACGAAGTTCGATCCGATGAAGCCGGCGCCGCCGGTCACGAGTGCACGCATGGGCCGAAAGGCTAATCGCCGGTCTCGAGGCACCCCGGTCGGCGCGCCCGGCGCAGGTGGACCACGTCGGCGGCGTCGAACTCCCGCGTCGTGCCCCCCGCGAGCGCGACGACGAGCCGGCCGTCGTCCGCGACGCCCGTCGCGCGGCCCTCGAGCTCGCAGGTGCCGAGCACGACGCGCACGTCGCGCCCGATCGTCGTGCACGCGGCCCGGTACCCCTCGAGCGTCGCGCGCCGGCCGCGCCCGGTCGCGAGGTCGTCGTAGCGGCGGCCGACGCGCTCCAGCAGGCGCGCCTCGAACCGGTCACGCTCGACCCTCCCGCCCGCCGCGCGCTCGAGCGTCGTCGCGCCCTCGACGAGCGCGGCGAGCTCGCCCGCCGGCGGCCAGCCGACCGGCCACGCGAGGTTCATCCCCAGCCCGACGACGATCGCGGGCGGCTCGCCGGCGACCTCCGCGAGGACCCCGCCGAGCTTCGCGTCGCCGACGAGCAGGTCGTTCGGCCACTTGAGCCCGACCTCGACGCCTGCGACGTCACGCGCCGCGTCACGCGCCGCGAGCGCGACGGCTGTCGGGACGAGGTGCACCCACGTCGCTCCGGCGGGTGGTCGGAACAGGACCGAGACGAGCACGGACGCTCCGGGGGGCGAGACCCAGGACCGGCCGCGCCGCCCGCGTCCCGCGAGCTGCTCGTCCGCGAGCACCGAGACCCCCTCCGGCGCCCCGGCGAGCGCGGCGTCGCGCAGGTACCGGTTCGTCGAGTCGACGACCGCGAGCCGCACGGGGTTCGTGAAGCGGCCCGCGGGCCAACTAGCCTGCTCCCCTGAGCCGGGCGGCTCCGCGTGGTCGTCGACGGCGCCGGCCCGCGGATCGCGCACAGTCGAAGGTTAGGTCCAAAGGGGTCGCGTGCTCGAGAAGGTCCTCGTCGCGAACAGGGGTGAGATCGCGGTCCGGGTGATGAGGACCTGTCGCGAGCTCGGCGTCGCGACCGTCGCGTGCTACTCGGCGGACGACGCCGGTGCGATGCACGTGCGCTACGCCGACGAGGCGTACGCGCTCCCCGGAGGCGCGGGCGCCGCGAGCTACCTCGACATCGACGCGGTCGTCGAGGTCCTCGCCCGCGCCGGGGCGGACGCGGTGCACCCCGGCTACGGCTTCCTCGCCGAGAACGCGGCCTTCGCGCGGGCCGTCGCGGCGGCCGGCGCGGTCTTCGTCGGCCCGCCTCCCGGCGCGATCGAGACGATGGGCTCGAAGATCAGCTCGCGGATCGCGGCCGAGGCCGCGGGCGTGCCGGGCGTGCCGGGCCTGAGCGACGAGGTCGAGGATCCCGAGGTGGTCGTCGCGTTCGGCGACGCGCACGGGTGGCCCGTCGCGATCAAGGCCTCGTACGGCGGGGGCGGCCGCGGCATGAGGGTCGTGCGGGAGCCCGGCGAGGCGGCCGACGCGCTCTCGAAGGCGCGCCGCGAGTCCGAGGCGTCCTTCGGCCGTTCCGAGGTCTACCTCGAGCGCTACCTCGCCACCCCGCGCCACGTCGAGATGCAGGTCGTCGCCGACCGGCACGGCTCCGTCCTGTGGCTCGGCGAGCGGGACTGCTCGAGCCAGCGCCGGCACCAGAAGCTCCTCGAGGAGGCCCCCGCCCCCGCCCTCGCCGCGGGTGTGCGCGAGCAGATGGGCGACGCGTCCGTGCGCGTCGCCCGGGCGTGCGGGTACGAAGGAGTCGGGACCGTCGAGTTCCTGTACGAGGACGGTGCCTTCTACTTCCTCGAGATGAACACGCGGCTGCAGGTCGAGCACCCCGTCACCGAGCTCGTCACCGGCCTCGACCTCGTCGAGCTCCAGCTGCGGGTCGCGGCCGGCGAGCCGCTCGGCCTCGCCCAGCACGAGGTCGAGACGCGCGGCCACGCGATGGAGTGCCGGCTGAACGCCGAGGACCCTTCGGGCGGGCGCTTCTCGCCGAGCCCGGGCACGATCACGCGCCTCGTCGCGCCGTCCGGTCCCGGCGTGCGCGTCGACGCCGGCTACGAGCCCGGGGACGCGGTGAGCCCGAACTTCGACAACCTCGTCGCGAAGATCGCCGTGTGGGGAGCGGACCGCGAGCAGGCGCGGCGCCGCATGGCGCGCGCCCTTCGCGAGACAGTCGTCGAGGGCGTCGCGACGACGATTCCCGCCCTGCTCGCGATCGTCGGCCACGAGACCTTCGTCGCGGCGCGGCACACGACCCACTTCGTCGAGGAGGAGCTGGACCTCTCCGCGATCGCGGCCGCGCCGCCGCCGGACGGCACACGGCGCGAGCACGGCCGGGGCGGTCACGACGACCAGGTGCTCACGACGGTCGACGCGGAGGTCGACGGGCGCCGGTACCGGGTGCGGCTGTGGATGCCCGCTGCGGCCGAGGTGGCGGGCGAGCGCGCCCCTGCCCGGCGCCGGCCCCCGACCACGCCCGCCGCCGCGGGCGACGGAACGGTCGTCGCGCCGATGCAGGGGACCATCGCCCAGCTCCTGGTCGCGCCCGGCGACCGCATCGCCGTCGGCGAGGTCGTCTGCGTGCTCGAGGCGATGAAGATGGAGAACCCGATCCTCGCGCCGGTCGCGGGCACGGTCGCGGAGGTGCGCGTGGCTCCGGGCGACGGCGTCGGCCCCGGCGACGTCGTCGCGGTCATCTCCGGCGACGCCGATGCCTGACGCGCGCCCCACCGCTCCGCAGGGCGCGAAGCGGGCGTCCGCCGCGCGTGTCGCCGCCGCCGCGGACGAGCTCGTCGAGCTGTCGCACCGGATCCACGCGCACCCGGAGCTCTCCTTCGAGGAGGAGCGCGCGTCCGCCTGGTGCGCCGACGCGCTCGAGGCGGCCGGCTACGCGGTCGACTCGGGCGTCTGCGACCTGCCGACCGCCTTCCGCGCCCGGTACGGGTCGGGGCCGCTCGAGATCGCGATCTGCTGCGAGTACGACGCGCTGCCCGACATCGGCCACGCGTGCGGGCACAACGTGATCGCGGCCGCCGCGGTCGGGGCCGGCATCGCGCTCGCCGCGGTCGCCGACGATCTCGGGGTCACGGTCAACGTGCTCGGCACGCCGGCCGAGGAGGGCGGCGGCGGGAAGATCCTCATGCTCGAGCGGGGCGGCTTCGACGGGATCCACGCCGCGATGATGGTCCACCCCTTCCCGAGCGAGCTCGTCCAGATGCCCTGCCTCGCGGTGGCCCACTTCGACGTCGACTACCGGGGACGTGAGGCCCACGCGTCGGCCTACCCCGAGCTCGGGGTCAACGCGGCCGACGCGCTCACGGTCGCGCAGGTCGCGGTCGGCCTGCTCCGCCAGCACGCGGCGGCCGGCGATCAGGTGCACGGGATCGTCACGCTCGGCGGCGCCGCGCCCAACATCGTGCCCGCGCACACGCGGGCGAAGTACTACGTCCGGTCCGCGACGCTCGCCGGCCTCGCCCGCTGGGAGCCGCGGGTGCACCGATGCTTCGAGGCCGGCGCGGTCGCGACGGGCGCCTCCGTCGAGATCCTGCCGCAGGGGCCCGCGTACTCCGAGTTCCGCCCGGACGCCGAGATGGCGGCCGCCTACCGGCGCAACGCCGAGGCGCTCGGGCGGAGCTTCCCGGAACTGGCGGGCACCGTCCCCGCGGCGTCGACCGACATGGCGAACGTCTCGCTCGCGATGCCGGCGATCCACCCCACGCTCGGCCTCGACTCGCTCCCGGCGGTCAACCACCAGGCGGAGTTCGCGGCGCACTGCGTGACGCCGATCGCCGACCGGGCGCTGCTCGACGGGGCGACCGCGATGGCCTGGACCGTCGCCGACCTCGCGAGCGACGAGGCGCAGCGCGCGCGCCTCTCGGCGACCGCCTACCGCGCGACGTGACCGATCCGCACGCCGGACCCGCGACGCGCCGCAACCGGCGGTCACCTGCCCCGGCTTCGTCGCCTTCGCCGACCGCCGGCACCACTACACTGCGCATGGCATATCCTCCGGCTCGGCAGCGAACGGCGCACGAGATGGCGAGACGGCACAGGTGATCGGAATCGACGTCGCAGAGGAGCTGTCGCGCCTGCCCGCGCAGCCGCTCGCGGCGCTCGCCGTGCTCAGGCTCGTCGAGGACCCCGAGACCTCACCCGCCGATCTCGGCCGCCTCGTCGAGACGGACCCCGCCTTGTGCGCCCGGGTCATGCGGCTCGCGAACTCGCGTCACGCGGGGGCGCACGGAGCGGTCCGGTCCGCGTCGCGGGCGGTGCTGCAGCTGGGCTTCTCCACCGTGAAGGGCGTCGCCGCGGCGGCTGCGACGAGCCTGCTCGCGGACGGGGTGGACCTCGGTCCGGTCGACCACTGGGTGCACGCGGTCGCAGTCGCGAGCGGAGCCGCCGCAGCTGCGGAGCTGCTCGAGGTCCCGGCGCACGAAGCGTTCAGCGCGGGGCTGCTCCACGACGTCGGCGCCCTCGTGCTCCATCGCACGGACGCCGCTCGCTTCGCCACGGTGCGCGCCCACGTGCGCGCCGGGCACGCGTCGCTCGACGACGCGGAGCGTGAGGCATTCGGGACGACCCACGCCGACGCGGGTGCGGACGCGCTCGAGATCTGGCAGTTCCCGCGCTCGTTCGTGGACGCCGTGCGGCGACACCACGACCCCGTCTCGACGCTGCGGCCGCTCGGGCAGGCCGTCGCGCTCGGCGAGGCCGTCGCCGCACGCATCGAGCCGGTCGTGCTGGGCGAGCCGCAGCCGCAGCTCGGACCGGCGCTCGAGGCGCTCGGGCTTCCGGGCTCGTCGACCCGCGGGCTGCTCGCGCGCGCCCGCGACGAGACGGCCGAGCTCGCCGCGTTCCTCGGAGGCGCGCGGTGACCGCGCTGCAGGCGGTCGGGCGCAGGCAGTCGGGCGCGCTCGAGGAGTTCCGCAGCTCCGAGGAGGCGGGCCTGCTCGCGCGACTCGCCCAGACCGAGTGCCTGCTCGAGATCGCGAAGCTCTCGAACCAGCGCGCGGACCTGAGCTCGTACGCGGGGACGGTCGTCGGGATCGTCACGCAGTTCGTCTCGTGCGCCTCGTGCGTGCTCACGATCGACGTCGACGACGTCCCGCCGATCACCGTCGCCTACGGCGTCGCGGACGACGTGCTGACCGGCGCGAGCCGCCACGAACTGCACGTCGACGGATCGGACGCGGGGGCGCTGCTCGTCGTGCCCGAGATCGCGCTCGCCGGCACGCGCGAGTTCCTCTCCGAGGTCGCCGAGCAGATCTCCGCCGGGCTCGGCGCGCTCGTGGACGCCGAGCGACTGCGGCGGAGCGCGGCCGTCGCGCAGACCCTCCACCTCGTGGACGCCCTCGGCGACCAGCTGAGCGCGGACGCGCTCGCGGAGCTCGCCGCCGCTCTCGCGCTCCTCCCCTACGCGCTCGGCGCGCGGCTCGACGTCGACCACGCGGCGCTCGCGGGTGCCGTGTCCGTGGCCGCAGGCGCACCGCCGATCGAGCGCGGCGACCCGGTCGCGGTCCCGGGCGGGACGTTCACGCTGTCGATGCGCTGGTCCTGGACCACGCCGCCGAGCGACGCGCCGGACGTCACCGACCTCATCACGCTCGTCGCCGCTGCGCTCACGCGCGCCGAGGAGCAGCGCGAGCTGCGCGACGCCGCGGAGACCGACGCGCTCACCGGGATCGCGAACCGCCGCCGCGCGCTGCGTGCGCTCGCCGACGCGATCGGCCACGCGGCACACGTCGACGACACCGTCGGCTTCGTCTACCTCGACCTCGACAACTTCAAGCGCGTGAACGACGAGCTCGGCCACGAGGTCGGCGACGAGCTGCTCGTGCGGTTCGCGACGCACCTCGAGGCCATGGTGCGCGAGCGCGACACGGTCGCGCGCTTCGGTGGCGAGGAGTTCGTGATCATCGGCCCAGGTCTCGGCGAGCGAAGCGGCGCCGCGCTCGTGCGCCGGATCGTCGAGACCACGCCCGGAGCGTGCGCGCAGGTGCTGCCGGCCGGGTGGCGCCAGTCGACCTCGGCCGGGTACGCGTGCTTCCCGGACGCCGCGAGCCACCCCGACGCGCTCGTGCGCGCTGCCGACCGGGCGCTCTACGAGGCGAAGAGCGCGGGCCGCGACCAGTTCCGCAGCGCGGCCGACCGGTAGCGGTCCCACGGGCGCCGTGCCGGCGACGGGCGTCCGGCACCTGCTAGTCGTGGGGAGGGAGCCGGCTCGCGACCGCGTCGGCTCGGTTGCGCAGGAGCAGCCGCTCGCGCTCGTTGCCCGTCATCTCCGCCGCCCTGCGGAACGCGGCCTCGGCATCGCCGAAGCGCCCGAGGCGCTCGAGCAGGTCGCCGCGGATCGAGAGCGAGAGGTGGTAGCTCGACAGCGCCGGATGACCGGCGACCGCGTCGAGCACCGCAAGTCCGTCGCCGGGGCCGTAGGCCATGGACACGGCGACCGCCCGATTGAGCTCGACGACCGGCGAGGGGGCCAGCTCGCCGAGCGCGTCGTAGAGGGCGGCGACGCGCACCCAGTCGACCGCATCCATCGACGACGCAGTCGCATGGCAGGCGGCGATCGCGGCTTGGAGGCCGTACGGGCCGAGGCCGCGCCCAACGCTCGAGCCGCGTTCGAGAGCGGCGAGCCCACGCCGGATGAGGAGGTGGTCCCACCGGCTGCGGTCCTGGTCGGCGAGGAGGACGGCGTCGCCGTTCGCGCCGGTGCGGGCACGCAGGCGTGACGCTTGCAGCTCCATCAGCGCGACGAGACCGTGCACCTCCCCGACGTCGGGCACGAGCTCGGCGAGGACGCGGCCGAGGCGAAGCGCCTCGCGGCAGAGCGTCGGCTCGGTCCACGCGCTCCCGCTCGACGGCACGTAGCCCTCGTTGAAGATGAGGTAGAGCACGCCGAGCACCGAGTCGACCCTCGCCCGCAACTCGTCGGCCGGGGGCAGCTCGAAGCCGATCCCGGCGGCGGCGAGGGTGCGCTTCGCCCGCACGATGCGCTGCGCCACGGTGGGTCCGCGCTCGAAGGTGGCGTGGGCGATCTGCTCGGTCGACAGGCCGCCGAGCAGTCGGAGCGTGAGGGCGACCCGAGCCTCGTCCGACAGCACGGGGTGACAGCAGGCGAACATGAGGCGGAGCACGTCCTCGCCGGCCTCGATCGCGCCGGACTCGACCTCCTCGCCGGTGCGCGCTGCAGCCAGCTCGGCATCCCGCAGCATCGTCGCTTTCCGGGACTCGGCACGTGTCGAGCGGCGGAGCCCGTCGATGAAGCGTCGCCGGCCGACCGTGACGAGCCAGGAGAACGGGCGTTCCGGGATGCCCGTGGTGGGCCACTGCTCGAGCGCGGCGACCAGCGCGTCGTGGGCGAGGTCCTCCGCGGCGCCGAGATCGCCCGCGATGCGGCCGAGGGCGCCGATGACGCGGGCCGACTCGACACGCCACACCGCCTCGATCGCCCGCACCCCGTCCTCGGCGCCGCGTGCAGGGCCCATCGTGCCCGGCCGGGCTCAGTCCTGCCCGGCGGCGCGACGGACCTCTTCCGAGAAGTCGGACATCTCGAAGACCTGCCGAATCTCGATCACCGGCGCCGGGCCGCCGTAGTCCGGTGTCGTCGCCGGTCCCTGGATCGCCGGGCAGCGACGCGCCCACTCGATCGCCTCGTCTCTCGACGCGACGTCGATCAGCCAGTAGCCGCCGATGATCTCCTTCGCCTCGGTGAACGGCCCGTCGGTGACCGTGACCTTCCCGCCGCGTCCGGTGATGCGAGCCCCCTTCGCGCTGGGGTGGAGACCGTCGAGGGAGAGGAGCACGCCGGCCTTCGTGAGCTCCGCGTTGTAGGCGGTCATCGCCGCGACCGCCTCCGGGTCCGGCATCCAGTCCTGCTCGTCGATGTTCGGGATCATGAACAGCATGAATCGCATCTGCGCCGCCTTTCGGGCATCGCCCGGGTCGGAGCGGACCCGGGCTCCGTCATCTCCATCGCTCCACCGATGCAGTCGAACGAGTCGCTGCGGAATCGACACGTCCGGCGACATTCTCGACGAGACGGTGCCCGGATCGACGCGAGCCGGGCGAGGACCTCCCGTACGGGCGGCGAGCCGCGGGTCGTCGCGGCGCGAGCCGGCCCGGGGCCGCGGCCCACGCGCGTCAGGCGACGCCCGCGGGCACCCTCCCGGGGTGCGGCATGCAGAGCTGGTCGTACTCGGCGATCACGATCTCTCCCGCGTCGGGCCCGCACGCCGGGCACGAGGGGTCGCGCCGCACCTTGAACGTCCGGATCTCCTGGGCGAGCGTGTCGTACGCGAGCAGCCGCCCGACGAGCGAGTCGCCGATGCCGAGCAGCAGCTTCAACGCCTCGACCGCCTGGATCGAGCCGATGATGCCCGGGAGCACGCCGAGGACGCCCGCCTCGGCGCACGACGGCGCGAGCTCCGGCGGCGGCGGCTCGGGCACGAGGCACCGGTAGCACGGCCCGTTGAACGGGTCGAACACGGTCACCTGGCCCTCGAACCGGAAGATCGACCCGTGGACGACCGGCGTGTGCGTGAGCAGCGACGCGTCGTTCACGAGGTAGCGGGTCGGGAAGTTGTCCGTGCCGTCGACGACGAGGTCGTAGGCGGCGAGCAGCTCGACCACGTTGTCGGCGCCGATCCGCACGTCGTGGGTGACGACCTTCACGTCCGGGTTGAGCGCGGTGAGCGCCGCGCGCGCCGAGTCGACCTTGCGCTGGCCCACCCGGTCCATCGTGTGGAGGATCTGTCGCTGGAGGTTGGACGCGTCGACCACGTCCATGTCGACGATCCCGATCGTGCCGACGCCCGCCGCGGCGAGGTACAGCGCGGCCGGCGAGCCGAGCCCGCCCGCGCCGAGGAGGAGGACCTTCGAGTCGAGCAGCTTCTGCTGGCCCGCCTCGCCGACCTCCGGCAGGAGCAGGTGGCGCTGGTAGCGGTTGCGCTGGTCCGCGTCGAGCACGCGCGGCGCCTCCCAGGCGCGTCCCTCGTCCTTCCAGCGGTTGAACCCACCGGCCATGGAGACCACGTCGGCGTAGCCGAGCTCCTGGAGCGACTTCGCAGCGAACGCCGAGCGCGTCCCGCCCGCGCAGTACACGACGATCGGCCGCTCCTTGCCCGGCACGACGCCCTCGATCTGGACCTCGAGGAAGCCCCGGGGCAGGTGGAGCGCCCCGGGGATCGCGCCCTGCGCGTACTCGTCGGCCTCGCGCACGTCGAGGAAGAGGGCGCGCGCGCCCTCGAGCTCCGCGCCCGCGGGGTCCACCTCGCGGATCTCCTTCTTGACCTGAGCGAGCAGGTCCTTCACGCTCGGCACCGTCGCGCTCCTCCTTCGTCGTCGTCGACGGCGTTCCCGACGCGTCGCCTCACGGCCCGCCTCGGCTGCTCCCCCACCGTCTCGCGCCATCAAAGACTACCAGCCGGGTCAACATTCCCCGATCCGGGTGGCGTCGCGCTGCCGGTCGTCGCCGGGTGGAGGTGAGCGACGCCGAGCGGCGCGACGGTCGGTTAGGTTGCCCGCGTGGAGCTCAGCGACGCGATCGGTCGCCGGCGCATGGCGCGCAGCTTCACGACCGAGCCGCTCGCCCCCAGCCTGCTCGAGCGCGTGCTCGACCTCGCGCTCCGGGCGCCCTCGGCGGGCTTCGCGCAGGGCGTGGACCTGCTCGTGCTCGAGGAGCAGGCGGCGCGCGCCCGGTTCTGGGAGCTCGCGACGGACCGGCGCTGGCGCGAGGAGGGCGGGCGCGCCTCCGGGCTGCTCGCCGCGCCCGTCGTCGCGCTCGCCATCGCTGACCCCGACGCGTACGTCCGCCGGTACGCGGAGCCCGACAAGGCCGGCTCGGGGCTCGCCGGCGTCCCCGCCGAGGCGTGGGACGTCCCGTACTGGCTCGTCGACGCGTCATTCGTCGTCATGCAGCTCCTCCTCGCGGCCACCGACGCCGGGCTCGGAGCGCTCCTGTTCCGCCTGCACGCGCCCGCGGCGACCGTGCTCGGCGGTCTCGGCGTCCCGGCCGGCCGCGCTTGCGCCGGCGCCGTCGTGCTCGGCCACCGCGGCGGCGACGACCCGCCGACGTCGCCGTCCACTCGCGCGCGCCGCCCACCGGGCGACGCGGTCCACATCGACCGTTGGTAGCGGCGCGGGGAGCCGGGCGCGACCCGTAGGCTCGGGCGCGTGGGCAGCCGGGGGGAGGGCCGGGCGACGACCGGTCCGGCGGCGCGAGCGCGCAACGACCCCGCGCAGTACGACGACCTCGTCGGGCAGTGGTGGGAGCCGCGCGGCGCGCTCGCGATGCTCCACTGGATCGCCGAGGCCCGCGCCGCGCTCGTACCGCCGGCGACGCGCCCGGGCGCGGTGCTCGTCGACGTCGGCTGCGGAGGTGGCCTGCTCGCGCCGCACCTCGCCGGCTCGGGCTACCGCCACGTCGGCGTGGACTTGTGCGCGAGCGCGCTCGGGCTCGCCTCGGACCACGGCGTCGCGGCCGTGCGCGGCGACGCGCGCTCGCTCCCGGTCGCGGACGGCGCGGCCGACGTCGTGAGCGCGGGCGAGATCCTCGAGCACGTCACCGACCTCGGCGCGGCGGTCGCCGAGGCGTGTCGCGTGCTCCGGCCCGGTGGCACGCTCGTGATCGACACGATCGCCGCGACCCGGATCGCCCGCGTGCTCGCGGTCGGCGTCGCCGAGCGGGTCCCGGGCGGGGCGCCACCGGGCATCCACGACCCGGCGCTTTTCGTGGACCGGCGGGAGCTCGTCGCGCACGCGGCCCGCCACGGCGTCGCGCTCGAGCTGCGCGGACTGCGTCCGGGCGCGCTCGCGCTGCTCGCGTGGCGCGCCGGCCGTCGAGAGCGCGTCCCGATGGTCCGGACGCGCTCGACCGCCGTGCTGTTCCAGGGCGTCGGCGTGAAGCGCACGTGACCGCGGCCGTCCGGCCTGCGGGCCCCGGGGCGGCGCTCGCGGCCGCGCGCGGGCTCGTCCCGGCGCTCGCCGCGCGCGCGGCCGAGCTCGACCGCACCGGGGCGTTCCCGGGCGACGACGTCGACGACCTGCGCGCCGCGGGCCTGCTCGGCGTCATGGTTCCCGAGCGGCTCGGGGGCCTCGGGGCGACGTTCGCCGAGTACGCCGAGGTCGCGATCGCCCTCGGCGAAGGGAACGGCGCGACCGCTCTCGTGTTCAACATGCACGCCTCGGTCACCGGCGCGTTCGCGCGCACGCCGGAGCCGCTCGCACGCGCGCTCGGCGCGCCGGACTCGTGGTTTGCGGCGCGCGACCGCGTCCTCGCGGGAGCCCGCGCGGGCGAGCTGTACGCGGTCGCGATGAGCGAGCGCGGCGCCGGCGCCCGGCTTTCCGCCCTCACCTGCTCCTACCGGTCGGTCCCGGGCGGCTTCCACGTCGTGGGGTCGAAGGCCTTCGTCTCGGGCGCCGGCCACGCGCACGCGTACCTCGTCGCCGCGCGCGACGCGACGAGCGAGGCGCCACGCGTCTCCTACTTCCTCGTCCCGGCGGGCGACGGCGTCGTCGTCGAGCCGACGTGGGACTCGCTCGGGATGCGCGCGACCGGGAGCCACGACCTCCACCTCGACGTCGTCGTCGCGAACGACGCGCTCGTCGGGGGTGTCGAGGGCGTGGCGCTCCTCCTCGCGCAGGTCATGCCGCAGTGGCTCGTCGCGAGCTACGCCGCGGTCTACGTCGGGGTCGCGAAAGCCGCGGTGGCGGCCGCAGTCGCCCACGTCGCCGAACGGTCCCTCGGCGCGCTGCCCGCCGTGCGGGCGCGCA
>Ga0307374_10009331_pt1 | contig 14471 bp, 13 predicted proteins | sample OX3MG_FD_202532 | JGI IMG/M metagenome (GOLD analysis project Ga0307374, IMG submission 202532) | Soil microbial communities from Risofladan, Vaasa, Finland - OX-3 | ecosystem: Environmental > Terrestrial > Soil > Coastal area > Acid sulfate soil | place: Finland: Risofladan, Vaasa | collected... | reverse complement strand
GCTGGCCGACGACGCTGTCAGGGAGGGATGGAGCGTGCGGACCCTCGAGGCTCGTGCTCGTGAGGCCAGCGCCCTTCGTGAGGGTGAAGGCCTCACGAAGGGTGTAAGACCTGCGCCGGCCCCGGCGCCGGCCTATAGACCCGCTGGCAAGCAGGAGCGGATGGACGAGGACGACGCGGTCACCTTGATCGCCAAAGCTTGGGGCGATCTGGCGGGCGCGGAGGTGGACGTAAAGACCGTCTTCCAGCGCGTACGTGTGGAGATCTTGTTCCACTCCACTGACGCGGCGCTCACCACGGCCACCCGGCTGAGCGAGGCGGCCTCTCGCGGCTCGAAGGGCAAATAGCTCATGCGCTGCATCACCGGCGATCAAAAACGGCGGGCCATATGGCCCGCCGTTTTGACGTTTACCAGCTGGCGTGATCCGCCAGGCCATCAATCAAGGGAGCAAGCATGCCCGCAATACAGGAGTTTTCCCAACCGCCGGCCGGGATTGTCCAGTCAGATCCCGCAACACCCCGCCGGCGCTTCGATCCCGCCCCGCTCGAAGCGGCGCTGATCGAGAACATGAGGTTTCACAACCTCAGCCGTGTCGAGGAGGCACGGGCCTGCGCCACGCTGATAAATGAGCTGGGCCTGACCTATCGGCAGATCGCGGATCGCCTGGGATGCAGCTTCGGCTTAGTGGCAAATCTGATGAGCCTGCTCAAGCTCTCAGAGAAGGTCCTCGAGTACGTGGAGCGGCGCGAGTTAGGCATAAACCACGCACTGGTATTGCTCAAGGTAACCGATCCAAAGGTGCGCGAGGAACTGGCTCGTCAAGCGGCCACCGGGGGATGGAACGTGGGCACACTGCAAGCTCGCGCTCGTGAAAGCAACAACGACGAGTCAGCTGCCCCCGGCGAGGATGCGCCTGCCCGCCGGGAAGAGTCCACGCTCGCCGTTGCGAGGGAGTGGGGCGAGGTGCTGGGTGTCGAAATACAGGTTCGCCTGTCCACTAACGGGCGGACACGCCTGGAAGTCGACTTCAACTCCCCTGAGGCGGCGCTCGCCTCAGCCATGCGGCTGAGCAAATAGCTCACGGCGGCGCATCATCGGTGCTCATCAAAACGGCGGGCCACATGGCCCGCCGTTTTGACGTTTAGCAGCTGGCGTGATCCGCCAGTCCAATCAATCAAAAGGAGGAAAGATGTCCGGAACACAACCAACATTCGATGACGGCAAGCGTGGTGCCAACCAAGAGCTGGCGTGGCCATCTGCGCTCCGCGATTTTTCGGCGCTCGAAGTGGAGCTGCTCGAGAAGATAGGGAGCGGGAAGCTCAACGTCGTAGAGCGGGCGCGCGCCTGCGCGACGCTGATGAAGGAGTTCGGTCTGAGCCAGCAGCAGATCGGAGATCGCCTGGGCTGCCACCAAACCAAGGTGTCACACCTGGTGCGCCTGCTACAGCTATCCGATGAGCTCCTCGAGCTCGTGGAGCGGGGCAAGCTGGGCGAGGGCCACGGGCGGGCATTGCTGATGGTAAAGGACCCCGAGACCCGCCGGGAGCTGGCATATAAGGCGATCGAGGAGGAATGGTCGACACGGGCACTCCAGACTCGTGCCCGTGAAAGCACCGGCGCTGCGCCTGTTTCCAAAGATGCGCCTGCCCCACGGCCGGACGGTCAAGAGGACGGGCAAGATCCCGGCGCTGCGCCTGTTTCCAAAGATGCGCCTGCCCCACGGCCGGACGGTCAAGAGGACGGGCAAGACCCCGGCGCTGCGATCCAAACCGCTGCCGAAGCATGGGGCAATGTGCTGGGCGTCGAGGCACATGTCCGCACCATGTCTCGCGGGCGCGCTCGCCTGGAGGTCCTATTCACCTCTGCCGAGGCGGCGATCGCCATCGCCAGACGCCTGAGCGAGGCGGTCACTCGGGATTTACCGGGATAGACCTGCGCGCGCCCCGTGGGCGCGCGTGAAGCACTCATCACGACGGCGGGCCATCGGCTCGCCGTTTTCACGTTAAGGGCCGCTGAGAAGCGGCCGCCATATACAGAAAAAGGAGGGACTCCATGTCCCCGAATTACCCCGAATCCGAACAACAAAATCCATTCACGCTCTTCGCCCACGGGGTCTCGTGGCTGATGAGCACAACGTTGCATGTGGCGCTCGGTGTCCTCTTGGGCTGGGGCGTGGCGCGGTTGATGCGCTCGCAGCAGCTGAACTGGACCTGGGCGGCCGTGGCGTTCGTCGTGGTGCTGCTTGCCCGCCCGCTGTTTGGCGGTCTCGACCTGACGATCGGCGTCGCTGCTCTGGTGGCCGCGTTTCGCGGCCGGCGCTGGCGGCGTGAGGACATCGATGCGGGTGGTGATCTGGCGCAGATCGCCCGCAGTTTCCAAGGGCCGCTGGATGCTGTGCGGGCTCTTTCCACCAGAATCACTCTGCGGCGTATGTCTAGCCGTGAAGCATCGTGGTTTCAGGGAAACGAGCTGCTGATCGGCGAAGAGCCGGACGGGCATCTGGTCCGGATCCCGCTCGGCGGCCCTACCGGAGGCACGCACACGCTTGTGGTCGGTGCTGCCGGCTCGGGTAAGACGGTCACCCAGACCCTGATCGCAGTGCATGCCATCGAGCATGGCATGGGCGCAATCCTGATGGACCCCAAGGGCGATCCCAGCATGTTGAAGGAGGCTCGTAGTGCCGCCGAACGTGTGGGGCGGCCGTTTGTCCATTGGACACCGGAGGGATCCGTCGTGTGGAACCCCTTCGGCCGTGGTAGCGAGACGGAAATCGTTGACAAGCTGCTGGCCGGCGAGCACTTCACCGAGCCGCATTACCTGCGCCAGGCGCAGCGTTACCTGGGTCATGTTGTGCGTGTTCTGCGCCAGGCAGGCATTGAGATCAGCCTCGCCAGCATCGTGCGCTGCCTGGATCCGCAGGAGCTCCAGGCGCTGGTCGGAACCTTGCCTCAAGAGCAGGTCGAGAAGGTGCAGGCCTATCTGGGATCTCTGACCGACCGTCAGCGAGACGGCCTGTCGGGTGTTCGGGACCGGCTCGCGATCATGGCCGAGTCAGACTTTGGCCGCTGGCTCGATCCAGAGACCCCCGGGGTTGAGTCCTTTGACCTGCTCCAGATGGTGCAGCAGCGAGCAGTGGTGTTCTTCAGCCTGGAGTCTGATCGCAGGCCACTGCTCGCGCACATGCTGGGCGCCGCAATCGTCCAGGACTTGCAGGCGACCGTAGCGGTGCTGCAGAGCCAGCCGATCCCCACCCTGGTGGTGATCGACGAGTTCTCGGCGCTGGCCGCTGAGCAGGTCGCGCGCTTGTTTGGGCGCGCGCGTGGGGCGGGCATGAGCCTGGTGCTGGGCACCCAGGAGCTCTCGGACCTGCGCGTGCCGGGACGGGAGCTGTTGCTCGAGCAGGTGATGGGCAACCTGACGACCCTGATCGCCCACCGCCAGGTGGTCCCCGACTCAGCCACCATGATTGCCGACGTCGCGGGCACTCAAGGCGCATGGAGTACGGCCAAGCGTAGCGACGGCGGGGACACGCGCTCACGAGGACGTGAGTACACGATCCACCCCGACGACATGAAAAACCAGCCTCAGGGCTGGGCCGCCGTGATCGTCCTCACAGGCAAACGCCTCGTGTGTATCGCACGGATCTTCCGAGTGAATCGGTAGGCGGCAAGGCGCGGCCCGCAGTCATCTCACGGCTGTGGGCCGCGCTCACTTACTCCGAGCCCGCCCGGGCTCTCACTTCTAAGTCAAAAGGAAGGAGCCATCTCAATGGCTACTGCAAAGTATGTCTCCCAACAGGTCCTCCAGCGAGCAGGGATGATCGCCTGGACCACGGCGCTGGGTGCGATCACCGCTGAGGCCTCAGCCGAGCGCAGCGAGCTGAGCATCGACGCCGCCCGGGAGGGCCTGGATGAAGCCGTCGATCTTGGCCTCCTGGAGAAGCATTCGGTGCTGGTTGGCTATTCCGACATCTACACCCCAACAAACGCCGGCCGGAGGCTGGCCCGTAAGCACGCAGCGGCCGGCTCCTACGCCTATCCGCAGGGGCTTCGTGTGGCTCGTGTCACCATCAAGGATGCTCGGCACACGATCGCCTGCGTGAGCGTGGTGGCTGCCTTGGAACGCCGCTACCGCGGTCACCGCGTGATCGGAGAGCGCGAGCTGCATCGCGATGAAAGCGAGCAGAAACGCCGGCTGGCCAGCGTGGAGGTCCGGCGGTACAACCAGAAAAGATCCCACTACCCCGACGCGGTTATCTGGCCACCGGGTGTGCCTGGAGAGCCAGAGCCGCCTCCGGTCGGGGTCGAGGTCGAGCTCACCCTGAAGTCCAAGGAGGAGCTGACTGCGATCTGCCGTGGTCTGGCTCACGGTGTCCAAATAGGACAAATAGAGGCGGCACTGTACTACGCCGAGAAAAGGAAGCTGGAAGAAAGGCTGCTCGACACGATCGATGAGCTGAAGGTTGGGGAGATGATCATCGTCAATCCCCTCAGCGAGATCGTTGGCCCGCTGCCGGGCTTTGAGCTCTCCCCGTGGCGGGACGAAGAGGATCACCAGCACCAGTAGCACATAAAAGACAGGCAACAGAGGCCTCGTCACCTTCGGGCGGCGGGGCCTCTTTGTCGTTCTCAGCCAACCAATAAGGCGGCCAATCAGTCAAAGGAGCAAGCATGTATTCAACACAACCGGTACTTAGTGAGCCCCAGCATGGTGCCGGCCAAGCCCCACGGGCTTTGCCACCGGCGCCCGAGGATTTCGCGGCGCTCGAGGCGACGCTGCTCGAGAGCAGGGCGGGCCCAAAGCTCAACCCCGTAGAGGAGGCACGCGCCTGCGCGACGCTGATGAAGGAGCTGGGTCTGACCCAGAGGGAGATGGCGGAGCGCATGGGGTGCACCCAGAGCGCGGTGTCACACAAGATGCGCCTGCTGAACCTGTCCGAGGAGATCCTTGGGTTCTTGGAACGTGGTGAGTTGTGCATGCACAAGGCACTGACCCTCCTTACAGTAAAGGATCTCGAGGTACGTGGAGCGCTGGCTCGTACGGTGGTCGTGGAGGGATGGCCGGCGGGAGCTCTTGAAGCTCATGTCCGCAGGAGTGCGAAGAAACAAGCGCAGCACGACCTCGATGCGACCATTCGCACCGTTGCCAAGGCATGGGGAGATGTGCTGAGCGTCGAAGCGGACGCCAGCTCCGAGCCTTACAGTCGCGTCACTGTAAAGCTCAACTTCACCTCTGCCGGGGCCGCGCTCGCCTCGGCAGGACAGCTGAGCCGCTCGCCGGTTGGGGCCAAAGGAGCCGCCTCGGGCTCTGAGCGCAAAGCCCATGTCCCTCGAAAGATCATCCAGCGAGCCCGGACACCCGCATCGGCAGGAGCCGCCTCGGGCCCTGACTGCAAAGTCCATGTCCCTCGAGAAATCATCCAGCGAGCCCGATCGCTCGCCTGGGCTACCGCGCTGGGTGCAATCACCGCTGAGGCATTGGCCGAGCGGGATGGGCTGAGTACCGCCATGGCCCAGAAGTGTCTGGATGAAGCCGTCAGCTTGGGATTCATGGAGAGGCACTCGGTGCTGGTCGGCTATTCCGCGCTGTACAGGCCGACAACCGCCGGCCGGAGGTTGGCCTGCAAGCACGCTGACGCCGGCGGTTACACCTATCCCAAGAGACTCGGCCGGGCTTGTGTCAGCATCGGGGCGGCCCGGCACATGATCGCATGTGTCAGCGTGGTGGCTGCCTTGGAGCGCCGCTATCCGCGCCATCGTGTGATCGGGGTCCGCGAGCTGCACCGCGATGAGCGCAGTCAGGGGCGCCGGCTGGGAAGCGTGGATATCCGTTCCGCTGAGACCCGGTCCCATTTCCCAGACATCGTGGTCTGGGGGCCTTCCGTGCCTGGAAAGCCGCCGCCGTTGCCGATCGATGTAGAGGTTGAGCTCACAGCGAAGGAAAGGGAGAGAAGAACTGCGATCTGCTGTGGTCTGATGCGCGCTGTCCAAATAGGACAAATAGAGGCGGCGCAGTACTACGCCGAGACGCCCCACATAGAAAAAGGACTCCTCGATACGATCGAGGAGTTGAAAGCGCAGGACATGATCGTGGTCAAACCACTGAGTGAGATCATCGGCCCACTGCCGGGATTCGATCTGTCTCGGGACGTAGGGCATAGGACTGCCCCGAAGTAGTACACCTAAAAGCAGCAAGAGGCCTCGTCACCTTCGGGCGGCGGGGCTTTCGTCGTTCTAGGAAACGACCCATTAGGAGGTCACATGTCTGAACAGCGGTTCTTGCTACTGCCCCTTGCTCGTGGACCTCCGTCTACCGAGCTCTGCCGAGTAGCAAGATCTCACAAAAGCAGCAAACAAGGCCTCGTCACCTTCGGGCGGCGGGGCTTTCGTCGTTAAACCTAACCAGAAAGAGGTATCGAAAATGGCTGACAAGAACGTAGTCACAGTGGAAGGCAACCTCACGCGGGACGCTGTGTTCATCGAGCAGGAGGGTCGCGTGCCGGTGTCTCTGTTGCGTGTCGCGTGCAACCGGCGCCGCACACGGTTCTTCAATGTCAAGGTGTATGGCGCGGCGGCCACAGAGGCGGCCACCTTCGTCAAGGGCCAGAAGGTGCGCATCAACGAGGGATACCTCGACTCGTACACAAAGGGCGAGGGCGATGAGCGCCACGACGTCGTGAGCATCGTCGCGGGGGATGGCCCGGACGCGATCACGCTCGTGCAGAAGGCGTCCGGGCAGTCAGACGCCAGCACGGCCTCTGACGCCGAGCCGGCCCCGGCCGCCAAAGCCAGCAGCAAACCGTCCGCTGGCAAAAGCACGAAAAGCAAAGGCACGAAAAGCAGCACCAAAGGCAAAAGCACGAAAGCCAGCACGAAAGGCAAAAGCACGAAAAGCAAAGCGCGCTCATAGGCGCCTAGACCCAAAGCAGCAGTAGCAAAGAGAGAGGCCTCGTCACCTTCGGGTGGCGGGGCCTTTCGTCGTTCTGGGCAAGCAAATCAAGCCGAAAGGGGCTCGAACATCATGAGCAAGACAACCACTACTGACAAGCGCGAAAGGCTGATCGACGACCGCGACGAGCTCGTCGCTCAGGTGAGAGCGCGCAGGACGGAGCTGCGGCAGTCTCTCGAACGCCGGCGAGATCAGGGATGCGGATCGCCCAAGGCCATGTTGCAGATGGCTGCCGCCATTGGCCGCGGTGAAAGTCAGATCGCCGTCATCGATGTGCAACTGGAATCGACCGGCACCCCGTAGCACGAAGGGCAGCGAACGATCTCCGGGAGAGGCAACCGCAGAGCACCGGCTGGACTCCGTATCGCTACGAGTCCAGCCGCTGCTCTGCGGCGTTAACAATCTATTTGAAGGAGAGAACTGAGATGACCGTTATATGGAAACTCCTAGTTCGCTTGGTCCACGGGCTGTTCGTGAGGACCAGGGCAGCACATTCGCACGACGCCAGTTGTGGCGATCCAGAGCAGGAGACGTTGACGGTAGGTATCCCGGAAGAAGTTGATAGGGAGGGTGAGCCTCACGAGGAGGTGGAACCACAGGAGGAATCTCCGGAGGAGAAAGAGCGGCAAGAGGCTGAATTTGAGCGGTACTGCGAGGAGCAGCGGGAGCTTAACGCAATAGACGCCCAGATCTGTGCTGAACATGGATGGCCTGCGGAAGAGGGTTGGCCTGCCATCCCGCCTTCGGTTCGGCTGGACGGGCAATGTGAGTGGTGTAACAAGGACGCCGATGAGCTCAGGCCGGCTCATGACTGGGAAGAGCTTTGTGGTCTTGCTCCTCGGGTCTATTGGGTGTGTCGCGAATGTCTCAGGAAAGAGAACGAAAGCCGTGACGAAGCGACGAGCATCTCCCCGTTTTAGATCAATCAATCGTGTAGGCATTCATCAAAGAAAGGGGTCTCACCATGACCTATACCGATACTGAGGAGGACCGGCGCTGGCGATGCATGGCGATCGCGATGTATCTGTACAGGTACTTGGATGCTCTGACTGAGCTGATGCGCGCTGAAAGCATCCCAATAACGCTCACAAGCCTCGCTGACTACATGGAGATGACCCTGGCGGCTGAACGGTGTCAGGAATGTCCTGCTTGGGACCGCGCCGCGTGGGTGTTTACTGGATGGCACTTCGACCTCGACAGGATTCCCGAGGTCATCAGGAAACTGTCAACGGAACTTGGCGGCAACGGATTGGACAAGGCTCTGGCCAAGGATGAGCATGTCGGGCTTGTGCTCATGATCGTGACCGATGTTCTTGCCCAAGAGCCTTCCGCATGCCCGGCCGCATGAGCCTGGCCTTGAAAGGCCTGCCGCACAGTGAGCACAGGGCCTCGTCATCTTCATATGGCGGGGCCCCTGCTCCCTCACTAGCACTCCTGCGGTTTGCCCAGGGGCGCTTTTTGCATTTAAGGGCCTCTTGCCGGTGTAGATCGCCCACGATTGGCCGAGGGGCTCTCTTTTTATTTAAGAGCCCGCTGAGGCCCGGCCCGCTCTCGCGCCGCCAAACCGTCCAAAGCGCGGCGTAGCTTGAGCAGAATGCTTGCTCAAGCACGGACGTTTGCCGTCGACGGGTTTGAGATCCGCCCGGTCACCGTGGAGGTCGATGTGCGCCCGGGGTTGCCCACCTTCACCGTGGTGGGCCTGGCCGACGCCGGGGTGCGCGAGGCGCGCGACCGCGTGCGCTCGGCGATCGTCAACTCGGGCTATGAATTCCCCAGCCAGCGGATCATCGCCAATCTCGCGCCGGGGGATGTGAAGAAGGTCGGTCCAGCGTTCGATCTCGCGCTGGCCTGTGCGGTGCTGGCGGCGAGCGGCCAGCTGCCGGCCGAGCGGCTGCAGCGCGTTGCCCTGTACGGAGAGCTTGCTCTCGATGGCTCAATACGTGCCTGCCAGGGCACCCTGGGGGCTGCCCAAGGCACAGCTCATGACGGCCTGGACACCCTCATCCTCGGCGCCGAGCGCGCACGCGAGGCGGTCCTCGTCGAGGAGATCGAGGTGGCCGTCACCGGGCGGCTGTCGAGCGCGGTGCGTTTCCTGAGCGGCGGTCCTGCCGACCCATTGCCCCCGGCCGACGGCCGGCCTGTTCGCATCCCGTCCACCGCTCGTCCTCTCGACCTGGTCGACGTGCAAGGCCAGCGCGAGGCGGTCCGCGGACTGGTCATCGCCGCGGCCGGCAGTCACAACCTGCTGTTCACCGGCCCGCCGGGAACCGGAAAGACGATGCTGGCGCAGCGCTTGCCCTCGATCTTGCCGCCGCTGGACCGTTCCGAGGCAGTGGACGTGCTGCGCATTCACAGCTTGGGAAGCAGCGAGGTGGCGGAAAAGCTGAAATATGACAGGCCCTTTCGGGCGCCTCACCACACTGCCACCACGGCTGGCCTGATCGGAGGCGCCAAAACCGGTTGGGTGGGAGAGGTCGTGCTCGCCCACCACGGGGTCCTGTTCCTCGATGAGCTCACAGAGTTCGCACGCCCCACGCTCGAGGCTCTCCGCCAGCCGCTGGAGGAGGGCCGTGTGGTGATCGTCCGCGCCCGGCACTCAGCGATCTACCCGGCTCGCTTCATGCTCGTCGCGGCGACCAACCCGTGCGGGTGCGGCTACGCCGGGGTTCCCGGGCGTTGCAAGTGCTCTCAGCGAGAACTCGCTCATTACCGCCGCCAGCTGAGCGGGCCGTTGCTCGACCGCATCGATCTGTTCCCGCGTGTGCAACACAACGACCAGCAGATGCTGGCGGCCCAGCCGCTGACCACTTCGGCACGCGCTCGCGAGCTGGTGATGGAAGCCAGGGAACGCCAGGCGGCTCGCTTCGCTGGCCTGGGGATCACCGTCAACGCCGAGCTGGACCCGCCCATGCTGCGGGAGTACATAAGCCTCGATGAGCGCTCGGAAGGGATGCTGATCGGCGCGCGCCAGCGGGGGTTGCTGAGCATTCGTGGCCAGCATCGCGCGCTGCGTGTTGCGCGCACGATCGCCGATCTCGCCGGCAGCGAGCGGGTACGTGCCAGTCATCTGGAGAACGCGCTGTCGCTGCGAATCAGCAGCAGCCTGGGCGATGACATCGCGGTGTGATGCCTTGATTGATGGGCCTAGGTGCCCGCGTCCCGGTGGAGTGGATCTTGCTGCGAACCTATCTCGAGGACCGCTCTGATCAATGGCGCCGCGGAAGCCGCTGCCTGTGGCTCATCAGCGCATCGGTGAGGCCCGGCGAGCGCACGGCGCTGGCATATGCCCGGTGGGCGCGCGAACAGTCTTTGCTCGAGGGCGTTCTCGAGGTGCGCACGATCAACCTCGCGGTGGACGGCGGCGTGCTGGCCGGGCTGGAGAAGGATCTCGTGCGGGGTGGCCCGCCGGTCGCGATCAGCCTTCCGGGCACGATCGAGGTACAGATCCAGCACGTCCTGCGCCTGATCGGGGTCGAGCCCGCGTTTATCGCCTGCAGCCCATTCGCGGGCGAGGGTGTGAGTGTCGAGACATTGCAACGCCTCATCACCCGCAAGGGCCGCAAGAGCGAGTTGTTGCTGAAACTCGATGCCGGCGCCTATGAAGAGCTCGCGGGGAGTGTGAGCCAGCAGCGTTTTGACGCGGTGCTCGGCAGCACGCTGTGGAATCAGGCAGACCGGCAGGGTGGCCTGCAGCGCGCCGCGGTTCTGTACGGCGCCTGCCTGCGGAGCTGTGGTTATTCCTATGTGTATGAGATCCCGGTTGGTGTGACGAGCTCAGGACCACCGCCCGTGAGATGGCTGTTTGCCACCCGCTCTCCCGCGGGTGTTACGTTGATGAGCGAGCTGTTGTGCAGGAGCGAGCGCAAACAGTCCGGTGCTGGCGAAGCGGATACCGGCGAGCTGGGAAAGGCGATCGAGCGGTTTGGCGCCAGCGTCGGTCATGCGTCAACGACGCAGATCATCCACGCCATGTCGGTATCGCCTGAATTGTTCGGCAGGTTCTGCAAGAGCGAGTATCGCTCAGCGATTGGAGCGCTGGTCAGGGCCGGAGCGATCGTGGCGCCCTGTGAGAAGGCGATCAAGGACAGCGAATGGCTGTCGTTTAGGCCCCGCCCTCACTCGCCCCGCCCTCACTCGCCCCGCCAGGAATCTGGTCCGGCGAGGAGCCGATGAACTGAACGGTGTTCGCGATCACGACCACCGCCTCTGCCTGGAGGTCGTCCTCGGTCTTCCAGGATTGCCAGTCCAGGTATCCGCCGACAGCTACCGGCCGCGCTTTATGGAGGTATCTAGCGGCGTTCTCGCCCTGGCTGCCGAACACCACCACGTCGAAGTAATGGGGTTTCTCTTGCATGTCTCCGGTGAGAGGGTGCCTGCGCCGGGCGTTGAGCGCGATCCGCAACTTGCACAGCTTGCCCCCCGAGGGCAGGACGCATAGCTCAGGGTCATTTGTGAGATGCCCGGTGAGCATCACGTGGTTGATGTTGGGGGGTGACACGGATGGCTCCTAACGCCCGAGAAGCTCGCCGGTGCTCTTGAGGCTGCGACTCATTCAAGCCAGACTAGGCCGCGCTTGGGACGGGATTCTCGATCCGGCTTCTCAGTGCTCCTCGCGAGACTTCTCGAGCTTGCTGATGCGCTTGACTTCGGCATAGTGCGCCTCGCGCAGGCGGCAAAACTGATCGCCTGCCTTCTTGAACTGCTTCCAGAGCCGCTGGTCGTGCTCCTCACCGGCAAACCCAGCCATCCTCCAGCGTTCCTGCAGGCGGTGCAAGCCCTCGCCCGCAGCCTTCCAGTCGGCCGGCCCGCTGGGAGCGCTCAGCGCCTGTGCTTCACGGAGCAGCTTTTTCTTTGCTCGCCGTGCTCGCGCCGAGCGAACACCATCGTCTTTTGACTTTTGCGAAACACCGACGTAGCTGATCCCTTGGCGGGCGCCCGCAGTGCGATTTATCCGTACACGAGGCATCTGGGCCCCTCACCTCCGCTCCGTCAAAATACCGCCAGCCCCATCGCCCGCGCAATGCTCATTCCTCCCCGCCGGACTATACCCGGCCCCAGAGCGCTCGCCGCGCAGTTGCTCTGAGAGGAGAGCCGCCTCGACTTAAGCCTTCGAGGATTCCACGCGGTGAGGATCCCGCGGCTCAGGCGTAGGCGGGTGCCCTGCCGCTTTCCTCCACTACTCCGGGTTCGCCTCCGGCCTTGATCCACCTGCGGCGCAGGTGCTTGGCGTCTATCGTGTTGGCGTGGTTTGAGATCCATCTGCGGATTGGCTCGCGTACGAGATCGAGTTCGCCTCCGGCTTGCAGCCACTCGCTGTAAATGAATCGTGCGTTTGCCGTGTCGCTGTGAGATGTGAGCCATTTTCCGATTGGCTCGCGTACGACATCCATCTCGCCCCCGGCCGCCAGCCACTTGCGACAGATGATGTTGGCTGCGGTGGTTTGGCTGTGATCCCGAAGCCAGGTCCGCAAAGGCTCACGGATAGTGTCGTGTGGACCCTTTGCGTCTATCCAGCGCTCATAGACGAAATGTGCGCGTGGGGTGTTGGCATGGACTGAGAGCCAGCGCTTTAGCCCCTCGGCCAGGAAGCCCGTATCGCCTCCGGCCTTCAGCCATGCGGCGTAGAGGTAGCTGGCGTCTGGGTTCTCTGCGTGAACTGAAAGCCATCGGGTGACCGGCTCGCGGAGAAGGTACACCTCATCTTGACAATCAAGCCAGGCCTCGTAGGGATAGCGGGCGTTCTCAGTCGTGCCATAGCGCTTGAGCCACTCGCATACGTGCTCGCGAGCGAATGAAATGTCGCCTTTGGCACGAATCCATGGCACCCAGACAAAGCTCGTGTCCGTTTGGGCGTTGGCATCGAGCCAGACCGCAATCGGGGTGCGCACAACGGAAAGCTCGCCGTCTGCTCGCAGCCAGGCTCTGAGAGCGAACTTGGCGTCCTCGAGGTGAGCGTGCTGGTGAAGCCAGCTCGCCATTGGCTCACGAACCAGTGGAAGCTCACCACCGGCCGCCAGCCATGACGTATAGATAAATCTGGCGGCCTCAGCAGCTCGATACTTATCGAGCCAGCGCCGCAGCGGCTCGCGCACCAGCGAAAGCTCTCCCGAAGCTTCCAGCCATGCTTGGCAGACGAACTGGACGGTCTTTGCGTCGTGGTTGGCGGCTAGCCATTTGCCGATGGGCTCACGCACGAGCGCTGGCTGGCCGCCGGCTTGCAGCCACTTACGGCAAATTATGTTGGCAGGCTGCGTGTCGCCGAAGAGCCCCAGCCAGGCCTGCAGCGGTGAGCCAATCACATCCGGCTCGCCGTTTGCTTCCAGCCAGCGCTCGTAGACGAATTGCGCGCGGTCGCTCTCGCCATGAATCTCGAGCCAGCGTCTCAGCGGCTCACGCACCAGGGAAAGCTCGCCCTGAGCTGCCAGCCATGCGGCATAGACGAAACTGGCGTCTTCAGTGTTGCCACAAGCCCCTAGCCATGCCCTAACCGGCTCGCGAACAAGGGGGAGCTCACCACCTGCTCGCAGCCAGGCCTCATAGGCATACCACGTGTGCTGCTCGTCGCCATAGCTGGCAATCGTCCTGGAAAGCGGATCGCGAACGATGGCAAGCTCCCCGGAGGCCTCCAGCCATGAGCGGCATACCGACCCGGTATCTGCACTGTCCTTGTGAACCTCGAGCCATCCGCGGATCGGCTCGCGCACAAACCCGGCCTCACCGGTCCGGTCCAGCCAGCCTTGGTAGACGAGCTTGGCCGTCACGGTTTCGCCGTGAAGTGAAAGCCACTCGCGGATGCCTTCACGCACGGGCTCGGGGTCACCCTTGCCGCCCAGCCATGCGTCATAGACAAATGCGGCTATCTCCTGGCTGCCGTGAATGGCAAGCCACCGCCCGATCGCCTCACGGACGATCTCAATGTCACCTCCAGCTTTCAGCCACGCTGGATAAAGGAAGCTGGCATTCAGCGTATCGCCATTGACCTCGAGCCAATTACGCAGCGGCTTTAGGATCATCTCAGGCTCGCGGGATGCCTGTAACCACGCCTCGAGAACATATCGCGTGTCCCTGGCCTCAGCGTGCCGCGTCAGCCATCCTGTGAGTGGCTTCATGATGAACCCGGGCTCGCCTCCGGCCTCGAGCCACGCCCGGTAAACAAATCCTCCCCACCGGTCACTGCCGTGAATGGCAAGCCACCGCCCGATCGGCTCACGCACGAACTCGAGCCCACCGCCTGCCTGTAACCATGCGTCATAGACCGATCGCGCATCTTTGTCGCTTCCGTGCTTTTTGAGCCATTGCCCAAGTGCTTGCGAAATCAGCTCAGGCTCGCCTCGGGCGTCGAGCCACCCGCAATAGACGAGCCTTGCGTGCGTCGTTAGAGAAAAGCTGGCCAGCCATGTGCTGATCCGCTGGCGCACGAGCTCGAGCTCGCCTTTGGCTTGCAGCCACTTCCAGTACATGATGCTCGCAATGGTGCTCTGGCCATGAACGTCAAGCCATCTGCGGACCGGCTCACGCACGAA
>Ga0307374_10009329_pt1 | contig 14472 bp, 12 predicted proteins | sample OX3MG_FD_202532 | JGI IMG/M metagenome (GOLD analysis project Ga0307374, IMG submission 202532) | Soil microbial communities from Risofladan, Vaasa, Finland - OX-3 | ecosystem: Environmental > Terrestrial > Soil > Coastal area > Acid sulfate soil | place: Finland: Risofladan, Vaasa | collected... | reverse complement strand
TGCTTGATCTTCCGAATGCACAAAACCGATCACCGTCCAAGAGCGCTGGGATCATACGGCCAAACCAAACCTGTTGACCAAGATCACACGAGGTCGAATCGATCGAGATTCATGACCTTGCTCCACGCGCCGACAAAGTCATGAACAAACTTCGCCTGTGAGCCGGCGTACGCATAAACCTCGGAAATTGCCCGGAGTTGCGCGTTCGAGCCGCAAACAAGGTCCACTCGGCTCGCGGTCCACCTGACCGCTCCCGAATCGCGATCGCGACCTTCGAACGTCTCTTCGGTTGAGGACACGGCTTGCCACTCTGTACTCATATCGAGCAGATTCACGAAAAAATCGTTGGTCAGAACTTCAGGGCGCTTGGTGAAAACACCGATCTCGGACTGCGGGAGGCTTGTATTCAAGACTCGCATGCCTCCGAGAAGAACCACCATCTCGGGAGCGGTCAGCGTCAGCTTGTGCGCGCGATCCAGCAACAGTTCCTCCGCTGTCTGGCGATGTCCGCGTCCCAGATAGTTGCGGAAACCGTCTGCAGTCGGTTCGAGCACGGCAAATGATTCGACGTCGGTCAGCTCTTGTAGCGTATCCGTGCGCCCTGGAGCGAAAGGAACTTGAACTTCATTTCCGGCGGCCTTCGCAGACTGCTCGACCGCGGCACACCCACCCAGCACGATGAGGTCGGCGAGCGAGACCGCCTTCCCGTTGGCCTGCGAGCTGTTGAACTCCTGTTGGATCCCTTCAAGGGTCGAGAGCACCTTCTTGAGCTCGGCCGGATTGTTGACCTCCCAATCTTTCTGCGGTGCGAGACGAATGCGCGCGCCGTTGGCCCCACCGCGTTTGTCGGTACCACGGAAGGTAGCGGCCGAAGCCCATGCCGTCGAAACCAGCTGGCCAATGGACAGGCCCGAAGCGAGAACCTTGTTCTTCAGCTCAGCGATCTCCTGTGCGCCGATCAACTCGTGCGTGACCGCGGGGACAGGATCTTGAAACAACTGCGGCTCGGCAGGGACTAATGCGCCAAGACCTCGCGAGTAGGGACCCATGTCGCGATGCGTCAACTTAAACCACGCCGCGGCAAAAGCCTCTGCGAACTGACTGGGGTTTTCGTGGAAACGTCTCGAGATCTTCTCGTAGTCCGGGTCGAAACGCAGTGCGAGGTCTGTCGTGAGCATCGTGGGGGCGTGTCGCTTCGACGCGTCGTGAGCGTCCGGAACGGCGTCTGTTGCCACGCCATCTTTCGGCTTCCACTGCGCTGCACCCGCCGGACTCTTCACCTGTTCCCACTCGAAGCCGAATAGGTTGTCAAAGAAATTGTTGTCCCATTCCGCCGGGCTGGTGGTCCAGGCGCCTTCGAGTCCGCTGCTGATCGTGTCGCTGCCATGACCGGTGCCATAGGTGTTCTTCCATCCAAGACCCTGTTCGACAAGGCTGGCACCCTCAGGTTCGGGGCCGACGTACTTGATTGGATCGGCCGCGCCGTGTGTTTTGCCGAACGTGTGGCCGCCAGCAATGAGCGCAACAGTCTCCTCGTCATTCATAGCCATGCGACGGAAGGTCTCGCGGATATCCCTGGCAGCAGCGAGCGGATCCGGGTTGCCGTTCGGCCCCTCCGGATTCACGTAGATGAGGCCCATCTGGACCGCTCCAAGCGGGGCGTCGAGTTCACGGTCTCCGCTGTAGCGCTCGTCGCCGAGCCATGTTTCTTCAGGGCCCCAGTAAGTGTCCTCCTCTGGCTCCCAGATGTCCACGCGCCCGCCAGCAAAACCGAAGGTCTTGAACCCCATCGATTCCAAGGCACAGTTCCCGGCGAGAACTATCAAATCGGCCCACGAGATCTTGGCTCCATAGCGCTGCTTGACCGACCAGAGCAGCCGGCGCGCCTTGTCGAGGTTCACGTTGTCGGGCCAGCTGTTGAGCGGCGCGAAGCGCTGCGCGCCAGATCCTGCGCCACCACGGCCGTCGCCGATGCGGTAGGTGCCCGCGCTGTGCCATGCCATGCGGATGAAAAGTGGCCCATAGTGACCGTAATCGGCTGGCCACCAGTCCTGCGACGTCGTCATCACGCTCACGATGTCGCGCCTCAGGGCATCGAGGTCGAGCGTCAGGAACTCTTCGACGTAATTGAAGCCCGCATCCATGGGATTTGACTGGGAGCAGTCCTGATGGAGCACGCTCAGGTTCAACTGATTCGGCCACCACTGCTGGTTCGCCTGACTCTCAGCCAAGTGGGTATTCGTTCCTGACGAGACCGGGCACTTGCTTTCGTTGTCCATGTTCTCTCCTTTGAACGCATCGTACAGGTCAGGCGATGAAGCCCGGTTTCTTGCAGCCATTGGTTAGAGCTAAGCCTATGGGGCGGGCAGGTCAAGCCAGTCCTAGCGGAGATTCACCGCGTGGCTGGTCATCTCGGCATGCGGCCACTCTCTACGGGTCTCCACGATGGTGATGAACTGGAAATACCTGAGCCCCTTGCCGTGACGAGATGCTCACCGGAGGCATTGGGCCGAATCACTCAGAGGACACAGCATCTTCATCGTCGACTTCGACTCACCTGGGCTGAAGATTAGCTGGCAAACATCGCCACCGCTACCCCAAAAATCGGGTCGCCTCGTAGAAAGTGAGCTAGATATTGTCGAGATCGTCGGAGAAGACAGCTATCCCCACCACGAGGCCTCTCCATCTGCCCGGATGGAGACCTGTTAGATGTGATCTCGTGGACTTCACAAACTTCATCTGTGAGTATTTCCCCAGATAGATCAAGAGCAAGAGCAAGGAAGGGAATCTCTGCAACACTCGCAAGAGCCGCCTGAAAAACTCAGAGGTGCCTTGGAATGGATCGGCACGGGAGACGACGCAATGTCTGAATTCGATGTGGTGGTACTGGGCGCCGGGAGCGCCGGAGAACTGATTGCAAACGGAGCCGCTATGGCCGGGTTGAGAGTTGGTCTCGTCGAAGCCCATCTCGTCGGTGGCGAATGTCCGTACGTCGCCTGTGTTCCGAGCAAGGCAATGCTGCGATCGGCTGAGGTCCGTCACCTGATCCAACGTGCACACGAACTCGGTGCGTCTGGAAACGCTATCGATTCCGGCGATGACGAACGGGCATTCATGGCCGCAGTCACGCGACGCGATGTTCTCAGCGATCACGGTAGCGACGAGGGAGCCGTGCGTAACCTCGCCGAGAATGGGGTTGTGCTTCTTCGCGGACGTGGCGTCATAACCGGCTCTGGCCGCATCGACGTAAACGGAACCGAATACCTATGGTCCGAGCTCGTTATCGCGACCGGCAGCATTGCAAACCGGCCGCAGATCGAGGGCATTGACGACGTGCCCGTCTGGACGAGCGATCAGGCGCTCACCAGCCACGATCAACCGAAGTCGATACTGATCCTTGGCGGCGGTCCAGTCGGTTGCGAACTGGCCCAGACGTACGCGCGCTTTGGCGTTGAGGTCACTCTCGCCGAGTCCGCGGATCAACTACTCGTAAACGAAAACCCGACGATCGCCGACGTCCTCGCCGACGTGCTGCGCTCGGATGGAGTCGATATCCAGCTTGGCGTGAACGTGGACTCGATGCGTCGTGTCGCGTCAGACACGGAGGTCCATCTCGACGACGGCACCTCGCTCATTGTCGAACAGGTCATCATTGCCGTCGGGCGCCACCCGAATACCGACGGCCTTGGATTAGATCACCTCGGCATCGAACTCAAAGAGGGGGCGATCGCAACCGAACCTGGCGGTCGTGTTGTCGGCCAGCAACACGTCTGGGCGGCCGGAGACGTCACAGGCGCCGCACCATTTACCCATACGGCCAACTACCAGGGCCGAATCATTGTCACCAACCTTACCGGTGGCGCCGCGGTTGGTGATTACCGGGCCGTCCCGAGAGCCGTATATACCGAACCCCCCGTCGCCTCGGTCGGGCTCACCGTCGAGCTCGCTCATCTTCAGGGCATGGACGCGCATTCCGCCTCCGTCGAACTCACCTCAGTCGTGCGCGCAACGACCGACGCAAGTTCAACTGGTCGATTGGTTCTCGTCGCCGACCGAAAGAGGGGTCTCCTTGTCGGCGCTGCTGGCATTGGGGGACACTGCGATGAATGGATCGGCGAGCTGACACTCGCGATTCGGGCCGAAATTCCACTCGAAGTACTCGCCGATGTTATCCATGCCTTCCCGACATTCAGCGAAATCATCGAGGCCCCGCTACGCGAACTCGTCCTCGGATGACCCGACCACCGGCACCACTTCACGCTAAATCAGATCGGGATCAAGGAGATTGGAATGCTGATTCCTCCGGTTCACTGCGCCAGATATTCCCCTCATTCACGATGGTATGAATCTCAACCGAAGGCCCATTCACACGAAATGAACGAGCGTTGCTCCTCTCGCCGTGCGCTCGAACATCCAATAGCAAAACCATGGACTCTGGCCAAGTTGCGGTTTCACATGAACTCTCCAGATTGAACGTCTTCCTCAACATGGCCTCATTCAGATTCTCCTCTCGAGTTCTCGATCATCTGTCAGGTTTCGCGCACCCAGGTTGCCGACAAATCACGTAGGATCTACTCACTTACACGCCGATCGAAAGGGCGAAAGCCTCACCATGGACTGGAAAGATCGATCAGTCGTAATTAGCGGCGCCGCAATGGGAATTGGGCGGTACATCGCTCACGGAGCTGCGGCTCGCGGCGCCAACGTGGCAATCGGTGACATTGACGATGAGGGGCTTCGACAGGTTGGCGAAGAGCTTCGATCCTTTGGCAACAAGGTCATTGCAATGCATGTTGACGTACAACGAGAGGACGATGTGGGGAGACTCATGGAGTCCACGTTTGGCGAGTTCGGCACCATCGACTACCTCGTGAACAACGCCGCGATCGTCCCCCATTTTTCCTGGGGTGGCCCGCGATGGCCAAAGGTGCGCGACATGGATCTTGAGTTCTGGACCAGGGTCCTCGGCACGAACATTCAAGGCTCATTCCTCTGTGCCAAGCACGCCATTCCGTACATGGAACGCGGGGGATCCGGTCACATCGTGAACCTCTACGGAGGCGGAGGTCCGATACCGCCGGGTGGGTTGGCATATGTATTGACCAAGGAGGCACTGGTCACGTTCACGCAGTATCTTGCCGAGGAGGTGCGTGAGCACAATATCTGTGTGCTAAGTGTCGACCCCGGAGGGGCTATCGCGACTGAACGTGCGCCCGAAGAGGCACGCGCGAGGATGCCTGGACCCGAATCAGTTGGCGACCGGTTCTTTCTCGCAGCCGAGGCAGGGATGGAGTTCAGCGGTCACTTGGTGAGCCTCGTTGACGGAGAGCTCGCGATCATCCGCTAGCTACCAATACCGCCCCAGGTCAAACGTTGGGTGATGAGATCCAAAAGGCTACTCCGTTCAATCCCAAAAGTGCCACAACGCGCGCATCGTTCTCAAAAAGTTGCGCATCGACGTCACGAAACGTTAATTGACGACACTTACAAGCGTTCCGTAAGCGAGATACGACCAGGCGACCGCGGCGTTCGCCAGCGGCAGTTCGATGCATCCAAGGCTCTGTGGATATCCATACTGCGCGCGTGGCATGTAATGGACCGCGTCGTTGCCGTTGAAATATGCGACATACTGCACGGGATCGGCATAGTGCGATCCATTCGGGTTCGTCCCGCGCATCACCTGCGAGCGCAGGCGAAGGTAGACCGCAAAATTCCCGTCGACGGTTGGCGACACCGAGATCCCGGTATTTGCAGGACTTGTCAGCACGACATGGCCGTCATGCCAGATCGTCAGCACCTGCGGCGATGATTTGTTCGCGACCGCGTAGTTGTATCCGCCGGAGTTCATCTGCCTTGCCTGATACGCGTTCAGCAACGAAGACCACAAAGTTGCGCTCAGCGCGCCATTCGGATCGAGTCCGTGATCCGCCTGGAATGACATCACCATTCCCTCGGTGAACACGCTGTACTGATCACTTTTCCAGAGCGGTTGCAGGTTGACTGGCCAACCAGACTGGCGCCAGCGGAACCTTCCACGCGGCGCGCGGTACAGCGCAGCGCGTTGGCCCACCGAATTCTTGATCGAGAGACGGGGTCGAGCTGGAATCCATTTCAACGGCGCGTACCTGGTCAAGGAGAGCAGCTGCTGGAGCCGGAGAATCGAGCCATTCGCGACTTGCAGATGATCCGTGACCGTGCGTGCGAGATACCCACCCGCGGCCGACCGGACACCGGAGCGACCACCGGGAATCATCAAGGTGATGTCACTGAGCGGAATGAAATCGGCGCTGGGTGTGAAAACGAACTCTGAATCACGTATGTTCCAAGAACCCGACGTTGATGGTGCAAGGCTTGGTGCAGGTGAGCGGGGTGAGAGCCTCCCAGAAAACTTCACCACAATCGGCGCGCTCGGCAAAACTCCGGTGGCTCGGGACACTGGCGTCGTACCGATAACCGTAAACGGAGTGGCCAACTGCGTCACAGGTGCCAAAGAACGTCCAGGTCCTACGTCGTGCGAGGCACTCGCGGACGCAGCTGGCAAGAGCACGGCGATCGCAAGCAAGGATATGGCGGGAGCGGTGACACCGCTCATGAACCGTCGTGATTTCACGGGATAATCGCCTTTCCCATCGCCACCCTCCCTTGGATTCACCCGCGGCACAGCTCACGGCACGTGCGAGCCCACCGACGATTATTGCTCCAATTCGCTGCAAAGTCTCATCGACGCCGGAAAGGTTGCGCTCACGACGCTGATCAGGCGGTCTCGGGGTGGGATGTCAATCCAGAAATTCGCGCAACGAACATCGTCGGGCCGCGCGTCGAATGCTCGATGATCGATCGGTGACCGCCGCGAAGTCTGCCCGCCGAGTTCATTCAATGACGATGTAGATGAAATTCACCAGGTCCGTACCGATCCAATATTGTGACACGACCAACGCCTGCCCAGCAGCGGCGTCTTGTCGCTCGCAAGCATCACCGGTCCACGACTTTTGACATCGCCGCGATCAGCCCCGAATGGGTCAAGGTGGAGCGTTGCCCACGTCGACTTAGAACTGAGGCCATCCCGAGGGAAGCGAACCCGAAGCCGAGCTACCCTGGAGGATGCCTCCCGAGCCTCCGAGGAAGAGGAGGAGGCGCGAGAAGTTGTACCCGAACGCGCTCGAGTTCGCACCATCAAACTGGCCGGTTGCCCCAGCCATCGTGAGCCCATCACCCGAAGGCTGTGCCCAACCAGTTTCGATCCCATCCGGTCCCTCATAGATCTGACCGATGACGGTCTGGGAGGTCACGGACTGTCCAATCTGCACCCGTGGGGAGATGTCCTCGGCCGCGTAGACCACCAGTCCATCTGCTGGACCATCGACAAGACGGTATGCGATGAAGGTTCCACCCGGCCAGCCTCCGTTGTAGGTGCTGATCACCACTCCATCTCCAACCGCGTAGAGAGGACCAAAACCCTGAAAATCAACCCCTTGGTCGATCCGCTCGGGAGTAAGACCACTGACTGCGCGTAGCGGGTTCGCATACGAACCCGGCGTTACCCCGACGCTGACCGTCACTGGAGTTGGCGGGGAACTCTGCGCGGCTGAATTTTGCTGCTGCGTCGCGAGAGCGCTCTCGGCGATCTTTGCTTTTGCTGCCTGCGCTCGCGCGTTGGCCGCGATGACGAGCGCCAACTCGTTGCTGCTGAGCTTGCCGAGAGCGACATTCTCCTGATTCAATGCGTCCTGGGCTGCCTGACTCGTCGAATTTGCCTGAGCGAGCGTTACCGCGACCGCTGCCTCTTGGATCTGCAACGTACTTGTCGTCACCGAGGCCTGGTGCTGAAGGTTCTGAAGGTTCGCTATCGCCTGGTTGATCCGACCGTCCGCAACACCGAGATACTCCTGTTTTGCCATCATCGAGGTTGCGTCGGTGGAGTTTGCAAACGTTGATAGCGATGACGCCTCTCCAGCGGCTTGGCCGACGTAGTCGGCCACCGCGAGGGAGCGTAATCCCGTCTCCGCGTTTATCATCTGCCGATGCTCCGCGACAAGCAGTGCGCGACTACGCGCGATCTTCGCGCGGATTCCTGAAAGTTCGGCCGTGACCACATCCGCGCGCGAGACAAGCAACTGGACCTGAGATCCCTGGGAGGCAATCTGATGCTCGAGTTTGGTGATCTTTGTCCGGTCAGATCCGATGTTCGAAGCGCCGGCAGAGGGCATTGCCATGCCAAAGCACATCACTGCAACGAAAACTGAGCTCGAGCGAAGAGCACCGCGACGCAGTCGCATCCAACCCGTTGTGGATCCGATGCATCGATGAGTTCCATATCCAATATCACTCGGAGGTCGCTCGGCTGAAGTCACCAAACGGTACAAGTGCTTCACGGAGGACGAAAACTAGCACAGCGGACCGTTCCGCTTACTCCCATCTGAGTTGCGTTGCCTCGGCGGAGCCTCGCCTTTTGAGAGCCAATCATGAGATTCACTGGTGCTCGTGAATGACGCGAGAACCCACCCCCTGCCCAGTCGCCAGAACTGGCTCTGGTCTTGGGTAGGCTGCCGCGTGATGCGGGAAAACCTGCTGCCATTCGACGGCGAGACCTCCTATCTACCGGGCTATTTCGCCCCCCCGGAGGCCGACTCCCTCTTCGATGAACTCAATGACGGCCTCAACTGGTCGCAGGAGACGGCACGCCTGTTCGGACGACAGATACCGCTTCCGCGATTGACGGCTTGGTACGGTCCAACGAATTACACGTACTCAGGCGTCACGCATCCCGCTCGTCCCTTTTCGCCGCCGATCCAGCATGTCTGTCAATCGATTGAGCCAGTTGCTTCTGGATTGAATTGCGTGCTTGCAAACCTGTACCGGGACGGAAGGGACAGCGTCGCGCCACATAGCGACGACGAGGCGCTGTGGGGTGATCGAGCGACAATCGTCTCCGTCTCATTCGGTGCGGCCCGATCGTTCGTGCTGCGACACAAGCGCTCGGGTGAAAGCGTCCGTGTTGAACTTGAGCACGGCAGCGTGCTCATCATGAGTGGGGATACACAAAATTGCTGGTTTCACGCAATCCCAAAGACCCGTCGGGTCGTCGGACGTCGCATCAACCTCACATTCCGTCACCTCGTCGGTCTGCCCGTGTGATGAACTCGTCTCCCGAGCCGGTTACTTCGCGCCAACTGCACCGACAGAACAGTCGTATACGAGAATGCTGAAAACGAAGATGTGCCTGGGACCGCCGGTTCAACACTGCCGCCGTTTGTCTACTCCGTGACTCATTCGGCCAGAGCGCAATCCCAGATGTGAGGGTCACAGCGATGGACCCTCAACCGCCTATTCATGACACGAACCATCGCCTCAACAGGTCCGTCGACCCTGACGCCGGAATAATGAACACCATCAAGATTGCACATCAGTCCAGCGTGACCGGTCGGTTCCACGCGATAAGGATGTCTTTGTGGGTAACGTGGGCGACCAGGCGCGACGGATCGAATCTTGACAGTGCGAGCCGCATGCAGGTTCACGAAATGATCGGTCGATCAGATTCTCAGGAAGCTATACCGGTCTCGCGGCGGAGAAGATCGACGACCTCTTCATCGCTCGTCTGGGCGAAATCCGCGTACCACTTTCCGACCGCGCTGAACGGCTCAGGTGTTGCGAGACAGACAATTTCATCTGTCACGTCAGCTAGTCCAATGACTGCGGAATGCGGAGCGACCGGGACCGCCAAGACGACATGGATTGCACCGCCTGCGGCGGCAACTTGGCAGGCAGCACGAGCCGTCGATCCGGTTGCAATTCCATCGTCGACCACGATCACCGTCTTTCCGACCAACGAGATACGGCGGTGCTCTTTGCGAAAGAGTTCGATGCGCCGTTCAAATTCGGTTCTCTCCCTCTGCTCCACCTTGGCAAATGCCGCGGTGGTGACGTTCGCGGACGCGACGACCACGTGATCGATCACGCGGATACCACCCTCGCTGATCGCGCCCATCGCGACCTCGGGATGAGCGGGAACGCCAAGCTTGCGTACGACAATCACGTCTAGTGGCGCGCCGATCCGACGGGCTACCTCAAAGGCAACCGGCACGCCTCCGCGCGGAAGTCCGACGACGATCGTCGACTCGAACTCCCGGGTGCTGAGCACCTCACCGAGACGTTTCCCTGCATCCACGCGATCGAGAAACCTCAACTCGCGCCTCCTCGCAGGTCAGGCACTTCCAACAGATCGACGAGCTTGGACCACATATCCCACAATGCCGAAGAACATCGTGCCGACAAGATCTTCCCTCGGTCCCGATGGTTAGGGCCGAGATGCTCTCCGGGTCCAGGTGCCCCTCAAACCCTCGTCGAAATTGGCCGCGCTACCGGCCGTTTGGATAGATAGCTGCCTTGACAACTTGGAAACTGGCCATCGCCTGCATCGCCTCGTTCACTCCATCAAGATCATAACTTTCACTGATCATCTCCTCGAAGGGATAGGAACCCCAACGAGAATCGAGAAATTCAATGGCCTGTAGCCAGTGGCGCGGCTCACCAGACCTGACGGTGTACATCGTCATCTCTCCCGGGAACTCACCGACCGGCATCGCCGCGCGCCCACCAACGCCAACGCCAACGCTGACGTATCTACCTCCATCACGAAGCATCCGCATGCCTTCGGGAACGGCGCTTGACGTTGCGCACTGGATAATGACATCCGCTCCGCGACCGTCGGTCTCGTCCTTTGCCCATGAGATCCGGTCCGACTCCTCGGTCACAACATCCATGTCGATCAGTTCGTCGACCCCCATACGTTTTGCCGTTTCAAGCCGCCCTGCTGGAGCCCCGATGAGAAGGACTTTCTTTGCGCCATGTTCACGCGCCACCGCGGCGGCAAAGATTCCGAGCGGACCACTGCCCTGAATAAGCACCGTCTCATGACTCTTGATCGCGCCAAGCCGGTCGTAGGCATGCATGATCGTCCGGTACGCACACGAAGAAGCAGCCGCAGTTGCCGATGAGATCTGATCGGGAACCCGGACGATCTGGCACTCGGGCGGAACATACATGTACTGAGCGCAGCTCCCAAGCAGATAAGGAAACTGGTCGGATCGATTGTGCCCCCAGGATGCGCGGCCACGACACAGACAGGGCTGCAGCGCAACGGTGCAGTAATAGCAATGACCGCACGAGACATAGCTCCAGACGATCCGGTCGCCGACCGCTAGTGGCCGATTGAAGATATCGACACGCGGTGCATTCAAGCTCTCGATGTAGCCGCATGGCTCATGACCGGTGACAAAGGGCACAGCCTCGTCCCCGAGACCTCCCTCCCAACGGTGCACATCCGTGCCGCACAGCGTCGATGCGTCGATACGGACCAGCATCGAGATGCCGTCAAGCGATGGGACTTCGACCTGCTGAATCTCAAGTGGCTGATGATAGGCGGTAACTACCGCCGCGCGACTCGTTGCCATTGAAGCTCTCATTTCTAGTCTAGAAGCCGTAAAAACGCTCGGCATTCGCGGACATGATCCCCCGTTTGTCCTCCTCAGACAGATCTTCGCTCGCAAGGAGTTCCCCGATGTCCGCCTGACAACTTGCAAGCGTCACCTCGTGGGGAAAGTCAGACGAATAGAAGAAGGGTTGATTCCCGACAATCTTGATGGCAAAGGGCATCGTCAACTCTTCGGTCTCGCATCCGACGAAAAACCGACCCGCTTGGATCTGCTCGATGATGTAGTGATCGGGTCGCTGTTCCTCGCGAAGTCCATACGCTCCTGGCGGAAGATACTGGAAATGCGTCTCGTGCGAGGCGTGGAAGCGCTCTAGGCAGAGCAGCAACCATGCCACTCCACCCTCGAGAAACCCGATCTTGACCCCGGGAAATTGATCGAAGACACCGTTATAGACGATGCTCGCGCAGCTGACCGCCTGGCCCCATGGGTGACCAAGCGCATGAACGGGAACAAAGAAGTTCAGATTGTCGAGACCAAAGTTGTCGTGTGCTCCACCGTGCACAGAGAGCACGCAACCGAGACGCTCGGCCTCGGCATAGATCGGCCAGTATGGCTTTGCGCCAAGCGGATGCGGCAGACCATTGGAGGGCATCATTGCGCCGAGCATGCCGAGTTCGGTCACCGCGCGACGGAGTTCTTTGACCGCCTCCTCAGGGTCTTGCATCGGAATGAGCGCAATACCGTTGAAACGATCGTCTGCCTCGACATAGGTCTTTGCCAACCAATCGTTGTACGCACGCGCGACGACAACCGCGTAATCGAGACTTTGAACATGACCATAGGCAAGGGCGCGAGTCGGATAGAGCACGGTTCGCTCAATACCAGCGTCGTCGAGGAACGCTGCCCAACCCTCTGGGCCGACCGGCGGACGATGGTCACGATCCGGAGGAATCTGCACCGCCCTTGCCGAATGCAGGTGATCGAGTGGTGGAAAGATCGTCTCGGGCTTTGATTCAAAGATCTCGCGATATTCGCGCGGCATAAATGACACGATCGCACCGGCATCTTCGATGATATGTCCATCGCCGTCAATAACCCGGATCCCTGCCTTTTGAAATGAACCTTCGCGCCCCTGTGTGGATGTCGCATTGGACATGGTTATCCCCCGATCAATTGAAGGCACGGATCCCAGTTGGCCAAGAACCCCTGTCTCGCAAACGAACTGAGCGTACCCCGCGGTCACCGGCGATGCCAACGAGCGGCGACCGGCGATCTTGTGCAAACAGGTCCTGTTGCCCCGATCACAGATTCCCTCTGCCGAAGTGATCTCATCGGACCCACAACGTATTCTTTGCACAGCAGAAAGAGTGCTGGCATCGACCCCCGAGTCCGATCAGCGCGCAGGCAAGAAGGCTAACCCGAAGGACAAACAGACCCTTTTCTCACGAAGATAGGTCGGAGCCAGCAACACGATTCTCTGGAACGAAGCGTTCGCGGATGTTGTGATCACCGACGAGATGAGAGACGCTTCGACGCGAACGAGATGAATGTGCAACATCGGTCGAAGTGAGCGCAGCTCGGAGACGATGAAACCGCCCGACATCGCAATGCCGTACCCCGAAGAGCACCACATGGATTGATCCTCATCCACGGACTGGGCCCTGGTCCGGCGCGTCGATCAACGAAACAAGTCCCGAGCCAGCGAGCACAAACCCGTTGATATCGACCTTTGCATCGGAACCCTCTTCGTGCTCGCGCAAGAGAACAAGTCCAGACGAAGACGAAACGACCTCGATCGGTAACTTGACGAGAGATATGCAGTTTCAATTGAGACGCGTCGCAACAAGACCACCAATGGCCAGCGCCGAGGCGGGCGCGAAGATTGGCATGAGTCCAAGCGTGGGCTGGATGCTTGCCCTTTGATCTGTGAGAAATGCGCGATAGAGCATCGATGCTCGGACAGGGGGAAGAGAACCACCTCCGATTCCCGTTGGCACCCGGAAGATCTTCAGTTGCAAAATGCCCGTTGAGATGGAACACGCCAGGGACGAGAGTGCAAAGACAGATATCGAATAGCACAGAACGCGATTCGTTCGAAAGCGATCTCCAATCCACCTCGAAGCCGAGATGAACACCGCGAGACTCCGAAGATAACCGGTCACGGTCCACTGCACCGCTCACGTCGAGACGCGAAACTGTCGAACGGGTGGCGCGAGCGCGAGATTCGCAATCTGGCCAACCTTGGCGCGATGAAGAGCGAGACAACATACACCGCTAGAAAGGCATACGGCTCTTGCATCCTTGATTGCCAGGTCCGCATGAGTTCTCCCCAATGACGCGTTCTCTCCGATAAGGCCCAGCCATGGGATGATCTCTTGGCCAGCGATGCCTCTCGGGGGGAGGGATACTTCCACTTTCTGGCTTGGTCCCAAGCCGCCACCGTTTTGCAGGGAACTTGCAGGCCGATATCAGGGCCGTCTCAACAATGAGGTTTGGACGTTGCGCTCGAGACTTTGCAGATCAATCACACGGCCATAGAGTGAATTCATGGACTACGTCACCTTTGGCCGCACCGGCATGAGTGTCAGTGCAGTCGGTCTCGGTACCGGAGGTGCGAGCAAACTCGGAATCGGTAACGGTGCGAGCGAACGACAGGCAATCGAGGTCATCCATCGCGCGCTTGAACTCGGCATCACCTATTTCGATACCGCAAAGGGATACGGGACGGAATCCATCGTCGGAAAAGGGCTGAGGGGGTCTCGCGAAAACATTGTGCTCTCGACAAAAGCCTACATCTCACGCGATGACGGCAGCCGTCTCAGTGCAGCACAGTTCCGCGACGAGATAGAGGACTCCCTCCAGTTGCTCCAGACGGAGACGATCGACGTCTATCACCTGCATCGCCTCGCCCTGGCAGAATACGAATATGCGATGAGCGAGATTGTGCCGGTTCTCGAACGATGCAGGCAAGAGGGTAAGGTCCGCTTCTTCGGCGTCTCGGAATCAACAAGTCAAGACGCAGACCACGAAGCACTTGCCA
>Ga0307374_10009328_pt1 | contig 14472 bp, 14 predicted proteins | sample OX3MG_FD_202532 | JGI IMG/M metagenome (GOLD analysis project Ga0307374, IMG submission 202532) | Soil microbial communities from Risofladan, Vaasa, Finland - OX-3 | ecosystem: Environmental > Terrestrial > Soil > Coastal area > Acid sulfate soil | place: Finland: Risofladan, Vaasa | collected... | reverse complement strand
GGGTGTGGTCGAGTTCGTCGACTTCAAGAACAAGATCGGCACCATGCACGTCAAGCCGAAGTCGTGGAAGGACATGTTCTTCGACAACGTACATCACCTGCCCGGGAGCTGAGGCGCCGCGCCGTGCACAGCAGCCCGCACGAGCCTCAGCAGCCCGAGCCGCCCCTGGGCGGGGCGCCCCCCCCCCAGGGACCTTTGCTCGGGCTCAAGATCCTCGATATTTCGACCGTGGTGGCCGGCCCGTGGTCGTCCACGCTGCTCGCCGATCTCGGCGCGGAGGTCGTCAAGGCGGAGCTGCCCGGCAGGGGCGATCCGCTGCGCGACCTCGCGCCGCACAAGAACGGCGTGCCGCTGTGGTGGAAGGTGACCAACCGGAACAAGCTCGGCATTACGCTCGATCTGCGGCACCCGGAGGGCAAGCGGGTGTTCGAGCGCCTGCTGCCGCGCTTCGATGTGCTGGTGGAGAACTTCCGGCCGGGAACGCTGGCGAAATGGGGTTTCGGATCGCAGCGGCTTTTCGCGCTTCAGCCCAAGCTCATCGTGCTACGCATGACCGGATTCGGGCAAAGTGGGCCGTACCGCAACAAGCCGGGCTTCGCGCGGGTCTTCGAGGCGATGTCCGGATTCACGCACATGTGTGGCGAAGCCGATGGCCCGCCGCTGCACATCGGGTTTCCGATCGCGGATGCGGTCGGCGGCCTGTTCGGCGCCCTCGGCATCCTGAGCGCGCTGTACCACCAGCGCGTGCACCCGGACGCGCCCGGCCAGGAAATCGATTGTGCGCTGCTGGAGTCGATGTTCCGCGTGCTCGATTTCCTGCCGGTCGAATTCGACCAGCTCGGCATCGTGCGCGGGCGCTCCGGCAATCTGAGCCAGTACGCCGCGCCCGGTAACGTCTACCGTACCCGCGACGGGCATTGGGCCTCGATCGCCGCGTCGACGCAAAGTATCTACGAGCGGTTCTGCGTGGCCCTCGGCCGACCCGACCTGATCGCCGATGCGCGCTTCGCCTCCAATCAGGAGCGGATGCGGCACCGCGAAACGCTCGACGCCATCATTGCGTCGGAAATCGCGCGGCGCTCGATCGACGAGCTGAAGACTTTGCTCGACGCCAACGACATGGGTTTTAGCCCGATCTACACGATTGAGGATGTGTTCGAGGATCCGCACATCCGGGCGCGCGAGGACATCGTCTCGGTCCCGGACACCGAGTTGGGGCATCTGCGCATGCAAAGCGTGGTGCCGAGGTTCTCGCGCACCCCTGGCAAGGTGCTGCATGCGGGACCCGCCCAGGGCGCGGACAACGCGAGGGTGTACGGGGAACTGCTCGGACTGAGCGTCGGCGAGATCGAGCGCTTGCGCGGCGTCGGGGCCATATGAGGGCGCGCTCGCCCGGAGCGCGCAAGGCTTGGCCGCGGTTCGGCCAGGACAACGATGCGCCCGCGGCGCACGGCTTCTCCGGCGCGGACCGCACGCCGCTGTCAGCGGCGCGCGGGTAATTGGCCGCTCGCGACCAGGCCCGCCACGACCTCGAGGATCAGACGCTCGACCTCGCGGCAGGCGCGGCTCATCGGACGCTGGGTCGTGCTGGTGAGCAGCACCGTGCGGCTGATCGAAGGCCCCATGATCCGTGCGGCCTGCAGGTGTCCGGCGGCGATTTCCCGGTACGCAGCGTGTAGCGGCAGGATGGTATGGCCGCGTCCGGAGGCGGCCAGATCTTTCATCGTGATGATCGAATCGAGCTCGATGACCACGTCCAGGGCAACCTGATGCTCCTCGAATATTTTCTCTAGCAGGGTGCGGTGCCGGTTCGGAACTGCGGGCAGAAGCATCGGCAGATGCGCAAGCTCCGCAAGGCGCACGGATTTGCGCCGGGTCAGGCGATCACCCGGCGCTCCCATCAGGTGCAGCTCGGTCCTGAGCAGCGGCTGGTCGGTGGCGCGCTGCATTGCCCGGCTGTGGTAGATGATGCCGAGCTCCACCGTACCGTCCGCCAGCCACTCCTCGACGTGATGCGTGAGGCCCTCGCGCACGCTCATGCGCACGCCGGGGAAACGGTCGTGCACGCGGTACAGCAGCGGCGTCAGGAGAGCAGGGCTCAGGCCGGCGAGCACCCCGAGGTTCACCGTGCCCGATAGCTCTCCGCGCGATGCTTTCAGATCTGCCGCGAGGTGCTCGGCTTCGGCAAGCAGCGACTTCATCGCGTGCAGCGCGCGCTGTCCCTCCTCGGTCACCAGCACGCCGCGGCCGGTGCGATGCAGCAGGCGAGTGCCGAACTGCCGCTCGAGCAGCGAGACCTGGCGGCTGAGCGCGGATTGCGCGACGCTCAATGCGCCCGCGGCTTTGGTAAAGCTGCCGAGCTCGGCGACGCGTACGTAGTAGTCGAGCTGGCGCAAATCGATGACCCGCTTCGTGCTCATCTCGATTCAGCATAACCGAAACGCGTCGAGCGGAACAGGACGGTCGAACTACCGCAACCTCGAGATCCGCACCGCGAGCAAGTGGGGCATGCGGCACTAGTGGCGCGGAGGCGAGAGGCTTTTGATCCCCGTGCACCCCGGACGCTCCCTCCCGCGCCGCTCAGCCCTTCTGCAGCTCCATCACGAAGCGGTGCATGGCGGTGTGGTCGGCGCCGGCGCCGAGGTCGCGCGCCGCTTCCTGCCAGAATTCCGCGCAGCGGTGCGCGAAATCGGCCCGCGCGCCGATCGCGTCGGCAAGCGCCGCGACGGTGGCGAGGTCCTTCGCCATCAGCGCGGCCGAGAACCCCGAGTTGTAGGCGCCCGAGAGCATGAACTGCTTCACCTTCACCTCGGTGGTGTTGTTGCGGCCGGTGGAGGCATTGAGGATGTCGGCCATCACCGCCGGGTCGAGGCCGAAGCGCCCGCCGATCGCCAGCGCTTCGACGGTTGCCAGCAATCCCGCCGCCGACACGTAGTTGTTGAGCGCTTTCATGGCGTGGCCAGAGCCGAGCGGACCGGTGAGAAAGATGCGCCCGCCCATCTTCTCGAGCAGCGGGTGTAGGCGCTCGATCACGGCCGGATCGCCGCCCGCCATGATCGAGAGGCTGCCGTCGATCGCCTTCTTCACGCCGCCGGAGACCGGCGCGTCCACCAGCGCCATGCCCTTCGCCGCGAGCTCCGCGCCGAGCTCGCGCGTGCCCACCGGGTCGGAGGAGCTCATGTCGAGGACGATCGAGCCCCTAGGGAGCGCGGGCAATGCTTCGCCGACCACCCGGCGCACTGCCTTGCCCTCGGGCAGCATGGTGATGAGCACCTCCGCGCCGCGCGCGGCCTCGGCCGCGCCGGAGCAGCTTCCGGCGCCGTTCAAATCGAAGCTGCGCAGCGCGAAGCCGGCCTTCTCCAGGTTGGCCGCCATCGGCCGGCCCATCTGCCCGAGGCCGACGAAGGCGACGGTGCCAATGGCACTCACACTCACACTCCGCGGTCCTTGAACACCTCCTTGGCGCAGCGGAAGGCCACCACCGCAGCGGGCACGCCACAGTAGATCGCCACCTGCATCAGCACTTCGCGGATCTGTTCCTTGGTGAGGCCATTGTTGAGCGCGCCATTGAGGTGCAGCTTGAGCTCGTGCTCCTTGCCGAGCGCCGAGAGCATCGCCAGGTTGAGCATCGAGCGCGTCTTGCGGTCCAGCCCCGGGCGGTTCCAGACGTCGTTCCAGCAGTAGGTGTTGAGCAGCTCGACGAACGGTCGGGTGAAGTCGTCGGTGGCCGCCATCGCCTTGTCGACGTATTCCGGTCCGAGCACCTCGCGGCGCGTCTTCAGTCCTGCGTCGAAGCGTTCCTTGTGAGGGCGCTTGTCCATACCTTCTCCTTTTTGGTTGGTCAGACGAGATCTTCGTGGCGGATGCCCGCGCGCCGCAGCTGCGCATCGAACGCCATGCCGCCCGGGCGCGGGCCGCTGCGGAATACCGCCGCGCGCGCGGGGGTCGCGTCCAGCACCGGCTGCGCAATCTGCTGGTTGTCCCCGCGCATGGAATCCATCGCCACCTGGATCTCGCAGGCGCGCTGCAGCGTCCAGTAGGTGGTGAAGGCCTCCGGGATGCTCGGGCAAGCCACCAGCAGGCCGTGATTGCGCAGGATGAGCACCGGCTTGGCGCCCAGGCTCGCGACCAGGCGCGGCTGCTCGGCGAGGTCGGTGGTGACGCCCTCGAAGTCGTGGTAGGCCACCTGCCCGTACAAGGTCGCGCTGTAGAAGTTGTCGTAGCGCAGGCCGTCCTTCTTGGAGGCGACCGCGCTGCCCGCGGTGGTGTGCGTGTGGATGATGCAGTGTGCGTCCTCGCGCGCAGCGTGGACCGCGCTGTGGATGACAAAGCCCGCGCGGTTGACCGGGTAGCGCGAGCCGTCCACCGCCTCGCCCGCGAGGTTGACCTTCACCAGGTTGGTCGCGGTGACCTCGCTGTACCACAGGCCGTAGGGATTGATCAGGTAATGGCGTTCGGGCCCGGGCACGCGTGCGGTGATGTGGTTGTAGATCAGCTCGGTCCAGCCCAGCCAGTCGAACGCCCGGTAGCAGGCCGCCAGCTCCAGACGCGCCTGCCACTCCTCGCCCGTCATGCTGTCGGGCTTGAGGCGCAGCAATTTTTCGCTCAGGTCCATGAAATTCCTCTCGGTGCGGATGGCGCAGGCACTATAAGCGCTGCCCGGCGAGGCGGCAACACGCCGGCTCGAACCCGGGCCGGCGTAGGAATGCGCCAAGCGCGGCCGCCCGCCATGGCGGTCCACAACGCAGACATCGCCCGGGTATTCAAGGAAATCGCCGACCTGCTCGAGCTCGGCCAGGAGAACCGGTTTCGCGTGCGCGTCTACCGCAACGCGGCGCGCGTCGTCTTCGAGCTGCGTCTGGACATCGCGGGGGAGCTCGCGCAGGGCAGGGCGCTGCCCAAGCTGCCGGGCATCGCCGAGGAACTCGAGGGCGAGGCACTCGCCACCACTGCTGGTCAACACCCTGCGCGGCGTGATCAAGCCCTGCGCGGTGAAGGCGCCGCGGGCTTCGGCGACCGGCGCAAGGCCATGCTCGAGGACATCGCCATCCTCACCGGGGGCAGGGCGATCTCCGAAGAGGCCGGGCTGACGCTCGAAAAGGCGACGCCCGAGGTTCTCGGTCACGCCGAGCGCGTGCTGATTGACAAGGACGAAACCACCCTGATCGGCGGCGCGCAGCGAGCCCAGGGCGCTCGCTGCGCGTGCCCCAGATCGAGCAGCAGACCGAGGAGGCCACCAGCGACTACGACAAGGAAAAGCTGCGCGAGCGCGCCGCCAAGCTCGCCGGCGGCGTCGCGGTGGTGCGCGGGGGTGCGGTCACCGAGACCGAGATGAAAGAGCGCAAGAGCCGCACCGAGGACGCGCTGCACGCCACGCGGGCGGCGCTCGAGGTGGAGGGCGTGCTGGCGGGCGGGGGCGTCGCGCTCCTGCGCGCCCGGCCGCGACTCAAGCCGCTTACGGACAGCAACCCGGACCAGGATGCCGGCGGGCAGATCGTGCTGCGCGCGATCGAGGAGCCGCTGCGCCAGATCGTGAAAACGCCGGCGCCGATGGAGTAAGCCAGCAGCGCTGGCGGTGATGGGCGGTTTGGCTTTTTCCGTCGCTCCTTCCGAGCTGCCTGGTGCACCCGCTAATTCGCGGAAGTCAAATTCGCGCCCTTGGATTCGTTACTCTGGACCTTGTCGATGCACCTTACCACCAGCTTATTCAACGCATCCGGACTGAACGTCGTGATGTTGGACTTCTTGGAATAGTGCATCAACGCCGACAAGGCTGCCCCCAACTCGGATGCGGCAAGCGCCGCTGACAGGCCGTCTTTCATGACATCTATGAAATACGGGTAGAACAGGTGACCGGTAATGCGTGCATCCCCGCGTCCGACCTGGTACTTCCCATCATGCGCGGGGTCGACCTGTGGATCTTCGAACGTTTGCGCAATTCTCCTCGATTCCTGCGCATCCAGAGGGAGATGTATCAGGTACTGCTTGTTCTGGTATTGGTAACAGGTCAATGACCCGCCGTTCGAGAAGCCCAGCGCAAACGTCATGCTCGGGTTCATGTGCGGGTTGTGATTCTTGGTGAATCTTTCGGTGATGTTCAACAGAACCTCATTCGACATTTCATCCGGGAAAATCTGCGTGCCGAATTTTTCGATCAATTCGTCGTCGTTCAGGCAGACGATGACGTCGTTGTTGCCGACACGCGGTTGGATCGTCTCGAAGCCGATGCCGGTGGGTACGATGATTTGCGGGCCCAGGTAACTGTTCAGGTATCCCGGCGTGATGATCGGGATGTCATCCGCTCTCCTGAATCTCGTTTTGATTTCGGCATCCAGGGTGTCGATCGGCGGGTGCGGCGAGACCAGCAGGTACGTTCGACCGTGCGCGTTGCCGTTGAAGCACTCGCGTGGTCCCCAGATATGTGTATGTATCTGAACGACGTTCACGTCGTTGTAGACGTGATTGTTGATCTCCTGCTGGGCGATGGACGACTGGTCATCGGGCAATATGATCTTGAACTGCACATCCACCTGCATCGAGGAATACAGCGCCACGAGGCCCAGGAAGACATTCGTCGTGTTGCCGCCTGAATTCGGGGGCGAAACGTCCTTCCTCGCGATGAAATATTCCGGGTGATCCTGTACATCGAGCCTCAAGCGAAAACCGTCTTTGTCCTTGGTGACCGTCTCGAGCGGGATCTTGTTGTAGCGAAATTTTGGAATGTCCGCAAAACGTTCGACAAAGTAGTCATTTACCGGCACGCCGATGGCGCGCATCTTTGGCATGAACCTGCTCACTTAGCTATTCCTTCCTGTAATTTCACTCGGTTCGACAGGGTAAACAGTGTACGAACTGCCTGGCATAGAAAATTCAGCATGGGGATAAGCGGGTTCTTGTCTGGGCTGCGTCCCGGAGGTGGCGCGAAGGCCGTGCTTGCGCCTCGGGTGGTCCGCGACCGTTCGGGGCTGCCCGGTTTCGGCCCAGGCAATCGATTGCTGACGGCCAGGTTAGGAAACTGCCTGAGAGCTCGAGTGTCGAATGACCCGCCGGGCGGCGCGTTCACTGGATCACGCGGGGAAGGCCGACCGACTCGTTCGGGGCGGTTCGCCGGCTGCGAGACGAATGTGGTCAGTTTCCGGTGCAAGCGCGTTGCTCGGGTCAAAGCCAAGGTCTGGGGGTTGGCGCCGGAAGGGGTGGCCATCGGGGATTTCCGCTGGCGCAACTTTCGGCTCGCCTGGGTGAGCCGGCACCTGGCCGCAGCGCGCCGTGCAGGAGTTTCGATGCATGGCGGTCACGCGGGCGTAGACTGCTGGCCAACTGCTTCTTCGTAAGAGACGTGGGGACGAGGGAGATCACCGGTGCCAAATTCCGAATGGATGTTTAAGACTGCACGCGAGCTGTCTCGCGCGCTCACGGCCAAGCAAGTCTCGGCGCTCGAGCTCGCGCAAGATGCGATTGCCCGCATTGAGCGATACGACGGCAGGATCAATGCAATCTGCATACGCGATTTCTCGCACGCGCTGGATGCAGCGCGCGCGGCAGATGCGGCGATCGCAAGGCGCGGTGTCCGCGCGCTCACCGGCATCCCGATGACGGTGAAGGAGTCCTTCAACGTCGCGGGCCTGCCGACGACCTGGGGCTACGTCCAGCAGAAGGACTTCGTCGCGAATGAGGATGCGCTTGTCGTCGCCAGGGCCAAGGCCGCAGGCGCCGTCGTTCTCGGCAAGACCAACGTTCCGGTCGGGCTCGCCGACTGGCAGAGCTACAACGAGATCTACGGCACGACGAACAATCCGTTCGACTTTGGACGAACCCCCGGCGGATCATCGGGCGGCTCGGCCGCGGCGCTTGCGGCCGGTTACGGGCCGCTGTCGCTCGGCTCCGACATCGGCGGCTCGTTGCGTTCGCCCGCTCATTACTGCGGTGTCTACGCCCACAAGCCGACGTTCGGGCTGGTGCCGCCGCGCGGCCATACGCCGCCGCCGCTCCCGCCCCTGCCGCTCGAGCGCGACCTCGCGGTCGTCGGCCCCATGAGCCGCTCGGCGGGCGATCTCGCGGACCTGCTCGAGGTCATCGCCGGCCCCGACGAGCTCGAGGCCGGGCGCGGCTTCCGGCTCGCGCTGCCTGCGGCGCGCCACGCCGACATCGCGGCATTCCGAATCCTCGTGCTCGACACGCATCCGCTGATGCCGACTGCGGCGAGCGTGCATGCGGCGCTCGACGCTCTCGCGGAGCGCCTTGCGAAGTCCGGCGCGAAGATCCGGCGCGAAAGCGAGCTGCTACCGGACCTTGCCAGCTCCTCGCGGCTCTACATGCGACTCCTGCTGTCGTTCCTCGCGGCGGCTTTCCCTCCTGAAGTCTACGAGGGGATGAGGGCGAGTGCGGCGGCCCTGGCGCCGGAAGACATGAGTCTCGCGGCGGAGCGCCTGCGCGGCGCCGCGCTCAGCCATCGCGACTGGATCATGTGCGACGGTCTGCGCGCCGGCCTGCGCGCGCGATGGCGTGCGCTGTTCGCGGAGTTCGACGCGCTCATCTGCCCGATCATGCCCACCCCCGCGTATCCGCACGATCATTCGCCGAATCAGAGCGACCGGCGCATCGTGGTCGACGGCCGAGCGTTTGCCTACATGGACCAGCTCGTCTGGCCGGGCGTGGCGACCTGTCCCGGCCTGCCCGCCACCTCGATTCCACTCGGCCTCTCGCCCGAGGGCCTGCCGATCGGTGCGCAGATCGTCGGTCCCTGGCTGGAGGACCGGACGCCGCTGAAGCTCGCGGAACTGATCGAGCAGGCGTACGGGGGCTTCGTGCCGCCGCCTGGCTTCACGTGACGGTCGGTCAATGGGGGCCAGCGGCGAGGGCAACGTAACCGTAAATTCAGAGGCCGCCCTTTCCAACCTGCCCATAGGCTGTGGGCTCCATTGTCAGGTTGAAGCTGATGGTGATGCGGTGCTCCTCGGAGAGGTTCGGATGCACGTAGTGCTGCACCGGCGAGGGCCACATCATGAGCATGCCGGCGCTCGGGCGTACCACGTGCGCAGGGCGCGCATCGGGCTCGGGACCGACCGAGATCATGTTGGCGCCGGTGCGCGGGTCGTAGAAGGAGATGCAGGCCGGCCGTGCCCGGGGATCGTCGACGCTCGCCGGGGAGGGCGGCACGCGCACGTAGTACGTGCCACTGAGGTAAGACCTCGGATGCGTGTGCGGCGCGTGGTGGTCGCCGTACCGATTGATGTTGTACCAGCCGACGAGCTTCCAGGACAGGGCCCGTTCGATGCCGACGTGACGGAGAAAGGCGGTGGTGGTCTGGTCGATCTGGTCCTTCAGCCAGCGCACGGCCGGGTGCTCGCTCGAGAAGAAGCTCTGTTCCTGGAACCGCGCGGTGTAGTCGGCCTCGCGCGCCTCCTGCTCGAAGATGTGCGCAGCCAGGTCCGCGGTCGGCTGCTCGAAGCCGGGCAGCCGGCGACTTACGAGCAGAGTCGGCCACACCCCGTTGAACGCCATGCGCGGCGCAGGGCCCGCGGCGCTCATCGCGTCGCCGCCCCGGTTCTGCCGTCCAGCTTGATGCGCAGCGCGACCCGCACCCACGGCACGCGGGCGAGATGGACGCGGCTGCAGTGGCGCAGGTAGCCCGGTCACAGCATCAGCATGCCGGCGACGGGAACCAAGGTGCGGACCTCGTTGAAGTTCGGATCGCCCTCGAGAGCGAGCGCATTGAAGCCCACGCGCGGGTCGAATAGCGACAAATGGCTCGGCCACGAGTCGCTGCGCAGATGGTCGAGTTCCGGCGGCGCTGGAGCGTTGACGAAGTACAGGCCGGCGAGGTACGCGCCGGGTTCGTTGGCGAGTTCACGGTAGTGGCCGAAACCGAGCGCCTCCAGGCGACCACCGAGACGCCACTGCGGCGCCGGCTGCACGTGCACGTGCTCGAACCACTGGCCGACCGCTGTTACGATCCACTCGCGCAGCCAGATCACCGCGCGTTGGTCGACCTCGAACAGGTTGCCGGTGACCCCGGGGGAAGCAGCGAGATCGGCCAACGCCCGGTTCGCCTCCTCGGCTCCTGGGAGTTGCAGCTGGCCGACCCACGTCGGCCAGAGGGGGAAGATCTCGTCCCGGGCGGACTCGCTCATCGTGACCTGACTGATATTTCGTATTGGGGCCATGGATACTCTACCGCAGCGTCACGGGCGGGGCGAGCGGTCAGCCAAATTCGAGCGAGCGATTGATGTGACGACCGCCGCGGCCTTGGGGACTCACCCTCCGTCCGCTCCGAAGTAAGCCGCCAACCGCTCCAGAAACGCCTCCACCGCCTCGGCCGGCAGATGGTTGATTCCGCCCGCCTGCTGCCTTCCACCGCCGCTCGGAAACTCGCGGCACAGCACCGCGACGCTCGCCGGATGCCCGCGCGGAGCGCGTACGCTCGCGACATACCCACCCCCCGTTCTCGGCGTAAGCACCGCGTGCGCGCGCCCCGGCTCTGCGGTACTCAGCCGGTTGGCGAAATCGCCGCTCACGCGCCGGCTCCAGGGCGCACCCGGCATGACGCGCGCGCTTGCCCAAGGCAGATCGAGCCGCGGTGCGACTTCGAGCGCGAGCTTCAGGTCGTCGCGCCGGCGCTCGGCCAGCTCCTTGAGGCGGGGCTCGTCGGCGAGGCAGGCGAGGGGATCCGCATACGGTCCGATGAGCCGATACAGATAGGCGGGCGGCAGCAGCGCGTCGGACTCGCTCTCGCCGTAGGCGTTGTAGTTGATGCTCTCGCCCAGCTCGCGCAGTGCGCCGAGCTGGGCTTCGTCCAGTGAGAGCGACGCGGCGAGCGTCAGCGCGGTCTCGGGCAGTCCGTCTCCGAAGGCCGCCACCACCGCCCAGGCGCGGTGCTGCCCGCCCAGGTAGCGATCCACCAGCAGGCTGCTGCACACGCCGGCCGCTTGATCGATGTGCGCCTCGAGCGCCGGATGCGCGGGAATCGCTCCGGCGTAGTGATGATCGAAATAGCGCACCCGAACACCACGTGCGAGCAGCCGCTCCAGCCCCGCACGGTTCACGTCGATGGAGACGTCACATACGGTGACGAGGTCGCCCGCGCCGGCCTGCACGCGCTCGAGCAGGGCGATGTCGCGCTTCATGCCGGTAACGAGGGTCGCCTCGGCACGCTCGGCGAGGTGCAGCTGGTGCAGCGCGCACAGCCCGTCGGCGTCGCCGTTCGCGACGTCGATGCGCTTCACGGCCGGCCTCCGAGCAGCTCGGAGATGCGCGCGGCGGCCGCGTCGGCGTGCCCGGCGTCAACGATTTCGGTTGCCGCGAGCTCTTCGGCCTCCAGCGGCTCCTCGGTGACGAGCTGGTGTTCGAGTACGCTCGTGCCGGCTTCGGACGCGTCGCGCGCCGCGCGCTCGCGCGCGGCCACGCGCTCGCGCAGGAGTTCCTGCGGGGCGCGGCAGGAGACGATGGTGAACGGAACGCCGCGCTCGCGAGCCAGCGCCTGAAACTGCGCCCGTTCGGCGCGCTGCAGAAAGGTGGCGTCCACGATCGCGGTCCAGCCTGCCTCGAGCGTCAGGCGCGCGACCTCGCCGAGGCGATGGTAGGTGCGGCGCGAGGCATCCTCTGCGTAGATGCCGCCCGCGAGCGCGCCACCGGTGCGCGCCTCGGCCGCGAGTCCGTAGAGGCGCTTGCGCTCGATGTCGGAGCGCACGCGGATCGCGCCCAGCGCTTCGAGCAGGGTCTGCGCGACCGTGGTCTTGCCCGAGCCCGATACGCCGTGCATCAGCACCAGACCCGGTCTTCCCGGGGCGGCGAGGATCTCGGCGAGCTCCAGATAGCCGCGGAATCCGGCATCGATCTCAGCGCGCCGCGCGGCGGCGAGACTTTCCTGGTGCGCGCGGATGCAGGCCACCTTGACGCGCACCATCGCGCGGTACACGAGGTAGTGGCGCAGCACGGCGACGCCTTCGTAGTCGCCGCCGATCTCGAGATAGCGGTTCAGGCAGCGCCAGGCGAGACGCGGCAGTCGATGGTCGAGCAGGTCCATCACCAGGAAGGCGAGCTCGCTCAGCACGTCATTCCAGCGCAGCTCGGCGCTGAACTCGATGCAGTCGAACGGCGTCGGCGCGCCGTCGATCAGCGCGATGTTGCCCAGGTGCAGGTCGCCGTGGCATTCGCGCACCCTGCCGCGCGCCTTGCGTTCGGCGAACGCCGGCGCGAGCTGCTCCAGCCCGCGTTCGGTCCAGCGCCGCAGCCCCTCGAGCCGCGCGAGTTCCGGTGCTGCGCCGATAAGCTTCTCGGTGTGGTCGAAGTTCGCCAGCGCCTGGGCGGTGATCGCGCCGGGCGCGCCGAGCTCGAGCGCCGGCCCCGCGACCTCGACCGCGGCGTGGAATTCGGCGATACGCTCGGCGAGGCGGTCGAGGAGCGGCGCGTCGAGCGCGCCGCGCTTGGCCATCCGGTCGAGGAGCGCCTCCTGCTCGAAGCGGCGCATCTTCACCGCGTACTCGATCGCCGGCCCCGGTCCGCCGAGCACCGGATCGTCGTGGCTGCCGGTGAGCGGCACGACCTCCAGATACAGCTGCGGCGCGGTGCGGCGGTTGAGCCGCAGCTCCTCGTCGCAATAGCGGCGGCGTGCAGCGAGCGAGCCGAAGTCGAGGAAGCCGAGGTTCACCGCCTTCTTGATCTTGTAGGCGAATTCGCCCGCGAGCAGCACCCAGGAGATGTGGGTCTCGAGCAGCTCGACGCGCTCGAGCGGATGCGGGTAGCGGCCGGGCTGCGCGAGCGCGGCGATCAGGCGCGTCTGGCCGGCGCGGGTCTGCGCAAGCTCGGGCCCGGGGAATGCGGTCATGTGCGCGAGCTCAACCGGCGAGCGCGCGGCGATACACCTCGAGGGTGGCGCGCGCTGCGGGCGCCCAACTCGAATCGCGCGCCATGCCGTTGAGCTGCAGCGCGCGCCAGGTCGCGGGGTCGCGGTAGGCGTCGAGCGCGCGCTTGAGCGCCGCGCGCAGGGCCGCTCGGGTAGGCGCCTCGAAGGCGAAACCGGTCGCGGTCCCGGCGCGCAGGGCGTCCTCGCTCGCGTCGACGACCGAGTCGGCGAGGCCGCCGGTGCGCCGCACCACGGGCGGCGTTCCATAACGCATGCTGTAGAGCTGGTTCAGGCCGCAGGGCTCGAAGCGCGAGGGCATCAGGAACATGTCCGCGCCGGCTTCGATGCGGTGGGCGAGGGCCTCGTCGAACCCGATGCGCACCGCGATCGCGCGCGGATATCCCGCCGCGAGCGCGCGCAGCGCGTTCTCGAGCTTCGCTTCGCCGCGACCGAGCACCACCAATTGGGCGCGTGCGCGCACCAGCATCGGCGCGATGCCGGGGACGAGGTCGACGCCTTTCTGCTCGACCAGGCGGCCGATCATGCCGAGCAGCGGCGCCTGAGCGCTTTGCGGCAGGCCGAGCTCGCGCTGCAGCGCGGCCTTGTTGGCGTTCTTGCCTTCGAGGTGCGCGGCGTCGTAGGGAGCGGCGAGATACGCGTCGCGCGCCGGGTCCCAGACGGTGGTGTCGATGCCGTTCAGGATTCCGGTGAGCTCCGGGGCGTGGTGCCGCAGCAGGCCATCCAGCCCGAAGCCGAGCTCCGGGGTCTGAATCTCGCGCGCATAGGCCGGGCTGACCGTCGTGAGGCGGCCGGCATAGTGCAGCCCGGCCTTGAGGAACGAGATCTTGCCGTAGTACTCGAGGCCTTCGACCTGGAACGCCGCTTCGGGGAGCGCGAGCGCGGCGAGCCGGCTGCGTGGAAACAGGCCCTGGTAGCCGAGGTTGTGGATCGTCATCACCGTCGCCGCGCGCGCTCCGCTCGCGAACGCGAGGTAAGCGGGCGCCAGCCCGCACTGCCAGTCGTTGCAGTGAACGACATCGGGCGTCCAGGGGAGCGTGCTGGCGGTGCTTCCGAGCAGCGCGGCGGTGCGCGAGAGCAGCCCGAAGCGCAGGTCGTTGTCCGGCCAGTCGATGCCCTCGGGCGACTGGTAGGCGCTTCCCGGGCGCGCGTAATACTCGTCGCACTCGAGCAGGTACATCGGCACCGGGCCGCGCGCTTCGAGCAGGCGCGCCGCGGCGAACTCGCCCTCGGGCGCCGCGAGCGGCGCCACCGGCGTCGCCTCCAGCGCGGCGCGCAGGGCGGGGTAGGCGGGCACGAGGATGCGCACGTCCGTGCCTTCGCGCGCGAGCGCGGCGGGCAGCTCGCGCGCGACGTCGCCCAGCCCGCCGGTCTTGACCCACGGCGAGAGCTCCGGGGTCACGTAGAGCACGCGAAGCGGCTGCGTCATCGGGGTCGCGGGAACGGATCGGCGCGCGCCCGCGTATGCGCCGCGCTCAGAGCCAGATCATCATGCCCATCTCGAACGGATGGGTCAGCTGGTCGTGGCACGGGTAGGCGCGGATGCGGTATTCGATCCGCCCGCACAGCTCGGGCACGAGATCGAGCGCATAGACGTGCTCGCCGCTCTCCGG
>Ga0307374_10009327_pt1 | contig 14474 bp, 15 predicted proteins | sample OX3MG_FD_202532 | JGI IMG/M metagenome (GOLD analysis project Ga0307374, IMG submission 202532) | Soil microbial communities from Risofladan, Vaasa, Finland - OX-3 | ecosystem: Environmental > Terrestrial > Soil > Coastal area > Acid sulfate soil | place: Finland: Risofladan, Vaasa | collected... | reverse complement strand
GCGCGCGAGCACGCGATCGCGTGACGCCCGAGATCGAGAACCTCCTGAACGCTCCCCGGTGCGAACACCGGTACGCGCAGCGAGGCCAGCAACGCCTCGGTTGCGCAGGGAATCGTCGAGGAGACGCAGCCCGGGTCATCGCCGCAGCATGCGAGCACCCCGCCCTGTGGGCTCGTGCCAACGAAGTTGCCGTGGCGGATCGCGTCGGAGGCGCGGTCGACGCCGGGGGCCTTGCCGTACCACACCCCGACGACGCCGTCGTAGCGGGCGCCCGGCATGGTGTCGAGCAGCTGCGAGCCCCACACCGCCGTCGCGCCGAGCTCCTCGTTGATCGCCGGGCGCACCACGATGTGGTGCTCAGCCGCCAGCGGTCCGAGCCGCTCGAGCTCCTTGTCGAAGCCCGCGAGCGGTGACCCCTGATACCCGGACACGAGCGTCCCGGTCCGCAGGCCGGCCCCGGCGTCCGTCCGCTGCTGGTCCAGCAGCACGCGGACGATCGCCTGCAACCCTGACAGGAACACTCGCCCCTCGGCGCGGCGATAGCGATCATCGAGCGCAAACGGCTCGGCGGGCGGGCGCACCGTCGGCGTGGCGGTGTTCATGTTGGCCCAATAGTAGACCACTGGTGGGCGCAATTCCTACCAGCTGCGCGCTACGCTGCACACATGGATCGCCGCTTTGCCCCCGTCGGCCCACGGCGCACGTTCGAGGGCGCCGTCGAGCAGATCGCCGAGCGCGTGCGCCTCGGCGAACTCGTCGACGGAGACCGCCTGCCATCCGAGCGCGAGCTCGCCGCGACGATGCAGATCAGCCGCCAGACGCTGCGCGAAGCGGTGCGAGTGCTCGCCGACGCCGGCGTGCTGGCGGTACGCACGGGCTCGGGAGGCGGCATCTTCGTGGCCAGCGGCTACGTTCCCATCGAGCTGCTGCGCTCGAAGTCCGAGCTGCGCCTCGAGGAGGTTGCCGGCGTGCTCGAGGCCCGCCGGTTGATCGAGCCGCGGGTCGCGCAGCTCGCCGCTGTCCACGCTCGCGAGGAGGACTTCGCCGGGCTTCGGGCGATCATCGAGCGCCAGCAGGTGCTACTCGAAGAAGGAGACGTGCTCGCCCACGAGGACCGCTTCCTCCAGCTGGACACCCAGTTTCACCTCCGGATCGCCCGCGCGACGGGCAACACGACGATCGTCTCCCTGATGCGGACGCTGCTGCGGCGGCTCGAGCTCGCGCGCGACCTCGCGCTGCACCAGCCGACCGTCGGAAGCTGGGTGATCGACATACACAACCGTACGCTGACGGCCATCTGCTCGGCCGATCACGAGCGGATCGACGCCGTGATGGACGAGCACCTCGCGGCGCTCGAGCAGGCCTGGGAGCAGCAGAGCGATCGCGTGCTCGTGCGCCCGGTCCCGCAGTTCCTGCGCTCCGTCGCGGCGCGCTCCAACGGGCAACCGCCCGGCGAGTAGCCGCGTCCGCAGCGTCCGCGGCGGCGAGGTAGCATCACGGTGTGCGGCGATCTCGGAATGGCAGCGGCGAGTGCGGGCGGTTTCGATGATGCCCCTCGCGGTCGGGACGGGCGTCGTGGTCATCGTCGTCGCCGCCGCCGTCGTGGCGGTGGTGCTGATCGTCGCCCTGTCGATCCGCGGTCGCCAGACGCGCGGTGCGCAGGCGCGCGACGCGGCCCGCCGTGACCTCGAACACGCCCGCGAGCGGGCCGAGGAGGCCGAACGCGATCGCGATGCCGCGCGGACCGTCGCGCCGCCGACCGACGAGACGGGCAGCTAGCGCCGCCCGGCGCGAGCCCACGCACGCCGTCGAGCATGACCGCCCAGCCCCCCGAACCGACCTACGCGCTGTATGCGAGCTTCGCGGCCGACCCGGCACGAGCGCTCCCCGAGGAGGAGCGGCCGCACGCCGCGGCCGAGGCGCAGGCGGCCCTGGAATCAACCGGAGCCACGCTTCGCGGCGCCTACACGGTGACCGGCTACCGGGCCGACGCCGACATCCTGCTGTGGCTCGTCGGCCAAACGGCTGACGAGGTGCAGGACGCCCTGATCGCCTTCCGGCGGACGGCTCTCGGGCGCTCTCTGCGACCCGCCTGGTCCGCCATCGGCGTGCATCGTGAAGCCGAGTTCGCCAAGTCGCACACGCCGGCCTTCATGCGCGGCGAGGCGCCCGGCCGCTACGTCTCTGTGTATCCCTACGTGCGCTCGCTCGAGTGGTACCTGCTGCCGGAGGACGAGCGCTCGGAGATGCTGCGCGAGCACGGCCTGATGGGACGCAGTCGCCCCGAGGTCCGCGCGAACACGGTGAGCGCGTTCGCCCTCGGCGACTACGAGTGGCTGCTCGCCTTCGAGTGCGACGAGCTCGAGCCGATCGTCGATTTGATGCGCCACCTGCGCGGAGCGCAGGCGCGCCGCCACACCCGCGAGGAGCTCCCGTTCCACGCCGGCCGGCGCCGCCCGTTGGCCGAGATCGTCGCCGAGTTGCCCTAGCCGGCACTCACCTCGTCGAGGCGGTCGCGCATCCAGTCCGCGATCGCCGGCCGCACCTGAGATGACAGGTTCGAGCAGCCATGGTTGCCGTCCTCGTAGATGACGAACTCGCCCTGCGGCGTCTCCCGGGCGATGCGCTCCGTCTGCTGCCACGGGATCAGCCCGTCACGCCGGCCGGTGACATACAGGGCGGGCACGGCGATGTCGTGGCACACGCCGGCCAGATCGAGCTCGCTGCTGCGCTCGCGTGCTTCGGCTTCGCCGCCGGCGCGGGCCTTCACCATGAAGGTGAGCTTGGTCATCGGCGGCAGCTGATCCCAGCAATCGCCGAAGTTGAAGGGACCCGCCAGGCCGACGACGGCACGCGCACGCGGCTCGCGGGCCGCAACGCGCGGCGCATAGTAGCCGCCCAGGCTCACCCCGAAGATCCCGATCCGCTCGAGATCGAGGTCGTCCCGCCCGGCGATTGCATCGAGCATGGCGCCCACGCCGACCTCGTAATCGTGGCGAATCGGCAGCTCGAGCCCGACCTCTCCCTGTCCCGGGCCATCGATCGACAGCGTCGCCATCCCGCGCTGGAGAAACGCCTCTTCGAGGTGGAAGAACTCCTCCTTGGTGGAGTCAAGACCGGGTATCAGCACGACCAGCGGTGGGCGACCCTCGCCGCTCGGCCGGCGCAGGTTGGCGACCAGCTTCGCACCGGCGAACGGAACCTCGATGCGCTCAGCGTGCGTGTCGAGGCAGCGGTGCGCCGAGAGCAACTCCTGGACCGACCTCAGCGTGGCCTCGGCATGCAGATCGCGGTCCAGCAACCACACGAACTTGCCGAAGTGTCGGTTGACCGCGGCGCGGAGCCACGCATACCCCGCCGTGCGCCGGTGGTTGCCGGCCTCGGCCTCGAGCGCCAGCTCGGCCGCGCTGTCCGCGGTCCGATTCCACTCGGGCAACCACTGCGCCCACGACGCGCAGCGTCCTGTGGTCGCGACGAAGTCGTTGTAGTCCACGCCGTTCTGGATGAACCGGGGCGCCCAGTGTGACATCGCGATCTGCACCTCTGCGTCAGCCACTGGCCGCTCCTCGCCTCGTCGTCATTGTCCGCCGCTGCCCCGGCCGATGCCGCGTGACGGCCACCCCGGCCAGGCACAGCGCGCCCCCGAGCAACGCGACGGCGACCGGCACCTCGCCGAGGGTCATCCAGCTGAGCATGATCACGAGCGGCGGCACGAGGTAGGTCGTGGCTCCCTGGCGCGCCATCGTCGAGTGCGAGAGTGCGTAGGCCCACGTTGTGAAGGCGATCGCCGTCGGCCCGACGCCGAGATAGACCACGACCAGCGTGCTCGACGCCGGCGCGCGGCCCAGCTCACCGACCAGCGCAGGCGCGAACGGCAGACACGCGACGACGCCGGCGATGCACGCCGCCCAGGTCACGGCCACCGGCGAGACACGGGCGAGGACGGGCTTCTCGATCACCACGGCAACGCTGTACACGGCCGCCGCCAGCACGCACAGCAGGACGCCGCCAAGCCCGCCGTGGTGGTGCGCCGAGCTCGCGACACCGATCACCGCCGCGCCGGCGAAGGCCACTGCGAGACCGGCCAGGAGCCGGCGCGAGAGGCGTTCACGCAGCACCACGGTGGCAAGCAGGGCGATCATGATCGGCGCCACGTTGACGACCATTGCCGCGGTGCCCGCATCGATCAGCCGCTCCCCCTCGTTGAGCGCGATGTTGTAGACACCGAACCACAGAACGCCGCAGGCCACGATCGCCGGCAGCTCCCGCCGCGGCGGGAGCGCCAGGCGTCGCGCGGCCATCATCGCGGTCAGCACGACGCAGCCCACCAGCAGCCGCCCGAGCGCCAGCGGTGCCGGCGCGAAATGCGTGCGCGCCGAGCGGATCGCGACGAACGCCGACGCCCACAGCAGCGTCGTGATCAAGATCGCGAACAGCACCCTGGGGCTGGCGCGCACCCGGCCATGGCTGATCGGTCCGCTGAGCGGAGTCTGGGCTGCGGCGGCCGAGGTCACCTCCGCCACGAGCACCGGCACGTCGGGGGACGAGCTCATGACCGTTTAACGGCGCAGCCGGCCAGCGTGTGAGGTCGCGCGCAGCCGCCGCCACGGACTCGCCGTGAGCCTCCCACCGCGGCCCGGGAAACGGGCCGCGGTGGGAGGGCCCTCAGCGGCGTCGGGCGGCGCGATCGGGCGGCGCGGCCATCCTCATCCAACCGCGGCCTTGGTGCGCCATCCCTCGGCGTAGGAGCTGCGCGCCACCTCCGAGTACGGACAGGGGCTGACGATCGCACGGATCTCCGTCTGCGCATGACGCTCAACGACGGGCTTGGCCGATCCGCCGCCTTCCTCGCCCCACACCAGCGTGACCTCGTTGCCGAGAGCGATGTCAGCGTCGACGATGGCCAGCGAGAGCATCGAGCGCTCGTTGTAGCTGTAGCCGGAGAACGTGGAGACGCCGACCATCTCGCCGTCGACAAGCAGCTTGTCGTTCGGCCACGTCGAGTAGTTCGACAGCGGGAGATCGATGTATTTCGCCGCATCTCCCTTCTTGAACAGCGTCCCCATCGCGCGGGCCACGTCGTCGCCGTTCCAGGCCAGCGTGACCTTCTTCCGCTCAGGATTGTCGGCCATCTTCTCAAGCGCCTCACGCCCCACGAAGTCGTGGTCGAACTTGACAAACGGCCAGTAACCGAGGTCGTGGGGCGTCAGATAATAATCGGAAATATCGTCGGAATAGAAGCTACCGCCGAGCGAGCCCGTGGCCTCGTAGCCGTTCGCCGGCAGCCATTCCCGGTACGCCTTCATGTCGTCCCCGCTGAACACGGCGGGGAGGGGACAGGGAATCCATCCCGACTCCAGCGTGTTGGTGGCATACACCCGCGAGCCGACCTGCCGAAGGCCGAAGTCGCCGCCGGCCTCGACGATCGCCGCCCTGACGTCCTCCGCCTCCTCCCACGGACCGAACAGCTCGAGTCCGGGCGCGCCCGACATGCCGTGGTGCATCGCGCGGACCTGTCGACCCGCGATCGTGAGATCGCCCATGTTGAAGAACTTGATCTCCGGCAATTCACCCCCGGTCGCCTTCTTCATCACCTCGAGGGCGGTGGGGCCCTGAACCTGGAAGCGGTAGACCTTCCGGCGTCCCGTGGGATTGACGGCGGTTCTCTCGTCCCGTTCCAGACTCACATCGTAGCTACCGGTCTCCGCGTGGTACTGCACCCAGTTGTGGGCGGACGGGCGCCCGACGAGCACGACCTTGGTCTCTTCAAGGTAGAACAGAATGCCGTCACCGATGACATAGCCGTCGGGATTACAGGCAACGAACTGCTTGGCCTTATTCACCGTAAAGTTGCCGAACGTATTCACCCCGAGGTCGGAGAACAGCTTGATCGTGTCGGGACCCTCGACGTACAGCTCTGTCATGTGGTGCGACTGATCGAAAAGAGCACATGTCTCCGCCCAGGCCACCTGCTCGTCACGCCAGTTCGTGAACTCGCCGGGCACCTTCGGGTACACATACGGTCCGATTTGCGAGTTGCGCGCCAGCTCAACCGCGCCTCCGGCCGCTTGCAGCAGTTCCTCCAGGTTTCGGTAGCTCATGGCTCCTAGTTGCCTCCTCAATAACAGGACAAGCGCCTCTCGGCGCGCTGGGCGTACTTTATCCGAGTGCCGCGCCCGCTGTGCTGCGTCGCGCCACCTCGGCGCGAACCGCGGGCGCCACGACGGTGCCGAACAGCTCGATGCAGCTCATCACCTTGGCGTGCTCGACCGGGCCGACGGTGACCTGCGCGAGGAACCGCTGGTGGCCGAAGATCTCGTGCTGGAAGAGGATCTTCTCGATCACCTCGGCCGGGCTTCCGACGGCGAGCGCACCGCGCAGCGACCGCGCGGTCGCGAACTGCTGTGGCGTCATCGCCGGCCAGCCCCGTTCGCGCCCGAGGCGCGTCATCGCATCGGCATACCCGGGGTAGAACGCGGACACGGCGTCCTGCGAGCGCTCGGCGACGAACGCGTGTGAGTTGATCCCGACCGGCAATCGCGTCGGATCGTGACCGCTGCGGCGTGCTGCGTCGCGATAGAGCTCGACCAGCGGCGCGAAGCGCTCCGGCATCCCGCCGATGATCGCCACCGCGAGCCCGAGTCCGAGCGTTCCCGCGCGCACGGCGGACGGTGCGTTGCCGCCGACCGCGATCCACACCGGCAGTCGATCCTGCAGCGGCCGTGGATACACGGCGGCGTCGCGCAGCGGCGCGCGAAGGCGGCCGGACCACGTCACGTGCTCGTGTTCGCGCAGCGCCAGCAGCAACTCGAGCTTCTCGGCGAACAGCTCGTCGTAGTCGTCGAGATCGAACCCGAACAGCGGGAATGATTCGATGAACGATCCACGGCCGGCCATGATCTCGGCGCGCCCCTCGGAGATCAGGTCGAGGGTCGCGAACTGCTCGAAGACACGCACCGGGTCATCCGAGCTGAGCACCGTGACGGCGCTCGAGAGCCGGATCCGGGAGGTGCGTGACGCGGCGGCGGCGAGCACGACCGCCGGTGCCGACACGGCGAAATCCGGGCGGTGATGCTCACCGACGCCGAACACGTCGAGCCCCACCTGGTCGGCCAGCTCGATCTCCTCGAGCAGATCGCGCAGACGCCGGCGCCAATCGGCGCCCGGGCCAACCTCCGCGAAACTGTAGATGCCCAGGTCCACGCCGCACAGCCTAATGACGCATCCGTCGCGCCCTGCGGGCCGCCAATGCTGCGAAACTTCGGCGATCGCATCATCGGCTTCTGACGCGGACGATCGCACCCCCACCACGGAGGACCCGGCGGCGACACCCCGGGACGCCGAATTGACCGCCGGTCGCGATGCCCCGCCAGCCCGGCCGGAGCGCTTCCTGACGCTCTCCGGAGAGGAGATCCGCGAGCTCTACACGGCAGCGGATCTTCCGTCGAGTGAGCAGATCGGCCTGCCCGGCGTCTACCCATTCACGCGCGGCGTCTACCGATCGATGTACCGAGGGCGGCTGTGGACCCTGCGCCAGTTCGCCGGCTTCGGCACCGCCGAGGAGACCAATGAGCGCTTCCGCTACCTGCTCGACCACGGCCAGAGCGCGCTCTCGACCGCGTTCGACATGCCGTCGCTGATGGGCCATGACTCCGACTCCCCGCTCAGCCGCGGCGAGGTCGGCAGAGAGGGCGTCGCGCTCGACACCCTCGACGACATGCAGGACCTGTTCGCCGGGATCGACCTGCGGGAGGTGAGCGTGTCGATGACGATCAACGGCCCGGCGGCGATCATGCTCGCGTTCTTCGTCGTCGCGGCCGAGGCGCAGGACGCCGCACCGGATCAGCTCGCCGGGACAATCCAGGCTGACATCCTCAAGGAGTACATCGCGCAGAAGGAGTGGTGCTTTCCAATCGACGCCGGCGTGCGACTCCAGGGCGACATGATCGAGTGGTGCACCCGCAACATGCCGCGCTGGCACCCGGTCTCGATCTCCGGCTACCACATCCGCGAGGCCGGCGCCACCGCCGCCCAGGAACTCGCCTTCACGCTGAAGAACGGCTTGACCTACGTCGAGGAACAGATCGCGCGCGGTCTCGACATCGACAGCTTCGCGCCACGGCTGTCGTTCTTCTTCAACGCCCAGATCGACTTCTTCGAGGAGATCGCCAAGTATCGTGCCGCCCGTCGGATCTGGGCGCGCGAGCTGCGCGAGAACTACGGCGCGCGCAATCCCCGATCGTGGCTGATGCGCTTCCATGCCCAGACCGCCGGCGTGTCGCTGACGGCGCAGCAGCCACTCAACAACATCACGCGCACGGCGATCGAAGCGCTGGCCGGCGTGCTCGGGGGAACCCAGTCGCTGCACACCAACAGCTACGACGAGGCCCTCGCGCTGCCCACCGAGGAGGCGGTTCAGATCGCGTTGCGCACGCAGCAGATCATCGCCCACGAGACCGGTGTGACGAACACGATCGACCCGCTCGGCGGGAGCTACTTCGTCGAGGCGCTGACCGACGAGATCGAAGCCAAGGCCTACCGGTATTTCGCCGAGATCGACCGTCTCGGTGGGATGGTCGAAGCGGTCAAGCGCAACTATCCCCAGCGCGAGATCGCCGATGCCGCGTTCGAGCTGCAGCGGCGCATCGACAGCGGTGAGCGGATCGTCGTCGGCGTGAACAGCTACACCGTCGAGGACGAGCAGCAGATCGCGACGCTGCGCATCGACCCCTCGCTCGAAGGCAAGCAGATCGCCCGGCTCGCGGCCGTCCGCGCCCGGCGTGACCCCAGCGCAGTGGAGAGGAGCCTGGTCGCGCTGCGCAGCGCGGCGGCCACGCCGCGCAACCTGATGGAGCTCCTGCTCGACGCCGCGCGGGCGCACGCCACCGAGGGTGAGATCGTCCACGCCCTCCAGGATGTGTGGGGCGGGTTCACCGAAACGCCGGTCTTCTAACGACTCTCCGGAGTCATCCAAAAAGCGAATCGAACCCACGCACGACGGACGATCAGGCGCCGCCCTATTCGACGATGTCTGCGTCGGCGCCGGCGTCCGTGCTGGCCTCGCCGCTCAGTCGCGCCTGCAGGTCGCGTATGTGGTCGACGCCGGCAGCCAGATCGCCGTGAGAGATCTCGCCGCGCTCGACGAGTCCGTAGGCCGTCTTGCCGAGATCGCCGTACGCCTGGCTCAACTCACGCTTGGCGGCAACGGTCTGCGCCTGCTTCTGGGCGGTATTGGCCGCCTGCTCAGCCCCAGCCTTGACCTTGTCGAGTAGGCCCATATGTCTTCGCCTCCATCGTGTCTGGTTTGGTCGAACGTAGAGCTTGTCACCAATGGCGTCAAGCCGGCGCGTCGGTGGCGCAGCGCTCGCAGGCGCCGTGCAGGATCACCTCGTGTTCGGCGACGCGGAGCGCCACGTGCTCGCTGACCCGACGCAGCTCGCGCTCGAGTCCCTCGTCAGCAAACGGATAGAGCCGCCCGCAGCGATCGCAGACCATGTGGTGGTGGTGGCCGAGGCCGTGTCGCACCGGCTCGTAGCGCACAACGCCCTGGCCGACCTCGATCCGGCTGACCAGCTCGGCCTGCTCGAGCTCCTCGAGAATCCGGTACACGCTCGCCCGCGACACAGCGCGGTCCTCGCGTTCGAGCGCGGCGCCGATCTCGACCGCCGATAGCGCGCAGCGCTGCTCGCCGAGCAGCCGGATCACCGCGCGCCGCGCGCCGCCGCGACGGAATCCCGCCGCCGCAAGGCGCTCGCTCGCTCGCTCAGCCCAGTCCTCGACGCCGCTCATCGCATCCATCGTAGAACGCCCGCCAACGGTCGCGACCCGGCCGCGAAGGCCAGCACATAGATGGCCCCCGCGACGAGCACGATGGCGCTGCTCGGCGGCAGCGCCGCACTGCGGTAGCTGATCGCGATCCCGATCCACACCGACGCCAGCGCAAATGCCGCCGAAAGCGCCATCCCCAGGTAGGGGTTCGCGGTCAGCCGGTGCGCCGCGCCCGCCGGCGCGGCCAGCAATCCGAGCAGCAGCAGCGCGCCGACGGCCTGCGTCGCCTCGGCTGCGTCCGCCCCGACGAGCACCAGGAACAGCGTGCCGAGCAGTCCCGCCGGAACTCCGCGCGCGATCGCCACGGCCGGGTCGAGCGTGACGAACAGCAGCGGCCTGGCGATCGCCAGCGTCATCGCGATCAGCACGACCGCGATGGCCGCGGCAAGCCAAGCCTGACCAACGGTCAACCCGAAGATCGAGCCGAACAGCGCGCGGGCGCCGACGATGCCGCTGCCCCCGCCCGCGCCGGCATTGAACAGATCGAGGAACAGCACGCCGAGACCGAGGATCCACGCGAAGGCAACTCCGACGGTCACGTCGTCGGCGCGCGCCCGCTCGCCCAGGGCGGCGAAGAGCAGCGCCATCAGCACCGTCGCCGCGAACAGCCCGACCCGCAGGTCGATGCCCGCGGCCGCGGCGGCCAGCGCACCGGTGAACGCGACGTGGCTGAGGGCGTCGCCGGCGAACACCTGCGCGCGCAGCACGATGAAATAGCCGAGCAGCCCGCTGGCCACCGCGATCAGCGAGCCGGCGAGCAGCGCGTTTTCCACGAACGGCAGGCTGAACATCAGCGGCGGAGCCCCCGCGCCCCGCGCGCGGCCGCGTAGAGCACCAGCGCGATCGTCGTGACGAAGAACCCGAGCGCGTCGTTGGTGAAGTACGAGAGCGTGAGCGCGGCCCAGGTCGTCAGCACGGCGAGCGCCACCGCGAGCGCCAGACTCCAGCCGATGCGAGCGGTCAGCTGCTGTGCCGTCGCCGCCGGAGCGACGAGCAGCGCGAAGACCAGCAGCACGCCGACGATCTGGGCGGTGGCCGCGACCGCGAGCCCGACGAGGACGAGAAAGACCACCGACAGGGCACGCACCGGGACCCCGTCGGCCTGCGCCGCCCGCTCGTCCACCGAGGCGTAGAACAGCGGACGCCCGGCGATCGCCAGGACCAGTCCGACGAGTGCCGCGACCACCGCCAGGAGCTCGACCGCTCCGCGGGTGACGCCGACGAACGAACCGAACAGCAGCGTCTCGACGCTCTCGAGCACGCCGCCATAGAGTGACAGGAACAGGTAGCCCAGCGCGAGCGCGACCGCCCCCACGGTGCCGACGACCGCGGACTCCTGGGCCAGGCTGCGGCGGCCGGCGACGCGCGAGCCGAAGGCGATCGCCAGCGCGCCGCCGACGCAGAACACGAAGTACCCGCTGGCCAGCGGCAACCCCGCGAGCGCCGCTCCGCTGGCGCCGGGGAACGACATCACCGACAGGGTGTGACCGACGAAGCTCTCCCGCCGCAACACCACGAACCAGCCGACGAGCGCCGCCACCACCGCGACCAGCGTTCCCGCCTCGAGGGCGTTGACCATGAACGGGTACTGCACGAGCTCGTGGAGATCCGTGACCGGGTTGAGCGAGAACGACGGGTTCATCAGTGCGCGTGCCCGTGATGGGCCGGCATGTCCGGCTGTCCGACGACGACCAGGCGGCCGTCGGACCGCCGCAGCACCTCGACGCCCGCGCCGTAGAGCGCGCTGAGGGTCTCGGTCGTGATCACCTCGTCGGGCACTCCCGCGACGGCCCGTCCGCCGGCGAAGTAGATCACCCGGTCGAGGTAGCCGAGCAGCGGGTTGGGGTCGTGGGCGACCAGGGCGACCGTGATGCCGTCCTCGCGGCAGAGCCGCTGGACGAGCGCGGACACCGCCGCCTGGTTCGGCAGATCGAGGCTTTCGAGCGGCTCGTCGAGCAGCAGCATGGCCGGTGAGCGCACGAGCGCCTGCGCGATCAGCAGCCGCTGTTGCTCTCCACCGGAGCATTCGCCGATCGGCCGGTCGGCGAACGCTCCGGCGCCGACCTCGGCGATGACGGCGTCGATCCGTGCGCGTGCCGCGGCGCGACGCCGGCCGAAGCCGCCCGGCAGCGGTGTGCCCCAGCGGGTCCCGTCGAGACCGAGCGCCACGAGATCGCGCCCGCGGACGCGGACGCTCTCATCGAAGCTGCGTCGCTGGGGCAGGTAGCCGATCCGGTCGCGGTGCGCGCCGGGGGCTGCGCCGAGCACCGTCGCGGTGCCGGCCCGCAGCGCCACCAGCCCGAGCAGGACCTCGAGGAACGTCGACTTGCCCGCGCCGTTGGGGCCGAGGATGCCGACGAACTCGCCGGCCTCCAGATCGAGGTCGGCACCGCTCCAAACGGTCGCGTCGCCGTGCGCGACCGCCGCCCCCCGCAGTTGCGCCACGGAGGTCATCTGCCGGTCCCGCGCGCCAGCGCACGCCTCAGGCGCTCCAGCTCGCCGACCTGCCACTGCTGGAAGCTGTCGCTCGCGGGCGACAGCGTCTCGGTGACCGTCGCGACCGGGATGCCGGCCGCACGCGCGAGCTGGTTGGCCCGCTGCACGTCCGCCGTCACGTTCTGGCTGTTGAACACCCAGACCTTGATCAGCCGCCGTTGGGCCTGGCGATCGACGGCCTGCTTGTCCGCCGCGGTCACGTCGATGCCATCGGCGATGGCCTTGGCGAAGCTGGTCGGGGTGAGCAGTCGCAGCCCGAGCGCTTCGCCGAGCGGCTCGAAGATGCTCTCGCTATAGCCGACCGGCACGCCGCGGTAGCGGGCACGGATCTCCGCGATCAGCGAGCGGTAGCGTGCGAGCGCGGTGGTCGTGAACGCCCGTTCGCGGGCGCGGAAGTACGCGGCGTCTGCGGGATCGAGGCGCGCCAGATCCGAGCTGATCGCGGCGATCACGCGCATCACGTTGCCCGGCGAGTACCACTGGTGGGGGTTGTCGCCGGCGCGCAGTCCGAGCAGCCCGCCGACGCTCAGCGTGATCCGCCCGGACAGCGGGCTGGCGGCGAGCAGCTTCGGTGCCCAGTCGTCGTACCCGATGCCGTTGACGATCGCGAGCCGTGCGGCGGCGAAGCTTCGGGCGTCGGCCGGGGTCGCGTCGTAGCTGTGGGGATCGGTGTTCGGGTTGACGATGATGCTCCTGACCGTGGCCTTGGACCCGGCCAGCTGTGCCGCGATGCTCCCCCAGAAGTTCTCGGCGGCCACGACCTGGAGCCCGGACCGGCCGGCACCGCTGCCGCCGCCGCAACCGGCGAGAGCGAGGGCACCGAGCACGGCGCCGCCACAGCGCAGCACACGGCGGTTGACGTCCATCCCGGGGTCCTTTCGGTCGATCCGACCGGAGCTCGGCCATCCCTGCCCGACAATATTGAGATTCGATCTTATATGAGAATTCGTCCCGCCGCGCTCCCGGGGTCTCCGGTCTGTCAACCTGCACGCCAGCGCGACGCCGCGAGACACCGATGTACGTGACCACACGCCCCGAACCGATCATGGCCCGAGCGGCCACCGAGAACTTTCCCGTGGCTTCGCGGCTGCTGCCGGCGCGGCTGCGCACCCACCTGCTCGCGATCTACGGTTTCGCGCGACTGGCCGACGAGCTGGGCGACGAGGCTCCGGGGGACCGGCTGGCTGCCCTCGACTGGCTTTCCGAGGAGCTCGACCGGGCGTTCATCGGCACGGCCACGCATCCCCTGCTTTGCGCGCTGGCCCCGACGATCGCCGCCTGCGGGCTCTCGCGCGAGCCGTTCGAGCGGCTGATCGAGGCCAACCGCGTCGACCAGCGCATCGGCAGCTACGACACCTGGGCGGCGCTGCTGGCCTACTGCCACCTGTCGGCCGACCCGGTCGGCGAGCTGGTCCTCAGCGTCTTCGGTGCAGCGAGCCCTGAGCGCATCGCCCACTCCAACGCGGTGTGCACGGCCCTGCAGCTGACCGAGCACTGGCAGGACATTCGCGAAGACCTCGCCCGCGCGCGCGTCTACGTCCCGCTCGAGGACCTGGCCCGGGGCGGCTGCACGATCGACGACCTCGCCGCCGAGCGCGTGAACGACCGCCTTCGCCGCGTGCTGAAGCTCGAAGCGGCGCGCACCGCAGCGCTGTTCCGCGAGGGCGACGCCCTGGCGGCGAGCCTGCGCGGTTGGCCGCGCCTGGCCGTCGCCGGCTACCTCGGCGGCGGGCGCGCCGCGCTCGAAGCGCTGGCGCTGGCCGATTACGAGGTGCTCGCGCAGTCGCCGCGACCGACACCCCGGCGCACGCTCGGCGCGATCGTCCGTGTGCTCGTACGCGCCGCCGGCGGATGAGCGAGGCCGCACGCCGGTACTGCGCGAAGGTCACCCGCCGCCAGGCCGCGAACTTCTACTACGGGATGCGCCTGCTGCCGGCGCCCAAGCGCTCCGGGTTGTTCGCGATCTACGCCTTCGCCCGGCGCGTCGACGACATCGGCGACGGCCCGCTGCCGGCGACCGAGAAGCGCGTCCTGCTCGAGCAGGCCGCCGAGTCGCTCGGCCGGCCGCCGGCCGGCGATCCGGTGCTCGTGGCGCTCTTTGACGCCGAGCGGCGCTTTCCGCTCGAGCGCCAATCGCTCCTCGACCTGAT
>Ga0307374_10009326_pt1 | contig 14474 bp, 16 predicted proteins | sample OX3MG_FD_202532 | JGI IMG/M metagenome (GOLD analysis project Ga0307374, IMG submission 202532) | Soil microbial communities from Risofladan, Vaasa, Finland - OX-3 | ecosystem: Environmental > Terrestrial > Soil > Coastal area > Acid sulfate soil | place: Finland: Risofladan, Vaasa | collected... | reverse complement strand
CGGCCGACCACCGCGGCCGCGATCTCGTGCTCGATCCGGTCCTTGAGCGGGCAGGCGGGGGTGGTGAGCACCACCCGCATCCGGGCGGTGCGCCCCTCGACCCGGAGGTTCTTCAGCATCCCCAACTGCATCAGGGGACGATGGAGCTCCGGGTCCTCGACCCTCGCCAGGGCGTCCTCCAGCTGGGCCAGGATCGGGGGTTCGCTCATCGGGCCTCCGGTGGGGCGGGGCTGGCGGGGCTCATCGGCTGACCGCCCCTCACGGCATCATACCCACGGCCGATCGATGGGACTGTTGCAACTGCGCGCAGGAGGTATCATGTCCCGATGATCGCTGGGCTGGAGACCCTGCGTGGTCAGGGCCGGCGCCTCACCCCACAGCGCCGGATGGTGCTGGCGGCGCTCCTCGACCATGCCGGCCATGCCACCGCTGACGATCTCTACGGCGTCCTGGCCCGACGGCTCCCCGGGGTCCAGCGGACGACCGTCTACCGCACCCTCGACCTCCTCGTGGAGCTCGGGCTGGCGCGCACCGTCCGCCTGGGACGCTCGACCTCGTACGAGCCGGTCAGAGTGGGGGCGGAGTCGCACCAGCACCTGGTCTGCGACGGCTGCGGGTCCACCGCCGACGTCGGGGTACCGGCGCTGATCGACCGGGTCCGGCGGGCAGCCGCCCAGGTCGGGCACTCGGTGAGCCGGATCGATCTCGTCGCCCACGGGCTGTGCGCCGACTGTTCCGCGCAGCTCCCCGCCCCGGTCGGACCCGCCTGACCGGGCCGCGGTCCTCGGAGGACCTGCCTGCGTCGTCGGTGCAGGGGGTGGATGGCCGACCCCTGGTCAGTCGGCCTCCAGGAGGGCGGTGAAGTCGGTGGCGGTGATCACGCGCGCGAACTCACGCCCGTCCAGCTCGAGCTCCAGCGCCCGGTCGTAGACGTAGGCATAGACGTCGGTGAAGCCGGTCCCGGCGAAGCCGCGAAGGCGGAGGGCCTCGCCCAGCTCCGGGCGCCCCGCGACCGCCGCCGCGGTGGCCTCCGCCGCGACCGCGAGCGCCTCCAGGACCCTCAGCTCGGCCTCGTACTCGTCGATCACCGCGGGGGCGGCCTGCTCGGCCTTCAGGTGGATCACGCGTCGCCGCAGCTCGCGGAGCTCCTCGGCGACGTCGTCGTCCACCGCCCCATGGTCGCGCACCGGCACGGGAGGGGGCGGATCGGGCTTCGCGGCCCACCGGCGCCACGGCCCCGGCGGCGCGACCCGCTCGGCCGCCGCCCCGGGGCCGGCTCAGTGGAGGAGGAAGCTCGTCGCCACCGTCGGCGCGATCAGGATGGCGATGATGTTCACCACCTTGATCATCGGGTTGATCGCGGGTCCGGCGGTGTCCTTGTAGGGGTCGCCCACGGTGTCGCCGGTGATCGCGGCGGCATGGGCGAGGGTGCCCTTGCCGCCGTGGTGCCCCTCCTCGATGTACTTCTTGGCGTTGTCCCACGCTCCCCCGCCGGAGGTCATCTGGAGCGCCTGGAAGAGGCCCACCACGATCACCCCGATCAGCATCCCGCCCAGTGCCACCGGGCCCAGGATGAAGCCCATCAGGATCGGGGCGGCCACCGGGATCAGGCCGGGCAGGATCATCTCCCGCTGGGCGGCGGCGGTGACGATCGCGACGCAGCGACCGTAGAGCGGTCGGGCCGTGCCGTCCATGATGCCGGGGATCTCGCGGAACTGGCGCCGGACCTCCTCCACCACGCCGCCGGCGGCGCGGCCCACCGCCTGCATCGAGAGCGAGGCGAACAGCACCGGCAGGATGCCCCCGAAGAGCAGCCCCACGATCACCCTGGGGTTGCTGAGCGAGAAGTCGAGGGCGCGGCCGCCGTGGTGGGCGAGGGTCTGGGTGTAGCCGGAGAACAGCACCAGCGCCGCCAGCGCCGCGGAGCCGATGGCGTAGCCCTTGGTCACGGCCTTGGTGGTGTTCCCCACCGCGTCCAACGGGTCGGTCACGCGGCGGACCGCCTCCGGCATGTCCGCCATCTCGGCGATCCCGCCGGCGTTGTCGGTGATCGGCCCGTAGGCGTCGATGGCCACCACGATCCCGACCATGCTGAGCAGCGCCATCGCCGCCACGGCCACCCCGTACAACCCCGCCAGCGCGAACGCGATGAGGATCCCCACCCCGATCACGAACACCGGGACCGAGGCCGCCTCGAGCCCCACCGCGAGGCCCGCGATGATGTTGGTGGCGTGGCCGGTGACCGAGGCCCGCGCGATCCCCCGGACCGGCGAGAACTGGCTGCCGGTGAAGTACTCGGTGATGGCGACGATCAGGATCGTGATCACCACCCCCACCATCCCGGCCCAGAAGAGGTTGATGGGCGGGTGGCCGAGCACCCGCTGACTGAGGCTGCCATTGCTCTGGAGGCCGAGGGTGAGGATGAGGAAGCCCACGATCGCGATCACCGCAGAGGCCGCCAGGCCACGGTAGAGCGCACCCATGATCCAGGTGCCGCGGCCCATGCGCACGAAGAAGGTCCCCAGGATCGAGGCCACGATGCTGATGGCGCCGATCAGGAGGGGATAGACGATCAGGGCGAAGTTGTGGAACTCGAGCCCGCCGAGGAGCATCGCGGCCACCGCGGTCACCGCGTAGGTCTCGAACAGGTCCGCCGCCATGCCGGCGCAGTCGCCGACGTTGTCGCCGACGTTGTCGGCGATCACCGCCGGGTTGCGGGGGTCGTCCTCGGGGATGCCCGCCTCGATCTTGCCCACGAGGTCGGCGCCGACATCGGCGGCCTTGGTGTAGATGCCGCCACCGAGGCGCGCGAAGACCGAGATCAGGGAGGCGCCGAAGGCGAGACCGACGATGGCCTCCGGCCGATTCATGATCCAGAAGGCGATGGTGACGCCCAGCAGCCCGAACCCGACCACGAAGAGACCGGTGACCGCCCCCCCGTTGAAGGCCACCCGCAGCGCGGGCCCGACCCCGCCGCGGGCCGCCTCGGCGGTGCGGAGGTTGCTGCGCACCGAGACGTTCATCCCGACGTAGCCGGCCGCGGCCGAGAGCACCGCGCCGAACAGGAAGAGGAGCGCCGTCTGCCAGCCCAGGGCGGGGCTGACCAGCCCGCCGAGGGCGAGGAGGACCGCCAGCACCAGCCCGATCACCGCGATGATCGTGTACTGCCGGTTCAGGTAGGCGGAGGCGCCCTCCTGGATCGCGCGGCTGATCTCCTGCATCCGGTCGTTGCCGGGGGATCGGCGCAGGACCCAGACGATGAGCGCTCCTCCGTAGACGAGCGCGAGCAGGCCGGCGGCGAGCACCGGGATCAGCACGGTTCGAGTCATCTGGGGTCTCCGGGGGCCGGCCCGGGGGCCCACGAGGGCACCACGGCCAGGGCGATGGGCGATGGCGCGCGCGGCGGCGCCAGGAGGACGGCGGAAGTATAACGGTCGTCCCGGGGGCTCCTGCGACGGCCGCAAGTCGGGCGCGGGCGCGGACGGACCGCGCTCCGTCCGGGCCGCGGTTGCGGGCGGCTCGGCGCCCGCGGTGGCCGCCAAGCCACCGGAGGCCGCGGCGCGCCCGTTCCCGGTCACCGCGGCCCCCGGTCGGGAGGTCGGCCGCGATGGCAAGATGGGGTGAACGACCATGGACCACCGTCCTCCGGGCCCCGACCGCCCCCTCGTCACCGCTCCGCCGGCACCCGGTCCCGATCCGGACTCTGCGCCCGCCGCCGTGGCGCGGACCGGCGCCGGCGCCGGGGAGAGCTGGATCGTCGCGGTCGGGGACGAGCTGCTGGCCGGCCACACCGCCGACACCAACTCCGCCTGGCTGGCCGATCAGCTCCGCCGCACCCCGTTTCCGTGCCGGCGGATCGCGGTCATCCCGGACAGCGAGGTGGCCATCGCGGCTGAGCTGACCGACGCGATCGCCGGGCCGGCGGCCCGGATCTTCTGCTGCGGGGGCCTGGGGCCGACCCCCGACGACGTGACCCTGGCCGCGGTGGCGCGGACCATCGGGGTGCGGCTGTGCGAGCACCCCCGCGCCCTCGCCCATATCGAGGGGGTCGTGGCCCGGATGCACGCGGCCGGCTGGGTGGCGAGCCCCACGGTCAATCCCGGCAACCGCAAGATGGCGCTGGTGCCGGCTGGTGCCGTCGTCCTCCCCAACCGCACCGGGATGGCCCCGCCGCTGGCGCTGGCGCTCGGGGACGCTCCGGACCGCTGGCTCCTGGTGCTGCCCGGCGTCCCCCGCGAGCTGCGCACGGTGGTCCTGGAGGAGGTGTTGCCGGTCTACTGTGCCGGGACCGCCGCGGTGGCGACCGAGGAGGTCGTCTACCGGGGAATCGGGGAGTCGAACTTCTACCCGGTGCTGCGGCGGCTGGCGGTGGAGTTCCCCGACGTGCGCTTCGGCTCCTACCCCCGTCCGACCGGTGGCGAGCTCGTGATCCGGGCGACCGCCGCCGACCCGCAGCGCGCCCGGCTCGCCGCCGGGGAGCTGCGCCGGCGCAGCCGGGACCTCATACCTCGGCCGCCTGCCGAAGGTTGATCGCGCGGGGCCCCTTGGGACTCTCCTGGACGTCGAACTCCACCGCCTGACCCTCGCGCAGGCTTTCGAACTCGACCCCGCTGCGCAGGGTCGAGCGGTGGAAGAAGACGTCCGCGCCGTCCTCCCCGTGCACGAACCCGTAGCCGCGATCGATCACCACCGTCTTGATCTGTCCACGCGCCATCGGTTCACCTCCGCGAGCCGCCCCAGCCGGAAAAGGCTAGCCAGGATGGCGGCGGGACGTCGCCGGCGAACTCCCCATTCGCTCCCCGCCGCGCGGAAGCTGGCGCGGCCCGGGCCACCGGCGCCGCACCGACCGGGGTGAGGGCTTCGCCGCGCCCCCGGCCGGTGTGGCCTTCGGCGAACCGAGCGCGGCGGCGACCCGACCGCGCCGGCGGCGTGCGCCCCGACCGGCGCGGTCCCCCACCGCGCGACCGCGAGGGGTCAGTGGGCGACCCGGTGCTTCTCGAAGCAGGTGCTGCAGTAGACGGGCCGGTCGTACTTGGGGATGAACGGCACCTCGGTCGTCGCCCCGCAGTCGGCGCACACCGTCTCGTGCAGCTGCCTCGGCGGCCGAGACCCGCTGCTGAAGCCCCCGTAGTTGCCGCCGTTGGAGGCGTTGCGGGCGCTCTTCGCCAACTGCCGGCAGGGCTGGCAGCGGCTGGGGGTGTTGGTCAGCCCCTTGGACTGATAGAACTGCTGCTCCCCAGCGGTGAAGATGAATTCCGCGCCGCACTCCCGGCACGTGAGCGTCTTGTCCTCGTAGCTCAACCCGAGCAACCTCCGCTATCCGCTTCGCCAGGACTGCTCGGTTGTGCGAACGGTGCCGCCCGGGACGTCTGGCCGCGGCAACTATAGCAGGCACTTGGCAAGCTGAAAAGTGCCCATCCGGCCCCCGCTGGCGGTCATCCGGCGGGGCTCCGGGCGGCCTCCAGCCACCAGTGCCGGAAGGCGTCCAGCCAGGGCCGCGCGAGATCGAGGGCCGCCCCCGGAACCGAGTAGAAGGTCTGGGGGTCGCCCAGCCCGGCCAGGCTGGGCAGGGCTGCCTGGGGACCCGTGCCCGCGCGGGCGCGGGGGGCGGTTCGGACCGCCTCCGGCGCGTCGGCGCGGCCGGGCCCGTCGGCGCCCAGGGCGCAGGCGGCCTCCCACGCCCAGGCCTTGGCCTTCCCGTCGGTGCCAAGCAACCCGAGCCAGCGCCGCCCGGGATTGGCTCGGAAGTAGGGGAGGGCGTCACAGCGCGGGCCGGCGTCGAGCAGCGGCCCGGCCCCGACCCCGCCGCCGGCGGCGGCCAGCTGAGCGAGGGCCGCCCACGCCGGCTGGGCCCAGCCCAACGACGCGGCCTCGTCGTTGCCGCCGCTGGCGTCGGGCGCGCCGTCCAGATCCGCCGGCCGAGTCGAGCGCGCAACGCCAACCGGGGTGACGGCGCGGGAGGCGAGCCCGGCGGCGAGCAGGCCGAGGAACGTGGGAAGGCCCGGCTCTCCGACCGCTGCGGCGGCGCCGGCCGCGCCCCCCAGCACCGGGCGCAGCAGGGCGGCCGCGCCGTTGGGATCGACCGCCAGCTCGTCGACCAGGGGAGCGAGGTCGGCGGGGCGCAGCCCCTGGTCCCGCAGGCACTCCCGGCCGCTCAGGGTCCAGCGCACGCGGTCGCCGGTCCGGCGCACCGCCGCCACCAGGAGGGTGGCGAGGTCGGCGGCGAGGGTCGGTGCGCTGGGCCGCACCAGGTCGGTCAGCCCGACGACCACCTCCCAGGCCGCGAGCGCCGGATGGTTGGCGAAGGCCTGGCCGAGCTGCTCCAAATGGCGGACCATCGCCTCCTGCACGCCCGGGTCGGTGAACCAGTCGCGAGGAGCACCACGCTCGACGCGCTGGCCGGAGAGGCAGCGCGCTCCGCGACCGCCCGGGTCGATGGCGAAGCGGGGGAGGACGGCATCGCGCCCGAGGAGGAGCGGGAGCGCCACCGGGACCACCCCCAGGCCCGCCCGTCCGGCCGCCTCCAGGATCCGCTCCGCGTCGCGGACCCGCGCCGCGCGGAGGGTGCGGGCGCTCTGGGCGAAGGCGTCCCAGTAGAGGGGGAGGCGCAGCTCGGTCACCCCGAGCCGCCGGGCCCTGGCGCAGTCCCGGTCCAGGACGGTGTCGTCCGGCGGCTCCAGCCAGAGCGCCGGTCCGGTCTCGGACGGCCAGTACCAGGCCCCCAAGGCGATGGCGTCAGAAGGTGAAGAGATCGATCCCCCCGGCCACGGGCAGGGCAACCCCGGTGATGTAGCCGGCCTCGGGACTGGCCAGGAAGCAGATCGCGTGGGCGACGTCCGAGGGCGCGCCAGGCTCCCGCATCGCGGTGCGCAGCACCATCCGGTCGATCATCGCCGGGCTGCCGGTGCGGAACGCCTCGGTGCTGATGATCCCGGCGACGATCGCGTTGCTGGTGATCCCGTGGCGAGCGCCCTCCAGCGCGGAGGAGCGCATCAGGCCGAGCAGGCCGGCCTTGGTCGTGCTGTAGCTGAGCTGCCCGAACCCGCCCAGGGTGCCCGCCACCGAGGACATGTAGAGCAGCCGTCCGTATCCGCGCTGCTTCATGTACGGCCAGGCCGCCTGGGTGCAGTGGAACGCGCCGGTGAGGTTGACCCGCAGGTCGCGCTCCCACAGCTCGGGAGCCTGGTCGGGCACCTGGGCGAGGTGATCGAGGGTGCCGGCGTTGTTGACCAGGATGTCGATGCCGCCGAAGTCGCGCGCGACCTGGGCCATCACCGCCTCGACCTGGCTGCGGTCGGTGACGTCCAGCCGCAGCGCCGCCGACCGCCGTCCCATCTGGCGGATCGCCTCGCTGGTGCGCTCGGTGTAGACGACCTCCTGGGACGCCATCACCCTGGCCAGCACGCTCTCGGTCGCCTCCGCGGTGCGGTCCAGGTTGGGGTCGGACTCCAGCAGGATGTCGGTGACCACGACGTCGGCGCCGGCGGCGGCGAGGGCCAGGCAGTCCGCCCGGCCCAACCCGCGCGACCCGCCGGTCACGACCGCGACCTTGCCACTGAGGTCGAACAGCGCCATCTCCCTCCCCTCCTAGACCACCGGAGCGCGGGTGGCGGAGCGCTCGCCCGCGAGGAGCCGACCGATCACCAGCCGCTGGATCTCGGCCGTGCCCTCCCAGATCTGGTAGATCTTGGCGTCCCGCATCCAGCGCTCCACCGGGTACTCCTTGATGTAACCGTAGCCGCCCAGCACCTGGACCGCCTCCAGGGTGACCCGCATCGCGACATCGCCGGCCATCAGCTTGGCCATGCTGCCCTCGCCGCGGGCCATCGGCAGGCCCTGCTGCACCATCCAGCCGGCCCGCCAGGTGAGGAGCCGGGCGGCGTCGATCTCGGTCGCCATGTCGGCGAGCTTGAAGGCGATCGCCTGGTGACGGGCGATCGGGCGTCCGAACTGCTGGCGGCCCTTGGCGTAGTCGAGCGCGAACTCGTACGCGGCGCGGGCGATCCCCAGCGCCCCCACCGCCACCTGCGGCCGCGACGCCTCCAGCATCAGCATCGCCCCCAGAGCGCCCGGCCCCGCGGTGGCGCCATCGGTGTCGGAGCCGAGTCGGGCGTCCGCCGCCACCCGGCAGCCCTCCAGGATCACCTGCGCGGTGTGCGAGGCGCGGACCCCGAGCTTGCGCTCCCGGCGGCCCTGCCGCATGCCGGGGTTGCCGCGCTCGACGACGAACCCTTCGATCCCCGCGGCGCCCAGCTGGCGGTCGGTGGTGGCGAAGACCACCTGGAGGTCGGCGATCCCGCCATTGGTGCAGAACTGCTTGGTGCCGTCGAGAACCCAGCCTCCGTCGACGGCGGCGGCACGGGTGCGGAGGGCGAGGGCGTCCGAGCCCGAGTCCGGCTCGGTGAGGCCCATGGCGGCGAGGCGGAGGGTGCCGGGGTCGCAGAGGGCCCCCAGGTACCGCGTCTTCTGGGCCTCGGTCCCGGTCGCCAGGATCGCCGTGGCCGCCAGCCCGCTGGCCATGATGCTGACCGCGATCCCGGCGTCGCCCCAGGCCAGCTCCTCACCGAGGACCAGCATCGAGATCGGGTCGAGGGCGCCGCCCCCGTAGGCCGCAGGGATGGCCGACGCCGGTCCGATGCCGAGGGCGTGGGCGCGGCGCATGACGTCCCAGGGAACTTCCTCGCGCTCGTCGTACTCCGCCGCGCGCGGTCGCATCTCCTCCGCGGCGAACTGGTGGGCGAGGTCGCGGATCGCCTCCTGCTCCGGGGTGAGGGCGAAGTCAATCGCCATCGTCGGCCCCTGGCGCCGCCGGCGGCCCGTCCATCTCGATGGTGGCCCGGGCATGGGTGAGGGCGCGCACCCCCAGGTCGGTCACGGCCTCCAACTCCAGCTCCAGCCGGCGCCCGTCCGCCGACGCCGAGCGCACCGTCCCGCGGCATCTGAGGTGGTCGCCCGGCCGCACCATCCCGGCGAAGCGGCAGTGGAGGGCGGTGACGCGACCGCGGCCGGCCACCCACCGCTCGAGGCTGGTGGCGAGGAGGCCGAAGCTCAGCATCCCGTGGGCGATGGTTCCCGGCAGCCCGGCGGCACGGGCGAAGGCCTCGTCCAGGTGGATGGGGTTGTGGTCGCCGGAGGCCGCCGCGTAGGCGGCGATGCCGTCCTGGGTGATGGGGTGCGAGATCTCCGGCAGCGTCGACCCGGCGATGAGGGGCGTCCCCGGGAGGGCGGACCAGGGACCGTCGGCGCTCACGACGGGTGCGCCCCCCGCGGCCCGCCTCGGATCACGAACAAGCTGGAGCCAGCGGTCACCGCGTCGCCGTCGGCGTCTGTCGCCAGCAGCTCGAGGCGGAGGACCTCGAGGCTGCGGCGGGCCTCGGCAGCTGCGATGGTCCCCTCCGGGTGAAGCGTCTCCCCGTCGCGGGGAGGCCGCAGGAGGGCGAACGACTGCTCTCCGTGGACCAGGCGGCGGAGGTCGAGACCCACCTCGGCATCGGCGAAGAGGAGGGCAACCACCGGGGCCAGCAGGTAGACGGCGGCCAGGCTCGGCAGGCGAGCCAGTTCGCCGCCGGCGGCGCCGGAGTCGGACCCCACGGCGGTGGCGAAGGCGCGGGCGCGGACGGCATCGATGACCTGGGGCGTCCCCCGGTAGCGGCGGCCGACGCACTCCGGATTCAGGGTCAAACGACGAAGCCTCCAGCCCGAGGCACCGCAGCCGCGCTGACGATCCTGTGGCTCGGCATGGTGCTGTCCGGGCAGCATAGCGGGGGCGTGCGAACGGCCGTGGCGGCTCCCCGGCTCTCGCGCCCGCGGCTCCAGGGATTGGGGTTCGACCCGACGACGGTGGCCCCCCCCGAACGGGCGTCGGGAGCCGGTGGGGCCTGCGGAGTGCACCCTCGAAGGCGGCCGCCCCCCCGGCGGTGCGGCGGACTCCCGCATCCACGCGAGCCGTCGTCAGCCCTCGTCAGCGGGTCCCCGGCCGCCGGCGGCGCCGGGCGGCACCGCCCCCGAACGTGCCGATCTCGACCTCGGCGCTGCCCGCCGTCGGCCCGCCTCCGGTCCGCGGGGGTCAGCCGGCGAAGCGGTAGCCGATGCCCGGGACGGAGTGGATGAAGGTCGGCTGCTCGGTCGAGGGCTCGATCTTGCGACGCAGCCGGTACACGTGGGCGTCGACGGTGCGGGTCTCGATCTCCACCTCGTAGCCCCAGACTCGGCGAAGGAGCTCGCCGCGACTCATGACCTGGCCGGGCCGGCTGGCCAGCAGGGCCAGCAGGTTGAACTCGGTGAGGGTGAGCGGAACCTCCTCGCCGTCGCGGTGGACCTGGCGGCGGCGGAGGTCGATGGTGAGCCCGGGGAACTCGAACCGGTCCCGGGTGTGCTCGCTGGGGGTGATCTCGCTGCGGCGGAGGTGGGCCCCGATCCGGGCCATCAGCTCACGCACCTCGAAGGGCTTGGGGATGTAGTCGTCGGCGCCCAGCTCCAGCCCCACCACCACGTCGATGGTGTCGGACTTGGCCGTCAGCATGAGGATCGGCACCCGGCTGCCGTCGGCGCGCAGGCGCCGGCAGACGTCGAGCCCGCTCATGCCCGGAAGGTTGACGTCGAGGATGATGAGGTCCGGCGAGTGCTCGCGGGCGAGCTCCAGCCCGTCCGGGCCGGTGGTCGCCTCGATGAGATGGTAGTTCTGGGGCGCGCAGGCGAGCGCCACGACCTCACGGGTCGCCTGGTCGTCCTCGACGATGAGGATGGTCCGATCCATGCCACTGCTCATGAGCCCTGGGCCTCGAGATATGCGGACACTTGCTCCACGAAGCGCTTGACCTCGATCGGTTTGGTGATGTACCCGGTGCAGCCGGCGGCGAGCGCCTCTCCCTCGTCCCCGACCATGGCCCGAGCGCTGAGGGCCACCACCGGCATCTGGGCGGTCTTGGGATCCGCCTTGAGGAGCCGCGTGATGGTGAGCCCGTCGATGCCGGGCAGGCGGACGTCGGTGAGGATCAGGTCGTAGGTCCTGGACTTGGCCTTCTGCAGTCCCTCCTGGCCATCGGTGGCGGTCTCGACCTGGAACCCGTGGCCACGCAGGACCATGGTGGACAGCTCCCGATTGCTGGGATTGTCCTCGATGAGGAGGATACGGTTCCGGGGCCGGCCCTCGGCCCGCAAGCCGCGGAGGGGGAGGGTGAACGCGAAGACGCTGCCGGCTCCGAGCTGGCTGGCCACCCGGACCGTCCCCCCGTGGAGCTGCACCAGCCGCTGGACGAGGGCCAGGCCGAGGCCGGTGCCCTCCACCTGGCGGTCACCGGTGCCGGAGACCTGATAGAACTCGGAGAAGATCCGGTCGTGGTGCTCCCGGTCGATCCCGATGCCGGTGTCCGATACCGAGACCTCCAGGAGCTGCCGCTTGGTGCGGGTGGCGATCGTCACCTGGCCGCCCTCAGCGGTGAACTTGATCGCGTTGCTGAGCAGGTTGTACAGGATCTGCTTGAACTTCGACTTGTCGGCGCGCAGGCGGGGAAGCGGTCCGCTGGTGTCGGTGGCGAGGGTCACCGGCGCCCGCTCGGCCAGCGGCCGGATCACCGTGAGGACCTCGTCGATGGCCTGCTCGACAAGGAACTCCTCGTACTGCAGCTCCATCCGGCCGGCCTCGACCTTGCTGAGATCGAGGACGTCATTGACCAGCGAGAGCAGATGCCGCCCGCTCTTGTAGATGTTCTCCAGACACTCGTGCTCCTGCTCGGGGCTGAGCGCCCCCGCCAGGTTGTCCTTCAGGATCTCGCTAAAGCCGAGGATGGAGTTGAGCGGCGTGCGCAGCTCATGGCTCATGTTGGCCAGGAATTCGCTCTTCAGCCGACTGTTCTCCCGCACCTGCGCGTTGGCGATCTCCAGCTCGTGCTTGCTGACGGCGATCTCGTCCAGCTGCTTCTGCACCGCCGCGTGCAGGGTGGCGTTGTCGATGCTGATCGAGGCCTGGTTCGCGATCACCTGCGCCAGTGCCTGCTCCAGGGCGGTGAAGGGGCGCACCTGCTTGCGGGCCAGGGTGAGCGCGCCCACCACCCGGCGGGGAGAGGCCAGCGGCATCACCAAGGCGCTGCGGGGTGGATCGCCGCGGCTGAGCTCCTTGAACCGGGGGTCGCGGGTGGCGTCGCGCACGCTCGCCGAGCGGCCTTCGGCAACCGCCCAGCCGACGATGCCCTCGCCGACCGCGAAGGTCGCCACCTCGGCGACCGCTTCGGTGTAGGGGAAGGTGGCCATCGCCCGCAGGCGACCCTGGTCCTCGTCGAGGAGGAAGACGGTGGCGACATCGCAGCCGACCTGCTGGGTCAGCGCGCGGAGCATGAAGTCGACGTTCTCCTTCAGCTCCAGGCTGGACGTGAAGAGATTGCCGACCTGCCCAAGCAGATCGACGAGCGTGGTGTCGTCCATCGAGCCCGCATTATAGGTGGCCACGATCGGCAAATCGAGGGGGGGGACGATCGGAGCGGCTCTTGGGGGGCGAGCGGCCGTCCGGGAGGGGTGGTCGCGAGTCCCCGCCGGGCCCCGCCCGGCTGCGGGGCGGCGAGCCCCACCCCGGACCGATCGCCTTCCCCGGGGCTCCGAGGGTAGGATCAGCTCGGGAGTGCATGGGTCCAGGTGGGCCCCTCGATCTTCAAAATCGATGGGGGGCGCGGTCATCGTGTCCCCGGAGGGATCGTTCCCCTCGCCTCCCGCAATACGAAAAGATGGGAATGGCCTCGCCGTCCCGGTGCTTGTGGTTATGCGGCCGCATAGGTAATTGGTGCACCTGATACCAGCACCGATACCAATTGGACGCTGACACAGACCTCCGGCCCGCGGCGACCCCGAGGCGGTCCGGGCACCCTGGCCCGCGCCTGGGCCTGTCACCATGGCGGCTTTCTCGGTCGGGCGAACTGAAGTTCGGGGCTCCGCGCCTGTCGGCCCGAGGCTAGACTCACTCCATGACCGTCTCTGCCCACGTCGGGGAGGAAGGTACCCTGACCACAACCTCCGCTAAGGCTGTCCGCGTCGCCCCAGCCGCCTCCGACTGGGAGCGGGCTATGGCTGACCCAGGCTTCGTCGCCGACATGGAGGAGTTCCTCGAACTCTCCGCCGCTTCGGACGCTGAACTCTGTGGAGACTCCGAAGAGTAGTCGGTGCCGAGGCGGTGGGGCGTCGTCCGGGTCGACTGGGGCAACCCGGTCGGGCACGAGCCAGCGAAGGAACGGCCGGCCTTGGTCGCCTCGTATAACGACCTTCACCTCACACCCTACGTGGTGGAGCTCTAGATGCTCCTATGGTTTGTCAAGCGGCCCGGACGAGGTCGGTCCCGGCGACCAGGGCACGGAAGACCTGGCGGGCGAGGTAGCGCTTGAGGCAGCGGATGATCTCTTTCTTGGAGAGGCCTTCCGCGGTCCTGCGGGCCACGTAGTCCTTGGTCGGTTGATGCCACCGGAGGCGGCCGATGACGATGCGCCAGAGGGCGTTGTTGGCCTGCCGGTTGCCGCCGCGGTTGAGCCGATGGCGGCCGGTCGCCTTGCCGGATGAGGCGGGCAGCGGGGCCACGCCGCAGAGGTGCGCGAAGCTGGCCTCGGAGCGCAGCCGCTCGGGATGTCGCCAGCGGCCACCAGGAGCGCTCCCGCCACGTCGGGGCCGACCCCCTTTAGGGCGCACAGCTCGGGGGCGACCTCCTGGGTGAGACGCTCGAGCTCGACGTTCAGGGTGGCGATCTCCTCGCCGAGGTACTGATGGCGCCGCGCCAGAGCCCTCAGGGCCATCTTGGACGCGGCCGTCGGCGTGGTGATCGGCCCGGGCCGGAAGGCCGCCAGGGTCTCGATGAGCGTCCGGCCCGTGAGCGAGCGCAGCGGCTCGCGGAGATCAGCCGGAGCGGTGACGAGCAGGGAGTGAATCTGGTTGATGGTCTGGGTGGTGCTGTGGACGGCTGAGCGGCGAGCCACCCGCAGGGTACGGATCATGCCGACCCGGTCCTCATCGGCTTTGGGGATCGACGCCGCTCCTCCCGAGAGCACGGCCCGCGCCGACTCCGAATGTGCCGGACGAGGTCGGCCCACCGCTTCTGATTGCACGCGCGATGGGTAGACCAATAGTATCGAGGGGCGCTTCGGAAACCTGGCCGCCGGGACTTTGTAGGTCTGTCATCCGGAAATCTCCGCGACCCAGAGCCTGCCGCAGGCTGCGAGCGATTGCGGGCAGGTCAACCAAGACTGGACGGATGAGCAACACTTGCGACGTCGGCGTGCCCGCTTGGAGATCGGCGCGGACCAGGGCTGCCTCACGCGCGTCTTGACATGGCGCTACCACAACCAAGCGCGATCTGACATCGTCGCGTCCACCGATGAGCACTGGATGTGATACGCCGGTCGCGCCGGTCATGCTCGTTACTTCCTGAGGCTCAGTTCCAATCACTCGAAGGAAGCCGCGCCAGAAGTGGTGGTAGTCAGCGTCGCCCAGTATCGTTCTAG
>Ga0307374_10009325_pt1 | contig 14475 bp, 13 predicted proteins | sample OX3MG_FD_202532 | JGI IMG/M metagenome (GOLD analysis project Ga0307374, IMG submission 202532) | Soil microbial communities from Risofladan, Vaasa, Finland - OX-3 | ecosystem: Environmental > Terrestrial > Soil > Coastal area > Acid sulfate soil | place: Finland: Risofladan, Vaasa | collected... | reverse complement strand
CGGCGCAACAGCGGCAGCCAGTCGGGGGAAGTCATGTGGGTGACCAGCACGTCACCGTCGTTCAGGTTCGCGGCGTCGGCGAGCGAGGTGAGCACCCGTGCGGCGCCGCTGGCGCTGCCGGGCGCACCGCCCAGGCCGCGCAGCAGCACGGTTTGCGGCTCTGAAGGCTCCGCTGCCGTGACGGTCGTGTGGGTGCCGTCTTGGAGGGTGGTGATTGGGCGGCTCTGCAGCATCCACAGCTTGCCGTCGTGGTCAAATGCCCACTCGGTGTCCTGCGGCGAGCCGTAGTGCTCCTCGATGCGCCGGCCGAGCTCGGCGACGGCGACAACCTCATCGTCGGTGAGGACCGCCTTTAGGGCCTCCTCCTCGGTAAGCGTGCGCTGCTGGGTGCCGCCGTCTGGGGCGTACTCGATGACCAGATCCTTGTGATGCACCTCACGACGGCGAATCGCGAGCGTAGCCTTGTCCACCACGTAACGGTCGGGGGATACCGAGCCGGAAACCACGGCCTCACCTAGGCCGAAGGAACCCTCGATGACCAGCTCCCCGCGCTCCCCGGTGGCCGGGTTGACTGTGAACATCACCCCAGCACGGGTCGAGTCGACCTGGAGCTGCACGACGACCGCGACATCCATGTCGGCCTGTGCGAAGCCATTCATGCCCCGGTAGTAGATGGTGCGTGCGCCGAACAGCGAACGCCAGCAGCGGCGCACGGCGTCGATTACCGCGTCAGCCCCGCGGGTGTTCAGGAACGTCTCGTTCATCCCCGCAAAGGAGGACTCTGCGGTGTCCTCCGCCGTCGCGGAAGAGCGCACGGCCAAAGGAACCGGATCCCCGCTCGCCCGGTCCTCGCCCACCAGCTGCCGGTAACCCGAGAGTATCTCCAGGCGAAGCGCCTCGGGCATCGGCGTGTCGTCGAACAGCTTGCGGGCTTGCGCGCTCGCGACCTGGAGCGCGGCGGTGTCCTCCACGTCGACATCGTCCAGCAGCTCGGCAAGACGCTCGCGCAGTCCCGTCTCCGTGCAGAACGCAGCATACGCGGGGGCGCCGATCACGAAACCATCGGGCACGGGCAGCCCGGCGGAGGTCAGCTCTCCGAGGTTCGCGCCCTTGCCGCCCGCGTACATGATGTCCTCACGGCCCAGCCCCACGAACGGGCGTACCGACTCGACGCCGGTCCGGGTATTGGTATCGGTGGCAATGCTCATCGTGTGCTGGCTCCTCGGGTTGCCGCCTGCTTTTCCTATGCAGAAAGTCAAGCCGAGGAGAAGGCGCTCCACCACCGCACTCCCCACTGAACGCGCTCCGTAGTTCTCACCACTAAGCATGGGATGGATCACTCATGACATGGCCGCTGGGCGCGCGTAGCGTGTCGTACTGCCCCCCCAAGTGGGTCCTACCCGCCATCCCCATATAGATACGAGCAGGAGGAGATCGCAGATGCCCACCCGAGTCGCCATCAACGGCTTCGGCCGTATTGGACGCAGCGTCCTACGTATCGCACACGAGCAGGGAGCGGACCTCGAGATCGTCGCGATCAACGACCTCGCGGACGTCATAACGCTGGCGCATCTGCTGCGACACGACTCCGTTTTCGGAGCGTTTCCCGGCGCTGTGGAATCCACCTCCGGGGACCTGTTCGTTGCCGGCCGCCCGATCCAGGCGCTCGCAGAGCCCGAGGTCTCAAAGTTGCCGTGGCACAACCTCGGCGTGGACGTGGTGATCGAGTCCACCGGCCGTTATCGCACGCGAGCGGCAGCCGCAGAGCATCTGGAGGCAGGCGCCCGCAAGGTGATCGTCTCCGCGCCCGGCAAGGGACCAGAGCCGCTGGATGCGACCGTGGTCATCGGCGTGAACTTCGAGGAGATCTACCATCCCGACCGCCACCACGTCATCTCAAACGCCTCATGCACGACCAACTGCCTCGCGCCCGTCGCCAAGGTTCTCCACCACACGGTCGGCATTCGTCACGGTCAGATGAGCACAATCCATGCCTACACGGCCGATCAGAATCTGCTCGACGGGCCGCACTCCGATCTGCGGCGCGCCCGCGCCGCTGCGCTCAACCTCGTGCCGACCTCGACTGGGGCGGCGAAGGCACTCGGCTTGGTGATCCCCGAGCTCGAGGGCCGGCTGGACGGAATCGCCATCCGCGTGCCGACCCCGACCGGCTCGCTCGTCGACCTCACAGTGGAGACCGAGCGTGCCACGAGCATCGAAGAGGTCAATGCGGCCTTCCACGACGCCGCCAACCACGGCCCGCTACGAGGCATCCTCTCCTACAGCGAGGATCCGATCGTATCCAGCGACATCGTGAAGTCTCCCTATTCCTCGATCTTCGACTCGCAGCTGACCAGCGTAATGAACGACACCCAGGTGAAGGTCGTCGCCTGGTATGACAACGAGTGGGGCTACTCCAGCCGGCTCGTGGACCTCGCCGCCAAGGTGATGGCGCCCGTGCCCACGGTGGCATAGATGCGACTCGTCGCAGAGCAGCAGCTAGAGGACACCCTCGCCGCCCTCACGATCCTCGAGCCCAGGTTCGTCGCAAGCGGGAACTTCGCCACGCCACGAGTTCTGCTCGACGTGCTCGAGCGGACGGTGGAGCGCTACCGGTTGTTCATGCTCGCCGCCCAGGGGCCGCTGCCGCTGCGCGACGGCGTGATCTATGAGACGCCGTTCGTGGGACCCGGAATGCGCGACGCCGGTGAGCGCCTGGACTACCTGCCGATGCGCCTCTCGCTCGTTCCGCGGCTGTTCGCGACCATGCGCCAGCCCGATGTGGTGCTGCTGCACACCTCCACTCCGCAAGCGGGAAAGGTCTCGCTGGGCATCGAGGTGAACATCCTCCCGGCCGCAATCGAGGCGGTGCGTGCTCGTGGCGGCCTGGTGATCGCGCAGTGCAACCAGCGAATGTCATACACGCTCGGTGACAGTGAGCTCGATGAAGATCTCATCGACCTGGCGATCGAGGTGGACGAGGAGCTTCCCTCGCCGATGCTTGCACCCGAGCACGAACACGCCGAGCAGATCGCCGAGCGTGTGGCGAATCTCATCGAGGACGGATCCACCCTGCAGATCGGCATCGGCCAGGTCCCCGACGCCACTCTGCGCGCGCTGTGGCACAGACGCGAGCTGGCGATCTTCTCGGAGATGATCAGCGATGGCGTGATGGAGCTCGAGCGCCGCTGGGCGCTGCGCTCGACGTATCCGATCGTCTGCTCCTTCCTGTTCGGCTCGCCCGAGCTCTATGACTGGGTCCATCACAATCCCAGGCTGCGGATGACACGCACGGAGACCACCAACGATCCGTCGCGTATCGCCGCCCACCCAGCAATGGTCTCCGTCAACACGGCGCTACAGGTTGACCTCTCAGACCAAGCTGGCGCCAGCCACATTGGCGGGTGTCTGTATTCCGGCTTTGGCGGTCAGCCGGATTTCGTGGGGGGCTCTCTGCACTCGCCCGCCGGCCAGGCGATTATCGCTCTGCGCTCTTGGCACGAACCCAGCGACACCTCGACGATTGTCCCCAGGCTGACAGACCCAGTGACTTCCTTCCAGCACTCCGCGGTGGTGACAGAGCACGGCTGCGCGCGCATATTCGGCCGTAGTCAGCGAGCGCAGGCGCAGCTCATCATCGAGCACGCCGCGCACCCTTACGTTCGCGAGCAGCTACACGAGCACGCCGCGCTACTCGGCCTCGGAGCACGGAGTACTGCTGTGAAGAGCTGAGCATCGCTCGCTAACCGCAGCCGGCAAGCGCGCCTGGACGTGTCAGTTGGCGAGGATCGTGAAGAAGTCGCGGCTGTAGGGCGCGAGCAGCCGGCCAGCAATTCCCAACTGGCCCGGCACGACGGGCACACCGGCCGGCCCACCCGGATGATGTACGTAGAGGTATCCGGCGATCCACTCCGGGTTGATGTCGAGCTCGACCGCGCGCACGACACCCGCATCGACCAGCGCCTGCGCGAGCTGAGCCGGTGAGAGGTGCTCGCCGGCTGCCCACACGAGCTGAGCGTCGCCGGTGATCCCCAGGGCCGAGCGGGCCACTTCGGATCCACCTCCCAGCGTCGCCCCCCAGCAGCGCAGGATGCAGTTCTCGACCGTGGGTGCCGCCACACCGTGATCCACAAGCAGATGCAGGTTCTGTAGTACCGAGGCGACTGCAACCCCGCGGGCTGGAACACCTTCCTGCCATGCCCCGATGTCTGTCGTGCCGTTGCGGTAGGTCACGATCGAGCCCAACCCCACTGTGAGCGCAACAGCGACGTGACCGTCCGCCTGGAACCCGCCGGAGCCATAGCTCAGCTTGAAGCCACCGTTGAAGGCGGCCAGTATCTGGTGAATCTCGCTCGTGCCGATGCGGTCGCCATAGCTCCAGCCCTGACCTCCAGGTTCACCCGATCCCGCGTGCAGAGCCAGGTGCACTAGCCGCTGGTCGAAACGCAGCAGCGTCACACCGGACCGAAGGGCGATCCAAGCGGCGGGCTGAGCACCGATGCTCGCGACCGGCTTCCAGACGGGTCCCGGCTGGCCAGGTTCCTTGACGAGAGGGGCGCTCGACACGCGTCGCCCCGCAGCGGCCATCGACGCCTTCTGGGCGGCGTTCGACTGGCTTCCACAGCCTCCTACCACCACCGCTGCCAGCAGGATCACGACGATGCTCACCGGCGCCAGCTTCGCGTTTGTCATGCGGTGAATCTCGCCGGTGTGCGTAAGCACCACCTAAGGTGACAGTGAGAACACTCTCACTACACAGGTACAGCTGATAAATGAGAATACGTTAACAGTGACTTCTGTCGAAGCCTGCGGACAGGTTGTCTATCTCAGCCGCAGGCTCGCTCGAGGCGCCGGTCGGTGGGGGTGCCAACGCTGCCGACCGCGCCGCTGGTCACATAGCGCCACGAGCGCCGGGTGTGGCGAAGGACGAACGCTTGCGTACCCGCTTCTGGTGTGCGTATGCACACCACGGCGAGGCTGGCGTTTGACCGCGACACGTACACGCCGTGTACCTCGGAGGAGCTGCCGTCGTTTGCGGTGAAGGACGCCATGATCGCCGACCGCTCTGACTTGGTCGGCGCGCGCGCCGTTGAGCCGGTTGCGAGCGCGGCCGTGGTGGATGTCATGGTCGTCACAATGGCAGCGAGCGCTACGGTGGAGAGTGAACGAAGTATCATGTCTGTGGACCCTAGCGCCGCTGGACGGTCGTAACTCCGCATGAGTGAAATCTCATTTCAGCCACCGTCGGTGTGATCGCCACCGCTCGAGCAGGATCGAGACGATGCAGATGGCGAGTATCAGCAGCGCAGTGACGGCGATGATCGCCACGCCCGGCGCGAGGAGGAGGACTACCACTGCGATCAGCAGCCCGAGGCCGATATCTACATGAAACAGGTAACGGCGTCTGCGCGTCTGGTGTCGGCGGGCATGCAGGTGGAACATGTCGCTCAGGGGCCTAGTGGCGCTCATGTCTCGGGCGATAGAAGAGGGGACGGGGAAGCATGCGTACGGCGAGCATCAGCCAGCGCAGCGCGGGCGGCGCCCACTCAGTGACCGGCGTAGACGCCTCCGAGGAAGAGGAAGCTCCAGGTGACGGTGAGCGCCAGCAGCGTGCGATCTCGCAGGATCAACTCCTCCGGCGCTTGGCCGGCGCCTGAGCCGATCAGCATCGCGTAGCGGTCAAGCCACAGCAGAAATGGAGCTATCGACAGTCCGTACCAGACGATATGGGTCGGTCGTGTGAAGGCCCACCCGGTGTAGGCGACTGCGGCCACGGTGGCCGCCACCAGGAGCGTCAGGCGTAGATGCCCGAGCGAGTAGCGTCGCAGGGTGGCCCGCACGGGACCGGGTCCCGTGCGCTCGCGAAGCTCGGCGTACCGCTTGGCGGCGACCAGGTAGATGGCGCAGGATGCGGTCACGATGACAAACCAGCGGGACAGGTAGATGTCCGTCGCGACGCCTCCGGCGATCGCGCGCAGCACGAAGCCGGCAGCGATCGCCAGGATGTCGATTACGACGATACGCCGCAACCACAGCGAATAGCTCCCGGTCAAGGCGAGATAGCCACAGGCGATCGCGCCCAGACCAGGGGTAATCGCGGTAGCGAATCCGATACCCACGAGCGCCAGCACCGCCGCTATTCGGAGAGCCGCGCGCGGTGAGAGCTCACCGGCGGCCACCGGACGCGAGCGCTTGCGTGGATGCACGCGATCTTGCTCACGATCGCGTACGTCGTTGACCAGATAGGTAGCGCTCGAGATCAGGCACAACACGAGGAGCGCCCCGGCGACCCGCACCGCGGGGAGTGGCTCGTCGATCACCCCGGCGGCGCAGGGTGCCGCGAGGACGAGCAGGTTCTTGCTCCACTGGCGAGGACGGCACGCCCGCAGCAGCGCCCGGGGCGACGATCGAGCCGCGGGCCGCAGCTGGATTGGCGCCGGCAGGTCGTGCACGTCGCTGGCGTTGGACTGGGATTGAGTCTCCTCGACGCTTGCTATCGCTTGAAGTGAATTAATGTTAAATCTCCAATAAAGGGGGCGCGGTTCGCCCAAAGATGTGACTGCTGCCCCCATACCGTTCCACATGACTACTGCATCTCCGGCTCGATTTCACCTTTACGAGGTGAGACTTTTCTTAGTGAGAATCCATTCACACTTCTTCTGCCGGCAGGACGATTGGCGACCGGGCCGTACAGTTTGACTATGGAGCTTGGTGCCGCCACGTCACATCGGCCGCTTCCGCCGCCGCGCCGCCGCCCCCGTCGCGCGCCACGGGAGGTGACAGGGCTCGCGCGCCTGCGTCGCATCGCGCTCGTGGCGTCGATCGTGGCGCTCATCCCTGTGGCCATCTCGTTCCTCGGCGTGCTAACCGAACAGTCCAACGCGCCGCTCGGCATCCGCACCGTCGAGTGGCTGCGCAACAACGGCGCAGCCGGGATCGTGGCGAAGGTCGAGTCGATCTATTACAGCCTGACCGCGCCGAGCAAGGGCGGCCCGACGCTCAAGGCCCTGCCCAAGGTCGGCTATGGCGCCGCCGGCACGGCCACCGTGGCCAGCGAATACCGCCCGGCGCGCGTCCACGCGCTGCTGTACCCCACGCTGCCCGGCGAGGGCGTCTGGCACGCCACGCGTCCGAGCCTCGAAGACGAACCGCCCGTGCTGCTCACCACGCTTCGCGACCAGCCCGAATACCCGCGCGTGTACGCGGGCGTGGCGTGGATCAACACCAAACGCACCTACATCACCCTGCACCCAGGCCGTCTGGAGCCCTCGGTCGAACTGCCCCGCGGGCCCGCCGACGTACCGCAGGCGGCCAGGCCGAGGCTGCTGGCGACGTTCAACAGTGCCTTCAAGCTCGCCGATTCCGGCGGTGGGTTCGTCCTGCACGGGCACACCTACGCGCGCATGCGCGACGGCATGGCCACGATCGTCGGTTACACCGATGGCCACATCGACGTGACCGACTGGCAGTACGGCTCGGTGGCGCCGGCGAACGTGTCCTTCGCGCGGCAGAACCTGCCGCTGATCGTCAATGAAAGCAAACCCAACCCGAACCTCGCAAACGGCACCGAATGGGGCGCGACGGTCGGCAACGCGGTGCTCGTGTGGCGTTCCTCGGTAGGCGTCGACAGCCACGGCAATCTCATCTACGTCGCCGGCGAAAACCAGTCGGTGCGCAGTATCGCCAACGCGCTCACCCGCGCCGGTGCCGTGCGCGCGATGGAGCTCGATATCAATTCGTTCTGGACGAGCTTCATCACCTACGGCGCGCCCGGCGCGGAAGCACCGAAGAACCTGCTGCCCGGAATGGAACGGCCGGCGACCCGCTACCTGGAACCCGACGATCGGGACTTCTTCACTGTCTACTCACGCTAGGGCAGTCTCACGATGAGTCTCATCGTGAGAGATATCTCACCCGTGTCTTAGCTGGCATTTTGTTTTGACGGGGAATAATGACTGCATGATCTCTCGGTATTCATCCCATGTAAGAGATGCTGCGCTGCGAAAGCTCGTACTCACCAAGCGCTGGCTTGTTGCCGGCAGCCTGACGTTGACGGGAGTACTCACAGCGGTCGCAGCCAACGCCTTCCCGGGTAAGACCATCAACTCCTCGAGTGCCCGGGCGGCAAACGCGGGACATTCGAGCAAAGCCTCTACACAGCATCAGCCTCACCACACCCAGAGCTCGCAAAGCTCGTCCAGCTCGCTGAAGCCGCCTGTGCAAGCACCGCAATCCACCGCAACCCAGGAATCAGCGCCGGCCCAGGAACCCACGCCACCTCCAGAATCTGCGCCAGCCCAGGAATCCGCCCCAGCTAAAGAATCGTCACCGGCCCAGGAATCCCCGCCGGCCGAACAGTCAGAACCCGCCCAGCAGGCGCCAGAAGCACCAGTGGTCTCGGGTGGCTCCTGAGGATGACGCTTGTGCTGGGCACTGTGGGACCGAGTGTCTACTGGTACCTGACGCGCTCCACCGGCGTGGTGTCGCTGCTGTTGCTCACCGCGAGCGTTGTCCTTGGTGTTGTCGATGTGAGTCGCTTCAATACCCCGCGCTGGCCGCGGTTTGTGTTGGACTCTTTGCATCGCAGCGTCTCGATGCTGGTACTTGTCTTCCTCGGCTTGCACATCATCACCGCGGCGCTTGACAGCTTCGCGCCGATCTCGCTCCTGGATGCGGTGCTGCCGTTCATCGGGAGCTACCGGCCGTTCTGGCTGGGGCTCGGAGCAGTCGCTTTCGATCTGCTGCTCGCGGTCGCCATCACCAGCCTCTTGCGCCAGCGCTTGGGGCATCGCGCCTGGCGGATTACTCACTGGCTGGCGTACGCGTGCTGGCCGATCGCGCTGCTACATGGTCTCGGCACGGGCAGCGATGTCAAAAGTGCGTGGTCGCTGGTACTCACCGCGATATGCGTCGTGGCTGTGGTGATTGCCGTGTGCGTGCGAACGCTCCCCGGCTGGCCCGAGCACCGGCGCGTGCGCGGCGGCGCTCTGGCACTCACTGCGATCCTCCCGATCGGCCTAGTGCTCTGGCTGCCCGGCGGCCCGCTCGGACGCGGCTGGGCACACCGCTCAGGCACACCGGTATCACTGCTTGCCTCCCGCGCTCCCGCCGCCTCCGCGGCGACCACGAGTGTGCCCACGAGCAATCCCGCGAGCACTGAAAGCTCGCAATCGAGCGGGCTGGGCGCTCCCTTCAACACGAGCATGTCGGGCACCATCAAACAGGGTTCGGGCCCGGGGCCAGGCTTGGTCGCGGTCAAGATTGCGACCAGCTTCAGTGGCCCACCCGCGGGGCGTCTTGATATCGAGATCGACGGTCAACCAGTGGGAGGAGGCGGCGTCTCGCTGCGCAGCAGCCACGTGACGCTTCACAGCATCTCCACGCCCGCGATCTACCGCGGGCGAATCGTCGCGCTGAACGGAAGCCGCTTGGTCGCAAGCGTACGCAGCGGCGATGGACACAACCTCTCGCTCCAGGTAGCCCTCGCGGTCAACACGGGCGCGGGCACCGTCAGCGGGACGCTCGCCGCCTCTCCCACGGCGACCGAGGGCGCCGAATGAGCACCCAAACACAGGCGGTGTGCCTACCGCGTCTGCTCATCGGCACCCCGGATCACGGCCAGATGAGTCTGCGCGAGCATCTGGCAATCCACGGAGAGATCCCCACTGGCCACGGCAGACGGCACAATCGAGGCTTTGCCACCGGGCTCCTCGAGCGCATCGAGCGGGCGGGACTATGCGGACGCGGTGGCGCCGCGTTCCCTACGGCGGTCAAGATGCGCGCGGTCGCCAAACAACGACGCCGGGCAATCGTCGTCGCCAACGGGGCGGAGGGCGAGCCCGCAAGCCTCAAGGACAAACTGCTGCTGGAGGCGCTGCCCCACCTCGTGCTGGATGGCGGATCACTGGCGGCCGCAGCGGTCGGCGCCAGCGAGCTCATTGTCTGCCTCCCGCGATCCGCGAGCACCGCGCGGCAGAGTCTCACCCAAGCTCTGAGGGAACGTGAGAGACGGCGATATGACTCTGTGCCGGTGCGCGTGGAACTCGTGCCGGATCGCTACCTCGCGGGACAGGAGTCAGCGCTTGTCAGTCACCTCAACGCTGGTCCCGGCGTGCCGGCCCTGACACCCCCGATGCTTTTCGAACGCGGTGTCCAGAAACGCCCGACACTGATCAACAATGTCGAGACACTCGCGCATATCGCGCTGATCGCCCGCTATGGGCCTGAGTGGTTTCGTGAGCTCGGCACCCCTGGCCAACCGGGCTCGGTGCTTCTGACGCTCTCGGGCGCGGTCGAATATCCGGGTGTCTATGAGATCGAGCACGGTGCGCCGCTGGGAGACCTGATCAAGGCCGCCGGAGGTTCGACGAGCGAAATCAAGGCGCTGCTGCTCGGCGGCTACTCCGGCACCTGGCTACCCGGCATGCTCGCGCACACGCTCTGCCTTTCGGCAGAGCAGCTCGCGCCCTTCGAAGCAGTGCTCGGCCCCGGCATAATCTTTGCGCTGTCTGAGGATGCATGCGGCGTCGCCGAGACAGCGCGGGTCACCCGCTGGCTCTCCGAGGAAACAGCCGGGCAATGCGGGCCATGCGTACACGGGCTGAACGCAATCGCCACAGCTATCGAGGACCTCAAAGCCGGAACCGCCGCCACTGGCACCGAGCAACGCATCGCTCGCTGGGCCTCGATGGTGCAGGGGCGCGGCGCCTGCGCGCACCCCGACGGCGCCGTCCGCTTCGTTGCAAGCGCCCTGAACGTCTTCGCAGAGGAGTTCGCCGAGCACGCTCGCCACGGGCCATGTCCGGCATGCGCACGACCCTCCGAGCTCCCACTACCATCGCAGCCCCGCGTGGCGGCGGCCGCGTGAGCCGATGAGCACCCATTTGCGTGTCAACCCGATCACCTGCGAGGCGCACGGCCTCTGCGCCGAGCTGCTCCCTGAGATGATCACCCTCGATGACTGGGGCTACCCCATCATCGACGGTAACCCGGTCACACCCGAGCTGCTCGAACACGCGCGGCGAGCCGCAGCCGCCTGTCCCACCCTCGCTCTCCTAATCCAACGCCGCCAGCCCCAGCGCTGAGCCGAGAACCTGACAGTCACTATGCGGCGCTCAGCAGCCAGACGGTGAGCGGTTCCATCCACGGTTAATGATGAGCGTGCAGCCAGGGGCCAAACTGGGGAACATAGAGGATGGCGAGTACCAGTCCGGCGATGAGCACCCCCGAGAGAGACAGGATTCGCCCCGCACGACCGTTTCCGTACCTGTCCCACTCCGGCTGGGTTTCGTGCTTAGTCTTCAGTGCTCGGGCCAGCTCAGATAGGTGACCGAGTACGTGGATGGCGGTGACGGCCAACCATACGAAGAAGCTCGCTTTGTGGACCAGAAGCAGCTGTCCACGGGAGCTTGGCCCGAGGAGCAACAGCGCGACCCCGCTCGCGAATACCACTGTTGTCGAGACCACGACGATCGGGGCGATCAGACGCAGGATGGCCGGAGGTGCGCCCTTGCGCCGGTAGCGAGGATTCGAGGTGTAGTAGCGAATGAAGCGGTAGCCGGTGCTCGCCATCTTCAGGGCGATTGGCGGAATCAGCAATATCCCGAGGAACATGTGAACACTCAGAAGCGGCCTGATCCGCAGGAGCGTTACACCCAGCGCCGCGAGGAGGACCAGGAGGACCATCCCGGTCGCCGTGGTGAGTCGCTCGTTGCCGGTCGTCCCGCCCGCAGTCAGACGTCTGCGCAGCGCGCATGCCGGGGATGAGCCTGGCCGGGAGGTGGGAGGCCCTGGCCTTGTGTGATTATCGACGGCCATCATTGTCAGTTTGTGGGACTTTGCTAAGGACCTGCTAACCGAACGATGAGAAAACTCATCGAATTGCGCAAGCCGGGAAAGCTGCTGTTTTATAGGTCTATGCTGCCGTCATGCAGCCCTCCGTTGACCGCACCGAGGAGCAGGCGTTCTCACCATCGATCCTGCTGGTCGAGGACGAGCCGGGGATCGTCGATTTCGTGCGGCGGGGCCTTCAGGCCGAGGGCTTTGTCGTGGATGCCGAGCTGGACGGAGCAGAGGGCGAGCGCCGAGCCCTCAACGACAGCTTCGACTTGATCGTGTTGGACTTGATGCTTCCCGGTAGAGGCGGCCTGGAGATACTCGCCTCTCTGCGCCAAGCCAAGCCGAACCTGCCGGTGATCGTGCTAACCGCCCGCGGTGAGACCGAGGACCGCGTCGTAGGGCTGGATGCGGGCGCGGTCGATTACCTGGTCAAGCCCTTCTCCCTGGCTGAGCTAGCGGCCAGGGTAAGAGTTCAACTGCGTCTGGCGGCGCAGGCCACTACAGGGATGTTGCGTGATGCGGACATTGAGGTGAACCTGCTCACCCGCCAGGTGTGCCGGGGCGGCGAGGACGTGCGCCTGTCGACCACCGAGTTCGAGCTGCTCGTATATCTGCTGCGCCACCGCGGACGCGTGCTTTCACGCGAGCGGATCCTCAGCGCGGTGTGGGGCTACGAGCACGACCCAACCACTAATGTCGTGGATGTCTACATCGGCTATCTCAGGCGTAAGCTCAACCGTCCGGAGAACCCGATCCCGATTTTCACGGTGCGCACGGTCGGCTACCGCCTGGGCGATGCCACTTAGCCGCCCGGCTCCCACCCCGCCATCCGGGAGCGTTGTTCCCCCAAGCCTGCGCCGGCGTCTGGCTGGAATCGGACTGCGCTGGCACCTCGCGGGGTGGGTCGCTGTGGTTGTGCTGATCTGTACGGGGATCACCTTCGTGACCGTCTATCGAGGCACTGGGACCCAGCTACGTCACCAGATCGATCAGGAGCTCGAGGGTGACGCGAGCGAGCTCTCGCACACCCTCGCCTCCTCGGATGACGGTCGCCCCGTGCAGGTGGCAGCGCGCGCGACGCGCTACGTGCGCGCTCAGCCGTTCAGCGCGAGCTCCACGTTGCTGTTCGTGATCGTCCCAGGGGTGGGAACGAGCACCAACCGCCCCGAGCTCTTTGACCATGCGATCCCCGACAATGGTGAGACATCCGCTACTCAAGCGAAGGAGAATCGCCTTTCGCAACAGCTGGTGAGCGCGCACGACGGATACTCGACTCTGCGACTCCCGGATGTCGGTGATTTGCGCCTGCTCAAGCGCACGGTGAGTGTTCCAGGTGACCGGTCGCAGACCGGGGGCACCGCCGACGGCGGGGGTCGGGTGACCGTAGGCGTAGGCGAGCCCCTGCTCACAGTCGCTCATGCTCAGAGAGGTGTTGCGCGCGCGTTCATCCTCGCCGGCTTTCTGACGCTCGCTGGCGCGCTGCTCGCCGCCTACCTGGTTGGCACCCGGGTGTCTCGTCCGTTGCGCCGCATGGCCACCGTGGCGGCCCAGGTAGATGCCGGGGACCTGCACCCGCGTATCCACGATGTGGGCGGCCACGGAGGCGAGGTGCGGGTGCTGGCCGACGCGTTCAACCACATGCTCGACCGGCTGACCGATGCGTTCGCGGGCCAGCGTGCGTTCGTTGCCGACGCATCCCACGAGCTGCGCACCCCCCTGACTGTGATCGGTGGTCAGCTCGAGGTGCTCGCCTCCCAGCCGCATCCCCCTGGCGAGGAGGTGCGTCGCGTCGAGCGCCTCGTGCGGGCTGAGATCGCGCGGATCAGCCGTCTGGTCGATGACCTGCTGCTGCTCGCCAAGGCCGAGCAGACCCAGTTCTTGCGCCTCGAGACGATCAACCTCGATCCCTATGTACATGAGCTGTGGGACGGTATGAGCCTGCTCGCCGACCGGCGCTTCGAACTCGGCCCCGTCCCGGCTGGGACCCTCAGGGCCGATCCCGACCGCCTCGCGCAGGCACTGCGCAACCTGCTCAGCAACGCAATCGCACACACGGTTCCCGGCGAGGGACTGGTGCGGCTGGAAGTGCAGCGCGAGGGCGCAGATCACCTGCGGTTCCTAGTCGAAGACGACGGGCCGGGCATCCCCGCAGACCAGCGCGAGCGCGTCTTCGATCGCTTCCACCGCACCGACAGCGCTCGTGACCGCGTCTCGGGTGGATCGGGGCTCGGGCTCGCCATCGTGCGCGCAATTGCTGAGGCCCACGAAGGACACGTCGCTGTGGGACACCGAGCCGAAAGCGGCACGAAGATCGAACTCGAGCTCCCGGGCTTCACCGCCTCGAGAAGCCGCGAGCAAAACCCTGAGCTCGCTGGACCGGCCGCCAGGTGACTCTTCTCATCGAAGGGGCACTCATGATGAGGGCAGGCACGCGCGAACTACCCGGATGGCGTGAATAGCTCGCGCGTGCCTGCTTGTCAAACTCGCTGCGTGCAGCCCTTCCCCGTCAGCACTTTGTTGCCTCGTGTCTTACGCGCTTTGCTGGGATGCGGGTTCCTTTTATTGAACCCGTTCTTCCACGACTGGCACTGGGCTTTCGACCAGTGCGACGAGGTGGTTGCCATCGCCGGCACGCTG
>Ga0307374_10009324_pt1 | contig 14476 bp, 9 predicted proteins | sample OX3MG_FD_202532 | JGI IMG/M metagenome (GOLD analysis project Ga0307374, IMG submission 202532) | Soil microbial communities from Risofladan, Vaasa, Finland - OX-3 | ecosystem: Environmental > Terrestrial > Soil > Coastal area > Acid sulfate soil | place: Finland: Risofladan, Vaasa | collected... | reverse complement strand
TCAATAGGGGATTTCTGCCCCACCCCCAGCCCCTCCCCCGCTGCGGCGGGGGAGGGGAGAAACAGCTTTGGTGGAGAAGGGCGCCATTGCCACAAACGTCTGCTCACCCCTCTCCCGCCGCAGCGGGGGAGGAGCCGGGGGTGGGGGCAATCACGCTTCGAAGAGGGCGTCTATGAACTCGTCGGCGTCGAAGGGCGCGATGTCTTTGAGTTGCTCGCCCGTGCCGATGTATTTGATGGGCAGGCCAAGCTCGGCGGAGATGGCGAAGACGATGCCGCCGCGCGCCGTGCCGTCCAGCTTGGTCAGGATCACGCCGCTGACACCGGAGTCCTCGACGAACTGTTTGGCTTGCAGCAGGCCGTTCTGGCCGGTGGTGGCGTCAATCACCAGCAGCACCTCGTGTGGCGCTTCTGGGTCGTACTTCTGGAGCACCCTGCCGATCTTCTTGAGTTCCTGCATCAGGTTCGACTTGGTATGAAGGCGCCCTGCCGTGTCTACGATCAACACGTCGCTGTTGCGCGCCTGGGCCGCCTGCATCGCGTCGAAGGCGACCGCGCCGGGGTCGGCGCCATTCTGATGGCTGATCACCGGGACACCGATGCGGTCGCCCCACGTCTTGATCTGCTCGGTGGCCGCCGCGCGAAAGGTGTCGCCCGCCGCCAGCATCACGCGATGCTTCTGCCGTTTGAGCTGGTTGGCCAGCTTGGCGATGCTGGTCGTCTTGCCCACCCCGTTGACGCCGACCACCAGGATCACGGTGACAGGCGTGGTGTCCGAGAAGACCAGCGGCTCCGGGTCGCCCAGTAGTAGCGCCAGCTCCTCTTTCAGCGCCTCGCGCAATTGCGAGCCGCGCGTCAACTCTTCGACTTGCACGCGCTCCCGCAGGATGGTCATCAGCCGCTCGGTGGTCTGCACGCCCACATCGCCGGTGATCAGCGCCTCTTCCAGTTCGTCCCACAGGTCGTCGGTGATTGGCTCGTCCGCCGCCAGCGACTGGTTGACGCGGCCAAACAGCGCGCGGGTGCGCTGCAACCCAAAGCTAAACGGGTTGCGGAAGAAGCCGCCACCCTTCGCCGCCGCTGGCGCTGCATCCTCCTCGTCGTACTCGTCGTACTCGTCGTACTCGTCGTACTCGTCATCCGCAGCCTCGTCGCCCAGGTCGGCGACAACGGGCGCTGGTGGCGTGCGTGGCGTCGCCGGGGCAGGCGTCACGGATGGCAGGGGCGTTGCTGGCCAAGTTGGTGCGGCGAGCGGCGGCGCGACAGCGACCGACGCAGCCGCCGCGTCGTCATACGCGCCTTCCGGCTCATCATACGCCTCGACCTCGTCCACATACTCATCGTCGGCGTATTCATCGTCAGCCGCATCGGCCACGTCCGCTTCGGGCGCCAGCAGTGTGGCGTCCTGCGCATCCTGGGCATCTTGCTCTGCGGCTTCCTCATCCCGGCGGCCAAACAGCCCCTCACGTAATCGCTTGAACATCGATCCGCCTCATCTATCGTCGTCTCTTGGAGTGGCGCTCTTATCGCTTTTGCAGCAATGCGTCCAGTTGGGTCGCCCTGCCTGTCGCCCTGCCTATCGTAGTATCGCACACGAGAGGCGCGCCAACATGATAGATGTCGGTCCGGTGGCGTTCCACCACCAATTCGCAGCGCATCTGGTATTGACACCACTGCTATAGTGGATACGCGGCAGGTTGATACTGTACAGCATGGACTTCTGGTTGGCAAGTGGGGGGAATTACAATGAGGTGGGATCGGGCAAAACCCACATGGGGGGCACGGATCGTGGCGGTCGCCTTCATAGTGAGCGCGCTGCTGGTAGTTGCGCCCGCGCATAGCAAGGCGCAGGCGGCGGGTGGTGATACACTGTCGCTGGCGATCACCAACGGCTCAACATTTGTCTATAGCCAACAGCCATCACCACGCTTTACCGTAACACTCGTCCTCGCCCAGCCCTTTTCCGAAAATCGGTACTATACTGCCACTGTGACGATGGACTCGGGTGAGTCGTTCGGTGGAACAGTCTCCTCTGAGAGCCAGGATAAATTGACCTATGCCTTTGATGTCTTGACCAATGGCGGGTCGATTACAGGCGGCAACCGAACTGCCACCGCGACGTTCATGAATCCTGACACTGGTATCACCGTCACTAGCAACTCCGTCAACTTCACGATTACACCGGGGACGCTGCCTAATTTTACCTGCTCGCTACAAAACTTAACTGGGCTTGCCAACCCGGGGCAATCACTTACGTTTAACATGGCCGTCTCCCCTCCCCCAACGGCCCCTGGTGACTGGCAATCTTCAATGTACACCATTCAGTTTGTCGGGCCAACCACGATCACCTACCCCAATTTGCGCCCCGATAGCAATGGCGATGTGACGGTAAACGCGCCGACCCAAATTGGGGTCTACGGCGAACCCAAATGCTTTTTCAATGGAACGGCTGACTTCGGGTCTGCTGAAGCGTCCGAAGATAGCATTTCTGTAACAGTCAGCGAGAAGCACGCGCTAGGCAGTGTCCAGTTCTACACGAACCCGACGACCCCAGTGGTAAATCAACCGATCAGTGTCTACGTGGTCTTTCACCCCGCCTCTGGCCTGCCTGCGCCAACTGGCTATGTCAGCTTTGGAATCGTCGGAGCCTCTACCGGCTATATCCCGTTGAACTCCGATGGGACGCTGTTAGTCAATCTTGGCCCGGTTCCGAGTGACGTGGGACCAAGCGCCACATGGAGCGTCTACTATGACGGCGACCCCTATTACGACATCGCCAGCGTCAACTTCCCACTGACCAACCCCGCGATTCCTGGCGGCTCTGGCGGGGGTGGCGGCTCGGGCAATGGCGGGGGTACTGGCAGCTTTGGCTCCCCGCAGGCCACGCCATCTGCCGGGCCGAAAGCGACCGTGACGGCGACCGCCACGCGCCTCGCCACACCGACCGTGACGACGGCCAGCCCCAACGCGATCCACCCTGCCGCCATCGCCTCCGGTGGGAACGCGACTGCACTCTGGCTGGCAGGCGCGCTGGGCGTGTTGGTCGTGCTGGGCGGCGCAGGTGGCTTCTTCGTGTGGTCGCGCCGCCGCACGGCGCTCGCCGCCGCCAACGCTGGCGCGCCGTTCATGTCGGCGCCTCCGCCCGGCCAGTCGCCCTACGATGACCGTACCTTCGCCGACGACACCACATTCCCTTCCAGGGAAGAGTGACCGCCAGAGGAGATCATCCGCCGACCCGTTTGAGTATTCCCCTGATCTCGGCGAGCGCCTGGGGCAGCGCCACCTCCGGCTCCGCTAGCTCCGGGCGCCACAGCTTCTCCCAGGCGACAGTGAGCCAGCCGTCGTAGCGGGCGGCGACCAGCGCGCGGAGGATGTCGCGTAGGGGCAGCGTTCCCGCGCCCAGCGGCGTCGGCTCCCAGCCATCGGGCGCCGTGGGATTGGGGCGCCCATCCTGGATGTGGACATAGCGCAGCCGGTCGCCGAGCGCGCTGATGGTGTCCTGCCACGCCTCGCCCGCGCGTTGCGTCGCCGCCACGTCCCAGAGCGCGCCCGCGCCATCGGGCGGCGCGCCCGCCAGCAGAGTGGCCACCCGCGCGCCCGTGGCGAAGGCGCCGCGCGTCTCCACCACGGCGGCGACGCCCAGGATGCGCCCGCGCGTCGCCAATGCGGCCAGCGCCTCGCGGGCGCCTGCCAACGCCTCGGTGGGGTCGGCGCCGGACGGTGGGTCGGCGTAGAGGCGGACGTAGGGCGCGCTCCACGAGGCGGCGATGTCCATCATCGTCACGCTGTCGTGGATGACCTGGGCGCGTTGGGCGGCGTCGGGCTGGGCGACATCGAGCGCGGTGGCGACACAGACGATGGGCATGGAGCCGCGCTGCGACGCCTGCAACACCCGTCGGCGGGTGTCGCGGCTGATGCCGGGGCCAAGCATCTCGTCGTCCACCTGCTGAACCTCGACGCCGTCGTAGCCATACTGTGTCGCGCGCGTCATCGTCAGTTCGATGCCCCACGCCGGGCTGGCCACCGTCGAAAATGCGATCTTTAGTGGCCCCATGCGCCGCGCTCCTTCCGCGATTGTGTCGGCTGAACGCCCATCGCTACCGTCGGCTGGGTGGGGACTGCCTCGGTTGGCGTTGTCGGCTCTCCCTCGTCGGCGGGCGGCTGGCCATGCGAACCGTTTGCTCCGTTCCTGGAGCCAGCCCTACGTGCGCCGTCTGCCCCATCGGCCCACTGCGCTCCGTTGGGGGCGGCGCCGTGTGGCGCTGCGGGCAGGGTGGGCGCCTCGCAGCGCAGTTCGATCTCGCCGATGCGCAGGGTGTCGCCCGGTTGGATGAGGCCCGGCGCGGTTAGTCGCACGCCGTTGAGGTACGCGCCGTTGCTGCTGCGCAGGTCGGCGATGAAGAAGCCTGCGGGCTGGCGCACGATCTGGGCATGGAGGCGCGAGACACTGGCGTCGGGCAGGGTGATGGCGCACTCCTGGTCGCGGCCAATCGTCATCACCGGCGCCTGCAACGCCCAGCGCGCCCCCGGCGTGGGGCCACCAACGGCCACCAGTTCCAAGGTCGGCGCGCTGGGCAGCGGCGCGCTCAGTTCAGCCGAATCACCTGCCGGGGCGCCATCCGCCTGCGGTCGGGCGGCGCCGGTCGCGCGCTTGACCTTGCGCGTCTCGATGTCGGCGAGGGTGGACTGCCGCGCCTCGTTGGCCAGCCGCGCCGCCTCCTCCGGCTCCAGCGCCTCGAAGCGATAGCGCCGCGCGCCCAACTGGAGGATGTCACCCGTCTTGAGTGGCAACCGACCACGCGCCGCCTGCCGGTTCAGCAGCGTACCGTTGGCGCTGCCGCGATCCTTCAACTGCGGGTGGCCGTGGTCCCAGTGCAACTCGGCGTGGTGGCGCGAGACGCCCGTGTCTTCCAGCACGATGTCATTGTCACCCTCGCGTCCTAGCAAGATCAGCTCGTTGATGAGTGGTATGGCGGGCGCCCCGGCGAAGTCGTCGAGCGGGGTGAGCCAGCCCCAGGCCTGCCCGGCCCCCAACGGCTCACGCAGGCGCGCCGGATCGGTGAGCGCCGCCTGCAACGCCGCCGCATCCAATGGCGCGTGGCGACGGCCCGCCGACTGCGCAGGGAAGGGCGCCGCCAGCGCGACGTAGCTGGCCAGCGTCGCCAGCGGCGCCAGCCAGCCCAGCGCGCCCACGCTGGCCAGCGCCAGCGCCACCTCCGGCACGCTGAGCGTGGGGCCAAGCACGCCCAGGCGATCCTGCGCCCACCAGACTGGAACGAAGAGCAGACAGGTCGCCACGACATAGATCACCAGCGATGCTGCGAGTTGGCGAGGCGTACCCTGGCGACGCAGCAGCGCATACAGCGCCAGCACAACCGCGCTGACCGCGCAGCACACCAGACCACCATAGACGCCCATGCTAAATAGTGTGGGGAAGTCGGCGAAGGAGCCGACGCCGAGAACGTCTAAGCCGCCCATACGCGCTTACCCCTCCTCTACGCCACACGCCCGCCAGCCGCTACTCCATCGGGTTGATCCCGCGCTGACGTTCGGCCACCACGTCAATCAGCCGGGGCGTCGTCCCCTGGTCTTGATAACTATTGTACTCCATGCCGCCGTGGACGTTGGCCTGCGCGCCATCTATCCCCCCATTGAGGTCGGAGGTCTCCCAATAGGCCAGCGGCGCGCCCGGGTTTGCGCCCAAAGCGACGCCAAGGAAGGCGTGACCAGGAACCAACACGATGAAGGGCCGCATGCCCAACCGTTCGACGGCGGCGGCCATAATCACCGTCGTCTCGACGCACATGCCCGTCGGCGCGGGGCTGCTCAGCACGTCCTTGGGAAGCTGGATCAGCTGCGAGGCGTCCTGCCCATAGAGGATGGTGTCGGCGGCGTAGCGCAGGTGATAGGTGAATTGCAGCGTGTCGAAGATGGCGTTGACCTGGGCGCGGACGGCGTCGGCGCTGGCCTGCCCCTGGTCGTAGCCATACAGCGCGGGGAGGTTGTCATAGTTCTGCGGCGCCAGCGCGATGCGCGCGGCGACCTGCCCCACCAGATCGGTGATCACGCTGGCCTGCGGCGTCACCCAGCCCGCCAGATACGGCGCGTTGTCGCCGGTCGCGGGGTCGGACCAGCGCATCCACTGGCGCGACAACAGCGTGACCGGCGCGCTGGTGTCGCAGACGGTCTGCCCGCCGCGCTGCTCATTCTGGATGCTGACGCGCAGTTGCGCGGCGCGCTGGCGTGGGCCAACCAGCGCATCCAGCGCGGCGGCGCCCAGCAGCGGCGGCTTGAACGCCTGCGCGCGATACGTGGGGCCAGCCTCCTCGGTGACGCTCTGCTCCTGGGTGAAGCCGGGGATGCTGACGCTGACCCGCAGCAGCGCTGGCGTCGCACTACGGAAGCGCAACGTCAGCAGCGACGGCTGGTTGGGATAGAAGCCGGTGAAGATTTGCTGCGGCGGACTCCACGCTAGCGTGTCGTCACAGGTAGTGGCGAAGTCAGCGTTGGCGAGGCGATAGCGCGCAAAGACGCCCAGCCCCAGCAGCGTATACGCCACCGAGCCTGCCAGCAGCGCGCAGAGCGCCACCACCAGCGCCAGGTAGCGTGTACGCATCCTCAACACCCCCTCATCACCTCACCACCACATCATACGTCGTCACGACTCCAACCACTCCTGCCCCGCAATATACCAGGCGTCGTTTTGGCCACCCGGATAACCAGCATACATGTTGGTAGCGCACGGTTCTTGTCCACAGATTTTCCCCACCGCCGGGTGTTCCAGGCAGAGGTTGGGCTTCGTCAAGTCCGTGCCTTTGTAGGGCGCCAGACCCGTCGTGCAGTTGAACTGACCATACGCCATGCCGGAAGGAACGGGGAACTGCACGCCTGGCGTCCAGCCATAGTGGGCGATGGCATACGCCATGACATCGTGGAAGATGTAACCGGCGCCTGCAATACCGATGATGTTGCCATCAACATCAGACCCGTCGGTATTCCCTGCCCAGACCCCCAACGCCATGTAGGGCGAGTATCCCATCGTGACGATGTCCTTTGGTCCATTGATACCTTGCGAAGTTCCGGTCTTCGCCGCCACTGCTGGGAAGTTCAGATCGCTGCCGTAATCGTTGGTCCCTGGAATGCCGGTGACACCGGGATCGTCGAACTCGAGTGGGTTGGGCGTGTTAAAGTCGGCGACACGCGCCTGTTTATCCGAGAGGATCGAGGTCAGCATATAAGCCGCCTGTGGGCTGAGCACCTGGGCAGTCTGTGGGTTAGACGACGCCTGATAGATCTCGCGTCCCGTCGGGTCTTGCACGGCAAGGATTGCCCGATACGGCGCCCGCCGCCCCAGATTGGCAAACGTCGCGTAGGCGCCAGTGAGATCGAGCAGGCTGATGTCCTGCGTGCCAAGCGCCGTGGTTGGTCCCATCAGGTTTGCGCTATACGTTTTGATACCGAGCCGTTGCACCGCTGCCATGAAGGTCGCAGAAGTAGCTGGGCTATCGCCGACAAACGACATCGCCTCGGTCGCCGGAATGTTCAACGAGTTCGCCAGCGACAGCGTGAGCGGCGTTTGCCCCGCGAAGCTATTTGGCTCGAAGTTGGTCGGCGCGTAGTATCCCAGGCAATTCTGCGCAAAAGCGTTTGCCTGCGTCGCCGGGTAGCTCTTGCCGGGGAAGCAGATCGGCGCATCCTGCATCATGATGGCGGGATTCCACCCCATCTGGAAGGCGGTGGTATACACCAGCGGCTTCGTCGAGGACCCCAGCGAACGGGGTGATGTGGCGATGTTATTGTATCCAGCCACCGTCGGATCGGTGCTGGTGTAGTTTACCGAGCCAACCATCGCCAGCACGTCGCCTGTATGCACATCCATCGCTACCACTGCGGCGTTGTTGACATTTGACTTTTGGCTCAATGACACGGTATCGCAACTGCTGTCGAATGAGTAGCCGCAGTACGTTGACCACGGAAGCTGATACGTATGCGTCTGCGGGTTGCCATCGATGTAATAGATGGCTTGCTGCTGGGCGTACTGTTGCAGCTTCAGGTCGAGCGACGTATAGACCTTCAGGCCGGACTGCCGTGGATCAGCGTTGTTCGGGAACCACTGCGGGAATTCGGCCTCCAGTTCCTGGAACACGAAGTCCACGAAGTTTGGCGCCAGATTCGTCGTGTGATTGGGGTTTGACGCGGCGAGGAAGAGCGCCGAGTTCACACGGTGGTAGAGCAACAGGTCGTGGATCTCTTGCAGCGCCTGGGTCTCCGCCGACTGGCTCAGGCCCTCATAGGACACCATCGCATTCAGCACTGCTTTGGCGCGGCGGTAGACAATCCACTCGTGCCCCTGCGACAGGTAGTCGTAGTTATAGTTGGTCGGGCAGAGCAGATTGGTGGGATCGCTGCCCGCCACGCAAGGGCTGGCCCACTTCGTATCCGCGCAGGGTGGCTTCTGCTTGGGGTCGATCGGCTTGCCGTCGGGAGCGTTGGGCGGATCGGTCGCCACACCTGCGTCACAAGTGTAGACGTTGGGCTGGAACTCCGTCGGCGCATTGGGGATACCCGCCAACATCGCCGACTCGGCCAGATCGAGCTGCTGGGAGGCAGTGATCGTCTTGCCGTTGACCGTCTTGGGGCGCAGGCCAAAGTAGTTCTCCGCCGCCGCCTCGATGCCGATATTCTGGTCGCCATAGGCAATCGAATTGAGGTACATCTCCAGAATCTGCGCCTTGGTGTAGCGACCCGTCTCCGTCATGCCGACGGCCAGGATTGCCTCGTTGATCTTGCGTTGCACCGACTTACTCGTGTCGTGCAGAATGGCGCCCTTGACCAACTGCTGAGTGATCGTCGAGCCGCCCTGCGCCGCGCTGCTGCTTTTCGCGTCAATCGTCAAGGCGCGCAGGGTGCTGGTGAAGTCAATGCCGATGTTGCTCGGCGAGTAGAAGGTGTGGTCCTCGATGGCGATCGTCGCGCTTTGCAGCGTCGGGCTGATCTGGTTGAGCGGCACATAAATGCTCTGCCCACCATTCGCGCCATTGGCGCGATAGATCACCTGCCCGTTGCGGTCGTAGATCACCGTACTCTGCGCATATTGCAAATTGTAGAGCGCGTCGATGTTGCTGATGTGCTGCGAGTAATACGCCACGGAGTAGTACGCGCCATAGCCACCCACGCCCACCACCGAGACGAGCAACGCGATGGTGATCCCAAAGGCGATGGCGAAGCCGATGGGGTTGGGTCGCACGCGCCCCAGCCGCCACTTGCGCGCCCGCATGCGGATGCGCGACCGCCGGAAGCGCGCCGCCGACTCGTCGGGGTTCGCGCCATCCAGCGCCCCCGCGCCCGCCGCCACGACTGCCGCGCTCATGCGGCCCGACGCCCCCGCCGCGCTCATGCGCCCGCTGGGGTCGCCGCGACCACCCTGGCCGGCGCCTTGTGCGGCGCGGCGCGCGGAGGCCACCACCGCGCCCACCTGCCGCGACATCGTGCGCGAGAAGTCACGCGCCATCTGGGCCATGTTGCGCCGCGCAGGCGCGCCATCGCGCTCACCGCCATCCCGGCCATCCCGGCCATCCCGGCTGCGCCCGCCACGGCCATCGGAGCGGCTGCGCGTCGGCTGGTCGTCATAGTCAGAGGCCGAGCGCCCGCCACGCCCATCGGCGCTACGGTCGTCGCCGCGCGTGGCGCTTCGCGAACTGCGGCGGGGGGTATCGTCGTCCGGGCCGGGACGCGAGTTGGGGCCGGGCGCGCCACGCGACAGACGCGCGCCCGAACTGCGGTCGTCCAGGTCGTCGGTCGGCAGCGGCGGGCGGATGAAGCCGCCACCCATCGTTCCCGGCGCGCCACGCAAGGTCGGCGGATCAGCGGGAGTGGAGGGGCCACCACGCGAACTGCGCGGCGGGACGGAGCGCGGACCATCGCCGCTGGCGCCGCCCTCGCGGCGGGCGCGGCTGCGTGGCGTATCCTCGTCGCGGCTGGCGCCGTAGCCGTCGCCACTGGCGCGGCGCCCGTCGCGTGGGCTGCGGCTGTCGGGCCGCCCGCCACGCGCGTCGCGCTCGTCGTCATACTCCCCGTAAGCCCCACGCGAATCCCTGCTCATGCGCTACCTCCTCGTTGGCTCATCCCCCATACATCCGACAACCGAAAGCAGATCGCGCGTCGTGAAAACACGCAGGAAGGCGCACGCTCGGCGCGCCATATCGCTGCTATCGTACCGTCACGCCGTCAGATTAGCAATGCGGGTGGGAAATATGGGCAATTAGCGACTGAAGGAAATTCAGGGTGGGATGTCTCGCGTCCCCTGCGGGGGACGGCCCCCACCCCCGGCCCCTCCCCCGCTGCGGCGGGAGAGGGGAGCGCAGAGGCCCCCTGCGGGGACGCGGGGCGCGTGGGGTGGTCGTGCGCGACCACATGGCGCGCCCCGCCGCGCCACCGCAGGTGGCGCGAGCCTCCCCTCTCCCGCCGCAGCGGGGGAGGGGCCGGGGGTGGGGGACCCCTACACCACCACCGCAGGCGGATTGACGCGGCAATGCTCGGCGGTGAGGATCGCGTTGAGCTGCGCGACCGCCTCATCGAAGTGGCCCTGGCGGTTGATGATCGCGTAGTCATAGCGGGTCATCTCCGCCATCTCGCGTTCGGCGTTGATCAGGCGCAGCGTGCGCTGCTCCGGGCCATCCAGATTGCGGGCGTCCAGCCGCGTCACCAGTTCGTCCAGCGATTCCGGCGCCATAAAGACGAAGCAGGCGCCATTCGTGCGGGCGCGGATCGACTGCGCTCCCTGCGGATCGATGGTCAGTAAGACATCCTGTCCCGCTTGCAGGCGTTCGCGCACCGGCGCCGCCGGAACGCCGTACCAGTTGCCATGCACTTCGGCGTGCTCCAGCAGCTCGTTACGCGCCAGCAGATCGCGGAACTGCGCTTCGCTGTAGAAGTGGTAGTGTACGCCGTCAATCTCGCCGGGCCGGGGGCGACGGGTCGTCGCCGTCACCACGATATGCCCCGGCCAGCCCTGCGACACCAGTGTGCGAGTGAGCGTCGTCTTGCCCACGCCCGACGGCCCCGACAGCACGATCAGCAGTGGGTGTGGCATCCGTTGAGTCGCCCCCGCCGAAGCGGCTGACCTGGCGCCCACTGATGACTCTGGCGCCACCCCGCCCACCGTCAAACTGTTGGAGGTCTCGCGCCCATCTGAGATCATTCCACTCCTCCTCATCCCAGTCGTCAGGGACAGTCTCAACCGCTGGCCCGAATCTTGCCGGGCGCGCTGGCAGCTCGTGCGGCCCTGCGGCGCCTCGTGTTATACTGAATGTCCAGGTTCACACGCCGTTCGCCGCCGTTCGCGGATGTTCGCCGACGCCTATTGACGTTTCTACCTTAACTATACAACACCACCACAGGCGCCGCCCCATAGCTGGTGTTTGCAGGCCGGAGGCCACAGATGCAGATAGACGCGCTCACCCTCGCCGCGCTGGCCGACGAGTTTCAGACGACGCTGGTCGGCGCGCGGATCGACGATGTCATCCAGCCGACGCCGCAGGCCGTCGCGCTGCAATGCTGGGGCGGCGGACGCAACCGCTGGCTGATGGTCTCCACCCACCCCCAGCTTGCGCGCATCCACTTCACCGCCGAGAAGCCACGCAAGTTGGCCGCCGAACCGCCCGCCTTCGTCATGCTGCTACGCAAGTATCTCGAGGGCGCGCGGGTGGTCGCTGTGCGCCATCCGCGCTGGGAGCGCGTGATCGAGATCGGCTTCGGGCGCGGCGCCGAGATCACCGCCGGGACGGCCTCCGTCTGGCTGATCGTCGAGGCGATGGGCCGCAACAGCAACATCACGCTGACGGATGGCGACGCTGTGATCCTGGGCGCGTTGCGTCTCGTCAGCGCGGAGGTCAACGCCTATCGCGCCATCCTGCCGCACGTCCCCTACCGCTACCCACCGCCGCAGGCGCGCACCCTGCATGGCGCCACGCTGCCCCGGCTGGATGGCGCCGATGTCACCGTCAGCGCGCTCCGCGAGGCGGGGCAGGATGCGCTGGCGACCTACGACATGCCGCCGCTCGCTGCGCCCACCGCAACAGCGCCCGACGATGGCGTCGCCAACATTACCGCCCCCGCCACCACAGGCGCGCAGGGGAAATCTACCGGCAAAGGCGGCGGCAAGCAAAGCGCACAGAAGCGGAAACCGAGCGCGCGGCGTGAGGCGCCCACCATCGCCGGGCTACTTGCCGCGCAGGTTCTGGGGTTCAGCCGCGAGTTGGGGTCCGAGGTGGCCTTCCGCGCGCTGGGGACGCCCGACGCGGTGGTGCGCGCCGACCTGGGTGAGGCGCAGTGGGGAGCCGTCGCCCGCGAGACCCGCGCGCTGGCCGCGCTGCCCGACGCCCACGCCTGGGAACCAACGCTGCTGACGCGCGGTCCCGACGCCACGCGCGCCGCCACCGAAGACGCCGCGCCCGGCCCAGAAGCATCACTGATCGGCTTCTCCGTCTATCGCCCACAACGCTTTCCGCCAGAGATCACGCTCACAACGGCGCCGAGCGTCAACGAGGCGCTGGACCGCTACTTCCGGGGGGCGGAGTGGCAGAGCGCGCTCGAGGGAGCCAAGGGCGGGCTGCGACGCCTCTTGCAGACGCAACGCGACCGTTGCCAGCGCAAGGCCGAGGCGCTACACGGCGAACTGAGCGCGCTGGACGAACTGAGTCGCCTGCGCCTGGAGGCCGATACGCTGCTGACCTACCAGACCGAGATTGCGCCTGGCCAGCGCGTCTTCACTATCGCCGACCCCTTCGGCGCCGACGCTGGGGAGCCAGCCACTGACGATCAGCCGCTCACCATCACGCTCGATCCGCAACTGACAGCGGTGGAGAACGCCAACCGACGCTACACCCGCTACCACAAGCTGCAACGCGCGGGCGAACAAATCCCGCCGCAGATCGAGGCAAATACAGTAGAACTGGCGCGCATCGAGCAGTTGCAGACCGACCTGGCGCTGGCGGAGACGCCCGCCGAGGTGACGCATGTGCGCGCCGAGGTGGCCGAGGCGGGCTACATTCGCAGCGGACTGGAGGCGCGACGGCTCGCCAAAGAGCAGCGCGGCAAGAAGGGCAAGGGCGGCAAAGGCGGCAAGGGCGGCAAACCAGGCAAGGGCGGCAAACCAGGCAAGCCGGGCGCCGCGCGCGCGCCGGAAGGCGGCGCGCCGCTGCGACGGCGCATCGCCGGGGGCTTCGTCGCCCTGGTCGGCAAGAACAGCCGCCAGAACGAGGAGGTCACATTCCGCGAGGCGGCGCCAAACGATCTGTGGCTGCATGCGCGCGGCGCGCCGGGGGCGCATGTGATCATCAAGAGCGGCGGGCGGCCCGCGCCAGAGGAGGCGCTCCAGGCGGCGGCTTCGCTGGCGGCGTACTACAGCCAGTTGCGCGCGTCGGGCAGCGTCGCGGTGGACTACACCGAGCGCCGCTACGTGCGCCACATGCAGGGCGGTGGCCCCGGCATGGTCATCTACGAGCGCGAACGCACCCTACACGCGCCGCCAACAGACGCGGGCGACGCAGAGTGAGTATTCAAGGTGAAGCGTACAGCATGGGCCACGCCTGCGGCGTGGCCCATGCTGTACGCTTCACCTGCCCACAATTACTTGCGCAGGACGCGCAACAGGAGGACGCTGAGATAGAACAGGATGGTGAAGGCGGCGCCGATGATGACGGGGCTGTAGGGGTCGGCGCCAGGAGTGATGAAGCAGGCGGCGAACCAGAGGCCAAACAGGATGTACATCTGCTTCTCGATGAGCATCTTGCTGTTGACAATGCCCACCACGCCCAGGAACGTGATCACCAGGGGCAGTTCGAAGACGATGCCAAAGGCCAGCAGGAAATAGGCGATGAAGGTGAAGTAGCTATCTGCGGTGAGCAGCAGATCGAAGCGGCTGGAACCGAACGAGACCAGCCAGTCCACCGGGTAGCGTAGCACCACGAAGCCGACAACCAGCCCGGCAATGAAGAGGCCAACGCCCAGCCCCGTGAACGGCAGCGCGTAGCGGCGCTCCTTGCGGGTGAGCGCAGGCGAGAGGAATCCCCACAACTCATACAACACGACCGGGCTGGCCAGCGCGATGCCCATCGCCAGCGAGACCTTGAGCGCGATCAAGAACGGGCCACCAATGTCGGTGACGACCAGCCGGGTCTGCGACCCGGCGTGATGCAGGTTCAGTGGATCAATCCTATTCACTGCCGCTGGCAAAGGCGTGAGGAGGAAGCCAAAGATTTGCTGCCAGAAGACGAAGCTCAGAATGGTGAGGACGACGACTGCGATGACGCAGAAGATGAGCCGACGGCGCAGCTCTTCGAGGTGGTCCACCAGCGACATCGTCGCCCCGGCTTCCTCGTCGTCCTCGCCGCCGAGCAGCGTCTCATCCACCAGATCGGGCGCGCTCTGTTCCCGCACATTACTCGCCGCCATAGGAGACACTCCTCATCACCGCC
>Ga0307374_10009323_pt1 | contig 14476 bp, 13 predicted proteins | sample OX3MG_FD_202532 | JGI IMG/M metagenome (GOLD analysis project Ga0307374, IMG submission 202532) | Soil microbial communities from Risofladan, Vaasa, Finland - OX-3 | ecosystem: Environmental > Terrestrial > Soil > Coastal area > Acid sulfate soil | place: Finland: Risofladan, Vaasa | collected... | reverse complement strand
GGCGCAACCGTCGGCCCCAGCGCACAATCCCCAACTGATCGCGCCGGCCGGACAGCATCGCCGCTACCGCTATCAGCAGCAGGCTGGCCAGCGGATACCGCCGGCCCGCCGAACGCCGGTGGTCCGGCACCGAGCCCAGCGCTTCCCACAGACTGGGCGCCGCTCCAGAGATCAACGTCATCATACCCCCATTGATCGACTCGCACGGGGAGTATTGAATCGATGCGCGGATTCACGGCCAGCCAAAAATCCGACCGGTAGCGGGGCGAGGGAGGGGGCGGGGAACCGAATCACCCTGAGGTCACGCCCTGCGGACGGTGCCAGGCAACAACTGGCATGTAGACGTGGGCTCCGCCCAGAATCGCATGAGCAGCCCAGGCATCGAACCCTTGGCGAGTTGAGAGACACCGGATGCTCTTATCCTTGGCGAGCCCCCTGGCCACATTGCCGAGTGCCCCCTCATCCTTGGTTCGCCCGAGCAATTCCTGCAGGAGCACAAAGCGGTCGGACGGGAAATATGGCTTGAACTGCACGACGATCTTCCTCTTCAGCTTGATTTACAAGACCGATGCGAGGAGGAACTCAGTGCCGCACGCATGCGGGCACGCCCCTACGAAGGGGACGTCCGCCTGTCGAAGTGCTGCAGAGCCCCTCGGACGCGCATGACACGCGACGGCAGACGGCCCGAAGACCGCCAAACCATCACGACATCGCACGTATGAGGAGGGACTGGTTCATAACGCGGACCATGTAACAGAGATTCGCGTGTTTGGCCAGCGTTTTTTGTTTCCGACCGAACACCGTCCATCCGCGCCGGAATAGCCCGTGCGCATGCCATCGTAACGAGGCTCCATTGTGAATCCTACGACGCACATTGACAACGGTGACTCATCAGGCGACTGCGGGACAAGGTCTACTGACTGCGGTGCAGACCTTCGGGAGGCGCAGCGGATCCTGGTCACACATGTGCGCGCCAAGCATGATAGAAGGTAGAGCGTGCCAGGCCCATCAGTTCGCACCCTCTGCTGACGGTGACGCCACGGGGCCGGTGACGACGGAGGTGGTCCCGCTTCTCGGCCGGGGTGCATGCTTCAAAGCCCCCTTTAGCAACTCGAGCTCCAACGCTTGGCGGCCCACCATGCGTTCGAGGGCTGCGATCTTGGCTTCGTATTCCTGGATCAGGTCGGCTGCCTGCACGTCATCATCCAGAGCGCCGGCCTCGAACTTGCCGACCCAGATCCGGACCAGTTGCCGCGAGATATCATGCCGCTTCGCCAACGCGTGCAGCGTCTCGCCTCCGATGAACTCCTCAGCGACCTGCCGTTTGAAGGCGGCGCTGTGCGATCGGTGCTTCGTCACGGTTTCCATCCTCCGGAAGCCCAGCAGGGATGGTCAATTCCAATCGCCAGAAGTGTCCACCCCCAGGGGCGCACTCCAGTTCTCGGCGATGTCGGGCATGGGGACACTCCCGGCTGGCTATGGCACGGCTGGTCCGGGGCGGGGGCCGCCGGGGATAGCTCAGCTCGTCCGTATGCTCAGACTGCCCGTGGGCGGCACGCTTACCAAGAGCCCGTCCGTTTGGAGATCGATTTTTTCCCGAGGCCGCGCGGCCTCGATAGCCCTGGCAGATATCCCTCTGAACTGACATCAGGATGACAGCGCAGGCGCAGCTTGCAAGTGGCATCTGCTCCATAATGCCGGGATATCCAGAAGGTTATTTGAGATGCTCTCCTGTGTGAAGTGCAGTTCTAATGAGGTGCCATCGATGTTCCTCACGCGCGTGCCTGAGAAGGCTAGCCGAGCGAGGCTACGCAGCTTTTTGAACCTTCGGCTCCTCCCAAAGTGAGCCACCAGCGGTAACAAAATCCCAGATTAGGGACTGCTCGCGTTTCAACCGCGCCAACATATCTGAAACCACACCATATGACGGTTGACGAAGTCCATGATGGTCCACGAGCCCGCCAGCCGCATTGAAGTAAATCGAATTTGCTCCCAGCAGACGCAGTAAAGACGGCTCCATCAGCGCGCACCAATGAGTAATCCCAAGCCTACCACTAAGCAAAACGATTCCACGCACTAAGAGAAGTCTCAGTAGAGGCATTTGTAGATCGCCGCAAGTACGAAAACGTTTAGATAACGCAAACCTCGAGATCTCTGCGCTGGTAGTTGACGGCAGCTGGCGTAGTATAAGGGATTCGCAGATTTCATCTATCGGAAACCGCACGGAGCCATCGCTCGATGCAGGCGTAACCAGGCGCACCGTGCCGACGGGCTGACCACTCAGTCGGTGACGAAGTAGCACGTGTGCCGCCGAGCGATCGAACCGATCGCTTTCCCGTCCATTTATTGCGGGTTCGAAGCCCCGCTCCAGGCAGTATACTTGGTACCGTAGCCGGAACACCTCGTTCAGTTCATGGTCAGTATTGACGACCACGATCTCGAATCGGTCTGCTACGTCGCCCATTGCGGCACCTATACGATTCAACCCCATCTCCGTTCCTCTCCAGGCACCAAAGGCCGCAGGTGCCCAATTTGCAAGGAGTTAAGCCGAGCACAACGAGCCGGGCCCTCTTAAGGGTGATTACAAGTAGTTACTGATTTGCTAACGACTGTCAAAGAAAGCGGGATTTGGAGTCCATTCCGGAATCAATGCGGAACGGTGGAAGCGGGGGTTGGATGGCCGGGCGAGCTGTGATTCCAACGGGTTGTCGAGACCGAGTTGGATGAGACAGCCTCATGTGTGACCCACAGGTACGACATCGACGACGGCAAGCAGCCTGATCCCGGTCGTCTGGCCCGGGGAGAGCCAGCCACGAGGCTGTTGGCCGCCCGTCGAGATAGGCCACCGCGGCCTCGCGCCAAAACGGGCGATCCCGCAAGCGTTCCACACCTTCTACGCGGATAAGGGCGCTGGAGCGAAGCCGGGCCGCTCGGCGTGCTTTCACAACGTCGTCTTCAATGGACCCACCCGGATCGGTGCCGCCGTTGTCGGCACCCCTGTCGCTCCGGCCTTGATGGGCGCGGCATCCTTGAGGTGAGCCGGCTTTGCGTGCGCCGTGACACGCCCGATTGCGCGGGCGTGCTGCTCCTCCGCACCGAGGCCGGGGCATCTTGGCTTCCGATCGAGGGCGTGCGGAGGCGGCGCGTAGCACACGGGCTGCCCCTAGACCGTCGTGAGTGGGAAACCGGTCTGGTTCAAGGCCGCATCGGGCTGCGACATGCCGGGGCAGGCGCCCATGCTATCCGCCGACTCCGATCCAACATCGCGACTGCACCAGCAAGAGCGTCCTTCCAATGCCATTGAATATCCGCAAAAACGACATACTTTCGCCATTTTTACGGATCCGCCAACTTGGCGCTTTTTTTCAACTAATAGTGGCTGGCCGCCCAAAATTATCTTTGCGGGATCGCGTCCCCGGTTTAGAAACCACGCACGCTGTCGTGTGGTCGCGATCATCGGATCGCAATTCCGCTAGACGCGGATCGCCCGGGAACGCCCGTTCCCCGGTGCGATGGTCCACAACATCGCACCTCGTGCCGCAGCGCACGAGGGTCGTTGCCGATCACAGCACGACGCAGACGAAACGATCATCGATCCGTATCGGACTAAATCGGTGGGGGCCGATATTTTCCATAAGTAAACCGTTTGCAAGATTTGGAGGGTAGGTTAAGGACACTCATGCGGACGTGATCGTCGCCGAGTGCTCAATACCTAGGCAGGGGGACTTCATGCGACTGGACGGTATAGGTGCCGCGCTCGACAGCGCGGCCACGCAATACGAGCTTGTACTCGCGCGCTCACCGCAGGATCTCGACGAAGTATTTCGGCTCCGTTATCAAGTCTACTGCCTAGAACGCGGCTTCGAACCGCCCCACAACGGCCGCGAGACCGACGAGTTCGACCATTTCTCGCGTCACGCCCTCCTTCGCCACCGCGCCAGCCGCCAGGTCATCGGCACTGTCCGCCTGGTGGCCCCGGCACTGGCCGAAACCGCGGCGCACATGCCGATCGAGGAAGTGGCCGACTCCGCCTTCCTCCGGCGTCTGCCGTGGGAACGCACCGCGGAAATCTCCCGCTTCGCCCTGTCGAAGCGTTTTCGCGCCGAAGGCGGCATCTCCGATCCCCTGCTGCGCCTGTTCCTGATGCGCGGGATCGTGGCGCTCAGCGGGGAACTCGAACTCACCCACTGGTGTGCCCTCATGGAACCGTGCCTGCTGCGCCTCCTGCGCACCACGGCCATCCATTTCCAGCCTGCCGGCCCGGTGGTGGAACACCACGGGCTGCGCCAGCCCGCGATCGGCCAGATCGGCGACGTGCTGGACCGGATGGAACGGGAGCAGCCCGCGATCTGGAACTTCATCACCGAAGGTGGCTGCCTCTGGTCCGATCGCGCCCTGCGAGTGGCCGCCTGAACCCGCACGCCACGGGCTCCGCGCGACGCACCTCACGTCGGCCACCGCACCGGGTTTCCGAGCCTCCGTCCTGTCGCCCGCCCCTCGATCAGCTGGTCCAACGGCAGCCGGCTCGATTGCGCCCCTGGCAAGCCATGCTGCGGCGTCCCGAAGCGGCCCATGAGTACCACCTCGGCTGGCTCGCGCCCCGTCGTGTGGGAAAACTGCCGCGCCAGCATCGCGGCCCGGTCGATCAGGCCGCGATCGCCGGTGAATACCGTCCCGCGCGCGCCGTATTCGGCAAAGGCGACTGTCTCCAGAACAGGCTGCAGCACGAGGCCCAACCGCGTGGCCGTCAGCCACAGGCGCTGGAGACAGCCCTCGATGCGCAGCAGCCGCGCCGGCCCCGTCTCCGCCTCAGGCCGCGTCGTTGCCTTGGGCCCGGTCTCCGCCCCCGGTCCGGCCAGCACCCGCACCACGAAAAAGGCGCCGCTGTTCCATGCTGGCCACAGATCAAGCGCGCCGGCCGTCATCGCCGCCCCGCTGAGCCGGTTGAGCAGGCGCATCCGTTTCCATCGCTTCATCGCCCAGTGCATCAGCGGTAGCATGGGCGCGGCAGGCCGATCGCTCCGACGGGGATTCGGTCCTGGTTGTGGGGCTGGGACCAATCGAGCACACGGTGATGGACGCCGAACGCCTCCTCCGCTCGCAGGCGGATCCCGGTCGCGTCGGCGTTCAGCCGGCCGAACTGCCAAAGGGCCTGCGCGCCTTCGTGCCAATCCACCGCCCGGTCGGCATCCAGGCAAGCTTCCAGCGCGCGCGTCTCGGCCGGCGCGAGCCGCCGCCGCGCATAAGGGCGGCGATCGACGGAGCGCAACGTCAGGTAGGACACCAACGGGTCCAGCGGCGCGTCTGAGGGCGGGAAATGCTGGACCAGCCCGGGCACCGAAAGCGCCGTGCAGACCATGCCGCGCTGCCAGCCGGACGCGGCGATGCGCAAGGTCTCCATCAACATGCCGACCGCGAACAGGGTCGGCTCGCCGCCGTGGTACTCATGTAGTATAGCTATAGCTGTCCGGCGGCCTCCTCGCGGATGTCCACCGCGACGGTTGCCTCGTCCAGGATCCGGAACCGCCAGGGCTGGATGTTGTCCCCGCTCGATGCCCTGCGCCCGAGGTTCAGGACCTTCTCGATCACCGACCGCGGCCCGACCGGCTCCGGCGCGGCCGGCTGCCCGACTTGACGGCAGAGCTAGGCCGCCCAATCGCGAGTTTCAGCCGTTGCAGCGGCCCCGCGTTGCCGGACCACAGGCGACTGACGGCCAGGCGCTTCGTGGTAGGCGTCGTACTGGTGACGCCACGGCGCCACGTTCACCCCCCCGCGGCCCAGCAGCAACTTCACCGTCGCGGTGGCGACGACGCCGGCGCAGAGCTGGATCGCCGCGACAAGGCTTCTCCCGTTGGTTCCGGTGCCTACCACATATCGTGGCACGCCCACCAGTCGCAACGTGGCGGGACACTAGCAGCGGCCCGGCAAGCGCGCCCAGCCGCTGGTCAGCTGGAACCCGCTGTCCGGCATGGGGGCATCTCCGGCCTGCTGAGCGCGGTTGTGAGAAGCGCCGCCATCACATATATATTTGTTCAGAGGTGCGCCATGATGCGGAATACCACGTTCAATCTGCCGGATGACCTGGTGCAGCACGCCAAGGCATACGCGGCTCAGCACGGCACGACGGTAACGGCCCTCATCCGGGACCACCTGGAGCGGGTGACTGGTCACCGGGCTGCCCAGCCGCAGCAGGGCGACGCCCTAGTGGCATTCTCCGAGGGGCAGATGACCAAGGAAGCCGCCGTGGCCGCCCTGGGCCTGCGCGACTACTCCGATCTGCTGCTTGCCCTGGGCGAGCGCGGGCTGCCCATGCCTAGCCTGCCGAGGCACGAGGTGGAAGCCATGGCCGACACCATGGTGCGCCTGCTCGGGCGGGAGAATGCGCGGTGAGCAAGCCCCGCTGCGTGCTCGTCATCCCCGATGCGGGCCCGATCAACAGCCTCTGGACTGCCGGGCGGCTGGACCTGCTGCTGGCGCTCGAAATCCCGATTGTCTTGATCGACGCGGTCTACGACGAACTGACCAGCGACCCTGCCAACTACGTCAAGGACCGCGAGGTGAAGGCGTTCCTCGATGGGCTGGTGGGAACCCGGCTAATCATGGAGGAGACCTTCGTCGGCCAGCAGGCGAGGATCGCCCGCCAACAGCGCACCTTCAGGGCTGGCAGGAGTATCGGGGACGCAGCCATCGCCGAGTTCATGGGCGACGGCCTCGGGAACTACGTCGACGACGGCTCGCCCGTCCTGCTGCTGTTCGAGGACGCAGACTTCCGTTCGGTCCGCTTCGTCCGGAAGCCGGACAACCTGCACATGCTCTCGACGGTAGCGATGCTGCGCGGCATGGAGCGGATGGGCCTAATCGACTCCGCCGACGCGGTCATCGCCGCGATGACGAACCCCGACGACCCGGCGAAGCGCCCACGCATGTTCCGCGACCTGCCCGATGGCTATGAGAACGGGGCCGTCGGCGGTAGTACGTGGCAGCCCGAATGCAGGTAGCCGGACCAGCACCCGGTCAGCGGGCGATCTCCCAGGTCTCGGGACTACGGCATTGTCGACACGCGCAGTGCCTGGGTGGCAATCAAGGCTGCTGCCGGAGGAAAACAGCTGGACGCACCGACTCATGATCCAGTTTACGTCCGCAAGCCATTCTCCTGACCACGTAGGCCCCCAGCATGAGACGTTGACTGAACGCCGACGGCCTAGACTCTCTGCTCCACGAAGTCGCGCGCCGATGCGTCGGCCTGCTGGGCAATCGAGCGCAGCAGGCCGTCGAACGCCGCGCGCGTATGGCGCCGTCGGTTCCAGCGGAAGATGAATTCGTCGAGGTAACGCCAGAGGTGCGGTTTACGCACGCCATGCAGCGTGCCCAGGAGCCAGCGCTTGAGGTTCGAGAAGGCCCGATGGATCCATGGCAGCAGCACGTGGGCCGCCATGATGCCGACCGTTTTGGCGACGTGCTTGCGATGCTCCGCCAGCTTGCGGTTGCCGGGGAACCCGTCGCTGACGACTGTGGCGCGCATGTCGACGTTCCGCTCGACGAAGCCGCGCACGTTTTCGCCGGTGCGGGTCTCCAGCGGCTCCAGGCGCACCCGGTGCGGACGACCAGCCTTATCGGTCTCCACCGCGCCGATGATCTGCAACGTGCCGACGTTCGGGATTCCGTGGTTGGCGATGGGGTCGTGCTTCGAGCGCAGCGGCACTTCGGTCTCGTCCACTTCGACCAGCCCGTCGAGCATGGAGCGGCCGGGCACGACCATGGCCCGGCAGAGCTTGTGCAGCAGACAGGCCGTCTTGTAGCTACCCAGGCCGAGCTGCGCCTGGGCCTGCTCGGCGGAGATGCCGTTCGAGTGGCTGGTCAGGAGGTGGACTGCCTGGAGCCAGGTGCGCAGCGGCAGCTTGCTGCGATGCATGACCGTCCCGGCCGTCACGGATGTCTGTCGGTGGCAGCCCGCGCATTCCCAGGTGTGCGGCTTCGTCTCCAGCTCCCAGCCCATACAGACCTCGCATGCGGGGCAGGCGAACCCCTCCGGCCACCGCAGCTGGGCCAGATGCCGCGCGCAGGCGTCCTCGTTCGGGAACCGACGGTCGAACTCGGTCCGGGACATCGGCCTGTCGTGCTTCCAGCGACTCGACATGGCGCGATTCGAGCGCTTGTTGCTCGGTTGTCAAGCAGAATCTCAGCGATCTTACACCATATATTGTGGTGCCACCGTCCAACCGGAAACAACGGGAGGAGCCTTGCCGCGACCGTGGACGGGCCTTTCCGCCCCGCAAGGTCGACCCGGGTCCGGTCCACGAGGTACGGACGGTGCAGCCCGGCCAGCGCCAGCCCTACCAGGAAACGGAGGAAGGGCCTGTTGGCGCTACGGGCCCAGGTGACCCGCTACCGGGAGGAGCGCTGGCTCACGCCGGAGGGACAGACAGTGCTGGCGCCACTGCCGGCGGGCATAAGCGGCCATTTCGGACCGGAACTCCGTCGCTTCGTGCTGCTGCTGCACCACCAGGGCCAAGCGACGGTGGAGCGGCTGACCGCACAGTTGCGGGCCATCGGTATCGGCATCTCGAAGCGTCAGGTGATGCGTCTGCTGATCGATCGCCAGGACGGCTTCCTGGCCGAGAGTCGTGCGGTGCTGCGGGCCGGCTTGCAGAGCCGCCGGCTGAATCGCGGTTGGCGACACCGGAGCGCGGCATCGGAACACCAACGGTTTCAGCACACAGATCGGCAACGACGATTTCCCGACCTAGTCCGATGCCGCGGCAGGCCTGCTTGACCCAAATCGCCCGGGGTTTCGCCCCGGTTACTCGCCTCCGGCGGCCGGGGCAAAACCCCGGGCACGGACGTGCAGCATCGCGACGGGCGATCAAATGGCGGAAGTCGGCCACTGTTGCGTGGCTGGAGGGTCGCAGCGGGCACCGCTGCGACGGAATTTACCCCGGATTTTGCTTCGGTCGCCTGTAACCGAGAAGAAGGCGGCATTCCCGGATCATGACGGCCACGATGGTGATGAACCATTCACGATGGATTAATTGGTGGCCGCTACGCCCGGGAAAACTCCGTGGATTGGCCGGTTCGTGAAAGTACCTCCGTCAGCCTTGGAAATGACTTCTCCGGCTGCAACGCCGTGCCGCGGTGCGGATCGAGACGAACCGCTGTCGTTCAATCAGCACGCTTTGCTCCGACAGCTTGAGCTACGCGATCTTGCCCTCGACCGCATCCAGCAGGGTATCTGCCTGTTTGACCATCAACGGCGCTTGTTGTTGTTCAACCGGCAGTATGCCGAAATGTACGATCTCGACCCGTCTCAGCTCCGGGTCGGCATGAGCCTGCGTGAGGTGCTCGATCTCCGCTACGCCGCCGGCGCCGGGCCAGAGATGTCCCCTGAGCAATACGCTGCCTGGCGCGACCGTATCGGGGCCGCGGGTCGGGGGTCGAACACGGAAGTGACGCTGCGTAACGGCCGCGTGCATGTCATCCACCATGAGCCCACCGCCGACGGCGGCTATGTTGCGAGCTTCGAAGATGTCACCGAGCGACGCCAGGCGGAGGCGCGTATCCGGCATATGGCGCATCATGATGCGCTCACGGGCCTGCCCAATCGCATCCTGTTCATCGAGCGCCTGGAACAGACCATGGCCCGCCTGCGCGGCGAGAGCAGGCTGGAAGACTACCGACCGGCTCCGACCGCCAAGGACCGGCTGATCGCGGTTCTGTTCCTCGATCTCGACCAGTTTAAGGACGTGAACGACACCCTCGGTCACGCCGCTGGCGACGAACTCCTACGGCTGGTCGCGGTGCGGATCGGCCTCTGCATCCGCACCGAGGACACCCTAGCCCGACTGGGGGGCGACGAGTTCGCAGTACTGCTCGAAAGCTGCGCAACCCCGGAGCAGGTTGCAGAGGTGGTGCAACGGGTGATCGGCGTCGTGTCGAAACCGTTCGTCCTGGATGGGCGCGAGGCGGTCGTCGGCACCAGTGTCGGCATCACTCTGTGTGGCCAGGGCGATGCCGACGACACCGACCCGGCGCGACTGCTGCGCCAGGCCGACATGGCACTCTACCGGGTCAAGGCCGAGGGGCGGGGCGCGTATCGCTTCTTCCAGAACGGCATGCGCGTCGTCCTCCACCGGCGCAAGGAAATGGAACGGGACTTGCGTCGGGCGCTGGCAGAAGGCGGCCTGGACGTGCATTTCCAGCCGATGGTGACGCTTGCTGCGCCGCAGCGCATCGTGGGCGCGGAAGCGCTCGCGCGCTGGCGCCACCCGGAGTACGGCATGGTGCCGCCGAGCGAGTTCATCCCGCTGGCCGAAGGGGCCGGGTTGATCGGCGAGCTGGGCGCCTGGGTGCTGCATACCGCCTGCGCCCGGGCGGCGCGATGGGCCGGCGGGCCGTGCGTGGCCGTGAACCTCTCGCCCGAGCAGCTGCGCCGGCCCGGTCTGGTCGATCTGGTGATGGCGGTGCTGACGGAGACGCATCTGCCGCCGTCCCGGTTGGAGCTGGAAATCACCGAGGGCATTCTTCTGCACGACACCGCCGCGACACTTGCGACCTTGGCCCGCCTCCGCACGCTGGGCGTGGGCATTGCGCTCGATGATTTCGGCACCGGCTATTCGAGTCTGAGTTATCTGCGCCGTTTTCCTTTCAGCAAGCTCAAGGTGGACCGCAGCTTCATCGCCGACATAACCACCGACCCCGGTGCGGCCGCCATCGTGCAGGCGGTGGTCGGCCTCGGCCGCATCCTGGCGATCCGGGTCAACGCGGAGGGGGTTGAGACCGAGGCGCAGCTCTCGCTCTTGCGCGCGATCGGATGCGACGAGGCACAAGGCTACCTGTTCGGTCGTCCCGGCCCGCCCGAGGAGTTCGAGCGACTGTTGGCGCCGGAGCGGGGACGTCATGACACAGTAAGGCAAGCTGCGGCAAATCCCCTTGCCGCACTGACAACGATGGGGGATCCGCGGGGGCGATAACCTTCAGGAAGGCGATGTTCTTGGATGAGAAGGGTGTCGCGTGGTCTTGAGGGGGGAATCGCTCGCCTTTCGGAGAGGAGGTATCCGCAAGCGACGATGCACAGCCCGGCATGATGGTGAAATCCACGCCACCCTCGCCCCTCGTAACGGCCAAACCCAAGTTCCCGCTTGAGGTCCTGGTAATCCCGCTCGATCCGCCAGTGCAGCTTGGTAGCGTTCATCAGTGCGCACCGGGTGACGTTTTCTGGCGGTGTGGACACAAGATTGGGGGGGACGGCCCCTACAAGAGCACACGCTCGTTGCTGCGCAACGCCTCCGAGAACCCTTGTCTGCCGATCGTCCCAACCGCGCTGTGTAAGTTGGATGAAAGCAGATCGATGCTAGCACCCAGTGAAGATTCATGTCATGAAATGCTGGATTGGCAACGTCGCTCGCTGCGCCGCGGCGGGGAGTGCGCGTCCCGGCTCGCCTCCGGCCACGACGCGCGTCGGACGTAGCCGAACCGGCACCAGACTTCGCGGCTCGCTGCGGCGGCGGGCCGTTGCGTGTCTCCCCGCCGCGGAGTTACCCGGATGCTCGAAGTCTTCGGCTGCGTCGCTTTCGAGCACGACCTGCGCCTCGTCATGCTGGCGGCCGCGGTGTGCGTCGTCGCCTGCTGGACCGCGCTGAGCCTGTTGCCACGCGCCGAGGCAGGGCGTGAGGTGCGGGAGGCTTGGCTGCTCGGAACCGGATTCGCGTTCGGCGCCGGCGTCTGGGCGACCCATTTCATCGCCGAACTGGCGTTCCGTTCGTCCCTGCCGATCGGCTTCGCGCCGGGGCTGACCGCGATCTCCCTCGGCCTCGCGATCGCCGGCAGCGTCGGCGGCTTTGCCTTGGTGCTATGGCGGCCACGGAGCATACTGACCGCCGGCGCCGGCGGAGCGGTGGTCGGCGTCACCATCGTGGCGATGCATTTCACCGGCATGGCCGCGCTGCGTTTCCCCGGGGAGCTGACCTGGAACCCGAATTTCGTCATCGCTTCGGTGGTCATCGGGCTCGGGTTCGGCATGCTGGCGATGGTGGCGCTGCGACTGTTACCGGGTCTGCTGGGGCGGATCGCCGGCGCGACGCTGCTCGCACTCGCCATCCTCGGGCTGCATTTCACCGCCATGGCGGCCATCAACCTCATGCCAATGGCGGTGCCGGTGCCTTCCTTCCTGCTGTCGGGGCGGATGCTCGCGGTGGCGGTGGCTGCGGTGGTGCTGCCGATCCTGCTGCTCGGGCTCGCCGGCGCTGCGTTCGACCAGGACACTGCGCACCGCTCCGAGGCCGAAGCGACGCGGCTGCGCCGCTTCGCCGACGCGACATTTGAAGGCATCCTGTTCCATCGCAACGGCATCGTGACCGACGTGAACGCGGTGTTCTGCCGCCTCTTGGGGGAGCGGGCAGAAGAGATGATCGGGCGGCGGATCACTGCCGTGCTGCCGCCGCTCGACGGACTGCGCGATCGCTGGCCCGACGCGCCGTTCGAGACCAGGCTGCGCGCCGCCCGTGGCGCGGTGACGCCGGTCGAGATCGTCCTGCGCCCGATCTCTGAGGGCCAGGGCGAGCTTGCGGTGGTGGTCGTGCGCGACATTACCGAACGCATCGCGGCGGCGGAACGCATCCAGTTCCTGGCCCACTACGACGCCCTGACGCGCCTGCCCAACCGCGTACTGTTCAACGATCGGCTGTCACAGGCGCTGGCGATGGCGGAGCGGTCGGGTAACAAGGTGGCATTGTTGTGCATCGACCTCGATGGGTTCAAGCGAGTCAACGATGGGCTTGGCCATCCGGCGGGCGACCTCCTGCTGGCAGAGGCAGCGCGGCGCGTGGCGTTGGAGGTCCGGGAAATGGATACCGCCGGAAGGCTGGGCGGCGACGAGTTCGCGGTGGTGCAGCCGTTCTCCGACCAGCCGCAAGCCGCCGCGGCGCTGGCGCGCCGGCTGGTCGATCTGCTTGGCGCGCCGTTCAACCTGAACGGCGACTTGGTGCAAGTCGGCGCCAGCGTTGGCGTGGCGCTCTACCCGGACGACGCGCGCACGGCGGAGGTGCTGCTGAAGCACGCCGATCTCGCCCTTTTCCGCGCCAAGCAAGAGGGGCGCGGCACGTTCTGCTGCTTCGAGCCGGAGATGGACCAGCGGCTGCAGCGCCGTCGCCTGCTGGAGCAGGAGCTTCGCGGCGCGCTGCAGCACGGACAGCTCGAACTCCACTACCAGAGACTGTGTGAGGCCGGCTCGCTCGCGGTCACCGGCTACGAGGCGCTTCTGCGTTGGAACCACCCGACGCGCGGCGCCGTCGCTCCGACGGAATTCATCCCGCTGGCCGAGGAGAGCGGCCTCATCATCCCGCTCGGGCGCTGGGTGCTCGAGCAGGCCTGCATGGCCGCGGCGTCCTGGCCGCCGCCCTGCACGGTGTCGGTGAACATCTCGCCGGCACAGTTCGTGCAGCAGGACTTGGTGGCGATGGTGGGCGAGATCCTGCGCGCGAGCAGGCTGGCCCCGGAGCGGCTGGAGCTGGAGGTCACGGAGGGCATCCTGATCAGCAACACCGAGCGTGCCTTGCAGGTGCTGGACGGGTTCAAGGGGCTCGGGGTGCGGATCACGCTGGACGATTTTGGCACCGGCTATTCCAGCCTGGGGTACCTGCGCCGCTTCCCGTTCGATGCAGTCAAGATCGACCGGTCGTTCGTGCACGGGCTCTGTTCGGACCGGGAATCCGGGATGATCGTACACTCGATCCTGGCGCTGTGCCGCAGTCTCGGTCTGCGAGTGACCGCGGAGGGAGTGGAGACGCCAGAGCAACTGGCGACCTTGTGCGAGTACGGCTGCGACATGGTGCAGGGGTATTTGCTTGGCCGGCCAGCTTTATCAGCACAATTAGATCATTCCGGCGCAGTTGCGGATCGATAATCAAGATATCTCGCGCGATCAGTCTGGTCGCGGCTCGTGCCGGCTGGCTCTGCCAGCACCATTATTGGGCGGCGCGGGTCATGGGCGCAATCGCTTTCCGACCAACAGGCAGCACTCGCCCGCGCTACACTAACCCATCTTATTCACCGCGTTTCTGCGTGATCGGCTTACCGAGCGCCGGGCGCAGTTACCCAACGCGCTGGCTGGTCGCCGTTTCGGAACATACCTGGCAGGCGTTGGGGATTATCGGGACCGGGCGGGTTCGGGGCACGAGCCCCGTGTGTCACGGTCCGGCTGGCTGGACACAGCGGGCGAGGCTGGCGAACAGTTCCGCCTCGGGGCACGCCGCAGCGAAGGCGATGCGCACGCGGGTCGCCGTCTCGGTGATGCGCGCGGCGATCTTGAGCAGCCGCGCCCGCAAGGTGGTGAACGCGGCGCTGGCCAAGGGCTGCGGCCTGGGGATGGCATCACGGAGCGTCAGCATCAGCCAGTAGGCGCCGGTGTGCAGCACGAGGCGCACCTGGTTGGCGAGCGGCGAGCGGCAGCTGGTGCGATCGGAGGCAAGCTGGCTCTTGTGCA
>Ga0307374_10009322_pt1 | contig 14477 bp, 12 predicted proteins | sample OX3MG_FD_202532 | JGI IMG/M metagenome (GOLD analysis project Ga0307374, IMG submission 202532) | Soil microbial communities from Risofladan, Vaasa, Finland - OX-3 | ecosystem: Environmental > Terrestrial > Soil > Coastal area > Acid sulfate soil | place: Finland: Risofladan, Vaasa | collected... | reverse complement strand
AGCGTCGGCTCGATCTTCCTCAGTTCGGCGACCGTCATATTCGTGTAGCCGCCGGAGTGGTCGATCGAATACGTCTCGGCCGTCGTCTCGGCGTTACGCACCTGCGCCTTGGCTGAAGCATCGTTCGCCTTGCCTCTTTGATTGAGCAGCGACGGGATCGCGATCGCTGCGAGGATGCCGATGATCAAGATGACGATCAGCAGCTCGATCAGCGTGAAACCTCGCTCATCCAGCGAGCGCCGTAGCGGACTCTGCCTGAAGCTACTGTCAGACCTCGGGTTGCGGACGGCGGGCATGGCTTAGTAACGGCCTGGGCCCGCTGAGGGGAGATAGGTGCTTTTACCTATCTTTGACCGGAGGACATACGGTCCTCTTCACAGCGTGATCGACAACACGACCTGCACAAGCACCGTCGTCGGACTCGATCAGCTCGCGCCGGACCTCAAGACCGCGAGCAAGACACCATCGCTCGCCTACATCGTCCCCGACCGCTGCCACGACGACAGCGAAGAACCCTGCGCGCCCAGACAGCCCTCGGGCCTCGCGGCGGCCGACGCGTTCCTTTCAAAGACCGTGCCCGCGATCGAGCACTCACCCGCCTACAAGACGGGAGGACTGATCGCGATCACGTTCGACCAGGCGCCGCAAACCGGACCCACCGCCGACACGGGCGGCTGCTGCATCACATCCCCCTATCCGAACCTGCCGACCGGCACGACCGGCACACCGGGCTCAACCACAACGACCGGCGCACCCAGCACAACGACGACAGGGACAGGGACAGCCACACCGAGCACACCTACAACCACCAGCACAACCACAACGACGGGCACACCGAGCACAGCCACCGCCACCCCGGCCGGGGGCGGCCAGGTTGGGCTGCTGCTGATCTCCAAGTACGTCAAGCCCGCCAGCATCAACGTGATCGGCGACTACAACCACTTCTCGCTGCTCGCCAGCATCGAGAACCTCTTCGGCCTGAGCCATCTGGGCTACGCGGCCACCCCGGGACTGCTCGCTTTCGACACGAGCGTCTACAACGCCTACAAGTAGCCCCCCAGCACGCGTTCTCGAATCGCCGGTGCCGGCAGGAATGTCCTCGTGATCAGTGGCCAGGAACAGCGCGGACAGGCCGCTCCGGGCTGCCCGAGCTTGGGTGTGGCGTGCACACTCCAGCGTGTCGTGCAGCCCAGGCAGGTGACGTGGGACGCGGGACGGCCGGGACGCTGGTTGGTGGGGGTTGACATGCTGCTCCTTTGGCGTGGTCGTTGGCGGTCGCGCTGGGTTCTCAGCTTGCTCTGTGCTGGGCGCGAGTCGTGACGTGATCACAGAAGGCGCCCACAGAACATCGCTACCCGTTGTCCAGGAGTGATATCCCGCCGGCCTAAACCCAGAGTTACCCGACGGGTAACTTCGGTCTAAAGATGCAGCTGTCCCGCTCCTCGCGAACAATTCGGCGCCGGCAGATGCGCGCTGCGCAAGGACCTGGCCGCGACTTCGGGTGCTCCTAGGCGTTTGAGTTAGACGAAGGCCCGGGCGTGAAGCCTGAGCGTGCCCGCACGATGCCCTGTCTTTTGAGAGGTCGTGTGCCAAGCGCGAGTGCGTCCGGACGGCATAGCTAACCCTGACACAGGAGGTCGAGGTCATATGCAGCGCTTGATATCCAAAGCACGCGCGGAACACCGTTGGGCGTACCCGTCACCTCGGCGCCTTCTGGGGGCGCTCAGACCGGGCCGCAGACGTACGGTGGTTCTATCCGGTGCGCTCGTCGCAGTCGCCGCGGCCCCGGTCGCGTTCGCTTACGGGGGCTTTGCCAACGCGGGCGGTCAGCCGGTGCGCGGCGGCGTCAAGAACCCACCGTACGGCGGCTACTACGGCACGACCCAGATCTGGGCGAACAACGCGAGCTGGGGTACCCGCCAGTCGAATCTTGGGACTGGCGGCTCGGCGATCTACGGTTGCCGCAGCCCGATCGGAGGCTCGCCATGCCTGGACGCCGATAACCTGAAAGGGGGCACGGCGTTCTCGTTCATCACCACCGGGCTCACGGGCGGGTCGATCCTTGTGGGCAACGCGAATGGGGCTCCGTTTACGACCAACGGTCATGGTATGGCCACCGGGCTCAACGCCAACTTCTTGCAGGGTAAGCAGGCCAGTGAATTTCAGCTCTCAAACCAGCCAGCCGCGAACGCGAACGAGCTCGGCGGTCAGCCGGCCAGCTCGTACGTCACCACTGGGCTGCTGCTGTTCGCCGACGTGATCCCCGGCCCGAAAATCCAGGGCACGCGCGGCGCCACCTCGGTCAGCCAGACAGGGAGCGCCTATACGGTCGTGTTCGGTGCCGTGAACATAAGCAAGTGCTCCTACACCGTGTCCCCGCAGGGAACCGTGCCCACAAGCGAACAGATCGCGGTCGCGTCCAGTGCGACGAGCACGAGCGCGGTTATCGTCAGCACGCCGAGCGCCTTCAACGGCGGCTTTGATCTACAAGTCGTCTGCTGATACGCCCGGTGCAGCCGCCCGTCCTCTCCCGGCGGACGTGGCACGAGCCATCATCGGCCAGAGCTCAACAATCAGACCGAAACCGCAGCGTAAGTGAATGGTTTGACGACCTCATCCACCGCTGCTCACTGACTGCGAGCTGCCGAGCACATGGCCAGCGGGGTCGAGGGCCTGCACGGCGAAGTCGCCGGCTGTGCTCTGCACCGCGATGGTGGTCTCGAAACCGGTGTCGGTGGCGGTGGCGAGCGGTGTGAGACTCGTGGGGCTCTGACCGGCGAGCACTCGCCACTGGGTCACGTCGGTGGCGCCGTTCCAGCTGGCATACACCATCGCGCTTCCCGGGCCGGTGCTCTTGACCGCGATCGCGGGTGGCGTGGCGGGGGTGGCGCTCCAGGGGAAGCGGTACGCACGATAGGTCGATCCCGGGGCGGAGATGTGAGCATCGAAGAGCATCTGGCCGGTAGGACTGAATTCGGTGAAGTACGGCTGTTCGCCCCAGCCGACGAACGAGTCGCCATCGGGCAGAACCTGAACGTTGCCCTGGCTGCCCGTCAAGATCGCCGGGGTGTGAACATAGCGGCCGGTGAGATCGACCGTGCGGTGCGCCCATTCGATCCGCTCGCGGATCACCCTGGACTGTGAGTGCTCCTTCGGGGCGGCGCCGTCGTCGAAGATCGTGAGTGTGTGGTCGGGTTGCCAGCGGATGTTGTGTTGCCAAGCGGTGCCGGTGCCCGCCCCCATTTTGAAGCTGGGGTGCTTGCCTCCCAGCCGCCACATGACCGCGCCCGTGAGGTGATCGATCTCATAGCCGGCCCAGGTGTTGCGTGAGGAGATCAGAAAGTTGCCGTCCCCCCACGGGTCGAGCGAGATCGAGTTGATGTGGAAGTAATCGAAAGGCTGGCTGGGCGAGGAAGGGGGTGGTGAGTAGGAGTCGCTCAGCGCGACGTGGTGGTAGGCGTGCCACTCGAACATCACAAGCCCGGTCTTGACGTCGATCTGTTGCAGGATCGCGTCCAGCAACACCCCGTCATGGGATCCTCCCGCGGAGGACAGGTCGGCGTGCACGAGGGAGTAGGCGGTGATGAAAGCCGAGCCCTGCGGTGTTATCCGCACATCGTGCAAATCTGCCCAGTAGCCGTTACCGGCCCGTATCTGAGCGATCGGCCGGTAGTCGGAGTCATACACCTCGTCGGTGCCGAAGCCGACACCGAGACTCGGTATGAAGCCCTCCCACCACACCAGCACGGGCTGGCCCTGATAATGCTCGAGCTTGAGATCCATCGCGGCGTTGCCCTTCGGCGCCGGCTGAAACCACACCAGCTGGCCGGAGGCATTGATGATCATCGCTCCCGACTGTCCGTAGCCGTGATCGGGCGCCAGGAAGATGTCACCGGGCGTGGTCTGAGGCGAGTTGAGCGTGATCTGCACGCTCGGCGGCTGGAGCGTGGGCTGGGAGAGAAAGCTCTGCACTGTGCCGGGCTTCGCCGGCTGTGGCGGGCTCATCGGAGCGAAGTGATAGAGGTCCAGGCGGGCGACCGTGAACGAGCTGGCGACACGCTCCGGATGACCCGGAATGGCGATGACGGCGCTGGCGGTGACCTGCTCCCCTTCGACGAACGGCCGGGCTGGAAGGAAGCTCGCTCCGGGAGCGCTTGCGTATGCCTCGAGGCGCCCGGAATGAGCGCCACTGCGCGAGCCCTTGACCGAGATGTCGGCGATCTCGCCCACGGGTGCGCCGAGGAAGCTGATCTGGGTATGCGGTGAAGCGTCGCCGGTTCCGTTCAACGGCGAGACGGAGAGCGCCGCGCCGCGCGCCGCCGGCGCGGCGTAGAGGATGATCGCCGCGAGCAGCCCGGTCGCGCCGAGCCAGGCGCGGGCTCCCTCGATAGATACCAGCGTCGCCTCGGTCGTCCTCATGCTCCCGCCTCTCCGTAACCGGACCGTACCCCTCCAGTCCTCGACCTTCCGCTCGCGGATCTGTGGAGGGCCGATGAGTCTTGTTGACATTGTGATAACACCCGGGCCTAGAGCAGGTAGCGGAGCCCAGTGCGATCCGTCGGTAAGAATGTCTTTCTCTTTCGCGTTCATGCTGGTCGTCCGGTCGCGGTGAAATGCGTCTAGCGGCTCGGTCTGCCAGCTCGCTCGGATAGGGTAATCGGCGGATATGGGCTCAGCAGACGCTCGCAATGGGTAAGGCACCGGAAGCGAAAACAGCGAGTGCGTCCCCCCAGAATCTGGGTGGGCGGGCAGCCGCGGAGGGTGCTGGTCCGTCCGCGACGCCCGCGGGCTCTGCCCGGCGGTTCAGGCCGTCGCGGGCCGCCGGGGTCGCGTTCTTGCTCGGTCTGATCGTGACCGCGGCGTTTGCGCTGACGTCTCTGGGGCTGTATGAGCACAACGAGAGCCACCTGCTGCGCCTGCGCGCGCGGGAGGTTGGCTCGGTATTGACGGCTGTGGTGCCCTCGGTTCAGACGCCATTGGCGTCGGCCGCCGAGCTGGCCGATGCGACCGGCGGTAGCCCCCAGAAGTTCCGCGTGTTCATGGCGCCCTACGTGGGACCTGGTCGTCAGTTCGCTTCGGCCTCCTTGTGGCCTTTGCGAGCCTCCAAGCTGGTGCCGACCGCGGTTCTCGGGACCGCCCCGTTCTTGGCGTCGCTGCCCGCGCAGGCACATGCGTTCTTCGCGCATGCCGAAAAGTCCCCGCGCCTGAACGTCTTGGGCATCCTCAGCTCGGCGCATCCGAGCCTGGGCTTTGAGTTCGCGACGCCGGGGGTCGCACATGGATTTGCCGTCTACGCGGAAAACCCGCTTCCCAAGAACAGGCGGTCATCACTCGCGAGCAACTCCGCCTTCTCTGACCTCAACTACGCGTTGTACCTGGGCCATTCACAGAGCCATGGCGCCTTGTTGGTGACCAATGTGCAGCACTTTCCGCTCACCGGTCGCCACGCGTCAACGGTGGTTCCGTTCGGGGACAGCGCGTTCACGGTGGTGGTCACGCCGAACGGATCGCTTAGCGGCACGTTCTTTGCGAATCTCCCCTGGATAATCGCCGTGGTTGGCGTGCTGGTCACACTGGCGGCGGCGCTGATGACCGATCGGCTCCAGCGGCGCAGAGTGCATGCGGAGCAGCTCGCCGGCGCGCTTGACCGTGTCGCCACCGAGAACCGCCGGATGTACACCCAGCAGCGCAGCATCGCCCAAACCCTTCAGCATGCGTTGCTGCCCGACGCGCTCCCGCAGTTCAGAGGCCTTGAGGTGAGCGCACGCTACGTCCCGGCCGCCTCGGGCATCGACATCGGAGGCGACTGGTATGACATCGTCGACGCTGGCGCTGGCCAAGTACTGCTGTTGATCGGCGATGTCTCAGGCCACGGGCTCCCAGCCGCAACCACGATGGCCTCACTGCGACACGCCGCCCAGGCATACGCGGCACAAGAATACCGTCCGGCAACGGTCCTGGCCAAGCTCTCGAGCTTCGTCGACAGCACGCCCCACAGCTACCTCGAGACGGCGCTGTGCGCGTTGATCGACGTGGACGCCCACCGGCTGACCCTGGCCAGCGCGGGGCACCTGCCCCCGTTGCTGATCACCGGCAATGACGGCCACTTCGTCGAGGTTGACGTCGGTGCGGCGATCGGCGTCACGTCAGACGCGCAATACCAGGAGACGACTATCGGTGTGCCGCCAAACGCGACACTGGTAGCCTTCACCGACGGCTTGGTGGAGCGCCGCGGAGAGATTCTCGACATCGGCCTAGCGCGGCTACGCGACACAGCTACCAGCCAAAGACTGACCCTCGAGGACCTCGTAGCAAAGCTCGCCCGTGATCTCACCTCTGAGCACCACCGCGACGACACCGCAATAGTGGGCATTCAATGGCAGAACTAGATAGCGATCGCCCTGGCGAGCTCGTAATCGACACGGCGCTCGATCCGACCGGGGCACCGATCCTCATCCTGTCCGGTGAGCTCGACATCGCCAGCGCCGGCGCGCTCGAGGCGACGGTGGCGTCGATCACAGCCAAGAACCCCGAGCAACTGATCTTCGATCTCAGTCGCCTGCGATTCATGGACAGCGCCGGCATCGCGGTGCTCGTCGACGCCGCAAGGAAGGTGAACGGCGTGCACCTACGCGACCCGTCTCCGATCGTACGACGCGTCGTCGAGCTCATGGGCCTCTCCAGCGTCCTGCCGATCGAATCGTGATGGCCACGCGCAGATTTCGCAATGCGCCGCAGTCGGTCCCCGCGGCGCGCCGATTTGTTCGGGACGTCCTGGGGAAGCAGCCGCGCGAGATCGTGGAAGCGGCCGAGCTGATGACCTCCGAGCTGGTGACAAACAGCGTGCGTCACGCTCACACGGGCTTCGAGCTGACGATCCATACGCAAGGGCATATCCGTGTAGAGGTGCGCGATACCGGAGCAGGCAGACCGATGCTCCAAGACCCCACGCCGCAAGATCCATCCGGGCGAGGGCTGCGCATCGTCGAAGCGATGTCAAACAGTTGGGGCATCATCCCTCAAGCCGAGGGCAAGACCGTGTGGTTCACACTCTCCCAAGCCGCTGCAGCGGGCGAGCACCCCACGGTGGCCGCAAGCGACCGTCCCAGGAGCGCTCAACCAGGCCCGACCGGGTATCGGCCGTGGCTAGATCGTATCCGGGGACGAACACGGTGGCTCACCGCCGGGGAATCCGACCCGGCAGTGACTTTCTAGGCGCGGCGGCCAGCACACGCACGCGCCCACTGCTCTTCGTCGGCGCATGCGTCGCATCCCCGAGGTAACTGGCCTTGATCGGATAGCTGCCGACAGCCAGACCAGGGACCGCAACCAGCGCCAAACCGTGAGCGTTCAGGGGCCCGGACAGCACGCGACGACCGACCGATACCCGCACTTCACCCTGCGGTCTGGGCCCGCGCGAGCGCACAGTTAGTCGCAGGAGCGCTCCTCCCTTTGCTCGGGGTTTGCCGAGCACCTTCACGGCTAGGGCACTGCGCTGGCGTCGCAGGCCGCGGCAGCGCAGTGCCACCGACAGGTCGGTGACCGGCGGCGGCACGAGGACCGTGCGCGAGACGACACTGGCGCACTTGGGGTGGGAGATCGTCGTGCGGTAGTGACCGGGGACCACGTTCCAGCCGTAGTGGCCAAGCTGATCGCTGAACTCGGGATTGATCGCCGGGTCAAACACGGAGTGTTCGCCGCTGAGCGGCGCCGTGAACTTAGAAGCGGGGCCTTCGCGCTGCAGGGTGACCTTCGCATGCGCCAGGGGGACGCCGGTGCTCGAGCGTACAAATCCGCTGGGGTCGACCTCCTGTTCGCCTTCAGCTTCGCCTTCGTCGCCCCCTTCTTCATCGGAACCGTTGACTTCGCAACTCCATGCGTTCTTGAAGTCGGCGTGTTGGCGGATGACGCCGTGAACCTGAAAGCCGCTGGCCCCGAAGATGGCCTGCGCGCCGGAAAAGCTGACTTGTAGCGAAGCGCCGCCCCCGACGATCGACCAGGTGACGTCGCCCCCGCCAGCCACCGGCTGGTCGACGACCTGTGTCGTGGGGGTGAGCAGATAGTTTCCTTCTTCGGTCTCAAACGTGTACCCTCGAGGTCCGTTCTGGTCGTAGACCATCACAAGCTTTTGGGTGCCCGTGTAGCTGTAGGTTGTCCCACCATTGACCCCAGGAGCGGTGGAGAATTCAAGTGAAACCGTCAGGACCGAGTAGACGCACGGACTAGGTGGCGCAGGCTTGAGCGCGGTCGCGGCCGGATCGACGTTGAACGGGAAGTTCAGCTGGAAGGGCTGATTGCCATAGACGACGGGGATCCCCTGATAGGTTGCTTGACCCGGCGTGGAGGTAGTCACGCCGGTGGGGAAGTGTCGCGGCAAATGCAGTACTGGGCTGACGCTCGTGGCCGCCCCAGCAGGCACATTTACGTTTATCGCCGCATTGAGGTATGGGCTGCCCTTGGGGGGATAGAACTCGATGTGGTAGGCGCCGGGGGCGAGGCTAGAGATCGTGTAGGTGCCGTTCGCCGCATCGGTACTGGTCGAGCATTCGATCAGACCCGGACGGCAGAGCAGGATCGTCACTGCGCCCAACGGCGTCGCGGCACCGGTCCCAGGCGAAGAGGAGACCGTGCCCGTGATGGCGCCCAATGAGGTGGCGGTGCCGCTCAAGCTGATGGTGTGCGGGCTACCCGAGGCGTCGTCTGTAAACGCCAACTGTGCGCTGAAGCTGCCGGCGCTCATCGGTTGAAAGTTCACCGTTACCGTGCAACTGGACCCTGGGGCCACGGTCGCGCCCGTGCAGTTGTCTGGGGCGTGGCTGAAGGCGAAAACCCCCAAGCCCGTGAGTCCGGAGCTTTGAATGCTAAGCGGTGCGCTGCCGGTGTTTGAGATCCTCAGTGTCTGCGAAGCGTTGGCGCCAACCGCGATCGTGCCAAAGCTGAGACTGCTCGCGCTCAGCGCTAGGGCGGGCGCAGCGCCGGTCGGGACCAAGACCGCCTTGCTCGTCCGCGCCAGCGGATTACCGAAACTGCTCGCCGTCTGCCCGGTAAATACCTCCCCGCTTTCAGAGACGCCGAGATTGTCAGACTCGGTCACGCTAGCCGTGTAGTTGCCCGCACTTGCATACACGTGGCTGGTCGTCGGTTCACTGGTGATCGCGCGAGCAGAGCCGTCACCGAAGTCCCATTCGTAGATGGTGATCGAGCCGAACGCGACCGTCGAAGACGACGCGTCAAAACTCGTTGGCGACCCCGGCGGCGCGCTTGCCACAGTGAAGTTGGCCGCCGGGCCTTGGTCGGGCGTGATGGCGATGCCGCGCGGCGTGCCGCCGACCGAGATCGCCGTGCCCGCGGTATTCGTGGCAGTGGTGATCGGCGTGACCGTCGAGCCCCCATCGTTGGTGACAAAGACGTTCCTTGAATCCGGCGTGCTCGCTATCGCCCACGCGCCACCACTGACGGCGACTGGCGTGCCCACACTGTGGTTTGACAACGTGATCGGCGTGACCGAGCTGCCATTGGTCACGTAGGCCTTTGACCCGTCTGCCAAGATCGTGATCCCGGGATCACTGCCACCGATTGTGAGCGGCGAGCCGACAGTGGCGCCTGGAAGGGAAACCGGATACACCTTCCCGTCCGAGCCCGTGCCGGCGTCGGTCACATAAGCGGTTTTCCCATCGGGCGTGATCGCGATCGCGAAGGGATGAGGCCCCACACCGGTGATCGGCGCGCCCGCAACATCGTCCGCGACGGTGATCGGGATCACCTCTGCCGCGCCGCTGGTGTTGGCGTTCTCGGCCACATACGCCATCGAGCCATCAGGCGAGAACGCGATTCCCTCGGGATTCCCGCCGACTTCTATTGCCGGCCCCGGCATGGCGGGACTAGTGGTGAGATCGACCGGAAATACCTTGCCGTCGCGAGGGTCGGTCATGTAGGCCTTACGGCCATTCGGGGAGATCGCGATGAAATTCCCCGGACTGCTGGGAATGTTGACCGTCGCCAAGGGACTCGGCGGACTCCTCGTCAGATCCACCGGCGTGATCTGCCCCGTCGGGCCTGTAGCGCCTGCATCGACGATATACGCGGTGCGCGCGTCAGGAGCGATCGCCACTCCCAGTCCCCCCGTGCCTGCGGTAGCGATCGAAGAGCCCGCGAGGTTCGTCCCCAGATCGATCGGCGTAGCCGTACTTTGCCCCAGCGACGCATTGGTCACCAGTGCCTGCCAGGAGGCCCCCTGGGCGGAGCCCGCGATCAGCGTGGCGAACAGAACCGCGAGGACGGCTAGGAGACGAACACGATGGCCATCTCCGCGAGGCAGGACCCGGCCCCGCTTCTTTCGCCGCCGCATGGGGCCGGCAATCTACCATGTAACCAGAGCCAACACGAACCGCGGGGTCGTGGAACGTTGGTTCCGTCAGCCGGGACGCTTACCCGGTGTTCTGCACCGCCTGAAGGCTTGCCCCGCTGATCCGCGTGAGATCGTCGCTGATCGATCATCAGCGGCGCGGCGAGTATCGCCCACATGCTCAGCTGGGGACGCTCTCGCGCGTGAGCGCTGCCGCGAGGAGCTCGGTCGAATCGACGCGATCTGCTCAGGCGTGTGCGAGCGTCGCGTCGGCGCGGTCGGACTCGCGCTGCAGGCATGCGAGAAACGTCTTGACGACGAGCGGGTCGAACTGGCCTGGAGCGCAGCGCTCGAGCTCGGCGCGAGCGGCGGCCTGGCCGATCGAAGGACGGTAGGCTCGATCGCTGGTCATCGCCTCGTACGCGTCGGCTACCGCGAGGATACGGGCCTCCAGCGAGATCTCCTCGCCGGAGAGTCCGAGCGGGTAGCCGCGTCCGTCGGGGCGCTCGTGATGGGCGCCGACCCATTCGCGCACGTCGGCGAAGCTCGCGTGCTCGAGGATCTGCGCCCCGAGCTCCGGGTGGCGCTTGATCGTGGCGAACTCCTCGTTAGTGAGCTTCGCGGGCTTTCTGAGAATGCTGTCGGGGACGCCCACCTTGCCGATGTCGTGCAGCATGCCGGCCAGTCGCACCCGGCTGATCCGCTGCTCTGATAGGCCGAGCTCGCGGGCCATCATCTCGGCGTAACGGCCAACAGTCTCGGAGTGCCTGGCGCTGCCGCTGAAGCGCAGGTCCACGGCCTCGGCCAGGTCGAGCATCACCGCGATGAAGCGCTCGGCTTCGATGTCCCGCGGCTCGCCGTTACGCTCGCACAGCAGCTGACTGTGCAGCACGGTTCTGTTGCGGCCGCTTTGCTTGGCCGCGTACAGCGCCTCGTCGGCGGCCCGCAGCAGCGACGCAGCAGTCTCGCCGTGCTGGGGGTAGCTGGCCACCCCGAAGCTGATCGTGATCGCCACGGCGTCGGTGGAGAACTCCTCGCGCAGATCGCAGCGCAACCGCTCGGCGATCACGAAGGCGCCCTGGCCGTCGGTGTCGGGCAGGATCAGCGCGAACTCCTCGCCGCCGACCCGCGCGGCGCCATCGATCTGGCGCTTGCCCTGCTGCAAGAGGTGAGCCACGCGCTGCAGGGCGGCGTCGCCCACGTGATGACCGGAGCGGTCGTTGACTTCCTTGAAGTGGTCGAGGTCCCCGACGAGCACAGTCATCTGTGCTTTGCCGCGACGGGCACGCTCGAGCTCGAGGTCGAGCAGTTCGCGAAAGCCCCGCCGGTTAGAGATCTTGGTCAGCGGATCGGTGCGAGCGGCGTCATACAGCTGAGCGATCAGCAGCTCGACGCGCTCGCGCATCGTCGCAATCAGGATCGCCGCGACGAGCAGCGTGCCCATGCCGACGATCCACCAGGCCGGAATCCCGCTCGAAGGTGGCCTGGCCGCGAGCAGTGCGCCGTAGGCAACCCCGACATAAGCGATCTGCACAGCAGACTCTCTCTTCGTAAAAAAATAGGACGAATACAGGAAGACCCACAGGTAGAAGAAGACCAGTGGGCTGGGACTCTCCCCGGAGAAGAACGCGACCCCAGTGATCAGAGTGCTACCCCAGGCAAGGGCGACCGGCAGCATCCGGGCGGGCAGCTCCTCAGCGCGCCAGTACAGGACGCCAGCCACCAGGTAGGCATTCCCCACGATGATCAGCAGCCCGAGCTCGCTGGCACGCCCTGAATGGGGTAGCAGCACGGTCAACAGCGCCAGCGTGGCCCCCGCAACAAACAGGCCCGCCAGTACCTTCGCCATCAAACGGGTCTCGAAGCTCGCACCCGAACCAAGCCCGGCGGGCACGCCGACACCCTCCTCACGCTCGAACACCATCATTTCTCGCCATGTCGGCTACTTCACACAACTTCATGAGCGATGCCGCGCCACAACAACACCTCTTCGGGGTAAGCCCCGGACCGGCTCTGTTATTCGAAGAGCCTGGGGATCGCGGCGATCGAGTCCACGATAGGTCGTGCTGCGGCTCATCCCGAGCTCGTCCGCGATGTCTGAGCGGGTGCGCGCAGGGCGAGGCCGCTGGCGAGTCCGCAGTGAAGTCGAGCTTGATCCGGATGTCATCGTGGCTCGCACTCAGGGTCCTGAGGGATGGCTGCGTGAGGCCCGCCACCAGCTCGATGAGCACCGTCGCCGGGAAGCAAGACCGATCGTGCGCTCGCGTGCGCAGCGGTTGGAGGCGGAGCGGCGGATTGTGCAAGACCTCGAAGTCGAGCGTGCGGCGAACGAGGCGTATGAGCATTAGCGCGCGCATGGACGAGACACGCAAGGCCGACGACTCAGTCGCCCGCCGAAGCCATTTGAGCCACCCGATGTCCCGGCGGGGAAGATCAACACGACCGACCTGGACTCGCGCAACGTGAAGACTCCGCGCAGCTATACCCAGGGCTATAACGTCCAGGCCGTCGTGGCCGAGGAGCAGATCGTGCTCGCGGCCGAGGTGAGCGCGAGCTCACCGGACTTCGGGATTTCGGGTGAGATAGGGACTCCGGGTCGAGGGGAGCCGGGCCACTCAACGAGAGTCAGGCCAGGCCAACGTGCTTCGTCAGGGACATGCCGGTCGGGCCCGTCTGGTACATGCCCCTGTTTATGGTATTGTTCATGCATATGTTCACGCAAGGAGACGCCAGTGGCCAGCGCCGTAGCCGTTCGACTTGACTCGATCCGCGACCGCGGCGGGATCAAGTCCCGTGAGGTCGCCCAGCTGCTCGACACCACCCAGCAGACCGTCTCGCGCTGGCGCACCGGCAAGGTCGAACCACAGCCCGACCGCCTGCAGCGGCTCCTCACGCTCGAGTGGCTGCTCGGGGAGCTCGCGGAGTTCTACGAGCCCCAGGAGGCCCGCCTGTGGCTGTTCGCGCCACACCGCCTGCTCGGCGGCGAGCGTCCCGCCGACCGCATCCAGCAGGGCAAGCTCGATGACGTACTCGCGCTGATCGCCCAGCTGCGCGACGGCGCCTTCGTCTAAGAACCACCGCCGGCACCAGCGCTCGTGCTCTACCCGCCCGAACTGCTCGATCGTCTGCAGGCGATCACGCCGGCCCCGTGGGCCGGCCAGGCATTCCGGCATATGTTTGGCGATTACCCCCCCGACGCGGAGAACACCCGAGGCGCACGCTGGAACCCACCCGGTGTCGCCGCGATCTACACGAGCCTCGCACGCGATGGCGCACTCGCCGAGGCTGAGCACCAGATAGCGGTCCAGCCCATCCCGCCACGCGCCCGCCGCACCATCTACACACTCGAACTCACGCTTGCCGGCGTCCTGGACCTCACCGATGCCAATCTCCTCCAGAGCCTCGGCGTCGGGCCGGCCGAGCTCGCAGCCGATGACATGACCGCGTGCCGCCGTCTCGGCGGCGCCACCGACTGGCTCAAGCACGACGGACTGCTGCTGCCTTCGGCGCGGAGCACCAACACAAACCTCGTGATCTTCCCCACCAACCGAGCCCGTGATGCCCACTTCGAGATACTCCACGCAGAACCCCTCGACTGAGCGCCCAGGACACCATGCCCAACAGCTCGCCCCCCGCGGCCTTCACGACCGGCTCGGCCCGCAGGCCGGAGCGCTCCCTGCTGAACCTCTCAGCGAAGACATTCGGCCGCGTGCCGCTCACGACAGCGATCATAAGGCGCTGTGACGGGCGATGATATTTTGGCTGCGGATCGCAGTCTCAGCATGTGCGGCCGTGGCTGCACCGTTACGACCGATTGGAGTGGGGATGGCCAAGTTGATCTATGTGGCGATCGCTTCGCTTGATGGGTACGTCGAGGACGAGGAGGGCAGGTTCGACTGGGCGAAGCCGGATGACGAGGTGCATGCGTTCGTCAACGATCTCGAGCGGCCGATCGGCACCTACCTATACGGGCGCCGGATGTACGAGACGATGGTGTTCTGGGAGGCCGTGAGCACCGAGGCCGATGAGCCGGCAGTGTTCGGGGACTATGCTGGGATCTGGCGGGCAGCTGAGAAGATCGTGTACTCCCGGGCGCTTCAGACGGTATCCAGCGCGAGGACGCGGATCGAGC